>PVBE010274026.1_pt1 | contig 10448 bp, 5 predicted proteins | sample 1631181 | NCBI WGS metagenome assembly PVBE01 (sample SAMN08397723, study PRJNA350692) | Marine metagenome, whole genome shotgun sequencing project. | isolation source: water | place: Pacific Ocean | collected 2012-04 | reverse complement strand
TAGATTTTCAGTCGACCGCCAGCGGGAAAATTGTTTTACCAGGACCCGTATCTTGTCATGAACCTGCTCTAGCAAATAGTCGGAGTCGACGACCTCTCCGTCGGCGTGGGTACATATGGTTGGCAGAACGCCGAGTTGGTGGAGACGATAGCCAGAAGGCGTCACCAGGCGCGACCAGGTGAGGGTTATCTCGCCTTTGTTCGGCAATTGCAGAACGGTTTGAACCGTGCCTTTGCCAAACGAATTGGTGCCAATGACGATGGCCCGGGCCTGATCCTGCAGGGCCGCCGTGACGACTTCGGAAGCGGACGCGGAGTTGCCATTGACCAGAACCACCAGTGGCAGGCCGCTGGAAAGATCGCCGCCGGTAGCGACGAAACGCTGCAAGCTGCGCGGATGGCGCCCGAAGGTCGATATGATGTTGCCGCTATCCAGGAACGCATCGACCAATTCGACCGCTTGATCCAGCAGTCCACCGGGATTGGAGCGTAGATCGAGAATGATGCCGTCAAGAGGCCGCCCCGACTCTTGCAACTGAGCCTTTACCGCGGTTGCGACTTTTCCAGCGGTTTCGCGGTTGAATCCGACGATACGAATAATCGCTACGTCCTCTTCACGCCGGCTGGATACCGTAACTGGCACGATATGGGCGCGCGTGAGATTAAAACTCAAGCTTTGGTTTAGTCCCGGCCGTTTTATGCTGAACCGCACTTTTGTGCCGATTCTACCACGCAAATGCTCGATGAGCTGGTGCTGTGTCCAGCCGGTGACGGGCTCGCCCGCCACATGGGTTATGCGATCGTCGGTCTGTAATTTGGCGTCGGCCGCTGGGCCGGTCGCGTTGACTGATAGTATCAGCGCGGAGTCTTCCTCCATGCGGATGCTCACTCCGATACCGCCGAAACCGTCGCGTAACGCCCGGAGTTCGGTCGCCCTTTGAGTGCCGGCGTATTGTGTAAATCCGTCCAGGGGCTCGACAATGCCGTCGAATATCGCCTTGAAGATGGCCTCCGCGCTGGCGTCGCCAACCGTCGGCGATGCAGCGCGCGCCATCGAAATCGCGCGTACGGTCACTGCTGACCAGGCGTCGGAATTTTGGCTGGTAGGCAGGTTGATCGTGCCGATCGGCCGGCTAGCGTAGATTAGCCGCGCGCCTCTGCCATTGTTGGTGACTTCAAATTGTGAGTCCAAGCTGTGCAGTCCTGATATGCCGCTTATGGCAATATCATGCATCGAGATGGGTTCTATGTAGCGATCGGAGATTAACGTGAATCCGGCGTTCAGCATTCTTTCTCCATAAGCGTCACTATATTTGGCGTCCGTCGCTGTGGGCAGTTGGACACAGGCGGCGAGCACCAGAACAGCCACCAGCCGAACAATGTGACTGGCCCGGGACAAGCTTTTTAAGAAACTTTCAAAAACAGTCATAACCAGTTGATATAAAAATTATTTACTTGGCCACACGAAAAATATCAAATGCTCACTGGCGGTGGGGTAATTTTACCTAAGAACGCTACCGCACGGTTAATATTATCGCCACAACTACGGTCGCCGTCGGCGTCTGGATTTGCCGGTTGGCCGCTTTCGCTGCTGCGCGCGGATAGGTGCCTGATTTTCACTGTCCAGAAGGTCAAGAATCACCGACGACGTCAAGTCGTTTGCCTCGGTGATACGTACCTCGACATCGTCTCCCAGACGATAAGTTAGGCTAGATTGGTCGTCTTGCAAGGTATGGGTCGACGCGTTGAAGCGGTAGCGTCTGCCTGGTAGACGCGAGGCTGGTATGAAGCCGTCCGCCCCGGTATCGTCCAAGGCCACAAACAGTCCTGCCTTTGCAACGCCGCGGATGACACCGGTGAAACTGTCGCCGATATGACGGGCTAGATAGGCGGCGGCGTAGCGGTTGTTGGCGTCCCGTTCGGCGCTTTTGGCGCGGCGCTCGGTCGCGGATATGTGTTCGCCGGTTTCGCTGAAGGTGGTGCCGGCATCGTCGGGCAGGGCATCGTTCGGCGGCGTGCTGGTACCCAGCCGCAGGCCGTTGATGAGCGCGCGGTGGACCAGTAAATCCGCGTAGCGGCGGATTGGCGAGGTGAAATGCGCATAGGTGCGCAGGCCTAGGCCGAAATGGCCGATATTATTGGGGCTGTACTCGGCTTGGCTTTGCGAGCGTAGAACCAGCTCATGGGTCATCCGCGCATGGGGCTGGTCGGCGACTCTGGCGAGTAACGCGTTGAAGTCGGCGGGGCGGTAAATTTTCGCTTTTGGCAGCTTGACCCCGAATTTGGCGAGTATTTCTCGCATTTCCTGGAGCTTTTCTCGGTTGGGCTCGTCGTGGATGCGAAACATCGTCGGCTGGCGCAGGCGGATTAACTCGCGCGCCGCGGCGATGTTGGCGGTGATCATGATCTCTTCGATCAAGCGGTGGCTATTGAGGCGGGTAACCGACGCGATCGAAAGAACCGTGCCGTCTTCGTCGAGGACGACCTTGTTCTCCGGCAGCTCCAATTCCAGAGTACCGCGCTGTTTGCGTTCCCGCGACAGGCTGTCGAAAGCGCCGTAAAGGTTGTCGATCACGGGCATGTCGATGGGAATGTCGCCACCGTTGCGGGTCGCTTCGACCTGCTCGTAGGTCAACCGAGCGGCAGATTTCATCAAAGCGCGCCGGAAGCGGTAGTGCAATAGTTTGCCATCACGGCTAATCCACAGGTCGGCGGCGAGGCATGCACGGTCCTTGTTCGGCACCAGCGAGCACAGGCCGGTCGACAACGCCGCCGGCAACATCGGCACCACGCGGTCGGGGAAGTACACCGAGTTGCCCCGGCGGTACGCTTCACGGTCGAGGGCCCCGCCGGGGCGTACAAACCAGCCAACATCGGCGATTGCGACGATCAGATGCCAGCCGCCGGGATTTTCGTTGTCGCCGTCGGGTTCGGCGAACACCGCATCGTCGAAATCACGGGCGTCGGCACCGTCGATGGTGACCAACTTCGCGTTGCGCAGATCGGCACGGTTTTCCAGCGCCGGCGGTGTAGCGGCTTCGGCGGCTTCGATGACGGCATCGGAAAATTCGACTGGGATACCGGCGCGGTGGATGGTGATGAGGTTGATCGCGCTGGGTCCCGACGCATCGCCGATACGCTCGGTAAGCTTGGCACGAGCGAGCCCATTGCGTCGGCCCGGCAACAGTTCGGCGGCAACCAGATCGCCATTTTCCGCGCCACCGGCATCGTCTGTAGCGACAAATAATTCGTGGCGGATGCTGCGCTCGGTTGACGTCAAGCGGCCGCCATCGCTTGCTTTCCGGTAAATGCCGATAATGGTTTTCGCCGGCGCGTCGACACGGCGCATTGGCGTCGCCCGGTAGCTGTTGTCGTCGCGTGGCCGCAGGCGGCACAGAATACGCTCGCCAACACCAGGCGCCGTTATGTTGCGCGGTCCTGGCTGCAGTTCGATAACTGGCGCCGGCTGGTCGGCTTCCCACGACACCGGCCGCAGCAGCGGCTCGCCGTCCTCGTCGAGATTGTAGACTTCCAATACCGCTACCGGTGGCAGGCGGTCGCTGGGCCGCCACTTGCGGCCGTCGCCGCGCTCGATCAATCCGGCGTCTTCGAGTTCGCGTAGCATGGCGCGCAATTTAGCGCGCTGGGCGCCGCGAACGCCGAAGGCCCGCGCGACATCACGACGTACGGAGTCAACGTCGTTTTCGCGGATGTAGGCAAGGAGTTCGTTCCGGTCAGGCAGCCGGTTCGACCGATCTGGGTTTTTGCTGCGTGCCACCAAGCCGTCTTACTGAGCCTTGGCCGTCGAGGCTGCTTTTTTGGTGACCGGTTTTTTCTTCGCGGCGGATTTTCTCTTAGTTGCGGCTTTATTCTTCGCCGTTGGCTTTTTGCCCGTCTTGGCCGCTCTTTCGGCGATCAGAACCACCGCTTCATCTAGGGTCAGGGTTTCTAGGTCGCGGTCTTTCGGCACTGTGGCGTTAATCTTGCCGTGCTTGACGTAGGGGCCATACCGCCCGCCGTAGATCGCCACTGGCATATCGTTGTCGGGGTGATTGCCGAGTTCCCGCAGCACCGAGGCGCCACGTCCGCGCGATTTACCCTTCTCCGCCAATAACGTTACCGCATGGTTCAGGCCGATGGTCAGAACGTCGCGCGGCTCCGGTAGAGAGGCGTAGGTGGTGCCGTACTTGACGAAGGGGCCGAAGCGTCCTTGTCCGGCCTGGACAACCTTGCCGTCTTCCGGATGCTTGCCGATGTCGCGCGGCAGTGCCAGCAATCCCAGTGCCAATCCCAGGTCGACCTCCGCCGACGGAATTCCCTTGGGCAAAGAGACGCGCTTGGGCTTGGGCGCTTTCTTGTCCTCTGGGTCGGCTTCGCCGAGTTGCACGTAGACGCCGTACGGGCCGCGGCGCAGGGTCACATCCTTGCCGGTTTTGGGATCCGTGCCTAGAAATTTTGGGCCGTTGGAAAGTTCAGCGTCTTCGTCCTCGCTATTGACGGAGAGGCGGCGGGTGTATTTGCACCCGGGATAATTGGCGCAGCCGATGAACGGTCCGTGCCGGCCGAGACGCAGGCCGAGGCGACCTTCCTTGCAGCCCGGGCAGATGCGCGGTTCGCTGCCATCTTCGCGCGGTGGGAAGAAGTGGGGTCCTAGTTCTTCGTCGAGGGCGTCAAGGACCGCGCGCACACGCAGTTCCTTGGTGTCGTCGACGGCTGTCGAAAAATCGCGCCAGAAGCCGCGTAATACGTTTTTCCAGTTGATGCGGCCGTCGGATATTTCGTCGAGTTGCTCTTCGAGTTGAGCCGTAAAGTCGTACTGGACATATTTGTTGAAAAAACTTGAGAGGAAGCTGGTGACGATGCGGCCGCGGTCTTCGGGAACAAAGCGGCGGCGGTCGAGCGTCACGTAGTCGCGGTCCTGCAGCACCTGCAGGGTCGAGGCATAGGTCGACGGCCGTCCGATTCCCAGCTCCTCAAGTTTCTTGACCAGGCTCGCTTCGGTGAAGCGCGGTGGCGGCTGGGTGAAATGCTGATTGGGAATCACTTCCTTCTGAGCCGCTGGTTCGCCTTCGTTGAGCACCGGCAAGCGGCGTTCGTCATCCTCGGTCGCCGCTTGGCCGTTACCGTTGGCTGCGGGGTCGTCCTTATCTTCCCGGTAGACCTTTAGAAAACCACCAAACGTGACGGTTGATCCGGTAGCCCGCAGCATGATCTGATGGTCGACGGATTCCACATCGACGGTGACCCGGTCGATCTCTGCCTCGCTCATTGACGAGGCGACCGTGCGCCGCCAGATTAAATCATAGAGACGGTGTTCATCGGTATTGAGCACCGAGTTTAGATTTTGCGGCCGGCGCAAGAAATCCGTTGGCCGTATCGCTTCGTGAGCTTCCTGGGCGTTCTTGGCGCGGGTGCGGAATACCCGCGGCTTGGCTGGAAGATAGGTCTCGCCATAGTCGGCATCGATGAGCTCGCGGCTGGCCGTGACGGCTTGCTGGCTCAAGGTGACGCTGTCCGTCCGCATGTAGGTAATGAGGCCGACGGTCTCGCCGCCGATGTCGGCACCTTCGTAAAGGCGTTGGGCGACCCGCATGGTGTGTGTGGCGGTGAAACCCAGCTTGCGCGACGCTTCTTGTTGCAGCGTCGAAGTCGTGAAGGGCGGTTGCGGATTGCGCTTGGTGCGCTTTTTCTCGACGCTGGCGATTTTGAGCTGCTGGGCGGTGATTGCGGCATGAGCGGCGGCGGCTGCCTGTTCGTTGGCTAGGTCGTAGCGGTCGAGTTTCTGACCATTTAGCTGGGTGAGCCGGGTGGTAAAGGTTTCGTTGCGCGGACTTTCCAGTGTTGCTTCGACCGACCAGTATTCGCGTGGCTGGAAAATTTCAATCTCGGCCTCGCGTTCGCTGATCAATCGCAGGGCGACCGACTGCACGCGGCCGGCCGAGCGCGAGCCCGGCAATTTGCGCCACAACACCGGCGATAACGTAAACCCGACAAGGTAATCGAGCGCGCGCCGAGCGAGATACGCCTCTACCAGTTCGGCGTTGAGTTCGCGCGGGTGGATAAAGGCGTCCTTGATCGCGCCTTCGGTAATCTCGTTGAAGACAACTCGCTTCACCTCAACCGCATCGAGCAGGCCGCGCTCTTGCAGAATTTGCTCGATGTGCCACGAGATGGCTTCGCCTTCGCGGTCGGGGTCGGTGGCGAGATAGAGCGTGTCCGCGCCTTTGAGCGCGCGCATTATTTCCTTGATGTGCTTTTCCGATTTTTCGGCCACTTCCCAGGCCATAAAAAAATCGTCGTCCGGCTGCACCGAACCGTCCTTGGCCGGCAGATCGCGCACGTGACCATAGGATGCGAGCACGGTGTACTCGTCACCAAGGTACCTGTTTATCGTTTTCGCCTTCGCTGGCGACTCAACAATAACTACATGCATGGAATTCGTATTGCCCTGTAAACCTGCCTCAAAGGAAATAGGATTGCGTAAAAAACCCAAATGGCAGCGATCCAATTTCCACGTTGCCGCTCTATGAGGCCAGCCAATTCCATTTCTGGCATCACCCTGTGAACAACAGCGGCGGTTACTTGGCACCGCCGAACGATTTCGTCAACAGTGACCGGTGTCTGCGATAGACACGCAGCGACGGCATTGCGGGCGGAGTTGAGGCCGTCGCCATTGCTACTAGAAAACCCTTCGAACAATATGGGAAAGTTGGATTCCGGGCGCGGCGCCGCCGACAACATGGGTGCTAAACCACTGCGTATGTCGGCAACGGACTCGTCCAATGCGGTGCTATTGCGAATGAGTCGGTTGGGCTGCGATTGCGCGGGTTGAGGGTGTTCGGGCAACGCGAACACTTCGTAGCTATGCTCTAGCGCCGTGCGGCTGTGGTAGGTCAATCTGGCGAGTCGTCCGTGGAGCCCAGGCTTATCTGGCCTTCCTGACCGGAAAACAGCCGGCGAATGTTACCGGAGTGCTTGGCCCAGACGAACACTGCCAGAATAATGGCGATGGCGCTGATCTGGGGCAAGCCGAGAAACCAGCCAAACACCGGTGCTAGGGCGACCGCGACTAGGGCGGCCAGCGACGAGTAGCGGAAGGCCATGGCGATGATGAGCCAGACGGCGATGGTGACAAAACCAGCTTGCCAGGACAGACCCAACATGACCCCGAGCATGGAGGCAACCCCCTTGCCACCGCGAAACTTGAGCCAAATGGGGAACATGTGGCCGAGCACCACGGCGATGGCGGTGAAAAAGGCGACATCAAGTCCGAAATAGACGAAGGGGACCCAGGCGGCGGTAACCCCCTTGCTACCGTCGAGCAGCAGGGTTAGCGCCGCCATGCTCTTGCTGCCGGAACGCAAGACATTGGTGGCGCCGATATTGCCGGAGCCTATTTTGCGGATGTCGCCGACACCCGCCAGGCGCGTGATTAGCAGGCCGAAAGGGATCGAGCCGAGCAGATAGGCGCCGCCGATCCATGGCAGGAAAATCTGCCAGTTAAAAATGACGTTCTTCCAGTCGGGAATGTTGAACGTCGCTTGAATGATGCCCCAGTAGAAAAAGATTGAGCTGGCGCCGTCTTCCATATCCGGACTTGCCCTATGCTGTTTAAGCCGCTGCGGAGAAGATAGTGCGGCCGTCGACCACGGTCCGCAAGACTTGGCCCTGCACCAGCCGGCCGTCGAAAGGCGAGTTCTTCGACTTGGAGACGAAGGCGTCAGGTTCGATGCGGACCGGACGGTCGGGGTCGAACACCATCAGGTCGGCGGGGCCACCGACGCTTAAATGGCCCGCCGGCAGGCCGAGAATATCGGCTGGCTGGCAGGTGATGCGGGCCAATGCTTCGGGCAACTTCAGGTGGCCGTTGTGCCGCAGCTCTAGCGTGAGCTGCAGCAGGGTCTCGAGCCCGACGGCGCCGAACTCGGCCTGTTCGAAGGGCAGACGTTTGGAGTCCTGGTCCTGCGGCGCGTGATCGGAAGCGATGCAGTCGATAGTGCCGTCGGCCAGCCCGGCAACAACTGCTTGGCGGTCTTCTTCACGGCGCAGCGGCGGCGTCAGCTTGGCGAAGGTGCGGTATTCGCCGACGGCGAGTTCGTTGAGGGCGAAATAGGGTGGGGCGGTGTCGCAGGTGACGTTTAGCCCCGCCGCTTTAGCTTCGGCAATCGCTTCGACGGCGGCCACGGTCGACACATGCGAGGCGTGATATCGGCCGCCGGTCATTTTGACCAGCGTGAGGTCACGCTGCAGCATAATGATCTCGGCTTCCACGGGGATGCCGGGTAGGCCGAGGCGGGTTGACAGTTCGCCCGATAGCATGACGCCGCCCTGGGCCAGTACCGGCTCTTCCGGGTGCTGCATGATAACGCCGTTATAGGCTTGCGCATATTTGAGCGCCCGCGACAGAACCTTGGCATTGGAGATGGTGCGGCGGCCGTCGGTGAAGGCGATCGCGCCGGCCTCTTTGAGCAATCCCATTTCCACTAGCTCGTCACTATCACCGCCGCGGGTCACGGTGGCGTGGGCGAACACCTTGATCAGTTTGACCTCGCGAGCGCGCCGAGCAATGAATTCGAGCACAGAGACTTCGTCGATCACCGGGTTGGTATTGGGCAACGCCACCACGGTGGTGACGCCGCCGGCCGCCGCAGCGCGGCTACCGCTCTCCAAATCCTCTTTATGTTCGGCGCCGGGTTCGCACAGATCAGCGCGGATATCCACTAGCCCGGGGGCGAGAATGGCGCCGCAGCAATCGATCTGCACCGCGCTTTCAGGCAGGCCGTCGGTGAAAATACCGGGGCCAATGGCGGTGATTGTCTCGCCGTCGGTGAGCAACCCGCCGCTATCGGAGGCGGGCTCGTCTAGACCCGACGCTGGGTCGACGACGCGCGCGTTGGTGTAGGCGATGCGTGAGGTCATGGCGCGTTTTGCTGGTTTTCGCGGGTCAGCACGTCGAGGCAGGCCATGCGCACGGCGACCCCCATCTCGACCTGCTCATGGATCACCGAACGGTCGATGTCGTCGGCGACGGCGGAATCGATCTCAACGCCGCGGTTCATCGGCCCGGGGTGCATGATCAGGGCATCGGGCTTGGCGTGGCTCAGTTTGTCATAGTCAAGGCCGTAGAAGTGGAAATATTCGTGCACCGACGGCACGAACGAACCCTCCATGCGTTCGCGTTGTAGGCGCAGCATCATCACGATATCACAGCCCTCCAAACCGGCTCGCATGTCGTGGAACACTTCGACCCCCAGGCGTTCCGCTCCCGCGGGGATGAGGGTAGGGGGTGCGATCACCCGCACCCGCGCGCCCATGGTTTGCAACAGGTAGATGTTTGAGCGGGCGACGCGGCTGTGGGCGACGTCGCCGCACAACGCCACCAACAGGCCTTGCAGGTGGCCCTTGCGGCGGCGGATGGTTAACGCGTCGAGCAGCGCCTGGGTGGGGTGCTCATGGCTGCCGTCGCCGGCATTGACGACCGAGCAGTTGACCTTTTCCGACAGCAACTGCACGGCACCGGCATGGGGGTGGCGGACGACCAGGGCGTCGGCATGCATGGCGTTGAGGGTAACCGCGGTGTCGATCACCGTCTCGCCCTTTTTGATCGAGCTCGAGGCGACGGCGATGTTGATAACGTCGGCGCCGAGCCGTTTACCGGCCAGCTCGAAACTGGTGCGTGTGCGCGTCGATTCCTCGAAAAACAGGTTGATTACGGTCTTGCCTTCGAGCAGCGACAGCTTGCGGTCGGCGGTGCGGTTGTGCTCGGCATAGCTATTGGACAGATCGAGCAGGAAGGTGATTTCAACGGGCGAAAGGTCCTGGATACCGAGTAGGTGGCGGTGATCAAAATGCAGATGGCCTGCGGCGGCGTGTTCGCTATTTCCTGGCTGTGGCATGCCGTTCGGCGCCACGAAGTCATCGACCGATAGAACGATGCCCAGGCGGTTCGATTCCGCCAGGACAGCCTGCACCTGCGAGGCATTGGGTTCCCACTGGCCGGCCTCCATGCGCGAGATAGTGGCTTGGGTGGTGCCCATCAGGCTGGCTAATTCCGTTTGGGTAATGTTTAGTTTATCGCGGATTATGCGTAGTGGTGCGCTCATCAGTTTCGTATATATACGTTTTCGTATAAGGATAAAAGGCCTTTTTGGTATTGTATTTGGGACTTATGGGAATAGAAATATACTATAATGTATATTTTGCATGAATATTTTTAGCTGGGGAACGATTTAGCTAAACTAAATCTTCACCTGCAAGCTGACCTTAACTTGGTACGCGTCCGGCGCACCTGTTACAAGGCCGAAGGTATACGGAGGGGCAGACACGATGGATACGGTGGCAGGTCGATGAAGGCGGTTATTCTGGCCGGTGGGCGTGGTACGCGTATTGCCGAGGAATCCGATGTGCGGCCTAAGCCGATGGTCGAGATTGGCGGCCGGCCGATCCTCT
>PVBE010110373.1_pt1 | contig 10448 bp, 5 predicted proteins | sample 1631181 | NCBI WGS metagenome assembly PVBE01 (sample SAMN08397723, study PRJNA350692) | Marine metagenome, whole genome shotgun sequencing project. | isolation source: water | place: Pacific Ocean | collected 2012-04 | reverse complement strand
CCCCGTCGACGTAGCTGTCGTTCTGGCAACGAGTGCCCGCCGGTGCCTGGGAGCCGATTTACGGTCACCCGACGAGGACGCGGAGGCTTGGAACAAGTGCGTGGCCTTTTCAACCGAAGAATCCCTGAACGGGTTTTCTGTAAATTGGCAACCTATTGCCAATGTTGCACTTGAGTGCCTGAATACCCTTGCGCAATCGCCAAATTATGTAACCGATCTGGCGGCGGCACATCAGGGAGCGGGCAGAGCCCAAGTGCTTGACGTGGGAACGACGCGCGAGTTGGCCGGAAAGGCATGGGCCAATCCCATTTCGATTCTCGGTGACCTGAACGATTCGCTCGATCACTTCCCGGAACTCCAGCACATCCACAGTCAACTCTGCGACGCCCTCTCTGAGGAGGCCATCGAGAATGAAGTCGACCAGTTGCTGGACCATGTCGAGTGGTTCCTCGACTATCTGGGTGAAACCGAACCGAATGAGGCGGCGGCCGAAGTCTTTGGGGCGGGGTCGTCTGCCCGCGATCGGGGGCAGTTTCAACCCCCGGACAAACTCCGTGAGTTCATAGAGGTGGTTCACCCGCGGATCAGCGTGCTTGCAGAGGCTTGGACCCTGCCGGCACTCAAAGAACTGCGGGAGAAACTTGAAGCGAATCGAGACAGTGAGGCAACCGCATTCGACTTCCTCGGAGACAGCGAGAAGGTGGTCCAGTTCAGGAGGGACTGGGAAGTAGTGCGGGATTGTCTAGGTATGTCACGCGACCACGTTCAGTTGCAGATAGGCGGTGGAGGTTCTGACGATGGGAACCGGGCGCAGGCCGCGCACGAGGAAGTAGCAACCGGACTCGAAGACGTCGCCACCCTTATTCCGGAAGTCTTCGAGGGTGATCGATGAACACGCCGGTTGGTGAGGACGACGCTGCGCCTCGGACTGCATCCCAGGACGCTCGGGAACTTATTGAAGCGCTTGCGCAACTAGATGGTCAGGGTGACGCTGACACTCAGATCATCAATTTGCAACAGGTCCGAGAGGGCCCCTTGTCCATTGGCGCGGTGTTGACAAAATTGAAGGATCTCAACAAGTTGTTGGCTGATGCAACTGCGAGGGAAATACAGGTTCCACGTGACAATTGCCCGGTAGAAGGGGAAGAACTCGAACAATTTGCGAGTGATGTCCGAGAACGAAAGTTGGATGTTGGAGAATGCAGGTTGGCGATGAGCAACCTAAATACGGCGGTGGAAGAACTCAAAGCCAGGTTGGAGTCGGAGTGGCAGGCCCATTGTGATCGCCTGCTACCTGAACTGGAGGGACAAGCGAAAATAACCGAGGCCCTAGCGGACGCTGGAATAAAGGGATCAGCCAGGCTGCACGCCAAGGTGAAGAGGGCCATTGACCTTCGGAGCATGAAGTTCTCGGGCAAACAAGCCGACGACTTCACCAGACTGGCCGGGGACATCAAGCCGGAACTCCAAGCCCTGAAGGTGCCTGCGGAAGTGGTGAACTTCCTAGGTGGTGCCGCATCTGGCTTTTCTCTCAACGAGTTCCTCGATAACGACTCAATCATCGAATGGCTCAGGGAGAACGACCTTCTCGGGGCGTTCATAGTGACGACCCGGTCATCCCAAAGCATGTAGGCAATGACTGAAATCACCGAGCTCCAGTTGTCGCATGGCTTGTCAACCATCGAGTTGCGCGAACTCAGGTTGCTCAAATGGGGGGTTCTCGACTCCGTAATGACGCGCGACGAAGTCGTGAGTGCAGTCGCCAAATCATTCGAAAACCCGGTTCCTATAGTTGATCGCCTCTGCGAACTTGGCCTAATCGTCAAAGTTCCGAGTGGCGGATACCGATCGAGAATGAGTGAAACCATTCGGATGCTGGCAAGGCTCCGCAACCTGAAACGGTCAGAAGCAACGTGGGAAGGCATGCCCCTCGTCAACGACTACCGCATTGAACATCGCCCGCGTAGTCGGCCCAAGCGCGATCTTCCCGGCGCCCAACTCGCCGACACGGCCCCTGATGGCGCCCTACCGCAAGTCAGTGAATCCCTTCGGACTCTCGCCCCGGAATGGGTCTCGGGTTTTCAGAAGCGTTCAACCCAAGAGGTATTGCGTCGACTCCAACTCGACTCTCCAGCAGGCGTGATGATCGCATCGGGGACGGGCAGTGGCAAGACAAACGCGTTCTATCTCCCGGCCCTCTCCTGGCTGGTCGGCGAACTCGCAGAACAGTCCACTGCGGGAGTGCGAATCCTGGCCATCTACCCCAGGGGGGAACTCCTGAAGGACCAGCTCGCCAACACCCTGAAGTTGACACTTCAACTGCGTGAAGCAGGCGTTGGCGTGCGGCCCGTGCGAATAGGGGCATGGTTCGGCCCCACACCCGCATGGTCGCAGTACCTGTCACGAGGGTGGGCAGCGGGTTGGAGGCGGAAGAAGAAAAATGGAGCGGACTTCTCCTGGTCATGCCCGTACTTGGGGTGTCCCAACTGTGACGCCCAAAGCCTTGATTGGTTGAAGACAGATGTCGATGCAGAGGTTGAGAGACTCGTATGCGACAAGTGCGGGTTCGAACTTGAAAGCGATCTAGTCGCGTTGACCCGCAAGGAAATGAAAGAGCGACCTGTCGACATCCTCTTTACCACTACCGAATCATTGAACCGGCAACTTGCCGACCCTGAGTTCCATTCGGCCTTCGGCCTGGCGGGCGACCAACGTACCCGGATTGTGCTGCTCGACGAGGTCCACACCTACGAGGGAATCAGCGGAGCGCAGAATGCCTACCTGATGCGCCGACTCAAGTCGGCTATCGCGCGACCCGTGCTGTGGGCTGGGCTCTCTGCCACTCTTGAAAACCCCGAGGCCTTCTTTGCCGGCCTTGTTGGCCTCTTCAAACATCAGGTGACCGTGGTCAGGCCAGAGAACAGCGAACTGGAGGAGTCCGGCGCTGAATACCTAATTGCGCTTCAACATGACGCCGCGTATCCGACCGGGCATCTGGCAACGACCATTCAGACGACAATGGCCCTTACACGGTGTCTCGACTCAAAGCCGCAACTGTTTGGTGGTCAGAGCGTCGATTCGACAGGCTTCTTCGGTACCAAGTCGTTTGTCTTCACCGACAAACTGGACGTGACAAACCGTCTATCGGATTATTTGAACGACGCTGAGGGTTGGGTCCGACAGGGGATACCCCAACAACGGAGGGTTCTCACTCTCGCTCACCTTCGATCGAAACTCCAGTCGAAACGGCCTGTCGGCGACCAGGAAGACAATGTCGAGCGTGAACCTCAAGGTCAGTGGTGGTGGTTGTCGGAGAAACTAGGCCACGACCTGGAAGCGGACAGCCAACTAATCGTCAGTCGGACCACTTCACAAGACGTGGGAGTGAACCGTGACGCTGATGTGGTAGTGGCAACAGCCAGCCTTGAGGTTGGTTACGACGACGATGGTGTCGGTGCGGTCATCCAGCATTCCGCGCCACACGATTCTGCGCGATTCCTTCAACGGAAGGGGCGTGCCGGTCGAGACCCTCGGATGCGTCCCTGGACGGCGGTGGTTCTTTCGGCCGGCGGGCGTGACCGTGTGGCATGGCAGACCTACGACCAGTTGTTCAGTCCTCGATTGGACCCGTCGAGGCTCCCGATGGCCAACCGTCACGTGCAGCGCATGCAGGCCACCTATGCAACTCTTGACTGGCTGGCCCGGAGGTTGGCTCCGTTAGGCTCGTTCAACCTCTCTAGTTGGGTTGACCTCGCTGGCCCAGCAGGCCTGGTACATCCAAACAATCCGAACAGCGCTTCGTTTCTCCGGCACCGTCAGGACGAAGCGGCGCGAGTTCTCCGGGAGGTTCTCAACGGTGGCGCTGCGCGGGCAGACCTCACGAGTTATCTCAAGCGGGTTCTGGGCTTTGACCAACTGTTCCGCGAAGAAGGAGATCAGGCCGTCGCCGCTCTCTTGTGGGAGCCCCCGCGTTCCCTCCTTCTCGCAGTTTTGCCAACGGCGCTCCGTCGCCTCGAGAGCCAGTGGGCAGGAGAAGAACCTTCGCAGGACTGGGTCAAAAAACGGCTACCACTCAAGGAGTTCATCGTCGGGAACCTCTTTGAGGACCTGTTGACACCTGAGGTAGAGGTCCAACTCCCGTCCGGGGATCAAGGCCTGGAAATCAGGTCGGAGCCGATGCCCCAGATCCGGTCCCTGCGTGAGTTCATGCCAGGCAACGTGACCCGCCACTTTGGCGGAAATAGAGACGTTTTCGGTCGGCGCCACTGGGTCTCATTGCCCGAGGACCAGCAGGCGGTGAACGTCGAAGATGTCTACAAGGCGACATATCTGGGCGAGGTCCCCGACCGGGAGGGTTTGGCCACACCGATCTATCGACCCCTGGAAGCCCCCCTCGTGATCCCACCTGGCGGCGTCAAGGACTATTCGACGGTGTCGCCAGTCTGGCAGGCGCATCTAACGGCACTTGCTGAAGGACGAATGGTCGACCTCGGTGCATCGGGCTGGGCTCGACTTCAACTCGAAGTCATTGTCCATAGCCATGGGACCGGGGGAGGGGCTCGGATCCGCCGATACGCCCACTCGGCGCTCGGCCACCTGGTCGAAGGCCGAGATGTCACCCCGGTTGAACTGCAGTTCTGCAACAACGATGAGCGACGAGTTGCGCTAGGCGTCGAACTTGACGTCGACGCCCTTTGCCTTCGCCTTCAGGTCCCTCCTGCCGGTGGTCCTCCTGACCTTTTGGAACGTTCTGATCGACAACTGCGGTTACTTGAAGAAGCGGGCCTGCCGTCGGTGCTTGGTCCTAGTCGGCGATCGGCGCTCCTATCTGCCCTCCAACTGGTGCTCGCCGAACTGGATGGAGATCGCGCCGAGTTGTTTGAGTCTTTGAGCAACAGGGATCTTTCTAGCCAGTTGGTGGGTGCGCTCGCCCGTCTCGGAATGTCGAACCTAGACGAAGCCGATGTTCTGTCATGGGAGGGAGAGGAGGAGGACGCCGATGCGGTTTCCTTCACTGACCTGGGACAGTGGTGCTCTGACGCATCTGTGGTTGCTGCTCTGCGTTCCGCCGCCGAATGCAGTTGGCAGCAGGACCGAGACGCAGCTTGGAAAGCTTGGCGCCAGCAACAACTGGCGAACACGGTTGGAGCCATCTGGGTGGAGGCCGCATGTAGAGCATGCCCGGACATCGACAGCAACGATCTCACAGTTGACGTCGACCCAAGAGGAGTCCACGAAGCCGGTGGATCTATCGAGGTGTGGATCTCGGAGAACGCCCCCGGTGGTAATGGCCAAATCGAACTTCTCTACAGCGAACTCTTGTCCGAACCGATCCGATTTCTTCGCTTCCTTGAGCGTGTGCTCCAACCCAGCGACATCGAACTACTCGATAGGGAGATTCGCGAAGTCCTCGAGTCGCTGGTCGTCGACAACGAAGTTCGCTCCCTCGTCGGATTGCTAAGAAACGCTTGGGAAGAAAGCCATGAAGCGGTTAGAGCAGCCTTCGAGTCGCTAAAGGACGAACTGCGTGCGAAAGGTCTCGACCCTCGCCGAGTCGTTTGGATCACCCTCATGTCACGTGTTCTTGCACCTGGGGCCGACAAAGATCTCCCAGGCAAGGTCCTACACCTTCTCGAGGAGTGGGATGCGCTCGAAAAATACCTTTGTCTGGAGGTAGATCCCGTCACGTTTATTGCCACCATTCCCGAGGATGACCCGGTCAGGGCTGTATTCCGTATTCCCGACGACGCAGAGTTGGCTCACCGAAATAGAACGATTGGAAACTTCTTTTGGCTACGCGAACGCCGAGCGTCCCAAGCCTACCGGTCAGTACCCAACCTATTTGGCCTACCACTCAGTACTGATGTCGCATCGCTGCGTTCGTTGGTCATACAGGAGACGAACAGTTTCAGTGCCGACGATCTTGGCCCCGATCAGTTTCGTGAGATCCAGCAAGAACTCGCTGAGCACGGCGTTGTCGATGTCGTTGTTCCCGCGACGAATGCGGACAGCGTCAAGGGGTTCCTCATCCAGAGCCAGGTAGACCCGGTTGAGTTTGGAGCACTACACCTCTACCCGCGAGTCGTGGGCCTCACACGAACCGATGGTCGGATCACGGTGACGATCGCTCTGGAGGAAATTGCTGGTATGGGTCTAGTCGTGGAGTTCGGCCCGTGAGCAGGGTCATCTACAAAGCACGAGACCAGGCCAGCCAAGAGGTAATCAGGATGCTCGAGGCCCTCTTCGTTGCCGAGTTGGCTTCACCAAGTCGTTGCCTCTGGATTGTCTCACCATGGATCTCAGACGTACCTCTCATCGACAACTCAACTGGCCACTACGACTTTTTCTCGGGTTCTGACTGGAAGACCATCGACCTGAGCGAGGTTCTCGCTGAACTGTGTTCGCGAGGTTCTCAGATTGTGGTTGCCACAACCGACGCCCCTACAAATAGGCCATTCCTCGAGACGTTGGAACGCCGCTTCCAGGAGCGCGACCTAATCGACAGCCTGATCGTCACAGTGGGGTCCGCCGACGTCGAGCACGTCAAGTTGATTGTCGGAGACCGCTTCGTCATCTCAGGATCGATGAACTTCACCTTCCGTGGCCTATTCGTTCGCGACGAAATGATTGAACTCAAGACAGACCCACAGGCCGTGGCAGACACGAGGCTTTTCGTGCACGGGGAATTTGGCGGGTCGCTTCAGTGAACGCAGAAGGGCCAAGCAACCGAAACGAGGTAATCGAACGAGTCTTGGCGCAGTGGCCAGAGGAGCACCACGGGCGGATTGCCACACTCCTTCAACTGCAAGGCAACCTCCTTGAGAAACATGCCGGATCGTGGGGTCTATTCCCAGCCAGCACGGCCGGTCACTGGGTAGTTGCCACAAATGACTCGGAGGGTGAGCGACGGGCACGAGAGACAATCGAAGCCTTCGTGGGCCCGTTGACAGGTTCCATCTCGATTGGTGGCCGACCAGGTGGTGGGGACGACTCCGGGGAAGCCTGGCTGGCGACCCAGGGCGCGACCACTCTGTTCGACCTCGTGCCAGGCGACGACCGAGGGGGACTTCTGCCGGCAATAGAACTCCTGGTCACAGTCCGATCCAACCAACCACCGTCAAATCGGAATTTCGATGAACCGGTCCAGTTCTTGATCAGAGAGTTCTACCTTGCCCTCCACAACGGAAACACTGAAGCGTCTGTCGACCTTCTCCGACGCATAGAAGTTACCGGTCGACTAAGTGCACTTAACCTGCTGTTTCTCAAGGTTGATCGGCTTGCTCGTTTCGAGCATTGGGACCAACTCGAACAACTAGAAGAGTTCGAGGATCTCGCTGTAAGGCAGCGTCCACGACGAATCAGTGAGAATTTGCTGGAGGCACTCTGGCATACGCGGATTTCTTCAAGAAATGTCGATGAACCAGCAGTAATCCGAAACCGGTTCCACGAGATCGGCGTCGCTGCCGGCTACGCCCACCTGCTAGGCGCCATCGACGTTCCTGCATCTTTCGAAGCACGTTGTGTTGTCGCGTTGTTCTGCCAAGAAACTGACGATCCGGATCGACTAGCCAGAGTTATCGCCTCGGCCACACAGGCTGAAGGAGAGTTGCTCAGACAACTTGTCGGTTTAAAGCACGACGATCAACCTGAGCACGAGACGGTACCGCCAACCCATCTCAGGGACAGCCCGGTGGACGCCTGCCACAAGGCCTTCAACAACTGTGAATACGTGAAGGTCTTAGACATCGCCGAAGAACACCCAGATAAGCCGGAATGCCATCCGCTAGCAGTAAGGGCTGCCAATGAGAGTGACGACCGAGAGTTGTGCTCTCGCGTCGTGGAACTAATAGGTGCCGACGGTTCCAATCGACTGACAGGAGCCGAGCATCTTCGCCTCCTGTCGGAAGACGCCACTGCGCATCTTCGCCTCCTGTCGTTGCCAGAAGTTGAGCAGTTTCGACTCCTACTACAACGAGTCATCCGTATTGCCGAGGATCACTGCACCGGGTGGATCGATTGGATGGAACGAATCGCTGGTGATGAGCCCTGGGATAGGGGTGTAGCAGTTGCTCGCGACCACGCAGCTAGTTGGGTAGTGGATGAACTCTTCGGTGGTTCGATGCCAGGGCACGCCAGTGAACTCCTGCTTGACGGAGTCAGTGGTGTCAATCGAAAGCAACTACTAGGCGTTCTTGACCTTCTTTGCGACCTCTACACGAAGATCGCTCGCCACGGTGGCTCTAGGCCAATTCAAACTGCGATCATCCTGCTGCTCTCCGATGCCGACCACCCATCTTCCGAGGTCCGAGACGCCTTTCTCACGCTAAGCAGGACGAACCTCGACGGAGCAGACGCCACTTCCTATAAGAGTTTCGTAGAAACGGCCAGAGCAATCTGGCAGAAGGCCAGGTCGGATGCTGCGCTTGGGTGGGCCCTGAATTTCGCTGAGCAACTCCTTTCCGTCGCCTCTCCTGACCCACAGATCCGAGTCGACTTCATAAATCAGATTGTTGAGTGGGTCTGCTGGAAGGAGGACGAGTGCCATTACACCGAATTCGAAAGGGAATGGCTAAGCCTGATCTGTCAGGACACCGACATCGCGGTCGAATTGCCAGCAGTGAAGCCCCGGCGTGGGGAGTCGATATCTGTGTCGTGTTGGGATCGCCTTGCTGGAAAAGTAGTTGGTTTGTACACGCTCGCTGAACGGGAAGCGAACAGGTTCAAAGACCTCCTGCCTACCTTGTGTCCGGACGTCAGGAAGGTAGAGATCGATAGTTCTCACGTCGATAATGAGACGCTCACGGGTATCGCCCTACGAAGTGATTACATGATTGTCACCTGGCAGTGCGCAGCACACGCTGCAACAAAGTGCATTGATGCAGTTAGGGACAAGGAACGACAGATTTTCCCCGATGGTCGCGCTTGCCCCGGTGTTACGGGACTGAAGCGGTGCTTGGAAAACGTGTTGCAAGCTGAGTTGGATGCCGAATCAGCACCTGACGAGTTATAGACCCCTCTTCATAGAGGCGAGGCAAATGAAGGTGGAGCGACGAGGCTTAATTAGCGCGGATCGGGGGCGGCAGGATCAATGAGATATGGCACCGCAAATATGGTTCCGTCAACGGTGGGGCAAGCTACGCCGACCTGGTAGCCGCGCTCACGAAGGTGTTTAGTGACCCGCCCAATGGCCATGGTTGCCCGAATCCGCTCTCGGTCCTTATCGATGGATCGGACGTCGTAACTCCCAACGTACGTCTCGAGTAACGGGACCGCATGGCGACTCGTCTTCGAGATCTTGACCCGGAGCATCGCTCGAATCATCGACGTCGCCGCTTTTCCGTCGGCTGGAACTCGAACGGCCTGATCAACTGGGACCAACCCAGCGAATATTCGACCCATCGCCGAGGTTGCAGCAGGGCCGGATTTTGGCATCACGGTAAGAACGGAGCGCTGAATCATGCGCTCATCGAGTACCGCCGCGGGCAGTCTGCCTGGGGGAGGGGACTTATCCCGCACGACCTCGTGCCCTTCGTTCCGGCTACCCCACTCTTGACGGCGAGATTCACGGATCGCTCCTACCTCTCGACGACGCCGCTCGCGTCGCTCTTCTACCTCGTCAAGGACACGTAGGCGATCGATTGATGGAAACCGTTCCATTCTGAACTCCTCAGGTCGAGCGGATCTGTGCGATCTGAAGATGACGGTAGGGATGACCTGTGACATTGGTTGTCGACCATGAGATCGCCCTCGTAATAGGGGGTTGGGCGATCTTTCGGGCCCCAATCACGCTCTGAACTAGGGGCTCAACTGTTGATGCTCAGAAAGTGGTCTAGATGCCGACTTGGATCGCCTAGTCGGTGAGCCTTCGCCATGTTCCTCAAGTCGCTGTGAGACGACTTCGATCCAGAGACCTAGCGCCGGGATTGCATCCGATATTCAGTCAGGAGATGCCTGGTGACAAGTTCCCGGTCTTTGCCGAGGTTCTGGATGTCGTTCCACTTCCTGCGTTCCCCGGTATGGAAATGCCAAGAACCGTGGTCCCACTTGCATGTGGGCCTGATGAGTTCGAGTGCGTCGACGAACGTCCGAATGGTCGGCTTGGCTCGAGTTGGTCGAGTCATGACTATCTCATCCATCAGGTAGGTGAGGCTGCGGACACCCGTACCGTGCATTAGGCGCGACCGGCGAGTCGGCTTGCCCCATGACTCGGGAAACACCTCTTCAACAGCTGCCCAGAACGGCTTGAGCAGTCCTAGGAGTTGGTCGATATCCCCGTAGCCGGTTTCAGGGTCACGGAACTGGTAGAGGGCACCGTCGCTGAGGCTGTTCCTGAACGCCTGGATCATCGAGTTGGCGGCGATCACCCCATCCGGCATGGTCTGGGTCTTGATCAGGCCCTTTAGTGGTGAGTATTCGTCGGTGTTCAACCGTTCGATGAGACGGTTTGG
>PVBE012174270.1_pt1 | contig 10450 bp, 8 predicted proteins | sample 1631181 | NCBI WGS metagenome assembly PVBE01 (sample SAMN08397723, study PRJNA350692) | Marine metagenome, whole genome shotgun sequencing project. | isolation source: water | place: Pacific Ocean | collected 2012-04 | reverse complement strand
GAACGACTTGAAGATATGGATGCAAACCATGTTGAGGCTTCAGTTAACTTCCCTAATGTCCTCCCTAGATTCTGCGGTCAAGCTTTTCTTGAACGTCAAGACAAAGATTTAGCACTCCTCTGCGTACAAGCCTATAACGACTGGATGATTGATGAATGGTGTAGCGGAGATGGAAAGGGGCGTTTAATTCCAATGACTATCGTGCCTCTTTGGGACCCTGCCCTTGCTGCTGAAGAAATACGCCGATGCGCAAACAAGGGAAGTCACGCTATCGCCTTTACAGAAAACCCGCATCCATTAGGACTTCCTTCAATACATTCTCTAGATCGCCATTGGGATCCTGTCTTTCAAGCATGTGCTGAAACCGAAACTATTCTCAACATGCACATTGGATCTAGTTCCAAAATGCCTGCTACGTCACCTGATGCCCCATTCGCTGTAAGTTCAACTATCACTTTCTCTAATGCAATGGGATCGTTCTGTGATTACATTCTGTCCGGCGTATTTGATCGCTTTCCAAATCTTCGCATCGCGTACGCTGAAGGCCAAGTCGGATGGATGCCGTATGTCATTGAGAGGATGGACAAATTATGGGAAGAAAGAGATAATTCTTCAGATTTTGGTGTGATGCTCCCCAATCGACCTTCCTCGTATATCCCTGACCACATCTATGGCTGTATCTTCGACGATGAAGTAGGACTTCTAAATCGTGATCTAATCGGGATGGATCAAATATGTTTTGAAGTTGATTACCCTCATGCTGATTCGACTTTCCCTCACACTAAAGAAGTTGCAACGTCAATCGTTACAAACGCCGGATTGAACAACGAAGAGATCTATAAGCTGATGCGTGGAAACGCCATCAAAGGATGGGGTCTTGAGAGATTCGGCATAACTGAATAAAAATTACATTTGTTAATATGAATGCTATGGAACTCCCCCAACTCCGAAGGCAAAAGAGGCGGATTGACCTTTCTAAGGTTGCGGGGCACATTTCTCAAGGCGTAGCACTAATAAATTCAACAGTTGAACCACGTGCACAATATTGGGATCGCTGGAATCAGAAAAATTTGCAAACCCAAGGGCCCTTATGGATAGCACTTGGAGATTCTGTAACACAAGGAATAGGGTCATCAGACCCGTCAACATGCTATGTATCAATAGTCTTAGATCGTCTTCAAGAAAGGACCGGCAAGAAATGGAGGTTACTGAATCTATCAATGAGTGGAGCTAGATTCGCTGATGTAACGAAACTACAAATTCCATTGATATCTGACCACGACCTCAAGCCTGACCTAGTTTCAGCAATCATTGGTAGCAATGACATAATGTGGAGAAGGGGTCCACAAAGAATAGCAAGCGATGCAAAATCGTTAATGGCGTCACTCCCCAAAGGCACATATTTAAGCAGAGTCTCGCAACCCAATAAAAAGGGACGGCGGTCAGCTATCGCTGCTGTATTTGAAACAATGGCATTTGCACGAGACATTGAATTATTTGGTGCGTGGAACTGGCCCACAGCTGAAGGAATGTGGGCTAAGGATAAATTCCACCCAAATGATGACGCCTACAGATACATCGCAGATAACCTCTGGGCGAGCTTGCATTCAACAAATGTTTTCTAAATCTAAAAGTCGTTCTGATTCGGCGATTGCCTCTGTCGTTTAAGATCGCCTCTTTTCTTTTTACTTTCTAAGCGGCGCTTTTTAGATGCATGACTAGGGCGAGTTGGTTGCCGTTTTGCTTTTTTCTGTAAAGCTTTATCTATTTTCTGAGACAACCGCTCACGCGCTATCGCCCGATTCCGTGTTTGTGAACGAGACTCGTTTACAACTATTCGGATAGTAGCGCCTAGCTCTTGCTCTAACTTTTTTTTATCTGCAGGAGTAAGCGATGTTGTTTCCGAAACCTCCCAAACTAGTTCAACGCGGGAGTTTGTCTTATTGGCATGCTGGCCTCCAGGTCCTCCAGAGGTTGAGAATCGGAAATGCAGTTCACCTTCAGGGATCTCAAAGTTTCTCCATCTCATATTTCAAGAATAGGGGTACTGAATCTTCTTTTGAGCCATCATGAATGAGTGTTCTCATCGTTTTAACTTATTTGTTATTAGGAATGAGTCAACACCTTCTTAATAAGGACCAAGTAATGTCTGCCTATGCGTATTTTCGTTACCAACGACGATGGGATTGACTCAGTAGGGCTTCACACCCTAGCGAGAGCAATGTTGCCTTTCGGAGAAGTAGTTATTGGAGCTCCGGATAGCGAATATTCAGGAGCTTCATCAAGTTTCGGGCCTCTGCATCTAATTACGCCTGAACTACATAAAGCACACATCAAAGGAATAGAGGAAGCATGGGCTATCACTGGCCCACCAGCATTATGTGTTATGTTCGCGCGCTTAGGCGCATTTGGGGATCCATTTGATTTAGTTGTCTCGGGAATAAACCCTGGCGCGAATGTTGGACGATCGGTGTACCACTCTGGCACTATAGGCGCGTGCCTAACAGCACGGAATGGAGGTATCTCTGGAGTGGCAGTCAGCCAGGCCGTTGACGAAGGAGGATACATGGGACAAGGAATTGAAGAAATGCTTCGGAACCAGAAATGGCATAGCGCTGCGGAAATCGCAGCTCTAGCAGTAGAAGAACTATCCATCGCTCTTCCTAAAGACCCTGCCGTTCTAAACATAAACGTTCCGAATTTAGAAACAAGAGAAATGAAAGGTTGGGTTTCAACTCAAGTAGGTACTGATCTAATCCGTCAAATGACTGAGGTCAATGTTGAGCCAAAAGTAGGTCATGAAGGCTCTTTCCATCTCAAACTGAACTGGGGAGAGCGCATACCACCCACTTCTATAGAAAATGACGTCGGGGCGGTAGCTAACGGGTACGTTTCCCTTACTTGGTTAAGTCGACTACAAGAGGATCAACCTCCGGACAACAGTTCCGTAGAACAAAAATTTAACTCAATCTGGAATAATTAGAATCCGAAACTCACGAATCGTACTTAGGTCTAGTACCACCTTCTCCAAAGTGGTATGTTCGTATTGCTTACGAAATGGGGAGAAATGAAAACTGCGATACTGTACCAATCCTTACGTGGAGGAACCAAGAAGCTCGCCCACTCGCTCGCAGAGGATTTCCATGGCAGGGGTTCAGCTGTAGGTGTTTACCCCATTACTGAAATTGATGCACAATTTGTTTTAACCGCTGACCTTCTTGTAATCGGAACCTGGACTGACGGACTTTTTGGCTTCGGTGCACGCCCAGCTCAGTTGAACAAAATAAATACGCTTCCAGATATCACCCATAGAAATGTTGCCTTGTTCGTCACGTACGAAATTAGTCCAGATAATTCGTTGAAAGGATTATGCGAGTGGGCTGATGACCGAGGTGCTTCAGTTGTTGCGTCACATGGATTTAAAGTTCGAGGACCATTTCGGAAAGATATACGAACCGACATGGCCAACTTTGCTGATGATGCTCTACGCCAATTTTTGCCAGCACAAACGTGAAGAATAATCCCCTATTGTTAATCCGTGTTGATGTTGTTTCAGCGTCCTCAAGTCTTCTGGTTCTATGAGCGGTATTAAAAACGCTCGTGATTTAGGGGCTGATGATTTCATTTGGGATTATTTTTGCCGCAGTCCGGAAGAATCAATGACTGCAAGAGTCTTTGCAGCTGAAAAAGCTGGCTTCGATGCTATTGGAATTTACCTAGGGGCATGGGCCCAAATGAAAACAAATCCTTCTGAAATAGAGATCTTTGATCAAGCTCTTCGCGATAGCGGACTTGGGCTTGCCAATATTGAGACTCTTCGAGGATGGGCTTCTCCCAATAGCCCATCTGAGCAATGTCTAGCAATGGAATCTTCTGTCTGGGAGATAGCCGATCGTTTTAAATGCCGGTACGTGCAGGTAATTGGAGATTACACAGGGACTCTGGCGCAAGCCGCTGAAGGGTTCGCTAGCCTCTGTGATCGAGCAGCCGAACATGGCCTGCTAGTTGGTCTAGAACCCGTTCCGGAAATGACAAATATAGAAAATTTGGCAACGGCATCAGAAATAGTTGAGCGTGCCGATCGTTTAAATGGTGGTCTCTGCTTTGATAGTTGGCATTTAACTCGATCAACAAATGAAGTTAATGACATTCTAAAAATTCCAGATGGGAAAATCTTAGCTACCCAATGGAACGATGGGCCTGCAGAAAAAGTCTACGAAGACTATTACACGGACACCTTAGGAACAAGGGTTCCTCCGGGTGAAGGACAATTTCTGCTAACTGAGATGTTAGATGCAATTCGAGCCGTGAATTGTCAAGCCCCTATTGGGCTTGAGGTTCCTTCAAAAGATTTATGGTCAGCCCCTATAGAGCAAGCAGCAGAAGCCTCTATTAAAGGAATGAAACGACTTATGGGACTCGCATAAGAAGGTCAGATTCTTGGTCAGGTAGCTTGATTCGTAATCTACGAGTACTGTTTTTGAGCAATAACAGTTTTGAATAGGGGGAACTATGCCAAAATTACTTGATGAGATCGTCTTAGCTAAAGGCTCAGAAATCGCTGTCGCTGATGAGTATGGGTCTACAACTTGGCAAGAATTTGATAACAGAGTCCGTCGGTTAATTAATGGCCTGAAAAATGCCGGGGTTGGACCTGGTGATACGGTCGCGATGATGATGGGGAACCGAAGAGAATGTTTTGAAGTCTTCCAAGCAGCAGCCCATCTAGGAGTCACCTACGTTCCCGTCAACTGGCATTGGGTAGCAGACGAGTTGGCATACGTCCTTGACGATGCCGATGTCAAAGCTTTACTCGTTGGTAGCCGATTTACTGACATTGCCTTAGAAGCTCTTTCTGATGATCGGGCAAATAGGGTTTCCTTATCAGTTGTCGTTGGAGGAAAATGCGATGGGTTAACGGATTACGAAGAATTCCTAGCAAGTTCATCGACTGATGACCTACCACAAGACGAGCAACTGCTCGGAGGTCCGATGTTCTACACATCAGGAACAACGGGACGGCCCAAAGGTGTGCGGGGATCGCTTTCTGGTGGAGGGGAAATTCCAACAGAAGTAATGCAGTTAATCGGAGGAAGTATGGTGAATTATGTGCCCGCTGGGGGCAAGTCCCTTCTTGTAGGGCCTGTGTACCATTCTGCACAATGGGCGTTTACGTTTATGCCAATGATTAACGGATCTTCTGTAGTGATGCGTCATAAATTTGATGGTGCGGAAACGGTAAAAATTATCGATTCAGAAGAAATAACGAACATTCATCTAGTCCCTACCCAATTTAAACGCATGCTTGATGCAGACTCTAGCGTTAAGGATAGTTTTTCCGGAGCTTCACTAGAAGCCGTATGGCATGGAGCCGCACCCTGCCCTGCATCTTGGAAAAAGTCCATGCTGGAATGGTTTGGGCCAAAAGTTCATGAATACTACGGCTCCACAGAGGGTGCATTCATTTCAACGATACGCGCTGATGATTGGATACAAAAAGGTGGTTCCGTCGGCAAACCTCTTGAGACCGTGGAAGTTATCGTTGTTGATGATGATGGGCAAAGAGTCACTGAACCCAATACCTCCGGAACTCTCTATTTCAGGAACCTTATGGGCACAGACTTTGAGTACCACAAAGCGCCTGAAAAAACTGCAGAAGCCCATCTTGAGCCCGGGGTCTTCACTACTGGAGATATCGGATACCTAGATGAAGATGGGTACCTTTGGCTTTCAGATAGAAAAATTGACATGATTATTTCAGGTGGGGTCAATATTTATCCTGCGGAAATAGAAGCTGTCATCGCAGAATATGAGGGTGTCGCTGATGTTTCAGTCATAGGAGTCCCAAATGAGGAATTTGGAGAGGAAGTTAAAGCAATAATTGAATGCTCAGAAAGTTTCGTGGGAGATGATAACTTCACTCGTGAAATTCTACTCTTATGCAATAACAAGCTAGCTGGGTACAAGAGACCTAAATCAATAGATTTTGTTGATGAACTTCCCCGCACAGGTACTGGAAAGATCTTAAAAAGGACGTTACGTGAACCGTACTGGGCTGATCACGAACGAAATATCTAAATCATTGAAAGCAAACAATGGAACCTAATTCCTATGAATACATTCCCGCTAGTTTCTCGTTGCAGGCACACACAAGCGAAGGGCCATTAGGGCAAATCGCGAACGAGGAACTAATTAACCATTCTTTTCGACTGGAGAAAAAGCTTTGGAACGTTTCATCTGGTGTTTGGTGCTTGGTAGGAAATGGCCTATCAAATCAAACTTTCGTTGAAGGGCCTGATGGCATAATTGTTATTGACACTGGGGAATGCCAGGAAGAGATGACCGAAGCTCTCTTGGAAATCCGAAAGGAAACACAAAAACCAATCGCGGCAATCATTTATAGCCATTTCCATTACGTAGCTGGAACACAATCAATTTTCGACGAAGGAGCCCCCAGCGATATCCCAATTTGGGGGCATGTTCGTATCACAGAGAACTTGCGGACATACGGCACAGAATTAAGTGCCGTTGCTTCTCGCGGTCTCATCCACCAATTCGGGATATCTCTTCCAAAAGATGGGCCTGATGCAGTCGTAAATGCCGGTTTAGGGATGTCATACCGTAACCCTAACCATTCACCTTTCACTCCTGGGTTTGTTGCGCCTACCGAGACTTTTTCTGAGCCTATTCAAACAACGATTGCCGGCCTGCATGTGGAAATGACCCCCTCACCTTCTGATGCAGATGATTCCATAACTATTTGGTTTCCGGAACTAGAACTCTGTGTAAATAACCTTGTCTGGCCAGCACTGTTTAATGTTTTCGCAATCCGTGGGGAAGAATACCGAGATCCAAGGATTTTACTTGAAGGGCTAGATCATATTCTCTCTTTAAAACCCAGCGCACTTGTGGGAACTCACGGACCTCCGATCCAAGAAGAAGAAAAAATCTTGAGAGAAGTTACAAGGTATAGGGACAGAATCCAATTCCTCTGGGATCAGTCAGTTCGGGGAATCAACAAAGGCTTAACCTCAGATGAATTAACCGAATTCGTGCAACTACCAATAGAGTCCGATGAAACGTATATCACGAAACAATTCTATGGAGTAGCGGAACACCATGTCCGCCAGATTTATGCTGGTCTTAGAGGGTGGTTTGATGGGAACCCCGCCAATCTTTTCCCTGATGAACCCCAAGCTCGGGCACAAAAGATAGTTAACGGATTTGGCGGTGTTGAGAAAACCCGTGAACTTGCTCGTGCGGCTATTGATTCTGATGATCTAAGGTGGGCAATTGAACTGTGTCACCTATTGGTACAAATCTACGAAAAAGAGGAAACTGAGAGTCAAATGCCGAACGCTGATTCTCAACGCCTAGCGGATTGCCTACGTCGAATCGCTCAAAAAACCGCAGCTTCGAATATTCGTAACTGGTGCCTAACTCGCGCTCAAGAGCTTGAAGGGAGGATTGACTTAAGTCGGCATCGAAAACATCGATTTCCAAGACCTGTTGTTTTAACGAACCCTCCCGAAACAACCGTTCATGCCCTCAGAGTTCTCGTAAACCCTGAGGTAACAACCAGCTATGAAGGGGAGATGCGGTGGGAGTTTGAAAACGGGGAAAGAACAGGTTTGAGAATAAGAAACAACGTAGCAATTCCAACTGATGGGCAAGAAGCAAATCTAGCAATTGCTCTCACATTGACGGATTGGGCCGCGATCCTCTCAGGGACGATAAATCTGAGTGATGCCCTAGAAGCAGGCCTTTTGAGAAGCGACTCAACCAATGTTGAAATTTCTACTTTCTTCTCCAATTTCGATCATCTACCGTTAATCCAATGAGAAATTTACCGTACGCAAGCAAAAAATTTGAAGGAAAAATCCGGCGCTTAGTACCTGATTCCGAACCTTCACCCCTCAAGAAAAAACCGCCTCTTGCTGAAGCTCCAAACGTTCTACTCATCATGCTCGATGATGTTGGTTTCGGAAGTCCTGCTACTTTTGGCGGCCCAGTATCAATGCCCGCCGTTGAAAGAATTGCTCAGGAAGGGCTCAAATTTAACCAATTCCATACAACTGCGCTTTGCTCCCCGACACGCGCTTCTCTTCTAACTGGGAGGAACCACCATTCGGTACATATGGGTGGAATAACTGAAGTTGCTAACAGCTTCCCCGGATATGACAGTGTGATACCGCCCGAATCAGCAACTGTTGCGAAAATCTTAAAAGAAAATGGATATTCCACAGGATGCTTTGGAAAGTGGCACATTACCCCATCCTGGGAACAGGGTCCGGCAGGCCCATTTGACCGGTGGCCAACGGGGATGGGTTTTGATAGGTTCTACGGGATTATTGGAGCGGAATCATCGCAATGGGAACCAGCCGCATATGACCAAACGACCCCAATCCAGCCTCACCTCGGTAACGAGGATTATCACTTCAGTGAGGATCTAGCTGACCAAACTATTCAATGGATTGAACAGCAAAAAGCTACTGCTCCTGATACTCCATTTTTTTGCTACTTCGCCCCCCCAGCTGTCCATGCGCCCCATCATGTTCCAGAGAATTGGATTGCGAAATATTCTGGAGCTTTTGATCAGGGTTGGGATGCTCTCCGAGAAGAGATCTTCAACCGACAGTTAAATCTAGGGGTCATACCAGCAGGTACAGAATTAACACCTCGCCCAGAAGAAATTCCTAGTTGGGATTCATACCCTGATAAATATAAGCCTGTCGCGATTCGCTTAATGGAGGTCTTCGCTGCGTTTCTCGCACACACTGATGCACAAATAGGCCGAATAATTGACACTATTGAACAAATAGGGTGCCGCGAAAATACGTTAGTAATCTACATAACTGGAGATAATGGCGCATCTGCAGAAGGCACTATTCATGGAGCATGGTCAGCACCATCTTTCCAGAATGGTGTTCATGAAGACCCCGAATGGCTTCTTGAACACATGGATGATTTCGGAACGAAACGGTGTGAAAATCATTTCAACGTCGGGTGGGCTTGGGCATTAGATTCACCATTCCAGTGGATGAAACAAGTTGCTTCTCATTTTGGTGGCACAAGAAACGCAATGGTTATGAGGTGGCCGCGAGGAATCCAAAGTGAAAACAGTCTTCGTTCCCAATTCCATCACGTGATAGATATCGCTCCTACGATTCTTGAAGCCGCTGGAATTAATTGGCCCAAAAAAGTTAATGGAATTAAACAAACCCCTACTCATGGGGTTTCTATGCAATACGCGTTTGATGATGCCGATATCCCAAGTAAACGAAAAACCCAATACTTTGAGATTCTTGGGAACCGCGCTATTTACCATGACGGGTGGATAGCTTCTTGTTTCCATGGGCGAGTTCCATGGATCCGCCTAAAGGGTTATGAATTCGATGGCGATCAAGAGAAATGGGAACTGTATGATATACGAACGGATTTTTCACAAAGCATTGATTTAGCAGATCTTGAAAGCGAAAAACTTAAGGAACTACAAAAAGTATTTGATCAAGAAGCAAAGCGTAATGGTGTTTACCCTCTTCGAGACGTCAGTATGCGACGTGGCGGTGACTTTAGTGTGCCAACTGTTTTGGATGGCAGGAAAAAAATGCGTTACACCACCGCCCATGTGCGTATGCCTGAAAGAACAGTCGTTAATTTAAAAAACGCCTCTCACAAAATTTCTTCGCAAATAACTGTTCCTTTAGATGGAGCGAAGGGCGTCATAGTTTGCCAAGGAGGGAACATGTCTGGATGGAGTATGTACCTTGACTCAGAAGGGAAAGTTAATTATCACTACAATTGTTTTGGTCAGTATCTAACCACACTTACAGCTAAAGAGTCTTTGACCCCCGGTAATCACTCAATTCTCGTTGAATACGAGCATGATGGTGGTTTTGGTTCAGGGGGTTTAGCTACTTTATTTGTAGATGGTGCAAAAGCTGATTCCGGGCGAATAGAAAGAACTGTCCCTCTTGTTTATTCCATGAGCGGGGAGACTTTTGACGTCGGTCTAGATACCGGCGCACCTGTAGGCCCATACGAAGCAGGGTTTCCCTTTACTGGAGAAATTACTGAAGTGATTCTTGAACGAATATCTAATCCCGATAAAAACACAAAGAAGAAAATGGAAGAAGGGATTATCCAATCAGGTTTAAGTGCTCAATAGGAGCAAAGAAGCAAATCAACTACGGGACGGCAAATTGGTCTGGGTTAGGGCATAATATGGTATTACTCAAAATAAGGAGACTTTGATGGCAGAACAGGTCCCAATAGAAGATGGCCTTTTTTCATGGCCATCTGAAGATCCAAGACTGATTGGTTCAGAATGTCAAGGATGCAAGGCAATCATTTTCCCTGTTCAGTCAGGTTGCCCTCGCTGCGCGTCAGATGATACGCAACCCAAAGAATTAGGGACTAGAGGAACGTTATGGACGTGGACAATTCAGGG
>PVBE011297997.1_pt1 | contig 10450 bp, 8 predicted proteins | sample 1631181 | NCBI WGS metagenome assembly PVBE01 (sample SAMN08397723, study PRJNA350692) | Marine metagenome, whole genome shotgun sequencing project. | isolation source: water | place: Pacific Ocean | collected 2012-04 | reverse complement strand
TGTGTGCGCTTGCTGCTCGAACCTGAAGAAGTGAGATTCCAATATGTCGACGAGCAACGGCTGTGCCACAGGAATGGCATCTTGGAACACATCGTGCTGGTCATGCTACTTGGCCCAACGGCATGCGGAGGGTTCACAGCCAGATGCTTCGAAGCGTCGTCATGGAGTTCGCAACATGAACTTGTTCAACATGGTCTTCCCGCCGATTTCGTCGGACTGGAGTTGGCACACAGCGGACCTGCTCGCCCCCCTCGTGCCACCACAGCCGCTTCCCACGACAAGTCCATGGCTTGGCAAGCGTACCCGCGGAAGCGCAGTGGTTGAGCCTGTCAAAGAGTCTTTGGCCCCAGACCGCAGTGATGTCTCGATCCCAAAGCGAGTCGTTGACCTTGACCCCAGTGAAGTCATTGAGATTGACCGCAGGGAAGTCATTGACCTTGACCCAGTTTTGAAGCCTCATCATGATCCGGTCTGCGGTCAGTGGGGAACTCATGAAGCTTCGGTCCGCGAGATGCATGATCGTCTTGAGCGCAGCTTGAGTGAGCACCCTGACTGGGTGTCTGGTTTCCACACGCCAGGAGAGGGTCCATCATTGAAGCGCAGGCGTGAGCTATCGCGTTGCATTCATGTTGGTCCTGCGATTTAATGGTATGCAATTTACAATTAAATTCGTTAGCTAGGAGTTTGCATCATGATGTTCGAAGTCGGGGCTTGGAACAAAACATCAGAGAAACGTCGAAAGAGGGGTAGGCTGTATATGTGGCTGTATGTGCGGAGGCTCAGGGTAGTAACCAGATTTGTTTCACTTGTTTTTTTATCACTTTGTTTTTCACGTTGTTGTTTTCACTGGTGCCACCAGCACAGCCCGGGACTCATGAACATCTTCTCCGTTTACGTTGGCCGCTGGACCGTCATCACTTTACGACTTTTCTAGTAACAATTGAGCTTACTACTTGTTCCACGACTCTGCTAGCATTCGACCTCTGGAGGAATTACTACATTAAACATGTAGTACTCTTCGAGGAGAACTCGATTGAATCAGGACCAGAGAAAGAGACCAGCGTGAGACCAGAGAAAGAGACCAGAGACAGAATACGAGCATTATTTTCCATGGCTCAAAGTCGGCTCGAATCATTCGCATTGCTCAACTGCTTCGCCTTCGTGATGGAGGCGACAAGCGTGAACGATTGGTGCTCCATGATGCTGGGCGATGGCGCAGATGGCTCGGCAGCTTCGCCTGCGAAGTCGTCTGTTGATTGCTCGATGTCGCTGGATGATCTGGAGCGCATGGAGTCGACAAGCGCCGGCGTAGTCTTCAGTCCAGAACTACCTCCGGCAGTTGGCGAATCTTCCCAAACGGTAGCCGCAGCGGCTTCATCATCAGCGGCGGCTTCATCACCGGCTTCATCTGATGCAGATCTTCCTCGACCGCGGGAACCTGACACCAAAGACCGCCTCATTTACGAGGACCCAATTTATCGCAATTGGGTGCCGACGATCAAGGAGCCATTGGAGCCACTCTCGGACATGCGAGGGCGGTTCACTCGCAAAGTTCGGTGCTGTTCCATGTTCGATGGATTGAGCACCGACAAGAAAGGGTTGCAATTATTTTCAATCCCAACGTCATGGTCTTTCACATGTGAGAATTGTCCGCATGCCAATTCGTTCAAGTGCGGGAACTTCGACGAGCCGGCGGAACACATGCTGCTTGACGCGAGGGACTTTTTAGAGGGCGATGGCAACAACCTGACGTGCTTCAGCCACGACTTCGCGAAGTGCAAGCTGTCGGAGATGCAGGAGCCTGGGGAAATGGACATCATGGTGGTTACGTGTTCTTGCAGGCCATATGCCATCGGGCGCATTGGCCGCATGCGAGATGGGACCACAAACCATGAAGATGCATGGCATATTGATGCCTTCAAAGCTGCGTTCAACAAGATTCTACCAAAGGCTGTGCTCTTTGAACAGGTGTTCGGCTTCGCGCTGGCGGAGTCAGTCTCTGACACGCAGTCGCCTCTACAGTCATTGCTTTCTTGGTTCGCACGATTCCATCCAGATTATGCGGTGCAGGTTTTCTACGTCGAGGGGAACGTGTTCCTCGTTCTCAGCCGGCATCGCGTTTATGTGGTGGCGCTGGAGAATTCCAGCGGAGGCAAAGATGGGCTCGAAATGTTGAAGCGTGCTGTCATGGTGACAATGCTAAAGCTCGTGCGTGACAGTGTGTGAATTCCAATTATCTAGCAAATTCCACTAGAAGTGATAGTTCACTTTAGTCATCGGCGATTATTCGCCGCCGCACTGGCGAGGCCCCGCTCTTGCCCAGTGACATGATGCTGCCAGACGACCACCCGAAAGTGGTCGCTGACATCGCCAAATGGGCGAAGACGACGCATGAGGTATACAGAAATTATTAACGATGCGTAAATCAATTGGCTTGATCCTATTTTACGGGAAGCTCGATGTGGAAGCCGGCAACATGATGTCAACAGCGAAGGTGATCCCCGAAAAAGACGCAAATGGGTGGGGGTGATGGAGGAAAGTCGGACGGGAAATAGAGGAAGGATGCATTTTAATTCAAACGGGAGGTTTCCATTTCATCCGGAGGGAATTTTAATTCGCACGGGACGCGGATTAATTCACACGGGACGTTTTTCTTAATTCGCACGGGACGCCATTGGAGGATCCGAAATCGGCACGGGGAGTGATGGGTGGTCATCAAGGTTTTTCGTTCGGGAGAAGCAGGCGGATGGTTTACACCCCGCAGGCGCAATTGTGTGGATCAGTTAAATGTAGACGTGTTTTCCTTCGTGCGAGACATTGTGAAATGCACGTGTTTTTCTAATGGCGGCGGAGCCCAGGTTGCGCTTTGAACTTTTGCGTCAATTTCCATACGTGAACGCCCGCCCTGCATTGGCATTTGCACGGCGCTGGGCCTCAGGAAAGGGACCCTAGGCATGCCCTACCCCCTTGGCTTTGGGGGGAGGGCAAGGCGAGGCAGGCAGCAGGAGTGGCCAAGCGTGAGGGGGTGGCCCTCGGAGAGCAAGGCGCTAGGAATGTGCTGCTGGGGTCATGCGCTAGGCCTGAGAAAGGCGGGGTTGGTGCGGATGGCGCATGGAACGAAAGCTGGCCCCAGGAAGTTGGGAAAGGGGCCCGGTGACAGGAGAAGGGCATCGGTCTGCCGAAAACGGGGGGGGCATGCAACCTGGCACCAGCGAGGCAGCCAGGCGCTAGGAGGACCGCCTGGAGGAGACATAGCCCCTCAGGTTGGGAATGGCAAGGCGAGCCAGGCAGCAGGAGCAGCCGGGCACGAGGTCGGGCGGCTTTTTGGGAGAGAAAGGCGCCAGGGCAGAGGCCGGAGCGCCAGGGCCCCAGGAGGAGAACGGAATGGTGTGTGAGGGTCCATGGCCATGCGCGAGGGGGATTCCAGGGAGAGAGGGAAGGGCTCAGTGCCAGGGGGAGTCCAGGAACAAAGGGAGCGCCAGGGGGAGCCAAGTACATGGGCACGTGGATGGCGGCCAAGCGAGAGAAGGAAGACCTGCCTCGTCCCCCTCCCTAGGCCGGGCCGGTGGGCAAGAGGAGCGAGGCAGCAGGAGAGTGGCGAGGCGCTTGCTCTGGATGGGCACATGGGCAGCGTCGCTTCTATCCTGTTTCCACAAGGGGTCGGTCATGATTCCGTCGTGATCCCACGAAGATTCGCTCTCCACCCACGACTGCCGCAGGGGAAGGGGTCAGGCGTAAGGGCGGGGGGCCAAGGCTACCTTAGATCCGCTACCAAACTTTGCGCCAGGTGAGGGGCCAGGTGAAAGGGGAGGGGCTCAGCAGTAGGCAGAAGTCGGGCGCTTGCGATCGCTGCAAGAAAGCCATTTGGTTCGACATCAATGTGGAGGTTCGGTCAAGCTCCCCGGGAAGTAGGTCTAGCACTGGGGTCAAGTGGTGCCCTAAGCGGATTTGTGGCACCACCTGATCTGCGCCCTCTAGCTCTGAGATGTGGAGGCGCCTCGGGGTAAGCTTCGAAGCAGCACACATCTCCGGGAGCTAGGTGAACCATGGGGATCCCTTGAGTCTAACGAACAGACGGCTTTTTTATATATTGATTTGTGCGGTTAAGCCGAAGCCCGACGGACAGACTTATCGCTGGGAGCGAGTCACGATGGCGAAGCGGCAGCAGCTTGGGCTGGAGGACCGGTCCTTGCGACCGTGGACCGGTAAGCCTGAGCTCAAGAAGAGAGGCATCTCGGTCCAGCTCTCTTGGCCTAATTTTGTGGACGAGCTGCTTGACCTGCGGCTCATGCGAGACAATGTGAGGAGGCAGAAGCCGCTGGAAGCCGACCCGGACGACTCCTTGCTGGTCGATGTGGGCCAGGAGTGCAACTATCAGTTGGCTGGTGGTTCGGTGAGCTTACTGACCCAAAGCAAGATCTACGTGTACAAAAAAGACCGTTGCGCGATCAGCGACGAGCATCTCTATTGGCAAGGCTGGGGTCATGACACCAATGTCGCGTGCCTCATGGACAATGTCATCGGGGTGAAGAGGGATGCTTTGCAGGGTGCAGCAGCCAAGAAGCGCCGTGGCCGTGCTCCCGCATACCACACCAAGCTCAAGATCGCAGCAGGAAATGGTTTATGCCTGGGAGACTTTTGCTCCTTGACCATCCCTTTGATCTACATCATGAATGCCGGATTCTTCAAGAGGGACCTCAGGCTGAAAGATTTTCCAGATCTCGGTGAGCTATGGGGACCTATTGGGGACCATCGGCTTGCGCACTTGATCCTTGACGCGAATTTGTCCCATAAGGAGCTCCGTAGCATCGACAGGAGGGCCACGAAACAGGATGACAATGGCGACTCGGACGAGGACCAGGATTTGGATGACGACTTGCCGGACGTGTCTGACTGAATGTGAGGATTGCTCTTTCATCGTGATATTGATCACGAGAACGCGTGCTACTGCACATGCTCCGGGAGCAATTTTTGTATTTCGTCGAGACCCAATCATTTGGAGTTGGTCGCTGGCAGTTTTGAAGCGCGTGCGAGCTGCGTTGCGCACCAGTTTTGCAGATGTGAAATCATCACGATTTTACAATCGTTGCGCTTGACCATCGATATCGTTCGCCGTCGACGGTCTCTGCATAATGGAACAAGCAAAATCCATAAAACGATAATTCTGAAGTTCGCGCGGAGTCAAGCACGGATATATTAGCCGACGGGCAGCAATTTGTAGGTTTGTTGCCGTTAGATGTCCAGACAAGCCATCGTGACCAGGTTCAACAATCGCCGCGACGAGTTCTCTCACTGAGCAGACTGAGCAGATGAGCAGACTGAGCAAACTTCCGATTTGAAGCCTTTTGTTTTGGTAGCTTGCTCAAATTAAGCCACGTACTTTAATGTAGCAGCCGCGATCCTTCACATGTCTAAATGGGATCCAATCTTGGGCTTGTGGATTCCCAGGTATTTGCATGGTTGCGACGGTGATCCGACGCCTGGCTCTGCAAGTTCCGGGTCTCGCACGGAACAACAGTCCGAAGCCCGTGCCTCCTTTTCGGAGCGCGCCGAGAAGCTCGCAGAACAACTCGTCGACACCTTGCTGAAAGACGGGAAGTTGGCCAAACCACACGAGTTTTGGGAAGTTGATATCGACGTGACTTCAGAGTCGAGTGTGAGTCTTACGGTCGTCAAGCGCGGCGGTAGTTGTAGTAAGATTGTCAACGATCCGAAGATCTACCTGCCTGAGCCCAACGCCACCCAGGAAATGCCAGATCCCTGCGATTCTCCCGTTGCTGCCCTTCCTGGTGGCGACTTGCACGGCCCTGAGTCTCCGGAGGCTCGCGGTCAGAAGCGAGCAGCTCCTGAGGCACCACTCTTGGCGTCACCGGCGCCAAAGCAGCAGGCGCAGTCACCGAAGGCGCCAGGTACTCCGAAGTGGCTTGCAAATATGTCGTTGAGCCCAGCATCAAAAGACCTCGCCAAGAAGATCGAGTAAACAACTGGCTTTCTGATCGGCGTTGACACCTACGGATACCTGTTTGTGACTACTGAACTTTGCAGAATATTGCGCCTCGTGCTGTAAAAAGCCGAAAAGATACCCTGAGTCAACAATGCTCGAGGCGGGATCCACGTGGCGCATCAGGATGTCTGGAGGGATTGATGGCGATATAATATAACGCCATCAATCCCTCCAGACATCCTGATGCGCCACGTGGATCCCGCCTCGAGCATTAAGAGCTTGAGGTTCTCCTCCGAGATCCAGATGCCTTTTTCAATACGTTTCGTTTGTAACTAGCTTTTCTATCAAATCGAAGTCTCCGGAAAAACTCTATCTGGATTCAAACGCCAGCAATGTAGTTGTAGTGAAAAATGATTTGAATTTCAACACATGGGAGCATTTTTCCGGCCCGAGGCGCGGCTGCCTTAATCACTGCCCTTTCGTTCGTTATCCGAGTGGCTATCATGAGCTCCATGGACATTGATGAAATGGTTGTGTCCGCTTCCAGCACCAAGGATGAAAGGACGATCGTCTTTCTTCAACCTCAACTCCCTTTCCACCTTGATTGTCGGAGACTCGTGGTGCTTTCTGTGATGTCCCAGGATTCAGGCGACAGGGATCTTGTGAGCACCTGGATAACCTGAGACTCACTGAATCTCCTGGGGTGTCCAATAGGGTTAGCCAATATTGTGGTACATCCATTATGTGTTTTAAAGTGCTTGTTGGCATCCATTGGCTTCGGTGGGATGTTATCGGAAGATTTTGCTCAATCGGCACCTCCGGTTGAGCCACCGGCAGCAGAGGGCGACACTGGTCCGATGACAGTGGAGCTCGCTGACGGTGAGGGTGTGTGCGTCGTCTGCGATGACAACTTCGAGGACTCCTGCCATTGTAGATACATAGGTGGTCGTTATCGCTTGGGTTTCTGTATCTTCTTCGAGCCGCCAAACTCAGCCTTCTTGAAGAGTCACGTTGCTTGTCCCAGTGGTGACCACTGGGACAAGCAACACTCTTCAAGAAGGCTGAGTTTGGCGGCCAAGAGTCTTGGGACTTTAGGAGCAGAGCCCCAGACAGTTGAGAAACACTCTGGCGAAAATGTTGAATCCTTTGGTAATATGACTGTCGAATTTGGAACCGAGGATGTTGAATTCCCCGTTGCAAAGGTCTCGATGCAGCACCCAGACTCTGGCAAGATGATCGAGATAGAAAAGCCGGTAGGCTTTTTCTGCAGCAAGTGTCAGAGCGGTTGTCGTGCGGGTTTTCCGTATTTGGCTGAAGATGTTCTAAAGGAGAACATCGAGACATCGTCGGTTACAAAAGCTTTGTGTCTCAAGGTTGTAACCATCCACGCCGCCAAACAGAAGCCGCAATTCAATGGCAGAGAGTCTGTTCAGACGCGGGAGCGGAATCAAGGCATCTTCTCTGTGAGACTTGCAGGCTACAGTAAGGACGATTTTCCCGACTCGCACAAGGGTTTGAGCCCAGATGATCTCTTCATCGAGCCTCGTTATCACAAGTGCGATGTCACCGGAGAGATTCATGAGGTCTTTTGGACGCCAGGCAAGCCTCAATATGAGATGCTATTGCAGCACGCATCTATTGCGGACTTGACCAATGACGAAATGCAACGGCAAGTGTACCAGGAACAACCTGCCCACACGTTCTCTTACCTTTCCGGTGCTCCACTTGCGAAGGCAGTCCAGGCTCCTGGATTCCACCCCTACGCATCGAGAGCGGAATTTGAGAAGGCGGTGAACGATGCAGCAGCCAATAAACCAGTGCTCAATGCTTCCCCGACAAAGCACGGAAGTGTGGGCGGAACAGTCGGCACTGCGAATGCTGCAACATCTCCTTTCGCTCGACAACCTGTGAGCGCTGCTCAGCACGCAATGGTCTCCAAGCTTATGGCGAAGCCTGTTGAATCAGTCGCGCCTAAGCCTCAGGCTGCGAAGCCGCCCGTGAAGTTCGTCAGTGTCAAGACGGAGCCTGGGGTTCCAACGGCCGAGGCTGGCAAGAGTCAACACGACCCTTCTGCAGCCAAGGCCCCACCATCTGTCAAGTTGGAGCCACACTCCGCTCTATCGATCCGAGCTGGTGACTCTGCTGTTGTAGCACCATCTTCAAAGCCTGGCCCGGCGACAGCAAAGCGCTCGATGCCACCATCCTTCTCAGTGGTCAACTCACCCCCGACAGCCAGCCGGCAGAAGCTGATTGCGCCCGTGGGCACCAAGAATCTTGGCAGCTTGCCGGGCAACCAGGGTGTGCTGGATCTAGCCAGATCACGCCAGCGGGGCAGTGCAGATGCGGAAAGTGTTACCGATGATGGCACGAAGTCGATGTGCAAGTTCGAACGTGCTATTCACAGAGTGAACATCGTTAAAATATTGATGGGCCATAATCTGGAGTCTGAAATCAGCAACTTACGCAAGGCCAAGACCATAGCCCTACGGGAGAGTCCGCGGGAATGGTACCCCAGGCTCGGGGACCATGAATCGCATGCAGTTGGCGCCGGTTCCCTTGTGCTTGTGGCAATGATGGCTCAGTCGAAGTTTAAGGTGCTTGTGGAAATCGCGGAGGCCCTCGTGGACGCCTTGACTGAGGGCAAGTTGCCCAAACTGACCTTGGTAGATCTGTGCCTTGTCTACCAAGCCATGCAGTACTTGGCGCCTTGGATTCCCAAGAGCGACTTCAAGAGGTTTCTAGAGTCGCTGGAATTGACCGGACCCCTCCATGCCTCAGAGTACGCCATCCGATGTCCTACCTGGTGTTGCCCTTACTTCGATTCGGAGGATCTTTCCACTGGGATCGTCCCCAGCAGGGTGGTCAACTTCCTGCAGGCTCACGTGATCGTTCCGCAGATCACTGCAGGGCCCACGGCTCGCTCGCAGCTCATGGAGATTCTTGCCGACATGGTCTTGCCAAAGCTCAGGGCCTTGCCCGAGAGTTACAGTGCGCCCTGCTATGCGCAACTTCAGCGCAAGTGTAAGGGTGTCCTCTTCATCATCGGGTCCACGCGCGGTGTCGGAGACAGCACCATTGCAGATGTAGACTATATGAAGGGGCTGAAGGACGACTGTGTGTTGCACGCTTTGAAATCCACTCACTACACCAAGGTGCTTTTGGATTCCATTTATGCCGTGAACGCTGGCGAGCAGTTGGCATATCCACAAGTACTTGAGTGGAAGGCCGGCTTCACCAACGAGGGCACCGCAGATGCCAAGCACGCTCACATCCAGACCATGGCACCTTTGTATCCCCAGTGGAAGCTTCAATGCCGCCCTACATCGCTTCCAATCGAAGTGCATTCGCCTGTGCTCAAGTTTCTTGGCCAACAGCTGGATGCAAAGTTGACTCAGGCTTCGCCAACAGCCCCAGTCAGCATCGACGCTGATGATCCGGAGTGTTCCCGCATCCTGAAGAGCTTCGGCACGGTGAAGTCCTTGGGCTGGGATAACCCCGCGGTCGCCGATGCGCTGCAGAAGCTGCAACCTTTGGCTAAAGCACTTGAAGGGCGCACCAACGCTGACACGATTGCCCAAGTGTGCCGCGACTTCGATTTTGAGTTCTGCGTGGATGGTGATGGCGTTGTGAAGTTCAGCGCGGCTCTGCGCACAGTGGTGCCGGCTCCGCCAGCAGCTGTGCGCATCACAAAGGCTTCGGATAGGGCAACGGTTGCCTCGAAATTGTCTACGTTCGGTGAGCTGTGTTTGGCAGCTTGGCCCGAGGATGCAGCGTTTGATATTGTCTCCTTTGTCCTGGACAGGTGCGAGGTGACCAAAGAACCACCTTTGGAGTGTCCGGATGCCAATAGCCGTCTGCAGGGCTTCCGGAACAACCTTGTGTACTTCCGCAGGCTTCAGGGTCTTTCGATGCACCTTGCCTTGTGGAAGAAGATGGCCAACCCGATCAACCCGCAGATCGTCGAGGATCAGCAGTTCATCGAGGTTTCGAAAAAGTTGATCGTGTACGAGAAGCATTTCCTCACGGAGTTCGATCGCAAGGTCCTGCCCTCAGACGACGTGGTGGCCAAGCTCGATGAGACTCTCCAGGAGTTGTCTCTCCGCCTCATGGATTTCAAGTCCTTGTTCATCAGCAATGCGGAGGAGCCGTTCCGCACCAAGTTGAAAGTTTTGGTCTCCAAGGCTGGTGGAGGAGCACCCGACAAGAAGTGGCATGATTCGCTCAAATCGGGTTGTTCTTGGTCGGAATTCATTGAGTCGACAAAGGGCAACCTCAGAGTCTTAGACAAAAACGATCTTATCAAGACTGTGAGGGATGCCGATGCGGTCCCTCACCGGGTAGCACCATTGCCTACATCTCCACTTCTCTCTATTGTCCCTCTACCGGGTAGATCCTCTTGTCTGCTTTTGGAGTTGACCCGGCGCGACTCCTGCATGAGGGACGATGCACCGAGGTTGGCCAGTCAGCGGACGACGGCCTGACCACGGAGGCTGGCAAGGCTATCTC
>PVBE012089472.1_pt1 | contig 10451 bp, 9 predicted proteins | sample 1631181 | NCBI WGS metagenome assembly PVBE01 (sample SAMN08397723, study PRJNA350692) | Marine metagenome, whole genome shotgun sequencing project. | isolation source: water | place: Pacific Ocean | collected 2012-04 | reverse complement strand
GATATAACAGAGAGAAGACGGATCCGGCGGCGGTACTCGTAGAAATTGACGCGGCACTCAAGGACCTCGAGGGAGTCAGTGAGGGGCGGGTCGCTACCGCCCGAAGGCGTGTTCAGCGCAGGATGCAGATCGCACTGACCGGCCCAGAGGAGCGAGCCCTCGCAGTCGGCCGAGCGGCGCTTCATGGAAAAGGGGTCTCCGCCTATTCCGACCACGTCCGTGCCCTGGGGACGGTGGATGTAGCGGCCGTCCAGAAGGTGATCCGCACACTCCTGACGCCCCAGCGCCGGACGGTCGTGACCCTGAGCGGAGCGGACAAGTGATGCGGCGACTCTCCCTGTTCTTGATGCTGGCCCTCTGCGCATGTGCGGGTGCCAAGTACCCCAGAGGACCCAGTGCGCTGGAGGAAGCAAGAGGACCGGTCACCCTGGTGCATCAGCCGGCACCCGGCGAGCTGGTCTACCTCGAGGTGCTGGTTCGGGCAGGAAGTGCCCACGATCCCATTGGAAGCGAGGGGCTGGCGCACCTGACGGCCCGCCTCCTTCGAGAAGGCGGTGCGGGCAAGCGGTCTCCGGAGGCCGTAGAGGCGGTTCTCTACCGCATGGGAACGGACATTGAGGTGGTGGTGGATCGGGAGACGGTCGCCTTCCGTACTACCTGTGTGGTCGAGGATGCACCCAAGATGGCCGCCCTTCTCGGCGACATGCTGATGGCTCCACGGCTGGAGCTCAGGACGCTCCAGCGACTCCGGGAGGAGGCGCTGACCACTCTGAAGCGAGGCATCACCCAGAACGATGAAGGACTGGGAGAGGCGCTGCTGGATGCGCGACTGTACGCAGGCCACGGATACGCTCACCCGGTCCAGGGCCGAGCGGGGGTCGTGCCCCTGCTCTCGGAGGACCAGGTCCGACGCTTCCTCCAGGACCGATATGTGCGTCCGGCCATCGTGCTCGGTGTCGCAGGCGCCGCCCCACCTGAGCTCGCGGTGTCGCTGCGAGCCCGACTCTCCGAGTCGCCGGCCACACTCTACCGGGATGTGACACCTCGGGCGATGCCCATCCCCCGGGGGCGTCGCCTGCTGGTGGTGGAGAAGCAGACTGTCGCGACCGGTATCCACTTTGGTCACCCAACCCGGCTGAGTCGGAGCCACCCGGACTGGCCCGCGATGATGCTGGCCACCACCGCGCTAGGCGAGCACCGACAGTCCCATGGGCGGCTGTACCAGGCGCTCCGGGAGGAGCGGGGCCTGAACTACGGTGACTATGCATACGTGGAACGCTACCGGCAGGATGGCTGGTCCCATCGCCAGCAGACCGGCACGGGTCGGGTAGACAATGTCTTCTATGTTTGGATTCGACCTGTCGAGCCAGGCAATGCTCCTTTCGCCCTCAAGAGTGCGGTCGACATCGTCGAGACCTGGGTGAAGGATGGACTCACGGAGGATGAGTTCACCTCAATGCAGGGCTACCTGCAGTCCAGGATCGCCCTGTGGGCCGCCGATCCGGGTCGGCGCCTGGGCTGGGCGACAGAGGCCGCACTGATGGGATGGCCCAACCCGGTGGAGACGCTGCCCGCCCAGGTGGCGGCACTCTCCCGTGCCCAGGTCAATGAAGCCATCAAGCGCCACATCCACCCGGCTGACCTGGACATCGTAGCGGTGACGGCGGATGCCACCTCTCTTGCCGAGGCTCTTCGTCAGGAGGATCCGACCCCGGTCACCTACGGCGGAGAGCCGCCCGAGAAGGGCTCGCCCCGGGTGGTGCAGGACGCACGGATTTCGGAGATCAAGCTGGGCATCGACGCGGTCCAGATCATCTCTACAGAGGACCTGTTTCGGTGAAGCCGCACCGCGCATGGGGTTGGCCGGTGGTAGGCTGAGCCCGACACACAGGAGGAGCCACATGGCTGCTGACGGTATCGCCGCGCAGGAGGATCTGGTTGGGCTGGATAGGCTCGCCCGGTCACTGGCGCGTCAACTCAGTCGAATGCCAACCGCCGGATTGGTCGCCATTCACGGCGCGCCCGGGAGCGCGAAGCGGGACTTTCTGAGAAGCCTGGGCTCCGTGGTCAATGAGGATGCGCGGGACATGGGGCTCAAGCTGTATCCGCAGCTGGTGTGGTTCGATGCCTGGTCCTGGTCTCGGCAGGGCCATGTGCTCGCCGGTCTGGTCAGCCGGGTGGCTCGACTGGGACCCGGTGGGGCCGCGATGCAGGAGCGGGCCCGGGACGTGGTCGCTCAGCTCAACCGCCTGACGCTCGATGGATCCATGCCCTCTGGGCCTGGACCTGCCTTCAACGAGGGTGAGCTGGAGCCGGTGGAGCGCCTGCAGCGGGGCTTTGCAGGCCTGGTCTCTGCGGCACACACAGGTCGGGGAGGGCGGCTGTTGATCTGCGTGGAAGGTCTCGACCGTCTGCGACCGGAGGTTCGTTGGGAGGTTCTGGACGGGCTGCGTCTGTTGCTCGCTGGTCAGCCAGAGGTTGCGGTGCTCGTGAGCATTGGTCGGGAGGCTGCTGCCATGGCGGTCCGACACCAGGAAGGCGACCTCCACCATGCCAGTGTCGATAGGGTGCTCGGAGACCTCTTCGACCTCAGCATCACCGTGCCGCCTCTGGAGGTGCGCCGGATCGGCTCCATGGTTCGACGCTACCTGGGTGAGGGAGAGGAGGTCGTGCGTACGGTGTTCGGTCCGGATGCCGTGACCGGCCTGAGTGCGGCTGTGGCCCACCGACCGCTGGGTGCACCTCGCTTCGTGTTCCGTCTGGCTCAGCGCGTGCTGATGCTCGCTGAGTACGCAGCGGAGTCCCAGCAGATTCGAGAGCTCACCGAGTCGCAGTGGTGCTGGGTGATCGTCAGCGAGCGGTGGCCCGCATTTCGTCGACTGATGATTCGCGGCGGCGCGCGGCGCTGGGCATCCCTTCGTCAGACTGTAGCTGCCGGCGACCAGCCCTACGGTGCTTTAGCCGATGAGGCCATCAGCGAGCAGCTGACCCGGGATCCGATCCTTGCCGATTACCTCCGACTGCACACCGATGGTTTTGAGCGGGACAGCGAGGGCATCGTGTGGCTGGACAACCTGCTGCTTCAGGCCGGACTGTGATGGACCGGCACGGCGCGGGCATGGCCGTGGGTCGGGTCCTGGTGGGTGCCGGGCGTCGCTTGACCCCGCTGGTTCCTCGTCCCGTCCGCAGGTGGATGGACGATCGATTGTTCGGGACCATCTTTCAGCTGACCCGCGTGACGAACGACAACTACGGCTACGGCGTTGAGGAACAGGCGGCAAAGAACGCTCAGAGCGGATAGCCCGTCCCCCAGCATGGGGAAGTGATGGTGATGCCCTTCGGAGAGCGCGTGGCTCGCGCGGTTCGAGAGAGAGGAACCTGTGCCGTAGTGGGTCTGGACCCCCACCTCGATCGACTCCCAGAGGGCCTTCGGGCACGACTGGAGGGCAAGAGAGGGATGGCCTATCTGGAGGCGGCGGCCCTGGCGGTGGTGGACTTCAACCACATGGTCATCGAGAACATCCGCGACCTGGTGCCGGCGGTGAAGCCGCAGTTTGCTTTCTACGAGGCACTCGGTGCACCAGGCTGGGCGGCGCTGACCGAGACCTGTCGGATGGCAACACAGGCAGGCTTGCTGGTCATCGCGGATGCCAAGCGCGGAGACATCTCGAGCACGGGGGCAGCCTATGCGCGGGCCATCCTGGACCCGGAGGGTCCGCTGGGCCTGGATGCCATCACCTTGAACCCCTGGATGGGAATCGACACCCTCGATCCCTTTGTCGGTGTGTGTCGGGAGCATGGTCGGGGCGTCTTCGTCCTGGTGCGCACCACCAACCCCGGCAGCGCGCTGCTGCAGCAGCACGGCAGCCCGATGGCAGCCGAGGTGGTTGCGCGCGCGCTGCACGAGGCCGGCCAGGACACGGTGGGCCCAAGCGGGCTTGGAAGTATCGGAGCTGTGGTGGGTGCTACCGCGGGGGAAGAAGCACACAGCCTGCGGGCCCAGATGCCCCAGGCCTGGTTCCTGGTCCCGGGCGTAGGCGCGCAGGGTGGGGCAGCCTCGGACGCGGTCGCCGGTGCCCGAGAGGATGGTCTTGGATGCCTGGTGAACAGCTCTCGTGGTGTGCTCTTTGGAGCAGAAGAGGACCCGGATCCAGCGGCAGCGATTCGCCAGCGTGCCATCGAGCACGCGGCCAGATTCCCTGTCGGCTGAGTACCCCCTTTTCCTTCAGTCGCGCGCGGTCTACCATGGGTCCGAGGTGAGGGAATGCGTGGTTTGATCCTGGTGTGTCTGACGGCATGGCTCTCTGCATGTGGAGGCAACGGGACCTTTCAAGGTCGGTTCCTCGATGGTGTCTCGGGCGAGCCCAGGGCAGGTGTGCGGGTCGTGGCCAAGGCCATCGGCGGCACCAATGACATGACCTGCATGGCACGAGAGGCGACATCAGAAGCTAGCGGGAGCTTTGTGCTCCAGGACCTCTGCTCTGGACTCAGCTACAGCCTCTCGCTTCCGGATCCGTCGCTGCAGCTTGGTGGAAAGGTGGCGGTTCGTGGCGGAGAGGCCTCGGTGGAGGCGGCGGATCTCAAGGTATGGCGGGCACCGAACGGGTCGGGGCTGTACCGACTGACCAATGACAAGATCTACCGGATCAAGACCTGGTCGGACGTGGCGGAGGTCAAGAGCCTGGGCAAGGGCCTGCCGATTCGGTACCCGGTGATGAAGCCCACACCGAAGACTCGTCTGCCCACGGTGAGGCCGGGGGATCACCTCCTGATCTCGAGCGCCGAGGACATCCAGCGGCTCCGCTTTGTGCCGGTGGTGCCCAGCGAGGGGCTACGCAGGTTCCAGGGCACCTCGATCACCAATCACGTCTACCTGGGGATCAAATTCACCACAGACACCCTGTTCAACCCTGTGCAGGTCACGGTGGATGAGTCCAAGGTGGTCAAGGTGGTCAGCGGCAAGCGGGCGTACCGCTACATGTCCCACGATGCCCTCCCCGCCGGTCGCTATGCCGTCCTCTCGGACAAAGACAATGTGACCTATATGGTGGACTTCTCCGGCTGAACCGGCCCGATGTGCCTGGGTCGGATAGCCTCGTGTCCATGAATGTGATCGTCACTGGGAGTTCTCGGGGTATTGGCCGTGCGATTGCTGTCCGTCTCGCACGAGAGGGAGGGCGGGTCGTCATCAACTACCTGCAGAACGAGGCGGCAGCGGAGGAGACCGCTGGCCTCGTCCGGGCGCAGGGCGCCGAGGCCATTGTCGTGCAGGGAAATGTCCGGGCGGACGGAGACCTCAAGCGGATTGCTGAGAGCCTTCAGAGTGTGGATGTCCTGGTCCACAATGCGGCTGTGGGTGCGCTCAAGCCGCACGACAAGATGCGCTCTGCCCACTGGGATCTGACGCTCGAGAGCTCGCTCAAGCCGTTTTGGCATCTGACCAAGCTGGCCCCTCTGGCCGATGGCGGGAGCGTCATCGGTGTGTCCTCGCTGGGCTCTCGACGCTTCATCCCCGGCTACGCCGCGATGGGTGCGGCCAAGGCGGGCATGGAGGCACTGACGCGCCAGCTGGCTGTGGAGCTCGCCCCCAGAGGCATCCGGGTCAACACCGTCTGCGGTGGGCTGGTGGATACCGACGCGCTCCAGTACTTCCCGGAGAGGAAGCAGATGGTGATGTATGCCAAGCGGATGACGCCGTTTGGTCGCCTCGGGACGCCCGAGGACATCGCAGGGGTGGTGGATCTGCTGGTCAACGATGGAGCCGGATGGATCACCGGCCAGGTGCTCGTGGCGGATGGTGGCCTCTCACTGATGTAGTGGTGAGGGTGTCTGGCAGTCCTGTTTCGGGGCCGCAGCGATTTCGTGCAGACCCCCGCGGGTTAGGAGAACTCCTCAACGGAGCGAGTCCATGTCTGTTCCAAACCTCGATCTCAGTGGTCGTAGCGCGCTTGTATGCGGCGGCAGTGCTGGCATTGGCCAGTCCACGGCCCGAGCACTGGCCGGACTCGGCGCCTCGGTCACGGTACTGGCCCGCCGTGCGGATCGACTCGACCGGGTGGTCGGCCAGATCCGGGACGCGGGTGGGACGGCGGATGCCATCATTGCGGATCTGGACGACCGAGCCAGCCTGGTGGCTGCACTCGGTACGGGTCGGTGGGAGATTCTCATCAACAACACCGGTGGCCCGCCTGCGGGCAAGCTGCTCCAGGCAGAACCAGAGGCGCTCGCTGTGGCCTTCGCGCGCCATGTCCTCGCCGCGCAGACCTTGCTCCGGATCTGCCTGCCGCACATGGAGGCCCGTGGCTACGGTCGCATCGTGAATGTGCTCAGCACCTCGGTCCGCGAGCCCATCCCCAACCTGGGCGTGAGCAATACCATCCGAGGAGCGATGGCCTCCTGGGCCAAGTCCGTGAGCAAGGAGCTTCCTCCTGGACTGACCATCAACAATGTGCTGCCGGGCTTCACCGATACGGAGCGGCTCAGCTCGCTGAAGACCGCGGTAGCTGCGCGCACAGGCAGCACAGAAGAGGAGGTCTATGAAGGCTGGATCGGCAGGGTTCCGGAGGGCCGCCTTGGCCGCCCAGAGGAGCTCGCCCATGCCATCGCATTCCTGGTCAGCCCTGCCGGTGCGTACATCCGCGGCCAGAGCCTGGCGGTCGATGGCGGACGTCTGAACACCATCTAGGCAGAACCATGGAACACGGAGCACTCACCACACCTACTCACCGGATCGGTCGGGCAATACCAGCCCGGTCAGGAAGAGGCTCTTTCTGGAGTGGGCTCCAGCATGGGGCAGACCATGCCTGGCGGGGGAACATCTGATGGAAGCACTCAGCAACTTCATCGCAGGCAGCTTCCAGCCCGCGGCCTCGGGCCAGACCATCGATGACATGTCGAGCGTGACCGGTGAGCAGCTGTGCACGATTCCCAGGTCGGGTCCACAGGATGTGGATGATGCGGTCACGGCAGCAAAGGCAGCACTCGGTGGAGACTGGGGCCAGAGCACGGTGGCGGAGCGAGCGGACCTGCTCGATGCCATCGCGGCGACCATTGAGTCCCGCCTTGAAGAGCTCGCTGCTCTGGAGTCCCGCGACACCGGCAAGCCGTTTCGACTTGCCGCTACCATCGACATTCCGCGTGCGATCGCCAACTTCCGCTTCTTTGCCTCTGCGGTCCGTCAGCACCAAGACGGCTTTCAGGAGATGGCGGAGGCCATCAACTACACCCTCCGTCGGCCCTGCGGGGTGGTGGGACTCATCACGCCGTGGAATCTGCCGCTGTATCTGCTGACCTGGAAGACAGCCCCGGCACTCGCCATGGGCAACACGATCGTGGCCAAGCCCAGCGAGATCACCCCGATGTCCGCCACGGTGCTCGCTGAGATCCTCCACGAGGTCGGCCTGCCGCCAGGCGTCTTCAACCTGGTGCACGGCCTGGGCGCTGAGGCGGGTCAGGCCATCGTGGAGCATCCCGATGTCTCCGCCATTTCGTTTACCGGCGGGACGGCGACCGGTGCCATGGTGGGCGCGACAGCCTCATCCCGCTTCAAGAAGCTGAGCCTGGAGCTCGGCGGAAAGAACCCCACGGTGGTCTTCGCCGACTGCGACATGGACAAGACAGTGGACGGCGCAGTGCGCGCGGCCTTTGCCAACCAGGGGCAGGTCTGTCTGTGTGGCTCCCGACTCCTCGTCGAGCGGTCCATCTATGCGGAGTTCATGGAGCGGTTCGTTGCCAGGGTGGAGCAGATGAAGGTGGGTGACCCGGCTGATCCGGACACCGACATGGGGGCGGTCATCTCTCTGGCGCACCGGGACAAGGTGGAGCAGTATCTGACGCTGGCCTCCGAGGAGGGCGGCACCGTGCTGACCGGCGGCACCCGGCCCGATCTGCCTGCACCGCTCGATCGCGGCGCCTTCATCACGCCGGCGGTCATCGATGGACTCACGCAGGAGTGTCGGACCACTCAGGAAGAGATCTTCGGGCCCGTGGTGAGCAGCTACCCCTTCGAGGACGAAGAGGAGGCCATCGCCATGGCCAACGGGGTGCAGTTCGGTCTGTCCGCCAGTGTGTGGACCTCCGATCTCTCCCGTGCCCACAGGGTCAGTGCTGCTCTTGATGTGGGCATGGTGTGGGTGAACACCTGGCTGCTTCGGGACCTTCGCGTGCCCTTCGGTGGCGTCAAGGCGAGCGGTGTGGGCCGAGAGGGCGGTGCCCACAGCCTGCACTTCTTCAGCGAGGCCAAGAACGTCTGCGTGAAGCTCTGAGGGCTGCCTTAGAAGGTGATCTTGTAGAACACCCGGGCGCCGGAGTCCTGTCGACCGTCCGCCCCCTGGTTGGCGTAGCCTTCCGCCCCCCAGCTTCCGTTGTCCAGGGTCTTCTCGAACCCGGCATTGGTCTCCCAGCTATTGTCTGAGCGCACCTGGCCGCGCATGTACGCGCTGAAGTCTTCCTGGCTGTACCGGAGGTTTCCTCCCAGCGCATCCACCGTGCCGTCCCCGTCACGAAGCCGCTCCACCTGTGCGCTGGCGGACCAGGGGGCGTGGTTGTAGTCGAGTGCAATGCGGCTCAGTGTGGAAGCAGGTGAGACGGCCTGGTGTCCAGCCAGCGAGAGGTTCCCGCCAGAATCGAGGCCCCGCTGGTACTTTCCAGTGACGTCCCACTGGCTCTCCTGGGGATCCACATTTGCGATCACCTGAAATGCACTGCCGTCCCCCTGGTAGCGGTACTTGGCGTGGATCTTATCGATGGCCAGCTGCATGGTTCTGCCCGGATCCAGTCCCAGGGTCAGCTGATTGTTCGATGGCCCAACGGAGTGCTTGAGCATCGGGATGTCCTGGTTGGTAAGGACATAGGCCACCGCCCCAGCAACCGCACCTGCGGTCATCACCCGGGGGTGCTCATCGGCGAACAGCCGGAGGCCATCGCCAGCGCCCCCCTCGGTCACCGCACCCTCAGCCAGCTTGTCGAGCTCGGCCTCGAGGGCCTGGAAGAAGGCATTGGCTGCCTCCTGATCGCTCACCTCGCCCTTGGACGCGATGAAAGCCTGTACCTTGCCCAGGGCGCTATCCACCACTCCCTGGGCCAGTCCCACGAGTCTGTCGTCGCTGAGTTGGTCCTGGATCTCGCTGTAGAGCTTCCCGCCAAGGAAGTCACCGAGCAGGGCCTGGTACCCCTTCTGGCCCTTGAGTTTCTCCTGCACAGCAGCGTTGCCGATGGCGTTTTGCTCGGGATCGGTCAGGGCAGGGGCGGCGGAAACCTCAGAGCCTTGGCCCTCGGTTGTCAGCTGTGCGGGCCTCTGTGTGTGTCTTGGCATCAACCTACCCTGGATGAGAGTATGCACCATTGGTGAGATATCAAGCGATCAGGAAGAGATATTCTCCAGGAATCTAGATCGGTCCTGTCGGCCATATCGGTTGTTTTCATAAAAGCTCAGATGGAGTGCTGTTCGAGCCCGGGTGACGGCGACATAGAAAACCCTCCGCTCTTCCTCCGTGTTTCCGGCCTGGATGGCGGAGCGGTTTGGGAAGCGGCCGTCGACCAGTCCTGGGATGAACACCGTGTCGAACTCAAGCCCCTTGGACTGGTGAATGGTCAGCACCCGGACCCCCTGGAGCTCGTCGAGCAGGTCCTGCTCACGGGCCAGAGCGGCCCTGTCCAGTGCCCTCCGGGTGGCTTCGATGGGCGGGAGGTCCGGGGTGTCGAGTCGGTCCGGGAGCCGATCGAGGTGCTCCGCTCGCTTGGTCTTCGAGTGCTGACCGCTGCGGTAATACGCACCCAGCCCCCCTTCCTCGATCAATCTGCGTGCGAGATCGCCGGGCCGGTCCGGGAGGGTGGCCCAGCCATCCAGCGCGCTTCGTAGTTTCTCGAAGGCTGGAGAAAACTCTGCCATCAGGGCATGACGGGTGGGCTTTCCTGCCAGTGCGGGGGCGCGCAGCTTGTCGAGGAGCTGCACGGTGGTCCGCACATCATCCAGGGCTCGGTGCGTGGGGTCTGCACTCAGCCCGAGGGACTTGGCGAGGTCGCCGAGTCGGTAGGAGTCCTCTGTGAGCAGGCGACGGGCATAGCGAAGGGAGTCGAAGTGCTTGGGGAAGGTGGCTGGCACGCCCACCCGGGCTCCGTGAGCAGCCAGCATCCTGAGATCAAAGCGGACGTTGTGACCGCAGACCGGCGTGTCCCCGCAGAAGGCCATGAACTCTGCCATGACCCGGGCGCCATCTTTGCCCTCCTTAGCGAGCAGCGCATCGGAGAGGTGGTGGACTGCCTCGGAGTCTCCGACGGACTTCGTGGGCCGGATGAGCGCCTGGTAGTGATCGACCTCCACGCCGTCTCTTAGACGAACGGCGGCCACCTCGATGACCTCGTCGGTGCTCGGGTCCACGCCTGCTATCCTGCGTGCCACGGACGGCAGCGGCCGCATGGGGAAGGCCATCGAGCAGCTGGTGACGCGGGCG
>PVBE012512447.1_pt1 | contig 10452 bp, 14 predicted proteins | sample 1631181 | NCBI WGS metagenome assembly PVBE01 (sample SAMN08397723, study PRJNA350692) | Marine metagenome, whole genome shotgun sequencing project. | isolation source: water | place: Pacific Ocean | collected 2012-04 | reverse complement strand
GCCCCACTACCGAGCGACATGGAAGGACATCGAAATCTTTGTATGGCAGCTTGAAGGTTGTGGGGTCGACCGCTACACAATCGGTGAGGTATTCGGTATTGACCCGCATGAGGAGCCGTGGATCTTTGGAGACTAATCAAGACCAGGAGAAGAAGAAAATGAAGAAGCGGGCTACCAATCAACAAACTCGGACTGAAATTGCCGAATCTCAAACTCAGGATTTTTTGAAAATAATCGAGACTACAGGCAGCGTTGTCTGGGATCTCAAATACGATGCTATGGGAGGGCGGCCTGTCAACATTACTGGGCGGCCTTACCAGAGCAGTAATATATTGCCCCTGTTACGGGCGCAAATTACGAATACGCAATGGACTCAATATTGGGGTACATACCAAATGATCCAGGCTAACGGCGGTCATATTCGCCGAGGAGAAAAGTCCCAAGCGAAAGTGTTCAAATGGGTCTCGAAACATTTACCCCATAATTGCTCAGGCACGTGTAATCATAGCGAGGTAATGTTGGGGAACCGTAGAGTGCTAGCGCGGAATGGCTCGCCGATTACGGTTTGGAATATTGTAGTGTATGCGTTATTCAACTCAGCCCAAGCGGAATGGAGTGACCCAACAATCTTCGATACCAGGGCTGATGTGTTACATAATAAACTAGCCCAGGAGGTGGTTGATAAATATTTGGAACGGGAACATATCTGTCTTTTCGAGCGCGGGTTGGCTCCCTCAGAAAATCCGCACTACAATCGCAATGACGATACAATCCACCTTCCACCGCGCAACGCGTTCGAACATCCCGATGTTTTTTATAGCACTCTCTTCCATGAATTAGCCCACAGCACTAATAATAAAAAACTCGGGCGATTAGACCGCAGCCACCTTACCTACTCCAATCACGCGGATCGTGGCGTTGAGGAAATGACCGCTGAGATGTGTGCCTCGTTCATATCGCAAGATTTGGGGCTTGATATATCTACCAGGGACAACAGCCAACAATATGTTAAATCGTGGGCTGCCGCCGTCGATAATGATCCTGAGATGGTATTCACCGCAAGCAGCTACGCGTTCACTGCGATGGATTTTATTTTTTCTGCTTCCGAATAGGGCTTGCCCTTAGTATATACTTTAGTATATACTCAACTCATAAGTTAATTAATCGATTAACTAAAAAAGAAGGAGAAGAAGATGGGAAAGCTAAAAAATAGGCAGATCGATTTGGAATCACAATTCGTTCCGAGTCGTGAAGATGATGACAGGGCTGCGATCGTACGTAGTTTGGAACTGTACATCCACGACATCACGGGGCTGCGGGTTCTATTAGACAATCGAGCTACACGTGAGAGTCAACTAATTGCGTTGCCGTTGATTGATAAATTAATATCTGAAGTTCAAGCTGTTATTGATTGGGCACCAAATACCTTAACAAAGAATCGTGAGGAGAATTAAGACAATGGCCTTAAATAAAAATACCACTGAACCAAATATTTGTATGATGTGCAGCAAGGAGTTTTACGACCTCCACGCCTGCGCCGATAGCACAGCCCTTTTTAATAACGACTATTGCCCGACATGTTTCAAATCCGAGGATGAAGCCTGGAATACCAAGCAGGATTCAGATGTGGATGAGGGTGGTTATTGGTCGATCGGGATGAGTGGCAAGCCAGTTTTCTGGAGGGACTAAAACAAGATCATTTTAGTTTTTGTTATAAAGCGACCGACGCAACCCGCGCTCGGTCGCTTTTTTTGGGTTATCCCCTATCCAGGTGTGACACATCCGACAGACCGCAATACAGTTTTCTCGATCTAATATCGAGCCGCCTTGGCTCCTAGCTAATAGCTCGTGAACATCTACCGAGCGGAGCGTGCAGACTTCTTGCACTCGTGCCTCGCACCTCGGTTCCACTGAAAGCAACTTCGCTACAAACTCGCGTCGCCCCCCTGGTACCGCGTACAACTTATTTCGTTTAGCGGATCTCGGCTTGAGCCCTTTGTTGGTATTCCGCTTGAGAAACGCCGAACGCTTTAATGGGCTGCGCTTCATTTTATACTTTGTTCACTAGCTTGCAGCGACCGCATTTGATAACCGTTCCGACTGGGGCTTTCATAGCCAATAATTTGTCACACTCAATACAGCGCATCATAATCACCACACTCCGAATCCTGGGCGGTTGTCCCGCTTCCTCACCGCCAACGCTAACGCACATACGCAATCGTCGTGCATCCCAGACGGCGCGGAATATTTTGCCCCTGTGCGTGTGTATTCATATTCAAAGTCCATCAACTCTTGATATAATATACCGCGCGGGAAGTGTATTTCGCTATTCTGTATTGCTACGGCTACACCTTCCATAATCTGCTGTTTGCTACTCTGAGTGAATTTGAATCCCTCGATAAGTGAATTTTGTTTCTGTAACCGTTCGAATATAGGATCGCCAACTCCTGTTGAGTCTACCAGGGCTGATTCATTTCCAATCGCTCGCAGCACTCGCGCCTCAGTTGCTTCCCAGTCTAGCTGAAACCTATCAAGTAACGAGACCGAGCCGAATTCATCCAACCCGACGATAACACTCCAGTCGTAAGACTTCGCAAGATCGACCCCGAATACGACAGGTGGGTTGGTGGACATAGTTTCTGTAACGCAGCCATTGATCGCGTCGATTCCGAATGGATTACCTGCATCGTCACTTGGTAACGCTTCGTACAGCTCCTTGAATACTTCTTCTGGCAAGGATCTCCGCGCATCTTCGATTTCTTCCGCCGAGAGCACTCCGCCCTCGATCGCGTCTGTCGCTGTGAGCCGAGCGTGATGCCAGTCCTTTTCCCCTGCTTCGGCTTTGCGGGCTAATTTGTATGCCCAATTTTTCTTGCCTTTCACGTTGCCGATTAAGCGCACTCGGCCATGAGGCGCGGTGAGAGTTGTTCTGATTGCGTACCAGGCTTCCTCACGCATACGAGTCACCTCATCCAGCACAGCACCGTAGACATCTTCGCCATATAATCCGTCAGGCTTTTCCGCGGATAGGTGGCGGATGATTGCGCCGTTATCGAGTTGCACTGATAACTCGTAGGCATTCGCCTTGATAATTAACTCCCGCGGTAGGCTTCGGAGTAACCGATTGTACGCGATTTTGCTCTGATTATAAGTTGGAGCTATCCACCAAAAACTTCTTCCAAGCCGCCCGCGGGTGTAGGCCTCTTGCAATAACCAAGCGATACAGCCATGCGTCTTGCCTGACTTGGTACTGGCTTCGATTATGCCGTACCGTTCCGTACAAAAAATAGCGCGATCCTGTTTTGGATACAACGGGCGTTCAAGCTCGATAGTTGGTGGCTCGTTAGTCGGTGGGGATATTGTCGCCAAGCTCGCCGCCTAGATTAATCTTGTACACTTTCACTGGACCACCTTGTGGGCCACTAATTTCTTGCTTTTCTAGTGAAGACCATTTGTCAGGAAATCTTCGTGCCAAAAATTCCTTGGCGGCTCGCCAATCGTTAGGAACCTGTTGTTGCCATTGGGCTACCATCCGCACTTCGGCTGAGGCCTGGGCTTGTTCTATTTCATCAAACAGATCACGATATTCCCCTGATTTGCTAGCCCGCCCTTTATCCATCCACGTGTAAAAAGTAGCGACACCGATCCCTGCGTAGGTACACGCGGCATCCATATAGTTGCCAGCACTAACCGCTTCCACGAGCCGTCTCCTGGTATTGTCGTTCAGTTTAGATGGACGGCCAGCCATACGTCACCTGCTTAAAAATTCATTACGGGCTGCCGCGTTATCTCGATACGCGCCTGTGAGGTAATTCGTCTCCATGATAGCATTTCCCTGTTTTGCCCCTCGTGCCTTCATACATAAATGCTCTGCCCGTAACCTCACAGCTACACCCAAAGGCGCGTAATCGAAAGACGGGATTGCTAAGGCTTCACCAATATCCCTTGCTAAACGTTCCTGTATCTGAAAGCGTCGAGCGAAATGGTCGACCAGTCTCGCGATCTTACTTAGTCCCACAACCGCTCCATTCGGGATGTATCCCACATCAGCTGTTCCGAAAAATGGTAGCATGTGGTGTTCGCAAGTTGAGAAAAACTTTATCTCACGAACGACAACCATTTCATCGGTATCGTCTTCAAACCATTTGAGCTTGTAGTTGTTTTGATATCCGCTGAATAATTCCTTCCACGATCTCACTACCCGCTCAGGAGTTTCAATCATACCAGGGCGTGTCGGATCGTCACCGATATGCTCTATCATACGAGCGATGCTGTCCTGCGCGTCGGTGTCCGCTTCTTCTTCCCATGGAAATTCAATCCAATCGTTAGTGGTTTTCTCATACAACGCGATAGTGTCGAGGCCGAATTGAGTTTTGACTTTATTCTCGGTGCGACCTGAATCAATTAAATCATCAACGGCGATGAACGCTTCTGACGGGTCTTTTGTTACATTAATGCCCCTCGCGCTTAATAGCCCCGCGACGATTGCGCCACCTCTGGGAATTCCCCAGATCGGAAGCGGCGAGCCGTTTTTTGATCTGGTCGGTTGGTCGCTTATGGTGAGATGACACCTCTGTATCTTCGCCGCTAGCGCATCGGCTAACTCAAACACATCCGCCCAGGTTAGGATGATTTTATTTACCACGAACGCCCCCAAACATCTGAATATGTAATCTGCCTGTCACGTTGTACCCGCGCTCGATACTCGCAGATGAAATTTCCATCAATCGTTGCTCTAGCACTCTGCGGTCAACCCCTTCTGGCATTATCCATACCCGATACGGTTCGATGCCATGTGCGGTAGCTATTTGCTGCACCTCGTTCAAGTCTTTTTTATCAGTGACGACGAACTTGAAAATGGCGTTTGGGTCTCGCACATATTCAAACAACGCAGGGGTGATCCGTTTTTCGATTGGGTCACCTGCGTGAGCAAGTTTCGGCGATACGTTGTATTGAATATGCGTATCCTGGTTCATCGGTAGTTGAGTGCCGTTGGTTTCGATTTCTATCCTGTATTCAAGGTCAATCAAAGTAGTACACAGATGCTCTAGCGCGGTTGCTTGCAACAGAGGCTCGCCGCCCGAGATAACGATTAGTGGTACATCGGGCAACTGAGCAACTATCTGCTCGACGGTCAGTTTGGTATTTTCGGCGTGAAGGTCATAGCGTTTTGCATCCCATGTGTATGGTGTATCGCACCAGGTACAGGTCAAATTGCAACCACCTAATCGCACGAAGGCGGCTTGTTGTCCGCTACTCGCTCCCTCGCCCTGCACAGTTGGTCCAAAAATTTCGTTCACTAATAGTTGTTTCATAAGATGTACACCGCACTTGTTCCGTCTGTTTCTTTGACTGTAACTGAATACACTTTTTCTCCCCACCAAAATTCGCAGCAGCGTTCGAATAAATATTTTGCCAGTAGCTCGGCGGTCGGGTTGAATGAAACCACGTCGTTCAAATTTTTATGATCTAACGTGGCGTCGATCATTTCCTTGAACGATACGAGGTCACCATAATCAACCACAAATCCAATATTGTTAAGCGTCTCGGACATCAGGCACACATCAACCTGGTAATTGTGGCCATGCTGCCGTGCGCAGGGATGAGTCTCGGGCAAATTATTAAGGAAGTGCCCCGCTGAAAATTTGAACTGCTTAGTTATTCGATACATAACGGGTCGCGTACCCCTAACGACTCAAACGCATGAGCTCGGGATACACAAGTCGGGCAAGTCCCGCAGGGTGGTTGTGTTCCTTCGTAGCACGACAACGTAAGTCCAAAGGGCGCATCCAATTCAATTCCTTTACGAACCACATCGGCCTTATCGAGCCACATCAATGGCGTTACCAATCTGACCTCACGATATGAGCCGACATAAATAGCGTTGGACATTGCCCCCAGGAACTCAGGAGTGCAATCGGGGTACGCCCATCCACTAGCATCCTCAGCGTGCATACCCGCATACACTTCGTCGGCTCCCTTTGTGAGAGCGATGGCAGTGGCGATACTTAAAAATGTGCCGTTCCTGAATGGAACGTAAGTTGGTGACACTCCCTGGTTTTCAGAGATTTCTTCATAGGTCATTTGGGGCATATCTTCGTCTGTAGTTAGTGCGCCCATCTTGAATGGGTCTGTGGGTAGCTCGACAACTATATGTTCCGCATCGTAATACTCCGCCACTCGTCGCGCAGCGTTAACTTCCGTAGCATGTTTCTGGCCGTACCACATGCTCACTGCCACCAGTTCCGAATGATTTTGAGCAGCGATGCCCATACATACGGTGCTATCTAGTCCGCCCGACAACAAAACTATTGCTGACATATTTTCCCTCCAGTTCATTTTTATATTCTTGAATCAATAAATCGGTAACATCGACTGATGCCGCCAAAAATAACTTTTTCCCCGTCTGTGATTCCAGGTCGTTCGCATATTTGATATAGGCTCTGCCGCTGAGCGAACGAATACCTTGGGCGCGGCCGCTCCAGTTTTCTTCCGATGTTAGATTGTGTGGCTCAACCCCATGTTGCCGTGTTAGCATTTCTAGGCCGTTGTGGCGAAGTAGTTTTTTCATAAACTTCTTGCGATCGAACACGATAATGCGGCCGCCGCCCGCGTACAGGTTGAACACCCTTTTCCACATCACGGCATCCCACGATGAAGAATCACCCGATGCAACTGGCCATCTCATTAACATCTGTGCCTTTGAAATACCGAGAAGATGCACTGGGATATTCTTTTTTGTAGCAACCCTCATGCACTTGTCTATCCACCCGACTCGCTCCCGTTGTGATGAGATCGAACCGCCAACCAACCCACCGAGGGCGACGAATGGAGCGTCTGTGTATTCGTCAAATTCATCGACTGATGCGCCCTTTGTTATTACGGGAACGGGATTACATCCGAGGTTGCGCATTTTTAGATAGTTCTCAAATGACGCTATCGGATTACCGATTACATCAAGGTTGATATAGGCATACGGCGCGAACGGCATATCGTTAATGAATCTCACATATTTGTCGAGCTTGATCTCTTTGCCAGTTCTAAACGCGGTGAACGCTCCGCTGTCCATAATCACCCGTGTATCTTCTGGCATTACTTTGGCGAACTCATGCAATGACTTTTGGGAAGTCCCCGCGTAGCTAAATAATAGATTCAGTGGCACTATGCAATCCTGACGTTTTCCCACTGTTTGATGAATTCCTGAACTTGACCTTTCACATGATCAAATTCCTCAAATGGAATTTCAAGGGTTAACGTGAAATGATCCGTTGGACTAAGTTCATTGGCCTCTTTTTCGACGTCATCCCATGTTGGGTTCCATTGGGGTAGCGACTGATTGATCGCGCCCATTAGCTGTTCCGATAAATCTAGCCCGTCAATTAAACTATTAATTGATTCGGTGTCGGTAATCGCCATCGCACCTATCGGGTCAAGTGAGGCCAAAATTTTCTGTTCTTCTTCTTCATCAAGGTCAACATACACGACTGGGATCTCATCCTGGTTTTCTGAAATCGCTACACCGATCCTCATATGTCCGTCGACGACATGCCCTGTTCGTTGGTTGACTATTACGTTCTGAACCCAACCGACGTCACCCAGAATATCTGTCAACGCCACCTGTTGTTGTCTCGGATGAATTCGCCAGTTGAAAGGATTAGCGAGAAGTTGATCTGGTTTTTCAGTTCCGCTTCCAATAATTCTATTTTCAAACATATCGATAGCATACAGGATTCAACATTGGCAGTCTATAGTGAGACTATCTAAGGCTAAAATAGTATATACTACAGAGATACAGATTGGAGGAACAATGAAAAAAACTTTTTTGATTAAGGAAGTAGACGAACGCCACTGGCAAACTTTGAAAGCGTCTGCTCAGGCTCGTGGCATGAAAATGGGTGACATGCTAGGTAAAATGGTCGAAGTGCACGATTACACAGTACATCACCCTAATAAATCTGGAGAAGAAATATTGAAGGCAAACGGTGTCGAAGCCGTTACAAGATAGGAGAAGGACATGCCCGTAACAATACGAGGTAAAGTGTACGAAGATGTGAAGGAACGGATCGCGGTTTTCTATGAGAGATATGAGGATGGCAGGATTGTTACGGAAGTGCTAAGTGAGGGTGAAAATCACGTCACTATCCGCGCGAGTATTTTTAGCAACCAGGAAGAACAATTCAATAACACTCCCTTGGCTACGGGAATTGCCCGAGAAGAACGTGGTGGTGAAATTGAAAAATACACTGAAAATGCGGAGACGTCGGCCATCGGGCGCGCCTTCGCCAACAGAAACGTGTACGGCGTAATAGCCCAGGAGAGCGGAACGCGACCGAGTGCTGAGGAAATGGTCAACGTTAGCGACGCGCCTCCAGCCCCCAAAAAATTTGACGGGGTACTGAACGAAGGTATGAGGGAGCGCCTTGAGAAGGTAGAAACCGAACGAACTACGACTCAAGCCAATGTTCCACCCCCTGGTAGCTATAAAACTGGTGAGGTAGCTAGTGCCGAAGCGTTTGGTGAAAAGCCAGTACGACTATGCCCGAAGTGTCAGATTCCAATGAGGGAACAAGCTCGAAGATCGGATGGGGGAAAGTTTTTGGGCTGTCCCAATTTTTCCAATGTAGATATCAAGTGTGGGGAAACAGCTAATGTTTGATACTGATATTAAAAAGATTTATAAATATTTATTTGAATATTATTAAGAAATAAGATCTAAAGAGTATTATACAATGCAGTTAGAATCTACCGAATCGATCGAAAAACTGAAACAAAATCTGTTAGATAATTTCAAAACCCTTTACGGTATAGATCCTTCACCAGAAGAAAAACAGGTGTTCCGTTCCCTGTCAGTCGATAAGTTGCGCTCACTTCTATCTGAGCCGATTCCGCCTGACGTCTTTTCTTGCGATGCGTGTAATGATGGTCGAAGAATTCGTGTGACAGACGAGCGCAAACATCCTTACTTCGGATCGACATTCCCGTGTCCCGAGTGTACACCTGATGATGATCTGGTACGGGCAACGGGCGTCGATAGGCGTTACATGAGCTGGAAACTTGAGGATCTATCTGTCGACCCGATAAAAACCAGGGCTGCGATCGATGATTTGGAGAGCGGCCATTCTCTAGCTATATATGGAGAAGTGGGGCGAGGCAAAACACATCTAGCAGTTGGGCTGATTCGTGAGTGGGTAGTTAAGCGAAGAATTACAAAAGGGTCTTTCAAGGCCGCAAAATTCATTTACTTTCCTCAGTTCCTAGACGATTTACGGGAACTCTTTGGGGACACTCGACAAGCTCAACAGGCACAACAATACGAGACGAACTTAGCATCTTTTGATCTATTAGTTGTTGACGACCTGGGCGCAGAACGGACAACAGAATGGGTAGTTGAACGGGTGAATGTATTACTCGATCGCCGACTGCGAGAAAACAAACAAACAATCCTCACAACTAACTTAATGAGTTTGGGTGAAATAGAAAACCGATACGGATCACGGGCTGCATCCCGTCTCGGTGGATATAGGTGGCATGAATGTTCTGGTCGGGATTGGCGCTTGGTGCGTTAACAATTTTGTACGGGTTTTTTATTATGGATTTCAGTAGCGGTGATGGAGTGATCTCAATTCCAATCGCTACAGTCGAGGCTGCGAGCGTCGAGCCGCTCCCCCTGGTAAATGTCGTGGAAATTCCAAAACCATTATTGACTCCGATATCTGACCGCAGCGTTCCCGACAGTAAGCCCGCCCCCGAAATCGAACCGACTCCAAATCCCATAAGAATTTTGAATCAGGTAAATAAAAATGAATTGTTATGGCTTGCCGCAGATACATCGTGGCGGCCATACCTATGGCCTAACGACTACAAAATATTTGAGGAAATGTGGATCATAGCGAGTTGCGAAAGTGGCAACGAAAATGGATGGATCAAAGTAAATAGGATTGGTGATCTCGATATCGACGATGGGCCATCCATCGGGGTTATGCAAATCAATATTCACTATTGGCCAATGCTAGGTGAGGTGTTTAATTTATTCGACCCGCGAGATAATTTGCAAGCGGCTTGGGAGATATGGAACCTGCATGGGTGGTCGGCCTGGGCTTGTTCCACTGAATTAAAGGAGTGACGATGTGGATCTATATTCCAACACTTACATCTCGATCTGCTCAGGAGCAGGTGGCCTTGACCTTGGAATTGAGCGCGGAAGCGACAACCGAGCTATCCCAATTTGCTACGTGGAGAACGAAGTCACATCGGCCTCGGTTTTGGCATCGCGCCTGGAAGATCAACAAATTCCTTCCGCGCCTATTTGGACAGACATTAACACATTCGACTTTGGAGCGTGGCGAGGCGTTGAAGGTATTGCGGGCGGATACCCTTGCACACCGTTCAACTTCGGTGGGAGTAGATTGGGAGCCGCCGATCCCAGACATTTATGGCCAGCTATTGCATCAG
>PVBE010277708.1_pt1 | contig 10452 bp, 11 predicted proteins | sample 1631181 | NCBI WGS metagenome assembly PVBE01 (sample SAMN08397723, study PRJNA350692) | Marine metagenome, whole genome shotgun sequencing project. | isolation source: water | place: Pacific Ocean | collected 2012-04 | reverse complement strand
TGTTGCTCGAATCCGACGACTGGCTCCCCCCCCATGCCATGGGAACGCCCCAGGGCCTCGCGGTCGACGGTCGCGGCGATCTCTACTACGCGGATCTTGACATCGTCTGGCAGGATTGGATGCCCGGACCCGGCTCGAATGGGCGTCTCTGGCGCATTCGTTTCGACGCGGACGGCCAGCCGCTGCCGCCCGAAGTCCTGCTGGAGGGCCTGGCCTTTCCCGATGGGCTCGGCGTGCTCTCGCGGCCGGTCGCGCCGCATTGAATCGCGCCGCCGCGCCTCGTCGAATTTCGACTGCCCATTGCTCGTGACGGGCTGCGGCCCGGGGATGCGACGTCCCCGTCACGGGTGGGGGGGGGGCGGCGGGACTCTTCAGCCGGCCTCGACTCTTTCGTTCGCGATGGGGCGGTCGAGGCCGTCCCCGTGGAGAGCTTTCCCGGAGTCTTGCGAGTGGGTACTCCTGGGCGTTCCACGGCGACCCGGATGCGGGTCTGCCCGAAGCAAGGGCCTGCTCTCCTCCTCCGTCCCGGTAGCGATAGAGGATCGCGATGTGAGCTGGGGCCGGGAGGCGCTGGTGGTCGGGGCGACTGGATTTGAACCAGCGACCGTCTGCTCCCAAAGCAGATGCGCTACCAGGCTGCGCCACGCCCCGCCGGACACTATTTGTAGCGGAAGTAATAGCAGCTGGGTGGCCGCGGCGAGTCGGGCCGGGCGCGGGCGGCCGGAGAGGCCGGAGAGAGATCGGAGAGGTCGGAGAGATCGGAGAGAGGTCGGAGAGATCGGAGAGGCGGGAGCGAACGGCCGTCCGAGCCCTCGGCATCGTCGCCAGCGATCGAGACGCGATGCCGCCCCCCGGAGATCGCCGCCCTCGAGCGGCCAATGCTCCTTCGAATGCTCCCCGCGATTCGAAGCGCCGGGACGAACTCGATCCCTCGCGCGGCTCCCCCGCTTCGAGCGCCCCGGCGGCTTCGGCAATCGCACTCTCGGAAGCCTTGCATCCCGCGGACGCGCGCAAGCGGGATCGGGACGACGAAGGCTCTGTCCCACAGCTCTCCCATAACTGGAGCTGATCCCTGCAACTCACTGGGATCACATAGGAAAACGAGGTACCTTGGGAGCCCGAGGCGGCTTCGGCGCGCCCCGGCCGCGGGCCCGCGAGCCCCGCTTCGGGCCCTCCCGGATCGCTTCAATCGCGCGGGATGCGGTAGCGGGGATTGGCCAGGCGGAGCTTGTCGGCAGCGGTCTGTCTCAGGTGTTCGAGGACTTCGGATCGCCGGTCGTCCAGCCCGCCCGAGCGAATTTCCCGGGATAATCGCCGATTGAGTTCGACGAGATCCCCGTCGTGGCCGAGCAATGCCCGGATCCGCTCCGCCTCCGCGCGGTCCATCGCGTCTCCCTCGGAGAGCGTGCGCTCGACGATCGCCAGGCCATTGGTGGCCACGCGGAGGAGAAAAGCCGGCTGTCCCTCGAGATCTGCGGCCAGGTCCTGCTGCAGATATTCCCGCACGGCGGCGATCAATTCGCCCGGTGTCGGTCGGTCGATGGGCATGGCTTTGCCTCCCTGCGGATTTCCGTTTCGTCGCCGGGCCCAGCAAGTGCTGGCCGGCCGGCTTCAGTCGATCAATTCGAGCAGATCGAATTCGGTCTCCGCCGTACGTCGACCGATCACGGCCTTCTCCAGCGAGGGTTGGGAACCATCGATGTGTTTGAAGGCCATGGTGATGCAGATGATTCCCCAATGCAGGGTTCCGAAGACCTCCCAGTAGCGGATGCGCTCACGGTCGATTCGAGTGCCTCCCCCCGCTTCGTATCCGGCGAGCAATTCATCGATTTCCCCAAAACCGCCGACGGGTTTTTTGATGTGGCCGTAGCGCCAGGCGCGTACGCAGATCCAGCCGAGATCGCTGGCCGGATTTCCGATATGCGCCAGTTCCCAATCGAGAACGCCACGCAGGCCATCGCGGTCCACCAGCAGATTGCCGTTGCGGAAATCACCGTGTACCAGGCCCAGCCCCTCTCCCGCCAATTCCAATCGTTCCTCGAGCCAGCGAAATGCGTATTCGAAGCCCGGGTAGGGGTGGTCGGCCTGGCTCATGGCGTCGTAATCGTTGTCGAGTTCCCGGCGGGCGTCCGCGACTTCGAGATCGGGCAGATCCGCCGCGGCAATTCCGTGGATGCGCGCGGCGGCGCGGCCGCATTCGAAGGCCAGTCCCCCGCGCGCATCCGCGTAGGCATCTTCCCTGAGGATTCGCCTTCCGAGTGTTTCCCCTTCCAGGCGCTCGGTCACGAATCCGGCGGTCGTATCCGCGCTTTCGTCCAAGTAGAAGGGGACCACGGGAACGGGCACTTGCGCCGTTGCCGCCAACTCGATCAGTCTTCCCTCGGTCTCGCGATCCACGCCGAGGCCAGCCTCTTCGCGAATCAGGCTGCCATCCCCCCGATGGAGCAGGGGATCCCTTTTCAGGATCAGGGGCAGGCGCGTCTCGTCTCCGCAGATCACGTCAAAGGACCAGGTTTCGCGACTCGCCCCCGCCGACAGCCTCCTCAGCGCCTCGATCCTGGCCCCCGAGCCGTAGATCGCCCGGGCCCTCTCCCCGAGCACCTCGCGCAGAAGGTCGGCTGCGGGGCTCGCGTCCCCGGGGCCCGTCCCGCCGGGCTCAGTCGGCAAGCAGTTGCCCCCCGTCGACGACGAGACTGGCGCCCGTGATGTAGGAACTGGCATCCGAGGCGAGAAAGAGCGCCGCATTTCCGACCTCCCTCGGTCTGCCCAATCGGCGCAGGGGCGTCCGGGCCTGGATCGCTCGCTTCTGCTCCGAACTGAAGGCATCCGCCAATTCCGTCTCGAAAAGGCCGGGAATGATGGTGTTGACCCGCAAGCCGAATCTTCCGTATTCCGCCGCGAAGGATCGGGTCATCCCGTCGAGGGCCGCCTTGAAGGTCGAGTAGAGGGCGAGGTGTCCGGTGGGTTTGCGCGCCGCCACCGAGGAAATGTTGATGATGCTCCCGGATTCTTCTTTCTTCATCAGTTCGGCCGCAGCAGCAGACATATACCAATAGCCCGCGACGTTGACTTCCAGGGCCTTCATCATCAGGGGGCGATCGGTATCCTCGATCTTCCGCCAGGGGCTCAGGACGGCGTTGTTGACCAGAATGTCGAGACGGCCGTGGCGTTCGCTGATTCGATCATAGATGGCCGTGATCGCCTCCTCTTTTCCGATATGGCAGGCGAGGGCCTCGGCGCTGAGTCCATCCGCGCGAAATTCCTCGGCGACGCGATCGCATGACTCCTGCCTGCGGCTGGAGATGATCACGTGCGCTCCGTGTTCCGCCAGTACCCGCGCCGTGGCCTCCCCCAATCCCTGGCTCGAGCCCGTGATCAGGGCCACCCGTCCGGAAAGATCGAAGATCTCGGAGGTCAAGACGGATCCCCTCCCGCGTAGCGGCGCAGCAGTTGCCTGGCCAGGGAAGACATATGAACCTGATCCGGACCGTCCCCGACTCGGATATAGCGTGCGCTCGTATAGGCGTGGGCCAGGAAGGTATCCTCGCTAAAGCCCTGGGCGCCATGAACCTGGATCGCGCGGTCGATGACCCGGGCCGCCATGCTGGGGACGACGATTTTTGCCGCGGCGATCAGGTCTCGGGCTTCCTTGTTTCCCCTTCGGTCCATCTTTTCCGCCGCCCTCAAGGTCAGCAGTCGCGCTTGCTCGATCTCGCAGAACGATTTGGCAATATCTTCTCGCAGGGAACCCCGCTCGGAGATTCGGGCGCCGAAGGCAGTACGCCTCTGCGCCCGTTGGCACATCGATTCCAGGGCCCTCTGCGCGGAGCCGATGAAGCGCATGCAGTGGTGGATACGCCCGGGGCCGAGACGTCCCTGGGCGATCTCGAAGCCCCGTCCCTCGCCGAGGAGCATATTCTCGGCGGGCACCCGGACGTTGTCGAAGAGGATTTCCGGATGTCCTCCGGGCATTCCCGAGTAACCGAAAGTCTTGATATTTCGCAATAGCTTCAGTCCCTTCGAGTCCTTGGGAACCAGGACCATCGACTGCTGAAGGTAACGATCCTCATTTCCCGGATCGCTCTTTCCCATCACGATGGCAAGTTCGCAGCGCTGGTTGGAGAATCCCGAGGAGAACCACTTCTTGCCGTGGATGACGTAGTCGGCGCCGTCACGCTCGATCCTGCACTCGATATTCGTGGCATCACTCGAGGCGACATCGGGCTCGGTCATCGAAAAACAGGAACGGATCGTTCCATCCAGGAGCGGCCGAAGCCACTCCTGCTTCTGTTTCTCCGTGCCATAGCGGGCCAGGACTTCCATATTCCCAGTATCCGGGGCGCTGCAGTTGAAAATCTCCGGGGCCCACTCGACCCTTCCCATGATCTCGGCCAGGGGTGCGTATTCGAGATTGCTGAGTCCCACGCCGTATTCCGCGTCGGGGAGGAAGAGATTCCAGAGTCCCTCTTCCCGGGCCTTCGCCTTTAATTCATCGAGGATCGCCGGGGGAGTCCAGTCGCCGGCGGCCTCGAGGTGACTCCCGTATTCGGATTCCAGGGGGTAGACGTGCTCCTCCATGAAGGATTCCAGTTGGGACCGATAGATCTCGACTTTCTCGGAAAACTCGAAATTCATTGTGGCTCGGTTGCCTTGAAGGGATCCGATTCTGCAATGGATTCCACCATTACACCGTTGGCATCCCGGGGATGGACCAGCCAGCGCGGAGATCCCCCCGCGTTGACGGCCTCGCGCATGAGTACGGTCATGTCCCGGTCGACGAGTTCCCGGCCGCTCCCCTCGACATCGTCGACTTCGATGCAGAGGTGATAGAAGCCCTCGCCGGAGTTGGCCAGGCGGCGAGATAGGGCGTTTTCCATATTGGATGGATCCAGGGGTTCCATGATTTCGATCACCATCTCATCCCATGTGCCACCCACCGAGATGAAGAGACTTCTGATTCCTTCGACGTCGATCTTCTGCTCTGCGAATTTTATGAATCCGAAAGCTTCGGTCCAGAGTCGAGCGGCCGCATCCGCATCATGCACCAATACGCCTATATGACTGATCCTCTTCGTATTCATGAACGCTGCTCCCTTCTTGATGGTTTCTCTCCATCGGGCGATGGACATGGATCTTCCCGCTCGCGAAGATAGGGAAATCCGACGTGGACTCATCTGCCGGCAGATGCGAGGGGGCGGCGGAGGTCATTCGAGCAATTCCTCGCGCAATTGCCGGAGATCCGCTTCCGACCAGCCCATCCCTTCGCGAAAGAGACTCTCCATCGAGCCGTATTCTTCGTCGATCACGCTGCGGGCGGCTTCGAGGTAGGAAGAATCGACGAAGAAGAGGCCGCGGATATTGCTCATGTCCACGGCCTCCCGGGGAAGGCCTCTCTGTCTGGCCGCAGACGCCTGCATCGCGGCCAGGGCCGCTTCAGCGTGTTCTCGTCGCTGGCGATTGGATAGCATGTAGTCCCGCAAGACGGTCTGCCATGGCACTTCGAGAGCCGAGAGGAGGACGGCCGCGGCGATTCCCGTTCGATCCTTGCCATGAGTACAATGGAAGAGCAGGGGGCGATTGGCGGGGTCGGCGGCCAGGCGCAGCAGCGAGCCCAATTCGTCTCGCCAATTCTGAATGTAGTCGCGGTTGATCTGGAGCAGGAGGTCGGGAGGAACGCTGGAGAAATCTCCACTGGCGAAGGCCGGGCCCAGGATCGGATCCAGGTTGCCGGGTTCGATCTTGATGGAAATGGGGCGCGCAGCCGGGGGAAGTCGGCTGGGGTCCTTCCTCGCCGCTTCGGCTCCGCCCCGGAGGTCGATGGCCGTGCGAATCTCCAGGGCGGAGAGTTTCTCGACGTCGCCATCACTGAGTTCGCTGAGTTCTCCGGAACGATAGAGTTGCCGCCACTTGACCCGGCGCCCCCGCACGGTCGTCCAGCCCCCCAGGTCGCGAAAATTGGGTTGGCCCGATAGGGGAATCAGCCGCTCGTTCTCGGGCTGCTCTGGCATGCTGCGAGCCTAACAGATCGCCGAATGCCCGGGATGGTTTCGCGATCAGCTGGGGTTGAGGGATGGAATCATCTTCGGGGCGCGCCCCGCCAGGCGCGCCCCGAAGACTCCCCCCTCAATCCTCGATCTCGACATCATCCGCCGGAACATCATCCCAGTTCAGGCTCTTCCAGCGGACCTTGACTTCTATCCCGGAATTTTCTCCGAGCGTCTGGAAGAATTCATTTTCGGCGATGGAATTTCCAGAGGCCCCCTCGAAATCCGTATTTCCATCCGTGCGAATGCGTACGCCGAGTAGGGTGAAGGTTTGCGCTTCCTCGCTGTCCTGAGCCGTCCCCCGCAGCCGAATTTCGTCGGGGCCATTGTCGTCCGATCGTTCGAGGAGAGTGGCCATGATTTCTCCGGCACCATCTTCGAAGCCACGGATCTCGAGGTAGTCACCCACGGAGAGATCGTCGAAGATTTCCTGACATGAGGTCAGGTTCTGATTGACATCGTCGTCGCAGCGGGTGGCCGCGTCAAAGCGAACGGAAATCCCAGCCGAATCTTCACTTTCTTCGGCGGGTACGAAGAAGCGCATGCGATTGCTCGTCTTGGCATCCAATTCTGCGATCAGGCGAATATCGCGGCTTCGAATTTTCACCTCCTCCGCCTGTAGAACCCCTGCTTGAATCGGACCCTCCACTTCGACACGCATTCCCTGCTTCAGGGTTTGCTCCAAGCTGGCGGGGCTGAAGACGGCATTCTCCACCCGGACGATCTGTCGACCGATGGTGATATCCTGCGTCGTCAGGCAGAAGAGTTCGGCATTCTGGGAGCATTCGCCGATGATCCCCTCCAACTCGACTTCGTCGATATCCTCATCGAATTCGTCTTCGAGTTCGATCTCGGTCGCCGAGACGATATCCTCATCGAAGCTGCCCTTGACCTGGACCAGAAGGCCATTGGCCAGTTCTTCGAATGTGAGTCCGTCGAGTGTGGTGCTGACGTCGAAGGAAATCTCTGCCGACGCCAGTTGGAAGGTGCTTGCCAGGGCATCGTAGTTGGAGATTATTCCGCGCAATTCGACGCTACCGTCGGCTCCCTGCAATTCGATGCGGGTCGCCTGGATTGTTCCGCCCGGGCCGAGCAGACCACTGACCTCGACGATCTGGCTGCCATCTGCGACCAGATCTTCAAAGCCGAAAGTCGGATCTCCAGTCCCCCCGTCGATGACGGTTTCCCCTCGGTTGATCTCCACCGTCTGGCCGAGGACAGTCAGGCTGGCGTTCTTGGCATCGGCCGGCAGCGGAGCATCGCAAGCCACCGCCTGGATCGGGCCCTTGACCTCGCTCTGCAGGGCCACTCTCGTCGCGGTGCCCGAGGTGCCGTCCTCGTTGAAGGTTCCCTCTACGGTCGCGATCATGCCGAGTGGTTGGCTGCCGAGGTCTCCTCCGGAGACTTCGGCAGCTTCGGTATCCCATCGGATACCGTTTACAAAGATGCTTCCAAAGGCGGTGATCGGGCCCTGGGAGATTCCACTGCCTCCGATTCCGCCGCTGGCCGTCGACAGGCCGGCCGCTTAGCAGGCCAGTTGTGCCGAGCAGAGCAGTATCGTCAGTATGGAATGGATGATGGGTTTCTTCATGGCTTTATTCCTCGTCTTGGCTCTCGTAGTAGTAGATTCCAATGGATGCGCGAGCCCGTCCCGTTCCCTCCGCATTGGGATTGGCATCGCGATCCTGTTCGGACATGCTCCGGTCGAGTTTTTCCAGCAGCGCTTGTCCGAGGTCCGCCGCTTCAACTCGAAGCGACGCCAGAAATTCGTAGGGCAGGTGATCGTAGGAGACCTTGCGCTGGAAGCGTGCGGCTTCGGGGGGCTGTGTGAGATTGTGGTCGATGGTCGAGATCAATTCGGCTACGTCTCTGCCCAGGATGCCGAGTTTTTCTGAATGTCCTTCGGCCGGCACATAGGCCCGGGTCTTCAATCGGACCGATCCGTCTTCATCCCGAACAATGGCTCCCACGCGCAGCAATTCGTCGAGGACCGCCCGCATCGGAACGTCGCCACCGTGCAGGCGAACCAATTCGGAGAAACTCTTTTCTCCGGTCGTCATGAAGAGGCGGGCGGGTTGGCCATCCGCCGTCAGAAAGTGTGGATCCTGTACCCAACCATGAATCACCCGCGCGGCCCGATTGAAGTGTTCCACGCCGGCGACGTCATCGATTGCGTTCGCGGCGGCGAGACGACTCACGTCCTTGCGTGTCAGACCCGTGATGATGGCGGTTCGCGAGATCGAGGGTTTCCGAGTTTCCACTCGAAAATCACGCATTGCGACTTCGACGTAGACCCCTTTGGCGTGCTCAGCAAATTCCCCGAAGGGCATCCCGGCTCGAAGGAGCAAGCGCACGAGCGGCCGAAGCAACTTTCGAGTCGAAAGGGCGAGGATATGGGTCGGGGTTTTCATGATATTTGGGAAAAGAATCCCAAATTCTCCCGAAGTCAATGAAAATCGAGTCCGGGGCGTCGATCGATTCGGCTGCGGTCTCTATCGCTGCGAATTCTCCAATCGCCACGGGGGTTTCAGACGGCGCCGAAAATAGGCCCGGCTCGCGGCGGATGCTTCCCACTCGGCGACCCACGTGCTCTCGGAAGTCGGCCAATGGGCCGATCTCCGGCGCCGAACTCCCTCTCAGCCTCGTTTGCGAGAGACGCAGAGAATATTCGAGCGCAGGTCTTCCAGGCGATCCGTTGCGTTGAGGATCCGCTCCCACGCCAGCATCGGGTAGAAGGCCAGTCGCGAAAAGAGTCCGTAGGAGGGTTCGGCCTCGATGCAGCGGAGCACGAGTACCTCGAAGCCCGCCGCTTCGAGGTGCTCGCGGCAGCGGCTGCGTGTATTCATCCTGTAGAGGGTCGGATAGGGTTCATGCGCGTCTTCCCTTGCCCTCTGTGCTCTCAGGGCCACGCGATCGTGAAAGAACTGCGGCGTGAGGCGCGCGATCAGTGAAACATAATGCCAGAGATTGGGCGTGCGAAAAATCATCACCCCGCCGGGCCGCAGTACTCGATAGGATTCCGCGCAGAGATCTGCGGGGCTTTCGACGTGTTCCAGAACGTAATTGGATACGACGGCATCGAAGCTGCCATCGGCCTCGGGGATTCGCTTCCCATCGTAGACCCGGGTTCGCCTGCAGGCGTCATTGTTTTCGACTTCGGCATCGAGGTCTACTCCCGTGACCTCGCCAAAAGTCGCCAGGAAGCGTGTCGTGGTATTCGAGGGGCCCGCACCGATCTCGAGGATCGCGCTTCCGCCTTCGAGGTGGGTTTCGACCAGATTGCGGAATCGTTCTGTGCCGGTACGCCAATGTGGAAATCGATGGTAGTGGCGATGAAGTGCCCGCTTCTGCCAGGTCTCCCCTGCCCGATTCTTTCCACCTCGGCCGGCTTCAATCACCTTCGATTCATCCTCCAGGATCGCGCGGCGGGCATGATCCGACAGGCCAGCGTAGCGTCATGTTTGCCAGAATGGAGGGCTCAAAATTCCCCGACCCTGCGTGAAATGCGGGGGCATGGCAGCGCCCAGGCTTCGAATCGGGCCTTGGGGCGGCGGGTCGGCTCCCGGAACTGGCGCAATTCAGGGCCTGAACTACTGTTTTTGAGCGGCCTTCGCGCGGCATGCCTTCCCGGAGAGCCGAGTCGGCCTCTCTTGATCAAGCCCATTTCTTCAACCCCTCTCTTTCAAGCCCTCTTCAATTCAGCACCGGGCAATGGCCTATGCCCACATGGAGGCTTTGTCCTGGATGCACGCCCCTGCATGTATGTGCTCTTATCAGACATGGGACGGTGGTGGTGACAATCCCCGGAAAACAACATCATTGTGACGTTGTTTTGTCAAACATATATGGGAACTTCCCATTTGTCTTGGCCACAGCAGGGCCACAGCCACAGCCGCATTGTCGGCACCCGCAAACTCCCATCTGGATTTTGGTGGCGTGGGTTGTCTGCACCTGGCTGCCCCGGTGGCTCGGGGGGTGCGGCCGGTGGGTGGCCGCCCCGGTCGGGCAAGGCGCCCCACGATGAGTGCCCCGACATCTGGAAAAAAGGCATGTTCGCAGCAATCCCTTATGATATGTAAGGGAAGCGGCTGACCCCACAAAGTAATGAAAACCATCGAGTTTTCTATATTTTCAGAGCAAAGTGAGCCAACAGTATTGTGTTTTTCTGCATTTGAGAGATTTGCTTTCAGCTGGCGCCTCCGGGCCTAACTTTGAAGAGAGAAAAAATCAGATACGTCTCAGCGAATTTGCGAGTTTTTTATGATTCATGGAATTTGAGAGGCCGCAGGCTTGTGCTAAGTGGCTAAAAACCTTGTGTTTTCCACGCGTCTGGGGGCGCATGTTGTAAAAAGCACGTGTTTTTCTATCGTTCTGTGCGATTAAAATATTCGTGGGGTGGCCTTCCAGG
>PVBE011293426.1_pt1 | contig 10453 bp, 6 predicted proteins | sample 1631181 | NCBI WGS metagenome assembly PVBE01 (sample SAMN08397723, study PRJNA350692) | Marine metagenome, whole genome shotgun sequencing project. | isolation source: water | place: Pacific Ocean | collected 2012-04 | reverse complement strand
GCGCTTGGTCAATCAGCTCCTCGACTTTCAGAAGCTCTCCGCCAATCGTTACGACCTGGCACTTCAGCCTCGTAACCTTGTACCGATCTTGAGCCGATGCGCCGACTACTTCCGCTCAGCTGCATCCGGCCGCAACATCGACTTTGTCCTCACCGTCGGCGAGACGCCACTGACCGGTTCAACGCCCCCCATCGTGGCGCGTATCGACGTCGACGCCTTTGAAAAAGTCGCTATGAACTACCTATCCAACGCGCTCAAATACACCCCTAACCAAGGACGCATCGAGCTCAACCTCAGAGCTAAGAAAAACTTCGCCACGCTCTCAGTCATCGATACAGGTCCCGGTATCGCCAAAGATCAACAAAACCAGCTCTTCGAGATCTTCACCCAGGTCGATGGCTCTACCACCCGAGAGTTCGAGGGCACCGGCATTGGCCTCGCCCTCGTCAAAGAGCTCACCGAAGGAATGGAAGGGCAAGTAGGGGTAGAGAGCGACACGGGCAAAGGCAGCTCATTTTGGGCCAGCTTTCCACTCACCTCAGCTGAAGCCGTTGCCGAGCATATCGAGACCTCGGATAAGACATGGCTGATTGCAGACACCCCGAGTCAGAGCGTTGTAGAGCAAGACACCGTTGAGTTCGTCGAGTCTCCAGGTCGTGGTCGCGTTCTCGTCGTCGATGACAACCGCGACATGCGCTCGATGGTCAAACGAAGCCTCCGAGATAACGGCTACAACGTCTCCACAGCTGTGAACGGACGAGATGGCGTTGAGAAGACCAAAACCATGCGACCCGACATCATCGTCTCCGACTGGATGATGCCCGAGCTCTCCGGACCCGAGCTCGTTGCTGCCATCCGAGCCGACGAGGAGCTCAAAGGAACTCCCATCATCCTGCTCACTGCAAAAACCGACGAAGCAAGCAAACTCATGGGAACCGACATTGGTGCCGATGCTTTCTTGGGTAAGCCCTTCAACGAAGCAGAGCTCTCGAGCACCGTTCGCAACCTGCTCCATCTCAAGCAAGGGGAGAAGGAAATCCAGCGCCTCAACCGCTACCTCACCGAGAGTGTCTGCAAGCGCTATCTACCCCCCGACCTCATCCAAGAAATCCTCGATGGCACCCTCTCAATGGACAAACCTGCCGAGCTTCGTCACATCACTGTCCTCTTCAGTGACCTGAAGGGGTTCACGTCCACTTCAGAATCTCTCGGTGCCACCGAGATTGCCGATCTGCTCAACGAATATCTCACCGCCATGAACGACATCATCTTCGAGCATGGAGGCACCATTGATAAATTTATCGGCGACGCCATCATGGTCATATTTGGAGCCCCCAAAGAGATGGACATCGGACTCCAAGCCGAGCGTGCCGCCGCCTGCGCTAAGGCCATGCAACATGCCATGGAATCGATGGCCAAGGGCTGGGAGTCACGCGGCGCAAGTCATCTCGCCATGCGTATCGGCATCCACCAAGGACCCGCAGTCGTAGGCAACTTTGGCTCCGATAGGCGCTCGGATTACACCTGTATCGGACCGACCGTCAATCTCGCCGCCCGCATCGAATCGAGTGCCGAACCCGGACAAGTCTTTATCTCCGAGACCATTCACGGACACCTCGACCAAAGCATCGCTGAACCTGCCGGTGAGTTTGCCATGAAAGGGGTCAGCGAAGAGCAGCTTCTCTACCGGCTCAAGATGGGTGGTCTCTCATGACGCCTAGCTCATGGACCCTATCGATACTCGGCCCCCTACTCATCGTCTGTGGGGCGCTCGCCTTCACTGGCCCTTCAGTCGACATTGCCAAAGCATCCTCCAGCACATGCCATTATGAGTACGGAATTTGGAACACCAAAGCCAAGCGCTCGCTGGTGCGAAAGCAGGTCGACAAACCTCGAGACCAACTCAGGCCCGACGAAATTGACAGCTGGGGGTGCACCCCCTGTGAGGAAGACCAAGTCCAGCTGACCCTCTCAAATGGCATCCCATTTCGAGCCTGCAAGCGGGTGGCCGATAGGTTTTTCAGCGCGCTCGAGCAAGCACTAGCCGCGGGTGCAAGAATTGAAAAAGTCGTAGGATACCGGCCATCACTGAGCCGCGGCCCCATCGATGCAAACTACAATCGAACCGAGTTCTCCAACCACTCGTTTGGCGCAGCCATCGATATCAACGACGAGCACAACGGCCTCTACCACGACTGCGTGGTTTGGTCTGAGAGCTGTAAGCTCATGCGTGGCGGCCCTTGGCAACCCAAGCATCCATTGGGGCTCACCCGTGAACATCCAGCAGTCATTGAGATGCTCGAGCACGGATTCAAATGGGGCGGCGAGATGATGGGGCCCCAAAAAGACATGATGCATTTCTCAAAGAGCGGCTATTAACACCCACCCCCGCCCACAGCTGACATACACACGCCCATGCCATCGTTCCGTCAGCCTGACGGTATCCTGACAGCCTCTCACCGCTCTCTAACCAAGCTCTTGTGACTCACCTCACACCTTCACGAGAGCTGAGCGACCAAGTGTGATCTCCCGCACCCTTCGAGCGCCGTCCCAAAACGGCACGGATCTTGAAGTTACTAAGGCATGAGAGATTGCAGACGACTTGGGGAGAGAGACGATGAGATATTCAACAACAGCACTGATAGTATTAGCTAGCCTCTTCGTCAGTCAGCAAGGAGCAGCCCAAGGTATGCGCCAGCGCTTTGCTGAAAACGCCCTCGCCGTCGCAAACGCCGAATCCAATCACAGCCGAGTCCAAGCCCCCAAGCGCCACGAGCAAGTGAGCGTTGCCGTCTATAACCTAAAACTAGAAAACGTACCGACCGTGTTCGGCAACATCGTAACCGATAGCCTGCTCACTGAGATTCGAAAGCTCCAGAGTGTCAACGCGATTGGTCTTCAAGAAATCCAGGAAATGATTTCCTTAGAAGCGACCAAGCAGATGAGCGGCTGTGATGAGAGCGAGTCGTGCCTAGCCGAGATTTCCGGCGCCCTCGGTGTCGATGAGCTCATCACAGGAACACTCTCTGAGACCCCGAGTGGTCGCGTCATCATCATCCGCCGGATCAACCAGCGTCGCTCGAGCATCATCTCCACATTCACCAAGCGCTTGACCATCGGCAACGGCGAAGAGTTCCTCGCAGTCATCGGCCAAGCCGTCGGCAAACTCTACTCCGAGCGAGATATCCGCCCAGGCGAGAGTCGAGGTGTTGCCGCTGAGGTTGCACTCGAGCTCAACCCACCCCCCGTCGCGGCCTGGGTGACTTACACCACCGGAACGCTGGCCCTGGTGGCAGGCGCCGCCGGCGGAGCCTTAGGCTACCAAGCCATGCAGACCGGCGAGGCCTTTGCGAATCCAGGCGGCAACCAATCTGATGCAGCCTACTGGATGAACCTTCAGAACCAAGGTCAGCAGCTCCAGCAATCAGCAAATGCCTCTTTTATGCTGGCTGGCACTCTTGCCTTGACCACGGTAGTTATGAGCCTCTTCACAGACTGGAATGGGTACTCTGGAGGGGAATGATGAATCGTTGGTTCAGCCTAGTTCTAAGCCTGCTCATAGGCTCACTCACCGGCGCTTGCTCAGTCGATTTCGAGCTGCCCGACGACATCATCATTCATTGCGATCCAGAGCAGGCCTGTCCCGAAGGCTATCGATGTGTCGAAGACATCAACGCCCAAGGGGTCTGTGTGGGTGCTGAACCACTCTGTGGCAATGGCGTTCTAGAGGCTGAAGAGTTCTGCGATAGCGGTGACGAGAACACCAGCGGCTACGTCTCAGGTCAAGTCTGCCGCACCGACTGCATGGGCTATGCCCCCCACTGCGGCGACGGCGAGCGTCAGCTCAGCGAAACCTGTGACGATGGCGAGAACAACACCGACGCCTATTCGCTCAACCCCAGCTGCAACAATGAATGTACAGGGTTCGCTCCACGCTGTGGTGATGGTGTCACCCAAGACAATGAGCTCTGCGATGATGGCGAGAACAACCTCAGTGGCTACGCGAGCAAGCCCGGGCAGTGTGCCACCTCATGCCAAGCCTTCGCCCCTGCGTGTGGAGACGGTATCGTCCAGCCAGAAGAGGTCTGCGATGAGGCAGAGAGCAACACCAGTAATTACTCCGCCGAACAAACCTGTAATCTAACTTGTAGCGGCTACGCCCCGCGCTGCGGCGATGGCATCGTCGACCCTCGTGAAGAGTGCGACGATGGTCCCTCCAACACCGATGACTACACACTCACCGAGACCTGCAACGCCGAATGCACAACCTATGCTCCCCGCTGTGGCGACGGCGTGACTGATTCAGGAGAGTATTGCGACGACGGCGCACTCAACATTGACGGTTACGCCTCGCGCCCCGAGCAATGTGGCATCGACTGCCAAGCCTTTGCTCCGGCCTGTGGAGACAATATCGTGCAAACCAATGAAGAGTGCGATGACGGAAACCTCGAGCACGAATCGTGTGTGTACGGCACTACCAACTGCTCGGTGTGCTCACCGAGCTGCACTATCGCTCCAGGTATATCGTCTTACTGTGGCGATGGCTTTATCAATGACCCGTCCGAAGGCTGCGACGATGGGAATGCCATCGACTGGGATGGCTGCAGTGATGACTGCGAAACGACCCTCTGCCAAGCTGGTGAGGTTCGACCCGGCGTGTGCGGCACACCGACCGGCTTCATCGCCGCGGGCTTCCTTCACACCTGCGCCCTCGATGAGCACGGGAGTCCCAAGTGCTGGGGCTATCCATCCGTCGCCGATGATGCTCCAGACGAAAGTGGCATGCTGGCACTGAGCGCAGGTGGGCACCGCACCTGTGGATTGCGACACGACGGCACAGTCAGCTGCTGGGGGCCCGACGCCGTCGAGCCGCCTCAAGATTTCACCTTCACCCAGCTCGTAACCGACGAGACTCAATCGTGTGGCCTGCTAGACGACGGCTCCATCTATTGCTGGGGCGGCTGGTACACCTACCCAGAACAGGTAGATCCTAGTCTTGCCAATGAGACATTCATCACTTTGAGCGTTGGCAATCAGACCGCCTGCGGCATCGACACCCAAAACCAGCTGCACTGCTGGGGCACGAGCAGCAACGACAGTATTCACACGCCCCCCGCAGGTTCTTTCGTCATGGTCTCTTCTTCTCATGACCACAGCTGCGCCCTGAGCACGGATGGCTCGGTGTCGTGTTGGGGAAGCAACAGCGATGGCCAGCTCAATGCGCCGAGCGGCGTGTATCAATCGGTCGCAACCGGCACATCGTTTAGCTGCGCCATTCGCAAATCAGGACAGGTCGATTGCTGGGGAGATAACTCAGCAGGCCAGCTGATGGCTCCTACCGGCAAGTTCGTACACATCGATCTCAGCTGGACCTTCGCCTGCGGTATTCACAAGAGCGGGGAAGCAGAGTGCTGGGGATTTAACAGCTATGGAGAAGCACACCCCCCAAAGCGGATATTTACCGATGTCGGCTCAGGTTATGAGCACAGCTGCGGACTCGACGAAAGCGGCAAAGCACTGTGCTGGGGCAACGATGCTCATGGGGCACTCGATGTAAACACCAGCACCTTCACGTCCCTGGCCGTAGGAGGTCCGAGTGCCTGTGGCATCAAAAGCAATGGGCGCCTGCGCTGCTGGGGAGATGACATGGCACTCACACCCGTTTCAGGTTCGTTTGTTCAAGTCAGTGTTTATTACGACAATGGGTGTGCCCTCTCCGCCGATGGCGAAGTGACGTGTTGGGGAGGGATGAGCTCCCCCAGCGGCCAGTTTCGAAACATCTCTGCAGGCGGCACGACCAGCTGCGGTGTCCTGATGGATCAGAGCATCAGCTGCTGGGACGCCTCGGGCAACCCGATCAACGATAACGTGCCAGCAGGAACCTTCTCAAATGTGTCAGTGGGTGGCATAGCAGCATGTGCCGCAGCAACCACGGGTGAAAACCAGTGCTGGGCCATTGAATCGTATTATTGGGACGCCACCCACGCGGATCCTCCAGACATCGAGCTCTCCCAAGTTTCAGCGGGCGGCTTCCACAGCTGTGGCATCGACACCGCCCAAGAGCTCACCTGCTGGGGAGAAAATGACTCGGGACAACAGGAGTTCACCAATGGCCGCTATACCAAGGTCGACGCGGGCCATACCCACAGCTGTGCCTTACGCGAAGACGGCGCGGTCATCTGCTGGGGAGCCAACCACCTAGGACAAAGCACAGTTCCCATGCCAACCTATGGATTTGAGCTCTGCCCGAATGGCTGGACAGGGGACTGTACCGGGCGCTGCATGTCCAATGATGCGCTAGCCAGCATCAGCGGTGACGGCACGTGCGATGATGGCGGCGCTGGGTTTGACCTACGCTGCGAGACTTTCTCCTACGACCTCGGAGACTGCCCTTCCCCCTGAGTGATAGCAGCCTCGTGGCGATGCACAGAGATTAGAATCCCGCGCCAATGGGTAGGGCCAATTCCATCGGGCTATTTGGCCCCTTCTCAAGCTCGGTAGCGCATGTTAGTCCGACCCGCTGTACACATGGGGGACATCATGCAACGACTCTTCGCCGCGACGCTCTTCGTCACCGCCACGGCCTGTGGCACGCCCACAGAAGACACCACAGTCACCGAGGCAAGCCCATACCCGCCCGTCTCGATTCGGATTGCCCAGAGCCCAGATGCACTGACTCAATCTGCGATCGAGGCGGTGGCACTCGCGCCGAGTTGGCTGCGCCAAGACCTCGCGTTCAATTTGCGACAGCTCTCAGAGCTTCGGCAACACAACCTCGCTGAGGTGATGCTCACGGTCGAAGACCCACGCTACCTCGATGAGATTGCGTTTTGTCTCGCACACCTGAGCCCAGAAGTGCTGGAATCCCCAGACTTCTACCCCCAGCTACTCGTCGATAATGCACGCGGTCTCTACGCCAGAGATGAAGCCCTCACCTATGTGGCCATCGATGACGTGGGTAACCCCGGCACCGACGAGGATTACTACACCACCGCTACATACCGGGTAGAGAACGAAGATGGAGAAATCATCGAGCGCACTATCGAGCGCGAGATCTGGTACTGGTACGTGGTTCATCCGCGCATCGAAGATGAGTTTCCCCTCTTTGTAAATCCATGGATGAGCTGCAATGGACTCGAGTGTGCGCACACGCCTGAGAGCGGCGTCTTCTGGCGTGATTTCTTATGGGATGGCGCAGCGCAAGGCTGCATGCTCGAAGGAGGTGACTGCCCCCACCTCGTCGATGTCATGCCCTCAGAGATTGATGTGCTCTGGAAAAACAAGTCCTACAACTCAGATGACAATGGTGCCGTAGGCGTCATCATTGGGCTCATCAAGAGCGCCATGAGCTTTGGCGCTCAAGGAGAGCGCTCGATTCAACCAAACCGAATCTATGGTCTGAGCCGCGGAAATTGCGGCGAGTGGGCCGACATGACCAGTGCTCTGGCACGCACGGTCCTCATCCCCTCCCACAACGTGGGCGCCTGGGGCAATGACCATACCTGGAATGAGTTCTGGGACGATGGCTGGAAACAATGGGAGCCGGTCAACAACTACGTTCTTCACTACGGCTATTACATGGATGGTGAGGGCAACTCGTCGTCGGTCCCAGTCTACGGTGTGAGCGCCACGCGAGGGGATGCCCTCACTTGGAATCGAACCGAAGACTATGGGGTTACCTTCGAGCTCAACATACGGGTGGTCGACACCGACGGGCAACCTGTCGATGGGGCCATGGTGTCACTCTACGGTCCCATCACGGTCTATCCGGAGCGCGCAGACGATTGGTGGTTCATCATGGAATCAATCACCGATGAAGAGGGCCGCATGAAGCTTCTACTCGGAGAGAAAAATCTCTATGCGGCACGTGTTGAATCTCAGATTGGGACATTTCCCATCGAGGCAAACCGAATTGAGGTCATCGTAGAAGAGTCGGTGGCCAATCAATCTGAAGAAATCGAGATTGTCATCGATGCCCAAATGCCAGCACAACCTGCCATGAGCGTGTCTGAATTACCCCTAAGCGGTGACATCACCCTCAGCATCAATCACACCTTTGATGGCTCGAGACTGACCTCACCCAGTGCCAGACTTCGAGGCAGTGCGACGATTGAAGGCAGCACAGCGGCCACAGGATGGGTACTCGACGAGGCGGCCTACCTAGCTTTCTTGGCAGACGAGCCCTTTGAAGCCATCACGACGTTTACGGGAACAGAGAATCTAGAAGTCGACGTATCGAGCACCAGCAGCACCTACGTCGTCATCAGCAATCGAGGTAAAATAGCAACAGGGCTGCTCGGAACCCTCGACGTACGCGCCATCAACGAAGCATGGAACTACGAACCCGCCCAGAGCTCGACCTATCAGTTGATGGCTGGCGAGTATCTCGCCTGTGAGATAGCCCCAATGGGGCACTAAACCTCGTGCGAGCGCAGACTTGCTGGGTCAATCGGAACAGGCGGCGAGCCCAGAATCGCGGAAAATATTCTCGATGGTTCGGCTGGCAAGCCCTTGAGGCGGCAGGCCCTCAATCTCACCTTTGACCATCCGCTCGGCTACCCAGCGGCTGGCCGCAGCCAGTGAATCCCCAGCATCGAGTCTCGTCTGCACGGCTTGCTTGATTCGCTCGTTTCGCTCGACAGGTGTTCGGGTACGCCCCCGTGGTGACTTCAGTGCGACGCCCATGGTCGGATCGTTGCCTGCTTCAAACTCTTCGCGGAATACCTCGCCACAGCGCAAGACCTGAGAATGACATGGGTATTCATCAAAAAACCCTTTGTCGAACACCCAGTTAGACTGAATCTGCACCAGGGCTTGAAAACGTTCGAGAAATCTTCGACTGAGCCTCTCTCGCTCTTCTCCGCGAGCCCGCTCGAGCTCCGCTAAATCTCTGTCGATATCCGGATTGTCTGGGGAGAATAGCCACGCCTTCTTGTTATCTGAATCACTCACAACTACATCCACGGTTACGTATACGTCTCAATACCCCGAAGCGCCCAACGCCCGACGAAAGATAGGCCTTGACCATCCGCAACTCTTCGATATTACAACGATTTGCTGAGCTTTAGCCATTTGGTCAGCGACATAATAAACAGATTAGATTAATTATGGACCTTCCGTGCCCTGAAGGCATGGTCGGCAATTCCATTATAGCCGATCTGAGCGTGCTCCGACTAACGAAAGAGCCGAGAAACGCTCTGGCCTGAGTGAATTGCCTCGATAGCTTGGGCAAACATAGGCGCTACCGACAAGATCTCGAGCTTATCGATACGCTTTTCTTCACTCACCGGGACCGTGTCGGTGACAATCAAGGACTCGATGGGTGAGGCCTCGATACGCTCGGGCGCCTGCCCGGATAAAATCGGGTGAACGGCACAGGCTTCAACCTTGTTCGCCCCCCGCTCGAGTAGAAAATTGGCCGCCTCAACCATCGTTCCGCCACTGGCAATCTCATCATCAATGATGAGAGCGGTTTTGCCAGTTACATCACCAATCAAGTTGACGGCTTTGGGTTTCTCATCATTGCCATAGCGACGCTTGTCGACGATAGCCATGGGAAGATTCAGGCGGTTGGCGTAGGCACCGAGCTCCTTGGCTTCACCCGCATCACCGGCCACCAATATATAATCTTCGAGGTTTCGATGGGTCCGCAGATACTCACAGATCATGGGCGCCGCAATGAGTTGATCGGCTGGAACCCGAAAGAAACCCTGGGTCTGAGGCGCATGCAGATCGGTCGTCAGCACCCTATCGGCTCCAGCGGTTTCGAGAAGATCCGCCATGAGTCGCGCAGTAATCGAGATGCGTGGCTGGTCTTTCTTGTCGGAACGAACATAGGGAAAGTACGGAGTCACCGCGGTGATTCGAGCCGCTGAAGCATGCTTGAGTGCATCGATGAGCATCAGCAGCTCCAAGATGCCATCAGAGACCGGGGTGCACGATGGCTGAATGACAAACACATCGGCCTCTCGCACACTCTCTTCAATCTGAATCAGCATGTTCTCATTTGAAAAGCGGTCGACCCGAGACTGGCCCAGAGGTAAGCCCAGCTTTCCACAGATCGCTTCCGCCAGCTCGGGATGGGCTGACCCAGAGAATACCTTCATCTCAGCTTGCATCGACCCAGCTCCTATCGTCCTGCATTAGAGTCCACACCTAAAGTCATCGCCCTGTGTGGGTACTCAGGTCAAGAAAAAGGCTAGCCTCATCACGACCCTGGTATTCTCATCGGCGCGCCCTCTATACTCACCTGACGCAAATCCCTGTGGCATGAAACCAGCAAGGCCCATGAACAACTACGCCAAAAAACCAGTTCGCACGAGCCAACATAGCGAACGCCCTTCCGATAGAACATGCCCCCGCTGCCGCTTCAGCTTAGCCACCATCACAGTGGCAGATGCCATCGATATAGAGCGTTGCTACCTGCCGTGCTGCTTTGCTTCCAAATTCCTCT
>PVBE011225854.1_pt1 | contig 10453 bp, 11 predicted proteins | sample 1631181 | NCBI WGS metagenome assembly PVBE01 (sample SAMN08397723, study PRJNA350692) | Marine metagenome, whole genome shotgun sequencing project. | isolation source: water | place: Pacific Ocean | collected 2012-04 | reverse complement strand
TCGTCGACCTGCAAATGGCCATCAACGACTACCTCGACCAGCACAACGCCGACCCCACGCCCTTCGTCTGGACCGCTTCCGCCAGTTCCATCGTCGAAAAGGTCAACCGTGGAAAACAAGCGTTGGAATCGGAACACTAGCATGGCGGAAGACCCCGCGCCGCCCCCGCATGCGTGACGAGCGCTCCTGTGGCCGGGCGCCGTCATTCGGCGTAATCGAGCGGCAGCGCGGTGGTGTATTTGATCTGCTCCATCGCGAAGCTGGAGCTGACATCCGACAGCGAGACCTTCTCGATCAGGCGCTGGTAGACGGTGTCGTAGGCGGCGATGTCGGGGACGACGACCCGGAGCAGGTAATCGACATCGCCGCTCATGCGGTAGAACTCGACCACCTCGGGGATATCGGCGACCGCCTTGGAGAACTGCGCGAACCATGCCGCGTTGTGTTCGTTGGTGCGCACCGAGACGAACACGGTGACGCCGACATTGAGCTGGGCGCTGTCGAGGAGCGCGACCCGCGAGCGGATGACGCCCGCCTCGTCGAGCTTCTGGATGCGGCGCCAGCATGGCGTCGTCGACAGCCCGACCTGTTCGGCGATCTCGGCAATGGCTATCGTCGCGTCGTGTTGGAGAATCGCTAGAATTTTTCGATCGATGTCATCCATGTCGAATAGTCTTCTACGATTGAGGATAAACACGAACATGTTTGGCTCAATTAACAAGTTTCCTGAAATCAAAGCAAACTTTTTTCAATCAAACCCGGCTACCCTTGGCCCATGGATACGCTCATCCCGACGGACGAGCCGGCGATCTCGATCCACGGATACGCTGGCGACGCCAACAAGCTTGGCCCCAACCTCAGAAGGATCTATACCGCCAAGACTTGACGCGACGCCCGTGTTGGCGAGAATCTGGGCCGGACGGCCCATTCGTTAGAAATACAAGGAGAGAGACATGCGTGCAGTCTGCCTGCATGAGCATGGCGGGATCGATGCGCTGACGCTCGAGGAGAACTTTCCGGATCCGGTGGCGGACGACGGCCACGTGGTGATCCGGGTAGGCGCGACGTCGCTCAATTTCCACGACGTGTTCACCTGCAACGGCATGCCCGGCATCAAGGTACCGATGCCGATGATCATCGGCCTCGACATCGCCGGCGAGATCATGGACGTCGGCCCCGGCGTCGAGGGCTGGTCGGCGGGCGACCGGGTGCTGGTCAACCCGCTCGATCCGATCGAGCCTCAGAAGGGGCTGATGGGCGAGATGATCCACGGCGGCACGGCCGAGCTTTGCCGGGTCGACGCCAGACGGCTGATCGCCATGCCCGACGGCGTGAGCTTCGCCCAGGCCGCCTCGCTGCCCGTCGCCTACGGCTCGGCGCATCGCATGATGGTGACCCACGGCAAGGTCGCCGAGGGCGAGAAGGTGCTGATCCTGGGCGCCTCGGGCGGCGTCGGCTCGTGCTGCGTGCTGCTCGCCAAGATGGCGGGCGCCGAGGTCGTCGCCTGCGGCTCGACGCCGGACAAGCTGGAGGCGCTCAAGTCGTGGGGCGCCGATCACGTGATCAACTACAAGGAACAGGACCTCACCAAGGCGGTGTGGGAACTCTACACCAAGCCGCACCGGCGGACCTATGCCGGCGGCGTCAACATGGTGGTCAATTTCACCGGCGGCGAGACCTGGGTGCAATCGCTCAAGGTGCTGCAACGCGGCGGTCGCATGCTGACCTGCGGTGCGACGGCGGGGTTCGATCCCAAGACCGACCTGCGCTATATCTGGAGCTACGAGCTGACCATCCAGGGCTCCAACAGCTGGGCGCCGGAGGACCTGGTGCAGCTCATGGACCACATCCAGGCGGGACGGCTGGAGCCGGTGATCGACACCGTGCTGCCGCTCGACCAGACCGCCGAGGGCGTCCGCCTGTTGCGCGACCGCGAAGTCATCGGAAAGATCATCATCGAGCCATGACGGAAGCGGACCGCAATCTGGGGAACGTCTTCGCGCGTCACGCGGCTGACGACCGGATCGCCGTCGTCGACCTGTTCGACCCCGACCGGCCGCGCGAGCTCAGCTTCAGGGCGTTCCATGCCCGCATCGATGCGGTGGCATCGGGGCTGCTTGCGGCCGGGCTCGGACCGGGCGATCGCGTCGCCATCATGGCGCTCAACCGGGTCGAGTATCTGGAGGCGCTGTTCGGCGCCATGCGCGCCGGCTGCGTGCCGGTGATGGTCAACGTCAAGCTGCCCGCGGAGACCATCCGGTTCATCATCGAGGATGCAGGCGCCAGGATCGTCTTCGCCGATCCCGATCTCGCCGATCGCTGCCCCGAGGGGCCGCGCGTCGTGGCGTTCGATGGCGAGGGTTACGACAACTTCCTCCGGCCCGGCCCGTTCGAGGCCTACGAGCCGGGTCCCGACGACATCGCCGAGCAACCCTACACGTCGGGCTCGACCGGCCGGCCCAAGGGCGTTCTGCTGACCCATTGGGGCCAGCGCTGGATGATCGACCGGCTGGTCGAATCGCGCGATCTCAGGGACGACGACTGCAGCGTCATCTCGGCGCCGCTCTATCACAAGAACGCGCTGCTGGCGGTCAAGTCGGGGCTCGCCGCCGGCGGGCGCATCGTGCTGTTCGCGCGCTTCGACGTCGAACAGTACATCCGCGCCATCGAGCGTTACCGGCTGACCATGCTGACCGGCGTTCCGACCATGTATGCCCTGATGCTGCAGCAGAAGGAGCTGCTGGCCGAGACCGATCTCTCATCGGTGCGCACCTGCTCCATGGGATCGGCGCCGGCGTCCGACAACCTTCTCGACAGCCTGGCGAACTTGCTGCCCGACGCCGCGCTCAACCTCAACTACGGCATCACCGAGGGCGGGCCGATCCTGTTCTCGTGGAAGCATCCGGACGGCCTGAAGCGGCCACGCATGACGGTCGGCTATACCATCGACGGCGTCGATATCCGCCTTGTCGACGGCCCGACGCCCGACCAGGGCGTGCTTCATGTCAGGAGCCCGGGCGTAACGGTCGGCTACCACAATCTGCCGGAGGCGACGGCCCAATCGATCAAGGACGGCTGGCTCGACACCGGCGACATCCTCAAGCGCGACGCCGACGGCTGGTACTACTTCGTAGGCCGCGCCGACGACATGTTCGTGTGCGCCGGCGAGAACATCTATCCCGGCGAGGTCGAGGCCATGCTGGAGCGCCACCCGGACGTCATGCAGGCGATCGTGGTGCCGGCACCCAACGAGCTCAAGGCCCATGTTCCATACGCTTTTGTCGTCGCCCGACCGGGCGCGGCGATCGACGAAGACGGGATCAAGGCGCACGCGCTAACCAACGCGCCGGCCTACGCCCATCCGCGCCGGGTCTTCTTCATCGACGAGCTGCCGTTGTCGGGCACCAACAAGATCGACCGCAACATATTACGCGACCGCGCCGCCCGCGAGGCCGAAGCCGCCGGCGCGGCGTGATCCCGATGCGAGGCCCGATGCTTGCTCTCGCGGTCTTGCTTGCGGCGGCCTGTACGCCCGCTTCCAAGACCGCGCCCGTTTCCGACACCTCACCGCCCCCGGAAATTACCGCGGCCGCGCCCGCCGCCAAGCCCACGCCCGCCGCGCGGCCGGAACGCCTGCTGGTCGAGATCAACACGGCGCGCGCGCGCCACGGGCTCGAACCGGTGCGTCGCGATGCGCGCCTCGCCGCCGCCGCCCGGCGCCAAGCCGCGTCCATGGCCGAGGGTGATTTTTTCGATCACCGCGCGCCCGACGGATCCGGCCTCTCCGCCCGTGTCGTCGGCGCCGGTTATGCCTACTCCCACGTCGCCGAGAACCTCGCCGGCGGCCACGAGCGCGCCCGCGATGTCGTCGCCACCTGGCTGCTGAGCGATGGCCATCGGCGCAACCTCTTGAACCCCGAGGTGGTCGACGCCGGCATCGGCTACATCGATGCGCCTTCCGACGGTGGCCGCGTGCGCTACCGCCATTACTGGGTTGCGATCTTCGGGCGCGGGCCGCGTTAGGCTGTCGAAATCACGCCTGGAATTGTCGGACGATGCGTGGCCAATAGAGCTCGACCAGCACGGTCGAGCAGATCAGCGCCGCGGCGCACACCTGAAAGACAGTGAGGTCCTGGGCCAGGAACGCGACCGCGAGCGCGGCGGCGATCACCGGCTTGAGGAAGAACAGATAGGCGCTCCGGGTCATGTCGGGCGTGGCGGCGAGACCGCCGATCCAGAGAAACTGGGTCAAGGTGGTGTTGAACAGTGCAAGCACGAGTATGGCCACAACCGCATCGGTCGGTTTCGCCGGCAGGCTCGCGAGATCGACCCAGCGACCCCAGGCGAGGCCGACCACGAGCCACAGGCCGGCGCCGCCGATCACCATGGTCAGCGCGGTCGCCCGCAACGCGCCGTACTCGGCGACCACCGGCCGTATCAGGATGAGATAGGCGCCGACCGAAGCCGCGCAGCACAAGACCAGCGCCATGCCGAACAGGTTGCGCCGAGCGCCGGCGAGCTCGGCGAGATAGCCATCGGTCACCAGCAGCGCCACGCCCAACAGCGCGAGCGCCCCGGTCGCGAGCTTGACGCCCGGCAACCGCGTCCGGTCGACGACCGCCGCCACCAGGACAGCGAAGATCGGAATGCCGGTCACCAGAGTCGCCACTTGCGGAACCGTCGCGTAATCGAGCGACCAGTGGAACGCGAGATAGGCGAGCGTCACGCCGAGCATGGCAAGACCGGTGATCCGCGCGCCATGCCGACGAAGCGGCGTCATCAGGTCGCGGCTATGGGGCAGACAGAGCGCGATCGCGACCAGCCCGGCACCGCCCAGCGTAAAGCGCCAGACCGACGTCTCCGGCCCGCCCAATCCGGTCAGCACCGAGACGAACTCGCTCGAGGCATGCCCCATCACGCCGGTGAGCACCGCCGCATAGGCAAGCCAGGTATGACGATGCCAAAGGGACATCAGGGGATCGATCCGACGGTTCCGGAGAGACCCTATGCCCACCGCGCGGACGGGACAAGTCGCGGCGCGGACGCTTGCCCTTGGGCTCGGATCGGCACAAGATCGATATACGACCAGCCCGATGGGAGGGAGGAACGGCATGGGAAAAGTCCTAACACAGGCGGAAATCGATCAATTCTGGAACGAAGGTTACGTCTTTCCGTTCGAATGCCTGTCAACCGAGGAGGCGCGGGACGCCCGCGCCATGATCGAAGCCTACGAAAGCACCATCGAGGGCGACATCTCCAAGCATCTCAGGGTCAAGTGCCACATGGCGTTCACGTGGCTGATGGATATCGCCCGTCACCCCAGGATCCTCGATGCGGTCGAGGACCTGATCGGACCCGACATTCTGCTCTACCTGTCGACGTTCTGGTTCAAGGACGCGCACGATCCGCGCTACGTCTCGTGGCATCAGGATTCCGCCTATTACGGGCTCGACCCGCACGACGTGATCACGCTGTGGCTCGCGTTCTCCGATTCGACACCGGCCAACGGCTGCGTGCGGGTGCTGCCCGGAACCCATTTGGGCCAGTCCTTCGACCACACCGAGACCTATGACGCCGACAACCTGCTGGCCCGCGGCCAATCGATCGAGGGTACCGATGGTGCCAACGCCATCGACATGGCGCTGAAGGCTGGCCAGTTCTCGCTTCACCACGAGCGGCTGGTGCATGGCTCGGCGCCCAACACGTCGGACCACCGGCGCCTCGGCATGTCGTTCACCCTGCTGCCGACCCGGGTGCGCTGCCTGATCCCGGGCCGCACGGCGATTCTGTTGCGCGGCGTCGACGAATACGGCCATTGGGGAAGCGACCCTGAGCCAAGCCGCGACCTCGACCCCGACTGCATGGCGGCGATCCAGTACTGGAAGGACGAATACGCCAACCCGACCATCGCTCAGGAGGCCGACCGGACGGGTTGAACGGCACGGGCCGCGTCGGCCGCCGCCGCTATTGCTGAGTGAGGGACATCATGGATATCCAAACGCTAACAACGTTTTTCATGTGGTGCATTATCATCAACGCAGCTCTGTTTGCCTGGTCCGCCGTGTGGTTCATTTTCGCCCCGGATCTTACGTATCGCATGCAGAGCAAACTGTTTCCCATCCCCCGTGAAACGTACAATGTCGTCAGTTACTCGCTTTTCGGGGTGTTCAAACTTTTTATCCTGGTCTTCAATGTCGTTCCCTACCTGGCCCTATTGATCGTCGGATAGAACCGGCTTTTCGGCGCGCTCGATCAAAGACACCACCGACCTCGCGCGGCGGCCGAGCCGTGCTATCCTTCGCCGAGACAGGGGGGGGCGAATACATGAACGACGCACGAACCTACGACTACGTCATCGTTGGCGCGGGCTCGGCCGGCTGCACGCTGGCCTACCGGCTGAGCGAGGATCCGGACGTCCAGGTCCTGGTCCTCGAGGCCGGCGGCTGGGACCGCGATCCGCTGATCACGGTGCCGTGGGGCTGGGGCAAGATCCTGTTCGAGCGGCTTCACGACTGGGGCTATTTCACCGAGCCCGAGCCCAACATGAACGGGCGCCAGATCGAGTGCGCCCGCGGCAAGGTGATCGGCGGCTCGTCGTCGATCAACGCGATGGCCTATGTGAGGGGCCACGGGGGCGACTACGACCGCTGGCGCCAGACCGGGCTGACCGGCTGGTCGTACGCCGATGTGCTGCCCTACTTCCGCCGCACCGAGAGCTGGGAGGGCGGCGAGGATCTCTATCGCGGCGGCGGCGGCCCGCTGACGACGCACGCCACCGAGTACGAGGACCCGCTGACCGAGGCCTGGCTCGAGGCGGCGCGCGCCGCCGGCCATCAGGTGACCGACGACTACAACGGCGCGCGCAACGAAGGCTTCTGCATGATGCAGTCGACCATTCGCAACGGCCGGCGGTGCTCGGCGGCGGCGGCGTACCTGCGTCCCGCGATGAAGCGGCCCAACGTCACCGTCGAGACCAAGGCGTTCGCCGACCGCGTGGTGCTGGAGGGCGGCCGTGCCGTCGGCATCGCATACTCGAAGAACGGCACCGCGCAGCAGGTTCGGGCCGAGCGCGAGGTGATCCTGTCGGGCGGCGTGATCAACTCGCCCCAGCTTCTGATGCTGTCGGGCATCGGCGAGCCCGACCAGCTCGCCGAGTTCGGCATCAAGACCGAGATCGAGCTGCCCTCCGTCGGCAAGAATTTGCAGGACCATCTGTCGGTCGGCGTCGAGTATTGGCGCAAGGGCAAGGGGCCGTTCGTCGGCTATCTGCGCTACGACCGGCTGGTGCTGGCCATGGCGCAGGCCTTTCTGTTCGGCAAAGGCCCCGCGACCGAGATGTCGGGCCCGGTGATGGCGTTCATCAAGACCCGGCCCGAGCTCGCCGTTCCCGACCTCCAGTTCCTGATGCGCTTCATCCCGTCCGAGGCGGAGCCCTGGTTCCCCGGCGTCCGCAAGGAGCCGCGCGATGCCTTCATGTGCCGGCCCGTGCTGTTGCACCCGGAGAGCCGGGGCGAGATCCGGCTGCGCTCGGCCGACCCGCGCGACAAGGTGAGGATCCTCCAAAACTTCCTCGATTCCGAATACGACCGCAAGACGCTGAGGGACGGCCTCCGGCTGGTGCGCGAGATCGCGACCCAGAAACCGCTGGATGCGTTCCGCGGCGAGGAAATCGCGCCCGGCCCCGCGGTCCAGTCCGACGACGAGATCGACGCCTTTGTGCGCGAGACCGGCTGGACCGCGCACCATCCGCTCGGCAGCTGCAAGATGGGTTGCGACGACGACGCGGGCGCGGTGGTCGATCCGGAGCTTCGCGTGCGCGGCGTCGAGGGATTGCGGGTGGTTGACGCCTCGGTCATCCCCGACATGGTCGGCGGCAACATCAACGCTCCGGTGATCATGATCGCCGAGAAGGCGTCGGACCACATCCGCGGCCGCACCCCACTCGCCCCGGCGGAGGTGTGAGGGGGAAACCCTACCCGTCGTCCGCTTAATCGATTATCGTCGGCGCCTCTGAACAAGGAACCGACCATGCATTACGATTTCGTGCCAATGCCCCATCGCAAGCCGTTGAAATGGCCCAACGGGGCACGCCTCGCGATGATCATGACCCTGAACCTGGAATACTGGGATCTGGTCAAGGACACCGACGAGCCATACTACCCGGGCGGCCCGTCGATCCTGCCCGACCCGCTGCCCGGAAATGTCGCCGATCTTCCCAACTACTCGTGGCGCGAATACGGCCAGCGCGTCGGCATCTGGCGGCTGATGGACATCTTCGACCGCGCCGGCGTCCCGGCGAGCTGCACCATGAACGCCAAGATGGCGCTCGAGCGACGCCCGGTGGTCGATGCCGTCAACGAACGCGGCTGGGAGCTGGTCGCCCACAACTACGTCCAGACCGAGCTGCTGACCGATTACGCCAGCGCGCCCGACAAGGAGCGCGAGATCATCATCGAGACCCTCAAGGTCTACGAGGAGGCGGTCGGCCGGCCATCGCGCGGCTGGCTGTCGTCGTCGCTCCGCTGCACCCCCAACACGTCGGCGATCCTGGCCGAGCAAGGGTTGATCTTCCACACCGACATCATGAACGACGACCAGCCTTACATGATCCAGACCGAGCATGGGCCCATCGTTTCGGTGCCGTACTCCAACGAGGTCAACGATTTCCAGATCTTCCTCAGGCGTGGCATGTCGACCAGCCAGGCGTTCGAGGTGCTCAAGGAGCAGTTCGACGAGCTCTACCGCGAGGGCGCCGACTCGGGCCGGCTGATGAACGTCGGCATCCACCCCCATGTCTGGGGCCAACCTTTTCGGGTCCGCGCGATCCGCGAGTTCCTCGACTACGCCAACGGCTTCGAAGGCGTGTGGTGGGCCAAGCGCGAGGAGATCGCCGAGTGGTACCTGGACAACCACGAGAGCCATATTTCATGACAGCCGACGCCAAGCCACCGTTCCGCGCCGAGCACGTCGGCAGCTTCGTCCGCCCCGAGCGACTGCTCCAGGCGGCGCGCGCCAACCGGGCGGGCGACATGGACGCCGGCGCCTACCGCGAAATCCAGGACGACTGCATCCGGGAGGTCGTTGCCTGGCAGGATGAGATCGGCATGCCGTCGGTGACCGACGGCGAGTTCCGCCGCCGGTCGTGGTCGGCCGGCGTGATCGACGCGCTCGACGGCTTCGGCCTGCGCGAGGAGGGCGCGCTGCAATTCCGCACCGAGGCCGGCAAGCTCGGCGTCGCCGCCTCGCCTTACGCCATGGCTCCGCTCAAGCGCCGCGGGCGCATCGTCGCCGACGACTACGCGTTCGTTCGGTCGGCGCAACCACGGGGGCTGGTAAAGGCCACCATGGCCTCGCCGCCGGTGATGCACTTCTATCTCGGGCCGAGGAGCTTCGAGACCGATATCTATGCCGACCGCGATGCCTATTTCGCCGCGCTCGCCGGAATCTATCGCGATGAGATCGCCGACCTGGCGGCCGAGGGCTGCACCTATTTGCAGCTCGATGAGACCGCGCTGCCGTGCAACTGCGACGACAGCGCCCGAGCAGCGGTGCGCGAGCGCGGCGAAGACCCGGATGAGCTGACGGATGCGTATGTCCGGCTGATCAACGACGCCATCGCCGAACGCCCTTCCGGCATGACGGTCGGGCTTCACATGTGCCGCGGCAATCTCAAGGGCGCGTGGATGGCCGAAGGCGGCTACGAGCCTATCGCCGAGCGGCTGTTCGGCGGGCTCGAAGTCGATGCGCTGTTCCTGGAATACGATACGCCGCGCGCCGGCGATTTCGCGCCGCTTCGCCATCTGCCCGCCGACAGGATTGCCGTGCTGGGCCTGATCAGCACCAAGACGCCGGAACTCGAACCGAAGGACGAGATCAAGCGCCGGATCGACGAGGCGGCGAAGTTCGTGCCGCTCGACCGTCTCGCCCTCAGCCCGCAATGCGGGTTCTCGTCCGGTGGCGGCGGCGGCCAGACGGTGACGGCGGACGACACGCGCCGCAAGCTCGAGCTCGTCTTAGAGATCGCGCGCGAGGTGTGGGGCTGACGCACCCGATGGCGGAAACACCCAACACCTATCGCGGCGGACCCGACGAACGCGGCCATTTTGGACGCTACGGCGGGCGCTATGTCGCCGAAACACTGATGCCGTTGATCCTCGAGGTCGAGCAGGCCTACAACACGGCGCGCAAGGACCCGGCGTTCCAGGAAGAGCTGGATTATTACCTTGAGCACTATGTCGGCCGGCCGAGCCCGCTCTATCACGCGCGGAGGCTGAGCGAGCATCTCGGCGGCGCCCGGATCTATTTCAAGCGCGACGAGCTCAACCACACCGGCGCGCACAAGATCAACAACACCATGGGCCAGATCCTGCTCGCGCGCCGCATGGGCAAGACCCGCGTGATCGCCGAGACCGGCGCCGGCCAACACGGCGTGGCAACGGCGACGGTGTGCGCG
>PVBE011418488.1_pt1 | contig 10454 bp, 8 predicted proteins | sample 1631181 | NCBI WGS metagenome assembly PVBE01 (sample SAMN08397723, study PRJNA350692) | Marine metagenome, whole genome shotgun sequencing project. | isolation source: water | place: Pacific Ocean | collected 2012-04 | reverse complement strand
CTGCCAGATATTGGCGAGGATATGACGGACTGTCCCCCAGACCGCGATGCGGCTGAAGAACTCGTCGAGTGCTGTCCACGCGGCGTCTTCTGAGGGGTCGTGAAAGATATGCCGGGCGCGGGTCTTTTCCTTTCTACCCAGGCCATTGATCTCGTTACCGGGTGTCGGTGGCGATTCGTAGCCAAAGGCGTAGGTAGGGGCAGGTGGATCGTTTACTTTCATGAGATTGTCCGGTCTCTGCGAGCTGTTGTCACAATGCAATTGGCGACCTTAGCTTCATCCACGACTCAAAGCTCCTTATCGACCAAGAAGATCTCTTTTCTGGCCTGTTTTGCAGCGTAGAGACGGCGTGTTCGGGCACCAATGGTGAAATACCAGAGCATCATGCTTGCGATACGGAGAAGCAGCCGGCCGTCTCGCTGTAACCGCTGGAACAGCGAATTTTCGGCCACGAACTGCTTGTCGATTGTGCGTACGGTGCGCATGGACTATCTAGACCCCGAGAGTGGCCGTTACCAGCATTGGTTGGTGACGGCATGCTGTAGATGGAGAGTTGGTCTATGTACTACAAACGGGTGAAAATATTTGGTGATGTGGAGTGCTTAAGGTACCGAAAAACGGACCCAAATGAACACGCCTCCAGAATGTGCGAGGCATGAAGAATTATTGAATAAGGTAAAGCTCTTTTTGCGGTGGACTAAGATACTCAACCCCATTCGCAGTGGCGATCACTGGCTCATGATCCCACCAAAGCAGGTATTGATCTTGGCCTTCGCCGGCAGGTGACGGCATATAGAAAAAATACTCCAAAACGAAGTGATAATTGGCTGGGAGTGGGATGTCTTTGGTCCAATCTGGACCATAAGAGCCAATCCGGGGGCCAAGATAATTCTCGTTCGGTCTGTTACGCGCACCTTTCATCATGCCGTGGGCGTCAACACTGAGGTGTGTTTTGCTGGGATCAAAGCCTTCAGAGTAAGCAACGAAATCGTTCTTTGGGATAAACATATGTAATTGGGGATCCCTGACAATGATCCCTTCTTCTTCAAATTTCCGCGTGTACTCCCCGATTATTTCTCGAGGGGTAAGTCCCGCCCTGATGGTATCTACCAGGATCCTATCGACGGTCAGATACTTTTCCCAAAGCTTTTGGATTTCTGGAGGAGGCTCAGTCTCACCTTCACGAAGCACATAGGCGTAGATCCCCGTTTCAGGTGATGCAACGATGTCGCCTTCCTGGACCACACTGTTTTCCCAACCTTCGCTCCGGCCCCTTTGCGACAACCCCTTGCTCATCCGGCGGAAAACAGTTTCCCGATTTGAGGTTGCCCCGGGAACGATTTCAGCAAAAGTGTTCTTTACGCGTTCAACACTTTCTGCACTCATTGTTTTTAGTAGCTGAATTTCGCTGGGCACTTTTCTTAGGATGTAGTCCATCATCACGTATTCAGATGAGACCAGCCTGCTGGCATACTTATCACCGATCTCTTCAGCTAATAGCCGGTAGTCTGTATACGACAAACCGTCTCTGGCCCCCCCAAAATCGGTGTAAGTTTCCCACTCCCCCAAATCCTCCTTGTAATTTAGGGCAATGCGTTGAGGGTCACGCTCGGCAACAAATTCTCTGAGACCCTTGAAGCGGAAATCATATTCAATCATCGGACCAGCGAGAGGTTCCCGTACGAAAATTGGGGCACCGATGATGTCGTAGGCTCCGAGTTCTTCAATCGGATCCCTATAAGCAGCGCCCCCACCTCGTGCACGCTGTCTAGCACCCCAGCGCCGCCCCAGAATCGCGCGTTCGATTTTGTCGCCACCCCGGTCCGTGAAGACGAAAACACCGGAGGTACTGCCCAGTTCTTCCGCCCCAAAGGTGTCAGGGATTGCTAGTCGCATCACATGGATCCACATGTCTATACCGCGCTCCCGCATGATTTGCGGTAGGACGAGATTAAATTTGTCCCGACGGATCTGATTGTTCTCTTCTAGGTACCGTGTGGTTCGACGGTCTTCTTCCTGTGCCTCTGTTGATTGAGCCTGAGGGGATAGGACTAAAACTAGAGAGAGGCAGAGGAAAACCAGAGAGGTTGAGTGTGAACTCACTAAAAGCCCCTGGGTATTTCGCATACTTGTCCACCTATTAGCTTGCCAGCAACAGGAGCGGGAACTTCAATAGCCCCACTGTGCGCGGTTACAAGAAATTAATGAATGAGATAAAGCTCCGTTTGCAACGGTACTAACAACTCGACCCCACTCTCAGTGGCAATCGCTTGTTCATGATCCCACCAGAGTAAATATTGGTCCTGGCCTTCTCCGGCAGGCGAGGGCATATAGAAAAAATACTCTAAAACGAAGTGATGATTAGGCTGGAGTGGTATATCAAAAGTCCAATCTGGACCATAAGAACCCATCCTAGGGCCCAAATAAATGTCGAACTTCCTTGCGCGCGATCCTTTTCCCTTGCCATGGAGGTCGACACTTATAAGGGTTTTGTCGGGATCAAAACCCTGTGAATAAAACGGAAAATTGTTCTTTGGTTGAACCATATGCATTTGGGGGTCAACGACAATAATCCCTTCTTCATCGAACCTTCGCGTGTAGTCTTGGATGATCTGTCGAGGGGTAACTCCTGACTTGATCGTTTCCACAAATATGGCTTTGACTTTTAGATATTCGGCCCAGATTTTCTTGATTTCCTCAGGTGGCTCGGTTTCTCCGTCACGGAGAACATAGGCGTACATTCCTTGGCTTGGTGCTGCGAGTATGTCGCCTCCCTGGACCACACTGTTTTCCCAGCCTGCGCTCCGGCCTCTTTGTGATTCCCCCGTCCACATCCGGCGGAAAACAGTTACGTCTACCTCTTCCGTGTGCTCACCGACCTCGACTTCCGCAAAAGCTTTGTTTACACGTTCAACTTCATCCTTACGCATTCTCTTAAGCAATTCGACTTCGCTCGGCACAGGACTGATGTTGTAATCCATGACCAGATATTCAGACGAGACCAGCCTGCTGGCATATGTATCACCAAGCTCTTTAGTCAACAGCAGATAATCGGTATGTGAAATGCCATCTCTTGCCCTGGTAGTTGCCCACGGTCCCAGCTCACTTTGGAAATTTACGGCGATGCGTTGGGGTTCACGTGCGGCAACAAATTCTCTGAGGCCCTTAAAGCGATAGTCGTATTCTGTCATCGGGCTAGAGACCGGTTCTTGCACAAACACTGGGTCTCCGATTACGTCGTAGACTCCCATTTCGTCAATCAGCCCGTAATCCGAGTTTCCCCGTTCACGCTGCGTAGCTCCCCAACGTCGTCCGAGAATCGCCCGTTCGATTCTGTCTCCGCCGCGATCCGTGAAAACAAAAACACCCGAGGTGCTTCCCAGGTCTTCGGCACCAAAGGAATCGGGAATTGCCTCTCTCATGACATGGATCCACATGTCGATGCCGCGCTCTCGCATGATTCGCGGCAAGACAAGATCAAACCTTTCACGACGAATCTGATTGTTTTCTTCCATATATTGCGAAGATTGCGAGCCTCTTCCCTGCGCCTGTGCTGCTGGTTGAACCTGAGCAACAACAACCACCAACAAAAAGAAGTACAGAAGACTCAAAAAAGCAGTTCGTGCCGCCAAAAAAACTTTCCATTTCTTTTCCATGCTTGGTTCCTTTCCTCTGAAATTAGCTAACCCGTGATGGCTACGATGTTTGTCAAGATATTTGTCGATGATGACCCCCGGCGCACATGGCAATGTTCCAATTGCTAGAGGGGCATGTGGATTTAATCAAACGATCCCGATTCTTCCCCCCGAACATTTCTGTTCAGCCAGATGACGATATACAAAGAAGACTAAACTGTCGGCGGAAAAGCGGAGATTGCATCATGGTTAATTCCTTGTCTCGATTGACAGAAGTAACAATATTGCAGAATGGCAGCTTGAATCCTAATGCGTACGGATTCTAGGCTCCGAGTTAGCCATTCGCATCAAACGCGCGGAAACCAAGAGAAACAGCCCCCGAGTTCGTCCGATCCGCTCACCAGCCTGCTTAGGTAGGCCGCTACCGGGAAGGAAAACCCTCCCATGCCCAAACCAGTAGCTTCGTTGTCACGTCGTGACGTCCTACGCCGCGGCGCTATGGCGACAACCGTTCCCTTCGTTGCCCCGTTTATCAACCGTGGACGCCCCACGGTGTTCGATGGTACGCCATTCGCCCAGGATTTCTCGGCTCGTGCGATCCGGCTGGTGGAAGAAGCCACGGTCATGGACATGCTGTGCCCCCTATCCATCGCTGGGGACTACACGGAGAACTGGATGCTCGATCCAGCCACCTTTGGCCAGGAGGACTTCGAGCTTTACCGCGACTCAGGCATCAACGTGTTTCACCCCACCGGCGGCGGATCCGGTGGCAGAGACGCACACGAGAGGGCGCTGCGCTGGGCAGCGGAATGGAACGGCTTCCTTGCCAATCAATCTGATCGCTTCCTGCGCATAACCACACCAGCACATCTTGACGAGGTGAACGTATCGGGCAAGCTCGGCATCATCCTTGGCCTGCAGAACTCGGACCACTTCCGCCAGGTCGACGACGTCGACATCTTCTATGCGCTCGGGCAGCGGATTTCTCAGCTTACCTACAACTCACAGAACCGCATTGGCACCGGCAGTATGGAAGACCGTGACGGTGGCATCAGCGACTTTGGCGAGGACATCGTGCTCCGGATGAACGAGGTCGGCATGGCGGTCGACGTTGGGCACTGCGGCGACCAGACGACGCTTGATGCCTTCAACATCTCCACCAAGCCGGTCCTGGTCACGCACTCTAACGCGCGTGCTCTCAACTTCGGCTACGCACGCAACAAAACCGATGACGCGATCCGCAAAATGGCGCAGAATGGTGGCGTGATGGGGATCACCATGGTGCGCAGCTTCGTCAGCGGCGAAGAGCCGACGACGATCGAACAACTGCTCGACCACTTCGACCATGTCGCCGCACTCGTCGGTGTCGAGCACGTGGGGATCGGAGCCGATACAGATATCCGAGGCGGGTACGATGCTTCACCGCCAGAATCGTGGGCGCAAATCGGTGGTCGTTACCGCGATCAGTACAAGTTCCGTGACAAGATTGATATGGACGAGATGCCGACGCAGAAGCGTACCTACCTGCTCACCGAAGGGTTGATACGTCGCGGTTACAGCGACGACGACATCAAGCTGATGCTTGGTGACAATTTCAAACGCGTGCTGAAGGAAATTTGGACAGCTTGAAGGAGGCTTCGTTGGCGACAGAGGTGCAATTGCGAAGGGACGACAAGAGGATCGGCACCGTCGACCGCTTATTGCCGTACGTTTCCTACCCTGTAGTGATGATTGGCGGTGTCACGCTGCACCTTCTTCTGTTGGAGTTGGGACTTCCTCTTCTAGCAAGCACCTATATCACTGTCTTTCTTGGGATGGCGACGGTTACCTGGCTAGAGTTGCGGATTCCGCATGAGTGGGCGTGGAAGGCCAAGCCTGAGGACGTAAAGGCCGACCTCTTGTTCATGCTCGTCGTACAAGGACTGCTGCCGAAGGCTCTTTCGTTTCTCGCTGCGGTTTCATTGATTGCCTGGTTGCCGATGGGCTCGCTGTGGATCACGACGTTGTGGCCGCGGGAGCTTCCGATCGGCATACAACTGGTGATCATGATCCTTGCCGCTGACTTTCTGCGATATTGGTTTCATGTACTCTCGCATCACCATTCGTTCTTCTGGAGATTCCACGCCGTTCACCATTCTCCGGAGAAGTTGTACTGGCTCAATGTCGGACGCTTCCATCCTGTCGAAAAGGCTCTGCAGTTCTTCCTAGACGCACTGCCCTTTATCGTTCTCGGGGCCGGGGAGAACGCCTTGGCCCTTTACTTCGTTTTCTATGCGCTGAACGGATTCTTTCAACACTCAAACGTCGAACTACGTATGGGATTTCTCAACTGGGTGATCAGTAGCGCCGAGTTGCACCGTTGGCACCATTCACGTGTGATTAGTGAATCAAACTCAAATTTCGGCAATAACATCATCATATGGGACATTTTGTTCAGGACGCGCTTTTTCCCAGCGGATCGCAAGGTCGCTGAGCTTGGTCTCGAGAGGCGCGGGTATCCACAGGATTTCATCTCTCAGATGGCAACGCCGTTTCGTGTGGACCTCGATGCCACGCCCACGTCCGGCGTGAACCTGGACTGATGGCCAGCGTGCGCTTACGGGACGCGACCATCTACGGCCTGCGGATACCTTTTGTCGAAAGCTTCACGCACGGGACAAAGTCACGGCGCGCGAGCGACGCTCTGGTTGTTCGACTCACGACTGATGAAGGCGTATCGGGCTACGGCGAAGGGATAGCCCGGCCTTATGTGACCGGAGAGTCTGTCGATTCGGTGGTTGGCCAGATTCGAGGTGCAATCTGGCCCGCGATTCGCGATGTCGAGCTAACGAACGATGATGACCTTGATGCGCTCGCGGTCGCCAGCAAACTGCTTCCTTCGTCAGATCCGGACTCCGAGGACGAAGCTAGTGGGATCATCTACCATGGTGCCGCCCGCTGCGCGGTCGAACTTGCTTTGCTCGACCTTCTGACAAGGATGCATGGGAAATCGGTTGCCACGTGCATGCCGCCATGCACTCAGAAGCTTCGCTACAGCGGCGTTATCGGCATGGTATCTCCACGTGCTGCGGCCGAGCAGGCCACCAAGATGAATGCTGTGGGGCTCGATGAATTCAAGATCAAGGTCGGTGATGATGCTGGCCTCGACAGGCTCGTCGCTATTCGCAATGTTGTTGGCGATGATGCAAGTATTCGAGTCGATGCCAACGGTGTCTGGAGCTTTGAACAAGCAGTGGAACAGATCACCAAGATGGCCGCCTTCGGCATTGACATGTGTGAAGAGCCGCTGGGACGGCAAGGTGTCAACGTTTTACCAGATCTCGCTGGCTGCGTCCCGGTACCGCTTCTCCTAGATGAGTCGCTGGTCACCGAAGCCGATGCCAGAGCTCTTGTGGAGATGGATTCTCAGCAACTGCGCTTCAACCTTCGGGTAAGTAAGTGCGGTGGGCTCGGGCCGTGTTTGGCCCTTGCCGAGATAGCTCGAGACCATGGTCTTAGTTTCGTAATTGGTTGCCAGGTTGGAGAAACTTCACTCCTGTCAGCTGCAGGGCGCCACTTGGCCGCTTTCCTAGATGACCACCTTCACCTCGAAGGCTCCTTCGGGACCTTCCTCCTATCTGAGGACATCGCCACACCCGAGGTGCAGTTCGGCCCGGGTGGCCTAGGGTCGCTCCTCAACGGACCCGGCTTGGGGGTCTCTATCGTGGAGGAACGATTGGAGAGCCTCGCTACTTTCCAAGAGACGTTGCGGTGAGCCGGCTCATAAAGTTCGGGCTCGGCTGGAGGGGGCGTTTGCAACAAATCGCTTTCGATCGTGCCGCCGAAAACCCGGAAGCAGCGCAGCGAAACTACCTCCTTGCTCTGCTCAGGCGAAATCAGGATACGGCCTTTGGCCGGGAGCATGGGTTTCGTGGGATCCAACACGCCACAGACTACGCTCGACGGGTTCCAATAAGGGATTATGCTGGCCACCAGCCTTGGATCGACCGTCTCAAACGCGGGGACAAGTGTGTGCTCACGGTGAACGACCCGTTGATGTTCGCCACTACGTCTGGAACGACTTCGGAACCTAAGTTTATTCCCTTAACGGCCGAGTGGCTGCGAGAATTACAGCGAATCACGACCTTGTGGCTCTATCGATCACAGGTCGACTATCCGTCGCTGTTCGATTCAAAGTCGGTGACAGTTGTGAGTCCGGCGATGGAGTACAGAACGGCATCGGGAACACCTGTAGGGTCGGTGTCTGGGTTGACTTACCAGAGAACTCCTTGGATGGTCCGGCGCTCCTACGCGCTTCCTTACGATGTTTCGGAGATTACCGACTATGACGACTGTTACTTCGTGGCAGCACGCATGGCGTTTGCGGCCGACGTGTCGATGCTTGCGGCACCAAACCCCAGTACGTTGCTACGCCTGGTTGAAGAAGGTCGGGAGCATAGCGAACGCATCGTTCGCGCGGTTCACGATGGCAGCCTCGGTGTGTCGCCTCCTGAACAAGCCGATCCGGAGCAACGTTTGCTTTACTGGAGGCTGGACCGCGCGATCCGCCCCGACCAAGGCCGGGCCAGGCTCATGGGAAGATTCCTAGAACAACACGGCGCACTGTTACCCCGGGATTTATGGCCTCGGTTGCCCATGATTGGCTGCTGGCTGGGTGGTTCCTCCGGTGTTCAGGCCAATCGATTACTAGAGCCCTACGGCCCCCTACCGCTCCGCGACGTCGGGCTGCGGGCAACGGAAGGCACAATGACGGTTCCCTTAGAGGATGGTGATGCGGCGGGCCCACTCACCGTCGGAACAGGTTTCTACGAGTTTGTCCCGGAGGAGGACATTGATGTCCAGCAACCGCAGGTTCGACTTGCCCACGAACTGGAGAGTGGCAAGCGCTACTACATTCTGATGACGACCAGCGCTGGTCTGTACCGCTATGACATCAACGATATCGTTGAGGTGCATGGTTTCTATAAGCGGGTTCCGAGGCTTGCTTTTGTTCGTAAGGGGCGCGACATGGTTAACCTCACCGGGGAGAAACTGCACTCGAGTCAAGTTGGGCAGGCTGCGGAATTGGCCGGGCGCGAGTTGGCGCTGGTCAATCTACAGGTACAGCTAATTCCCGATAATGACAAGATGCATTATGACCTCTTGATCGGGTGCGAGGATGGAATCGGCGTGTTTGAACAGGAGTTTGCCGACGCCTTTGATCGACATCTTGCCGAGATCAATATCGAGTACGCCCACAAACGGCGATCACGCCGACTTGGACGCCCACGGCCATGGCCCATGAAGCCCGGGTGGGCGCGCCGCCTCCGCCGCCGGGATATCGAAGAATCGGGGAAGCGGGACACACAGTACAAGTGGCCGATGATTCGGATGCAGTGGGACAATGAAACCCGCGCGGAAGTCTTGCGCCATCCGGACGACTAAACTCGTAAAGCTAAATATTTCAGCTATTTACAGCGATATCCGGCGACCGATCAAACTGCGCAATTCGGCCTGATTTGGCTGATTGTCCCAAAATTGTCATCTTCTTGGTCGGCAAGTTTTCCTAATGCTTGCTTCACATCGGTCTCATCGGTGATGTCGTATCTGTCGAACACGGCGCGGGTTTTGTGACCGGAGATCCGCATCGCGACCTTCTCGCTAACACCGGCCCTGACAAGATTTCTCACAGCCGACCGGCGCAGGTCGTGAGGAAGCAGGTCGGGGATCTCAGCCTTTCGGCACGCGGCCTTCCACGCTCCACGGATGTTCTTGATTGGTTTCCCATTGTGGCGGCTGAATACGTATGGGCAAATCCGACCGTCTTCGATTAACGCTTGGCGCTCTTGCGCCGCTTCTTCGATGACCTGATCTATCGCTGGCAGCAGTCCGTAAGGCAAGTCGCGCCCTTCGCCGTTCTTGCTTTGCTCAGGTCGGAGTCGGATGTTCTTGTTCTTGCGGTCAACTTGCGGCCATTCAAGCGCGAGAACTTCGCTGTGTATTCTCCAGCCGCAGAAGTAGGCCATCGTGACCGGTCCCCGTAACGGCAAGGGTAGGTGAGACACCAGCGCCGCGAACTGATCGGCCTCGAAGAATCCTTCCCTGACGTTATCTTCCGGCAGCATGGTGATCTTCGGCATGCGCGCCAGTCTTCCCTCATCGACTGCAATTGAGAATGCGCGCTTCAAGATGGCAATTTCTCGGTTGATCGTGGCATCGGCAGCACCTTCGTCTCGACGTTGCATCACGTATTGGCGCACATCGCGCATGTCGATATTTTTCATGCGCTTGTTGCCGAAGAACGGTTTGAGGTGGAGCCGAACGCGAAACTTGCAGTGGTCGAGCGTCTTCAGTTTCCGGTGCTTGTAATCGTTGAAGACCTCAAGCACAGCATCGCGAAAACGCAGCTTGCTCATCTCGGGCGTTACTACTTTGCCTTCCGCGAGCCTACCTTCGCGCCGCTTGAGCATACGAAGTGCTTCCCGCTTTGTGATCGGCTTGCCGTTCGCATCGACTCCGGCGCTTTCTTCGTAGCGGCGACCATTGCCGTCCGAATAGGGAATCCACCAAAGCCGCCCAAGCTTCTTGAGACCGCGATATCGGTTCTTAGGACTATCAAGATTCCTGCGACTAACTGCGGTGTTTGCCATTAGTTGTCCCCTGCTTTCTCTGGATTGTTCTTTCGGTACTTCCGAGTCCGTACACGCTGCGAGCAACGGTTCGAGCAATACTGCCGACGACCTTCCCGAACAAATGCGACTTCACAATCAGCCGCACACTGTCGGAGCTTCGCATCGCCTTTGACCAGCAAGCCGACGATCAATAGGTAGGCGTCTACTG
>PVBE010811330.1_pt1 | contig 10455 bp, 10 predicted proteins | sample 1631181 | NCBI WGS metagenome assembly PVBE01 (sample SAMN08397723, study PRJNA350692) | Marine metagenome, whole genome shotgun sequencing project. | isolation source: water | place: Pacific Ocean | collected 2012-04 | reverse complement strand
GTTTCATACCGCTATCTTATTCCTGTTACGGAGATGACTCTATGCTTCTAAATACGTACCCTCAAGTACAGGCGTTATGACCATATCGCCTAAGCCCTTAACAGTGCCAAAAGCAGTCTCTATAGCTTGGAAATTTGGCGAGTCTAGGATAAGAAAAATACGGTGCTCTAAAGGGCTGATCAAGAATTGACGAACTGTAACTCCATATTGTCCTGCATCTTTCACTGCTTGAATCCATAATTGTTTCTTTGTCGCATCATTACCAAAACAATTGGTCGAGCTATGTCTATGTTCACAGTGAAAAATTGTAAGTATTGGGGTCTCTGTGTCGTCCATTATGCTAAACCTCCTATCATCATCAAAAGTTTTATGCCGCTATCTTATTCCTGTTACGAAGAGGCAGACCTTCGCTTCCAGTACTTCACCTGAAGAATCAAGAACAGCCGAATGGCCCTGACGAGATTCACGTGGGCGAGAGCATCAGGTAAGCAACGGCGTAGGGTTCTCTATTTGATCTTTTAAGTCGACTAGAAATCGAGCGCACGGCGCCCCGTCAATTACGCGATGGTCGAATGTTAATACGAGAGTCATTATCTCCCGAGCGACGATCAAATCGCCTTCAACAACCGGTGCTTTTCGGATCCGGCCAACACCCAATATTGCGCACTGGGGAGGATTCAGTATCGGCGTAAACCAATCGATTCCAAGATGGCCGAGATTTGTGACTGTGAATGTGGCCCGATCAAGTTCTTCTGGTGTAAGCAGCCCCAATCGTGCACGAGTACCGAGCCTCTTGACGATAGCTGCGATTTCGAGCAGTGACAGGGAACCCGTATCATGAATCACCGGTACCACCAGTCCAGCATCGACCTCAACGGCCACACCGAGATGGATGTCTTGGAATTGATGGATCGCGTTGTCAATCAACGCGGCGTTCAATTCCGGATGGGTCTGCAGAGCATTAGCAGTCGCCTTGAGTACGAAGTCGTTGATGGAAGGGATGGCAGCTTCTGATTCTTGCCAGGTTTTCTTGTTGTTTACACGAAGGGTTGCCATCGCCGTGGCATCGACCTCGATGCCCTCGGTGACATGAGGCGCAACCGACCAGTTAGCGCTTAGGCGCTCAGCGGTTGCTCGACGAATTCCAGCAAGGGGGTTAATTTCAACACCGGGAGAGGCCTCGGCCAACGTCTCAGTGGTTGTACCGCTTTCGATCGCACGTCGGACGTCATCTTTGGTAACACGGCCGTCGGGACCGGTCCCGGTCAAGCCGGAGGGGTCGATTCCATGGCGTTCCGCAAGACGCTCGGCAACCGGGGTAACCCGTGGGGCGGATGACGGCTCCTGCGTTGGCGATGTCTCGATATCCACTTTATCGGGAATATTTTCATTGTCTTCGCCGATCCAAGCCAGGGTGTCGCCGACCTGGTATTCCTCGTCGACCGTGCCTTCGATTCGAAGCACAGTACCGCCGACCGGTGAGTTGACTTCTACGACGGTTTTATCAGTTTCGATCGAGACCAGTAATTGACCTTCTTCGACGACCTTGCCTTCCGCGACATGCCATTCGACAACCCGACCGGTCTCCATGGTATGGCCTAGCGCCGCCAATCGAAACTGTGTTGCCATACTTTCCGTCCTTAGCTTATGCAGCCATCGTCTGATTAACAGCGTCGATGACGTGTGATTTTTCAGGCACCACATGTTTGACGAGTTCTGAACTGAAAGGCATGGGCACGTGAGGACTTCCAATTCGACGAACCGGTGCCTTGAGATCACTAAAACAACTCTCTGAAATCATCGCCGCGATTTCCGAGGCGGCACCGGCAAAAGTCGAATCTTCACCGCAAACAATTGCGCGACCGGTTTTTCGAACAGACGCGCAGATCGTATCAACATCAAGCGGCGATAGTGACCGGGGGTCGACCACTTCAATATCGTAGCCATCGTCCTCGAGAGCAACAGCGGCATCTAACGACTTTTGTACCATCGGGCCAATAGCCACCACCGTCGCATCCTCTCCCTCACGTTTGATATCTGCCTGGCCGATCGGAATCGTGTATTCGTCGTCAGGTACTTCCCCCTTCGACGTATAGATTCGTTTGTATTCGAAAAACATAACAGGATCGGAACTACGGACTGCGGATTTGAAGAGACCTTTGGCGTCCGCCGGGGTTGACGGTACAACGACCTGAAGTCCTGGGACATGCATGAACCAGGATTCCATGATCTGAGAATGTTGGGCTGCAAGAAGGCGCCCAATCCCGCAGGGCAATCGAATCACCATCGGCACACGAGCCTGGCCACCCGTCATATAGCGCATTTTGGCCGCTTGGTTGACAACTTCGTCCATTGCGCAGGTAACGAAGTCGAGATACATCAATTCGACCACTGGCCGCATGCCAGCCATTGCAGCGCCAACCCCTATGCCGACGATGCCGGCTTCGGCAATAGGCGTCTCAAAAATACGACCCGGGAATGCTTCTGGTATACCCTCGGTGACCTTATAAGGACCTCCATGGGTCGATACATCTTCCCCAATGACAAATACTGATTCATCACGCTCCATCTCTTCGTGTAGTGCAGATCGGATTGCTTCGTTGAATGCCATGATTTTCATGAGGAAGCTCCTACCGAATGGGAGGTCACATCGGTTTCGAGGTCCGCGGCTGTCGGCCAAGGACTTTGTTCGGCGAACTCGACGGCTTGTTTGATCTCGGCGGCTGCCTGTTGTTGGATGCTCTCGTCTTCTTCGTCTGTAAGCCAGCCTCGCTCTTTCATAGCCATACCGAGAATCTGAATGGGATCGCTGTCAGATTTCCATTTTTCAACTTCGTCCGATGTGCGGTATTGCTGCTCGTCACCTAAGCCGTGGCCGTAGAACCTGTATGTCCTGGCTTCAATCAGTGTGGGTCCTTCCCCTCGGCGTGCGCGAGCAACCGCTTCACCAGCTACTTCATAAACTTCCAACGCATCCTGCCCATTTATTGATACGCCAGGAATTGCGTAAGAAGCTGCCATGTCTGCGACAGAATCAATAACGGCGACGTTCTTTCGAGGAACCCATTGCTGGTACTGATTATTTTCGCAAACGTATACCGCAGGAAGCTTCCATAGTGAACCCATCATAATAGCTTCGTGGAAGGTGCCGCGTGCCGCCGCGCCATCGCCAAAAAAACAGATTGAAGCTTGATCTGATTTACGAAGCTTGCTAGCTAAAGCCGTGCCAGTGGTCGGACCGATTCCTGCGCCAACAATTCCATTTGCACCTAGCATATTGACGGAAAAATCTGCGACGTGCATTGACCCACCTTTGCCTCCGCACGTACCGGTGGCTTTGCCAAACAGTTCTGCCATCATTGCGCTGCTATCCGCGCCTTTAGCTAGGCAGTGCCCATGACTACGGTGTGTTCCGAGAACGTAGTCGTCTGGGCGGAGCTGACTGCAAACACCAACGGCAACCGCTTCTTCACCACAATACATATGTAGAGTACCAACTACATTGCCAAGATTAGTTTGTCGTTCCGCTTCTTCTTCGAATAGACGAATTCGCCACATAGTGGTGTACATCTTTTTACAGACATCGGGCGAGGGGCTCATGTGATTTCTCCGTAAATTTTTCATTGAGTTTTACGTTAGATCCAAATAATGATATCGTGTAGCCATACTCAGTAAAAGTAGAATTATTAGGGCAAGATTAACCTTAAAAGCGCTTGGCTATGCAATGGCATCTACAGTATATCTGCCAACTTGGTGTTGTTGTTATTTGGAACGTTCGCGCCGTCCTCAAATTGTTAACGTTCAATTAACAGTCTTCTTTCAAGTGGGTTCTACTATTTGTAATGTTTATCTTGCGCGTTAATTATCCACGCGCACTGGCCAACATCTTATAGGAGTGTGGCACATGAGGCTAGAGGGTAAGGTAGCGTTCATCAGCGGCGGTGCCCGCGGGATGGGTGCTGTAGAGGCCCGCCTGTTCGCCCGCGAAGGGGCCAAGATCAGCATCGGCGACCTTCTCGAAGAAGAAGGTCGGAGGGTGGAGGCGGAGATCAACGGGGCGGGTGGCAATTGCCTTTTCGTCCACCTTGATGTAACCAACGAGGCTAACTGGCAAAGAGCCATCGCAGCCACTGTAGACCGGTTCGGCAAGCTCGACATCTTGGTGAACAACGCCGGAGTAGGGTCCCGAGGCCGGCTTCACGAAACGACGATCGAAGAGTGGAACCAGGTGATGGACATCAACGCCACGGGTACCTTCCTAGGTACCAAGGCAGCCATTCCCGAGATGCAAAAGGCCGGGGCCGGGTCGATCATCAATATCTCCTCGGGCGCGGGCAATGTGGGCGTCCACTTTGTTGGTCCCGCATACCACGCTTCCAAGGCTGCGGTGCGCCTGCTGGCCAAAGCCACTGCCGTGCAGTACGCGAAGGATGGCATCAGAGTCAACTCGGTGCACCCGGGACCGATAGCAACACCCATGACGGCGAGGCGAACGGACCCGACCGAGAACGAGCAGTTCATGTCCCTAGTGCCACTCGGCAGATGGGGAGAACCAGAGGAGGTAGCCTACGGTGTACTTTATCTGGCTTCAGACGAATCGTTGTACGTGACCGGGGCGGAGCTGGCGATAGATGGAGGAGTAACAGCACAGTAGTATCATTCCATAATTGAGGGCTCCAAAATAATGGCTAAAACAAGCCATTTTTAAGGGCATTAATTCAGAGGCTTTAAAGCAAAAAACCTAGGTTTTAAGCCAAATATTGGGGAATTCGGTGCATACTTTTGGGGGATCAGGATGCAATGTCTTAACCCATGCACGAGAATGGTGAAACAGGTTATTCGGGGCTGCGTGTGGATGGGTCCCGGTAACGGTACAGGGGGGAGTGCATCGACATCCCTAAAAAAGTTGCATTTCTCTTCGCCATGCACCACGATGCTCGCTGGCCCCGGCCTTTAAAAGAGCATCATTTTGTTCTGGCTATTGCTTACAGTATAGGAGTGATCTTAAAAGCCGGAACCCCTACATACTCCCAAAGGTCCGGGGCCGCACTATTGTCAGGTACTGCTGCTGGGTACTGCAGTAAATGGACATGATCTCGATCCCAACACTTAGGATACAGGGGCTCGGGCCTTATTCCTCGCCCGTCACATCTATGGCTTCAGGACTCGCGACTTGATCCACCGTCCATTTGTATTCAGAGAGCGGTGAATCTAGGTGGCCATAGATCCGATCAAGGCAAAGTTCCCGTAGCCGGTCCTTTTGTTCCTCGGTCAGATCCGCTTCTGCGACATCGAGCTTTGACAGCACAAACGTCTCAAGGGCTTTACACAGCCCGAGAACCGAGCGCTCTAAGTCCTCATCGGTCAGGCCTTTAAGGGCTTTAACGATTTCGTTTTCCATGACGGAATAGCTTATTAGAAGTGGCTTGTTTTAACGATAGATCTTAAAACCTTTCGCATGAAACAGTGCGCTAGCTGTCATCTGAAAGTATGTCCGGCTGTGCACGGCTTTTCAGCCCGCCGTCTTGTTGATGATGGTCAACGACTTTTTCCTTGTGTTTAATCGCTTGCCGGTCGAGTTTATCGACCACGCGATCAATCACTGTGTACATATCTGAACCCTCCGCAGTGGCGTGCCATTGGGTGCCTTTGGTATGAACTGTGGCTTCTACCCAATACCGACTTTTTTCCACGTGCAATACCACGTGACTGTCTATCACTGGGATGCCGGAATGTCGATCAATACGGGACAGTTTCCGCGTCACGTGTTGACGCAGTGCGCCAGTAACTTCAACGTGCTGACCACTGATCGATACCTGCATGCAGATTCACTCTATGATCATTCGACAGACCCAAGGTACTAGAAAAAACACCCAAGTACAACATTCGAAAAATGAAACTTGGAAAAAAGGCAGCTGGTTACGTTTACGCTATACGCATTTAAGAGCAGAGAATTTGGTGGGGAGACACAGCAGGTGTCACCCTACCAGACCCATTTTGGGCTCTGGGTCGCCCCACGCTTGATCTTCCACAGGTAGTAGTTGGCGAAAAAGCGCTTAGCCCACAGCCAACGTTTACCGTCGCTCATCTGAGAAACGTTGCGGGGTGGTCGGACCGGATCAGCACGCACGTGGGCCGCCTTGTCACCCATGTCCATGATGCACTCCACCATCAACTCGTGGGTCGTCAGTTCGCCGCCGTTGATGTCGGAGGCGATGTTGCGGGCAGCAATCTTAGCCATCTGTTCGGTCATGTGACCGGTTTTGGGGAAGTTCACCGGCACCGGCGTTTCCTCTACCGGCGCCAGGGCAACGGCAACGCCGACCGCGTAGATGCCCGGAAAATCCGGATGCCGGTAGTGAGCGTCCACCGGGATGAAGCCCTTGGGGTTGGCAAGGCCGACGGTATTGGCTACCGCGGCAACCCCAGCGAGCGGCGGAATGATCAGCGAGTAGCGCGATTCGAATACCTTGCCATCGGACAGTTCGACCGATTCCCCGGTGATCTGGCAAATCGCCGCGGAGTTAAGGTAACGAATGTCACGCCGTTCGAACTCTCCCTCAAAGAACTGACGTGCCTTGCCGAAGCCGCCAACACCGAAATGGCCGAGGAACGGTTCCGGGGTGACGAAGGTGATCGGCACGCGGTGGCGCATACGGCGCCGCTGCAGCGCATGGTGTGCCTCGAACAAGAACTCGTAGGCTGGGCCAAGGCAACTTGCACCCGGGGCGCAACCAATGACTATCGGGCCGGGATCGCGGAGAAACGCCAGCCAAGTATCTCGAGCCTCCTCGGCCTCGGTCGGCGACATCAGTGAATGGCCCGGTCCGTCAAAGGGACCCAGTCCCGGCACAGCCTCGTTGGCACTGCGATGGCCGGTGGCGAGTAGCAGAATATCGTATTCATACTCAGTCCCGTCGGTGAGAACCTTGCGAGTCTGGGGATTGATCCCGGTGATCGTTGCCTCGACGAAATCGATGCCCTTGGCGACGAGCGGCGCTTCCAGATCGAAAGAGATGTCGGCGATGGTCTTGGAGCCCATGGCCACCCACGGCAACGAGGGGATGAAAATGAAACGACGCTCCTTGGAGATTACCGTGACCCGGTGCTCGCGGCGACGCAACAGGCGGCGCAGGTCGTAGGCTACGGTTAGCCCGCCGAAGGAACCGCCAACCACAACGATGTGCATCTGCTCTCTCCCCTTGGCGTTGCCTTGCGGAAACTGACGCGAATCAGAACACCAGTACCTTGTCGGCTGCAAAGGTCAATTCGGCCAATTCAGCCATGGTGCTCCGCCTTGCACCCGCCAACAGTTCGTCCTCGGCGATACCGCGTGCGTCCATACAGGTACCGCAAAGGAGTAGCGTCGCCTTGCGCACAATCCCTTTGAGCATGCACTCGAGGTTGTAGTACCCGTCTGGTGTCTTCTGACTAGCTTTGGCGCATGCGACCGAATCTGCCATTAGGAAGACCGTGACTTCGGGTACAGGTTCCTCCTTCAACAGGGTGTTGGTCAGGCGCAGGCCATTGTAGCAACGTTCAGAACCATAAGGTGGATCGTTCAGAATCAATAGGATCTTCATGGGCGGACTCCTTCAGTTCGAGTGGTCAGACCCAATTTTACAGGTATACGTCATGACAACATATGTCTCTAGAGGAACCGCAGGATTGATCTAAGTCAAAGAATGCAAAATCTAGCGGTGAACCAATTATTGCGTCTAACTGCTCAGCCGATTGACAAAAGGAGAACACCTAGAAAGAACTTGGAGAGGAGTTTCATACCGCTATCTTATTCCTGTTAGAAAAAGCTGACTAGAATTTTTTACTTCCAAAACAACTTAAAAGAGATCATTCCAAAAAACGGCTAAAACAAAACATTTTTAAGGGTATGAATGAAGAGGCTTTAGAGTAGAAAACATATTGTTTAAGCCACATATTGGGAGTTTCGGTGAATACTTCTGGAGAATTAAGATCAATGTCTTGCTGCTGCACGAGAACGGCAAACAAGCCTGTTTCGGCGGTGGTGTGTGTGTGGATGGGTCCTGCTAATGAGACAGGGACCGGTGGATCGTTCCACTGAAAACTGGAATTGATGTCTAGGGATTAGGAGTCCCTTTTCGAACCCTGCGAAAGATTGTCAGAATTAGATTTCAACTAATTCGGTCTTGTTCTTCGGGTCAAATCTTCGTGTGCTGAAAACGTGCTGAAACTGAGTCCTTTCCTGTCCTCTCCAGTCCCTTCAGGCCCTATTGCGTGGAGTCAGTGCCTGATAAGTTAAGGGTTTTAGGGACTGGTTTTGGTAGAACACTGCCTTCGGGAGGCAGGGGCCGGAGGTTCAAATCCTCTCACCCCGACCATTAAATCAACAACTCAGCATCGTTGAGTTTTTAAAAACCCGATTAGGGGAACAGTTTTATATGAAACGTTTGTTTCCAGTCTTACTAAGTACACTTCTGGGGCTAGTCTTGAGTGAACAGGCGTTGGCTTATGATGAATCTGAGTTAAGAACATTCAATGCGCTGAATCGATGTGTTAATTGCAATCTTAGTGGAGCCGATCTAAGTGGTATCAATATATCGGGTGCGGTCCTCTCCGGAGCAGATTTGACCGGAGCATCGTTCCGATTGACACAGCTATCCGCTGCAGATCTAACTGGCGCAAATCTCTCCAATGCTGACTTCAGTGGTGCTGACATAGAGGGTGTAAATTTTACCGAGGCTAAGCTTGTTAAAGCCATTCTAGATGACGCTCAAAATTTACGTGGGGCAAAACTGAATAGGGCGAACCTAAGTTGGGTTTATTTAAACGGTGTAGATCTTAGTGGGATTGATCTAATTGGAACAAATCTTAGTGGAGCGGTGTTAGGTGAAGCAAATCTAAGTGGGACCAATTTGAGTGGCGCGAACCTGAGAGGGACAATTCTGGTCAATTCGAATCTTTCCGATGCAAATCTGGCTGGGGTTAATCTATCCGCTGCGTATCTATATGGCACAAAACTTATTAACGCAGATTTGACTAACGCAAATCTTGATGGTGCGAGACTTAGTAATGCAGATCTTACAGGTGCAAACCTCACAGGAGCGGATCTCACTGTTAGTAAATCTAGCTGGAGAGTATCCCCAACAAAAGAAACTGCGATCACGATTCAAAATATTGGTGAGAGTTACCCACAGATAACTAGCTTCGATCTGCATGACCATGTCATTTACATGACCTCTAAATCCGGCAAGTTGTATAAATTGAGCAATGGTGGACAACCTCAATACCGAGATTATGTACATAATTACCCAGACTTACTTGCAGCTTACAAAGAGGATGACAGCAATAGGTCAATAGACGCTTGGGGCAAGTGGCACTGGGAACATTACGGCAAAAATGAAGATAGATCCTTACCAGTACATCCCATGCAAATGTTCGAAGTTGTACTGGAGTTAAGTAAGGATCCGACTTTTGAAAACTATCAGGAAGTAGGACTGCTCAGTGTCGTAAGCAATAGCGATTACGTCTATATTTCATACACAATACATGAAGTTGGTACTGGAAGAAAATTCTTGAAAATAGAGGAATACACCCATCAACTAGAAAAAGTCAGAGCGATCATTAAAATCCGAACCGATAGAACTGCCCACGTAGCCGGTACTTTAGTTTTTGATGCTTTTGGGAAACTGTATGTCTCAGTTGGTGAAGGTGGTATTGGCGACAAGCAATCACAAGATTTAGGTTCACTACTTGGTAAAATTATTCGTATCGATGTTTCGCAGACAAACCCAGAACCAGAGATTATCGCCTATGGTCTTAGAAATCCTTGGAAAATAAGCATTGATTCAAAAAACAGAATGTTCATTGGCGATTGTGGAGGGGCAACGATCGAGTCAGTGTATTTGCTAGACGACCTATATCCAACTACTCCGTACAATCTGGGGTGGCCAGTGTTTGAAGGTACAAAACGATTCTGGGATGACCCATTACGCTTCGAAGATACACTAGCCCCAATATATGAATATAGACACCATGCTGAAGTTGGGGCATGTGTGATAGGCGGTTATTTTCTTGATGACTTAGGCGTCTATATGTTCGGAGATTATTTAGGAAAAATTAAGGTGATAAAGGAATCTGCGGAAGGAAAGTGGTACGAGATACATTCTCAGAAAACACCCGGTGTGCTTTCGCTAGGATATAGTAGAGAGGACAGTAAGTTATACATGAGTTCTTGGAAAGGAATTTTTCAGTTAAACATTTCGAGCGAGACAATCAGTCTCCTGCCAAACATTAACTATTGCCGTACGACAATGCCCGACGGCACAATTAACAATTCAGGTTGTTAGGTAATACTCGCCCCAATTTCCCCAAACAAACCCTCCCCTCTTTGATGCGTATCCCGCATCACCGTGGACTCTTGTTCGTGTCTTTTTCTCCGCCCCCTACGGGCGGGCGAATCATTTCACTAAATACTGG
>PVBE011288905.1_pt1 | contig 10456 bp, 9 predicted proteins | sample 1631181 | NCBI WGS metagenome assembly PVBE01 (sample SAMN08397723, study PRJNA350692) | Marine metagenome, whole genome shotgun sequencing project. | isolation source: water | place: Pacific Ocean | collected 2012-04 | reverse complement strand
GATCCTGGGGATCGTGACGCTGAACGGAGCGGGTCCGGATTTCGCCGCGTCGGCCTTCATCATCATGGGCGTGCTCTCGGTGGCGGGGAATTTTTTCTCGAAGTTTTCCGTCATCCGGGCCGCGCGCTTCGCGCCGCTGATCTGATAAAAACGGAAAACGCACAAACCTCCACCAACCCATATAAGGGTTTGACAAGGGTCTTCCGCTAGTGATAAGTTCAAAACTTGAACGCGATCTGACGGTCCTTGTTCCCTGGGACGCAGGTTCTCAGGTCTCGGCGCCGGAAGCCGTCCGAGCGTATGAGGTGGGGGGCTATCGGTCACATGAATAGGAGGAACCCGAAATGAGCGCCTCTCCCGAAGTCGTCCCTGAAGGCCCCTCCAAAGACGACGTCTGCTGCTACTGCTTTTCCATCACATATGACGAGTGCCAAAAACTATTCGAGAAAAAGAGGGTCACTTCCTACGATCAGGTTGACGTTAAAACGATCGTTGCCGGCGGGCTCGGCTGCCGCGCTTGTGAGCTCAATATCAAAGAGAATTTTTTCCCCGAGGAACTGGACGAGAGCCGAAGTCCCAACTTTCCACTTTCTCGCAAACGTCCAGGGATCGACATGCGGTCAATCATTACGGACACAAAGGCCGCCGCCTACAAGTGGATCGATTCTCATGCTCCGTCCAAGCAACGCACGTTTCTGGAAGGATTTCCCTTCCTGGTGTCCAATCGAATCCGCACCCATTTCCGGATCATGAACGTTCCTTACCCCGTCGGGGATCTCCCCATCGCGGACCAGAATATCGACTTCAAGCTCTACAGCGCGGGCGGGAATCTTCTAGCGGAACGCTGGTTTGAATTGGCTTGCGGCCAGGTCCATACCTATGACCTCGCAGAGCTTTCCGGTTTTGATCCCTCTTCCACTGAGCTTCAGTTCGGTTATTGTTTAGTGAAGTTGACTCCGAAGGCGCTGTGTTACTACGGCTCCATGAGGGGATATTTCGAGTTCAGGACGCCGAATCACGCGGCCTCCGTTCACGTGGCCAATTTTCGAATGAAATCAATGAGGTTCTTTCTCTATCGGTCGAAAGTGGCGAAGGGCCGACATTACATCGTTCTCCACAACCACGGGGCCAAGCAAGCGAGCCTCGATGCTTATCTGTGCGACCTGAAGGGAAACGTCATCACGGCGGGCATGTTCGAGCTTCCGGGCCTGGGAACCGGAATGTACTCCCTGGAAGACATGTTTCCCCGCCTGCCGACGGCGGACGCAGAAAGGGGTGGACTCATTCAAGTGAAATCGACGGAGTCGACCGCATCCTTCTCTCTTTTCTGGGACTCGGATTCAGGTCAGATTGCCGTGAACCATCATTAGGGCGCCGTCGCCAAACCCGGGGGGATGGAGATCATAACCATGCGGACAGCAGTTCCACAGGTCTTCTGGATTCCGGACCTTCAGAGCTATGACTACAACGTTTTTATTTCGTATGACCTTTTTTTTCGAGCGCACGCGGGAACGCTCGCCTGGTTTCCGGGTCGGCCTGCAGGATTAAGCAAGCATCCCTTTACGCAGAAGGAAGGCGAATATCCAATCGAGTTCGACTTCACCCTCTTTTGGAAGGGCGTGCCCTACTCCCGAATTATGGAGGACCGAGTGATTGTCCGAGGCAATGGCGGAAACGGCATCCAAAGCTTGAACGTCAATCTAAAGGAGCTATTCGACGACTTCGGATTCATTGGGGACGATCAAAAAAGCGATGGTGACGGATTCCTCCGCATCATCTTCCGGGGCCAGGACAAGGATTTTCATCCGATCCCGCAGATAGGGTACTGGATGCAGGGCCAGAAGAAAGACAGTTTTTTCTTCTTTCCCGCATCGGTCTGTTACGGAAACCCGAAGGCCTCGCCGCAGGGACTCAGAACCAACTTCTGTGAACAGATGACGGCCATTACCTATGAACCGGAAGAGAACATCACAACGGGGCTGGTTCTCCTCAACCCGCAGACGCGGCAAGTCCGACATAAGCTTCGTCTCTATTCCGAAAACTTGGATGGAGAACCTCCCGAGTACAAGATCACGGTCCCGCCTGCCAGCGCCAAGCTTCTTCTTATCCACGAGATTTTTTCTCTGGAGGGCAAACCGAGGAACGGCGGCGTCCTGATTGAGTGCAACCACAAGCAAGTGGTTCAATACGCCCACATGGATCTGAAAGGAAAGACTGTCTATGGCGTGGACCACTCGGACGCTTGGCGGTCCATCCATCGTTCCACCGTTCCGATCACTCAAGTTTGGCGTGGGAAGATTGCCAAGGCTTTAGGCGGTCCCTGAGTTTTCGGGTATCATCCGAGAGCGTTTTGAATTTGGAAGGCCATCGGCCGGTCGCCGGAGGCGCCCTGTTTCTGACAGGGAAGCAGAATGGGGCGGGTCTGTGGGGATCGGCGTCGGGCCTTGGCCGCACAGGCCCCTGCAACAACGCTTTGATGTCCAGTGAGGCCGACCATGCGCGAACTTCCTCCGGTTTTGAAGGAGCTTCAAGAGCGCGGCGCCCGAAGATTTAGGAGGCTCATCAACGCCTCTCGGAAGCCTGCTCCGGGGCGGGGCTCCTGGATCGCAAGACCACCTTGTTGATCAAAGTCGGGATCGCCGCCGCCTCCGAGAAGCGGACGCCGCTCTCGACGCACATCCGTTCGGCCCTCGATGAGGGAGTGACCTCCGAGGAGGTGGACGCACGCCATCCTCCTCACGGCCACCACGCAGGGGCTTTCCACCATGATGCGGGCTCTCAAGGAGTGGGAGTCCGTCCTTTCGTCCCCGTGAAGAAACAGTTCGTGGATCAGACCGCGGGACGCCGGGGAATCCCGCCCGTTAGATGACCTCCGCCGAACGCAGGGAATCGATGCGGCCTTCATCGTAGCCCAGAACGTTCCGCATGACCTCATCGGTGTGCTGGCCGAGCGTCGGGGGCGGGAGGCGGATCTCGGCGGGGGTCTCGGACATCTTCACGGGAATCCCCGTCAGCTTGATCCGCCCCGCGGTGGGGTGATCGATCTCCTCCACCATGTTCCGGTGGAGGACCTGGGGGTCCTGGAGGGCCTTGTCGATGGTGTTCACGGGTCCGCAAGGCACCCCCGCGTCCGAGATGGTCTTGAACCATTCCGCCGCCGTGCGCGTCTGAATGACCTCCTGAATCAGGCCCTCCAGGACGTCCCGGTTTTGGACGCGGTCCGGGTTGGTCGCGAAGCGCGGGTCCTCGGCCCATTCCGGATGTCCGACGGCCCCGCAGAACCGCTGATAAAGGCTGTCGTTCCCGGCGCCGATGAGGACGTAGTTGTCCTTCGCCTGGAAGGCCCGGTAAGGGACAATCGAGGGATGACAGGTCCCCCGGCGTTGCGGGACCATCCCGGCCACCAGGTAATTGCTGGCCTGGTTGATGAGGACGGCCACCTGGGTCTCCAGGAGCGAGAGCTCGATGTGTTGCCCCTTGCCCGTGCGCTCACGGGCGTAGAGCGCCGCCAGAATCGACCCGTGCGCCAGCATCCCCGTCGCCACGTCCGTGATGGCGACGCCCACCTTCGTCGGGGGTCCGTCCGGCTCGCCCGTGATGCTCATCATCCCGCCGATGGCCGAGACGATCACGTCGTACCCGGCATAGTCCTTGTAAGGCCCCGTCGGGCCGTAGGCGGAGATCGAGCAGTAGAGAACCTTCGGGTTTACACCGGAGACCGCCCCGTACCCCGCGCCCAGCCGGTCGATGGTTCCGGGCTTGAAGTTCTGGATGAATATGTCGCTCTTCGCCGCGAGGTCCAGGAGGACACTCAGCCCCTTTGGGTCTTTGAGGTTCAGCGTGACGCTTTTCTTGTTGCGGTTGAGACTGAGGAAGTAGGCGCTCTCGCCTTCCAGAAAGGGAGGCCCCCACGACCGGGTGTCGTCCCCCCGGCCGGTCCGCTCGACCTTGATGACCTCGGCCCCCAGATCGCCCAAAAGCATGGTGCAATAAGGCCCCACGACGACCTGCGAGAGGTCGAGGACGCGTATGTCCTCCAACGGTCCCATTTCATCTCCTTTGAAGGAATTGCGGGTGCGCTCGGAATTCGGAGATTATAGGCTGGAGCGCCGAGGATGACCACCCGGGGAGGGCCGCGACCGGCGGGGAGAGCCTTCAGTTCCGGAACGTTTTTTTCGACGAGCATGTGGACGCGATTTATGTAGACGGAGAGTGGGGCGCCCAAGCCGGTGAAGCCTTGGTCGTAGCTGCCGGCGGGTCGCTTGAGCGGGGGTGAGTGGTGTGGAAAAATTGCGAGGCGGGCTCCGGCATATTTTTATGAGCCGGAGATTCAGCCGGACTTCTCCTGGTGGAGTCGAGGCGATTGGCGGACCCAGGCCCGGATTCGACTGACAGGGACCGCCCCGCGGGGGGCGGCCAACACGTGTGGATCACCCCGGACGGGAAAAGGGTGTATGCGTCCGCGGGGGGCGGAGAGGGCGGGGGGGGGCGGCCAAACCGGCCGCGTCCACGTCATTGACGCCGATCCGGACAGCCCGGAATTCAACCGGGTCCTCACGACGATTGCCCTGGAAGGAGACTTCCCCGCGCAGATGGCGATTCTCCCAGACGGGAGCGGGGCCTATTTGGCCGATGGGGACCGGTTGATGCTCATCGATGCGTCAAACGGCAAGGTGTCGGAGACGCTGCCGCTTGTGGGCCCCGCCCATGGGGAGGCGGTTCACGCCGGACGGCGCCGAGGTCTATGTGGCGACCCGTGAGGGCGTCTGCGTGATTTACGCGGCGGCGGGCCGCGTCGCCGAGACGATTCGGATCGGGCCTTCGGTCTCGCTGGTGATCACGCCGGACGGCGCACGCGCCTATGTGACCCATGCGGACGGCGCCGTCACGGCGATCGACACGCGGACCCGGCGCCCGATGGCCGTTGCGTTCGGAGAGCGGCCCGGTCTCGCGGACGAGCGCCCCCCCGGGTCGGCGATTCGGCCAAAGGGTCCGGTTGTGCGCTTCGCCGCGTTCGAGGTCCGGAAGGTCCGTCTCAAGGTGAGCGAAAAGACTTACCGAGACCGGTTCCGGCTCAAGGGAAGTTTCTCTTTGGGCGAGGGGAGCGGCGGGATCGACCCCCTCCATGAAGACGTGACCGTGACGTTCGGAGGATTTAGCGAGACGATCCCCGCCGGGTCCTTTGTCCGGTTTCGCGAGGTCATCGCGGGGGAAGATGGGGCGGCCAAAGGTTTCCGCTATAAGGGCAAGATCGGCGGCGTCACCCGGGTGAAGATCCACCGGAACGGGAAGTTCCGGGTTCGGGCCATGGGGCTTCAGTTGAGTGGGCTCGACCGCCACGCGCCGATCCCCTTCATCTTGCGGATCGGAGACGACCTAGGCGAGACGGAAGTCCGTTTCGAGAGGAAGTCCCGCGTTCTGAAGAGGTGGCGCGGAAACGGCGGAAAATCCGACGCCCGATAGGGCCGGGGGAGGGGACCCGGGTCGGTGGGTCCCGCCCTCAGCGGGCATACGAAGAAAAGGGCGGCCGGAAACGGCCGCCCTTTTTCGCCCCATGAAGGTTCTTCAGCCGGTGCGTGGAGGCCCTTTCAGGAAGGTCCGCCGCTTTCCCGGCGATCAGCGTGGATGGTTACTTTTTCTCCCCGGGAAGGGTCCCCACGACGCCCCGGACGAAGTATTTCATGCTGAGCATTTCCCTGTCGGTGGCGGACCGGCCGGCGGGAATCCTGGTTTTGCCCCTTTGGTCCTGAATGGGGCCCTGGAACACCTTCAGTTTACCCGACACAATGGCCGCCCTCTTCTTCTTGACCAGCGACACGACGCCGGCGGGAACGGCCTTGTTGAAAGGCGCCAGGGTCACGACGCCGCTTTCCATGCCCGGCCAGATCTGATCGTTTTTCCAGGTTCCGGCGTGGACCGCCTTGGCGATCTTGACATAGAGGATGCCCCAGTTCCACATGGGCGCGGTCAGGTGGTATTTCGGGGAGAACTTTGTCATGTCCGAGTCGTAACCGAACACATACTTGCCCCGTTTGGCCGCCGCCTGGATGGTGGCGGGGGAGTCCTGGCCGTGGGACATGATGTCCGAGCCGATGTCGAGCAGGCTCTCGGCCGCCTCCCGCTCCTTCGCCGGGTCGTACCAGGTGTTGGTGAAGACGACGTGGATTTTGGCGTTGGGACGACCATCCCTCACGCCCAGCGCGTAAGCGTTGACGTGGCGGATGACCTCGGGGATGGGATGGGGCGCCACATAGCCGAAGGTGTTGTTCTTGGACATCCGGCCGGCGATCAATCCGGCGAGGTATTTGGCTTGGTACATCCGGCCGAAATACGTTCCTACGTTCGGGGCCGTTTTGAACCTAGAGCAGTGCATGAAGACCGTTTCCGGGTACTTCTTGGCGACATTGATGGTGGGGTCCATGTACCCGAAGCTGGTGGTGAAGATGAGGTTGTATCCCCTGCGGGCGTATTGGGTGATGACCCGCTCGGCCTCGGCCCCTTCCGGGACATTTTCGGTGACGGCGGTCGAGACGTAGGGAAGCGTCTTTTCCATCTGCTGCCGCCCCTGGTCATGGGCGTAGTTCCATCCGGCGTCCCCCACAGGACCGACCAGGACGAAGGCCGCCTTGATCTTCGCCTTGGGCTTGATGGCCCATGAGGGTTTCGCGCTCAAAAGGACGGCCGCGGCCGGCATGGCGGCCATCGATTCGGCGAATAACGCGAGAATCTCTCTCCGGCTCCACTGTTTCATGCGTGCCTCCTTACGCTCTGGGAAATCATTGAACGCGGAATCGCCCCTTCCAACGTCTCCAAGGTTTCCCCCGCCAGCGGTGCGTCGATCAGGGAATCACACACAATAGATACAACATCATCGGATTTCTTGATTTTTAATCCATCCTGCGGATTGATCCGGCTCTCCCGTCGGTTCAAGTTGACAACGCTCCGGTCCGTATTAGAATGGTCATGGTACTAACTCTCATTGAGCATTCGCCGGTCCCCGTCCATTCAGGGACGGCGAGCTTTGATGTGCTAGGGGGGGCTTGGCGCGAAGCGCGTCGTCTTCCCTTACGTCATTTACGCCACTTGATTCCGAGGGGAGAATCAGACATGGCCTACGCGCTGCCGGATTTGGACTATGCATACAACGCCCTGGAGCCCCATATCGACGCCCGCACGATGGAGATCCACCACTCCAAGCATCACCAGACCTACATCAACAACGTGAACGGAATCCTGGAAAAGCTGGGGGGAGATCTCGCCGGCATGTCGGTCGAAGACCTTCTGGCCAACATCGGCAAAGTCCCCGAGGATTCCCGGGGGGGCGTCAATTTCAACGGCGGCGGGACCGACAATCACAACATCTTCTGGAAGACCATGAAGCCGGGCGGGGGCGGCGAGCCGACGGGCGCCGTGGCCGATGCCATCAATTCCGCCTTCGGCGATTTTGCCGGCTTCAAGGATGCGTTCACCAAGGACACCATCGGGGTGAAGGGTAGTGGCTGGTGCTGGCTGCTGGCCAAGGGCGGCGCCGTCGAGATCAAGGCCATGCCCAACCAGACCAGCCCCCGGACCGAGGGAGCGACGCCCATTCTCGGCATCGATGTCTGGGAGCACGCCTACTATCTGAATTACCAGAACCGCCGTCCCGATTACATCGCCGCATGGTGGAACGTCATCAACTGGGATAAGGTGAACGCCCTCCTCGCCGCCGCGAAGTAATCGGACGCATCCGAACGACGCCTCCGGGAAAATGCCCACGGGCGCGCAGACAAACTCAATCCCGGTCCCGGAGGGGGAGTGGGTTTCCGCCCCCCTTTCGTACAGGTTCACGCCCGATCCCCCCTCTCGGAGGGATCGAAAAGCCGGGTGCGGTTTTTTAGAGGAGAGCGCTGAAGGATGGAACCCAAAGGGCCGGCCCATTACATCTTCATTTGCAACAACAAGCGTCCGGAAGGCCACCCCAGGGGGTCCTGCGGCCCCGAGGGAGCTCAGGAGTGCATGATGCGCTTCGCCGATGAAGTCGGCAAGCGGAATCTCTGGGATAAGGTCATGATGGCCTCCGCCTCCTGTCTGGGGCCGTGCGGCGCGGGGGTGACGGTGGTTATCTATCCCGAAGGAACGTGGTATTGCGGGATCCAGCCGGACGATGTTCCCGAGATCATGGAGGCCATGAGTGAAGGCCGCCGGGTCGAGCGACTCGAGTACTCCTGGACGCCTCCATGAGCGTCCGCCCCTCTCCCCCCAGAAAGAGTCGGAAACAGGCGGTCTGAAGGCTCCCGCGGGGGCGACCCCGATTCGGTGGTGAAGTGAAAGGCCCGGGTTCGTTGGAGATCGGCCCGGTTGAAAGTCGCGTCCGTTCTCACAAATCCCGATACAGTTTATGGCACGTCATGCAGCCGGTTTCGATTCGTCCGAACGACCGGCCGACGGCTTCTCTGTCCCGGCCTTGCGTTGCCCGGATCAGCGCGTCCACGTCTTTGCGAAAATCCTTCAGCCTTTTTCCCAGGGGAATTCCGGGCGGAACGATTCCTGCGTATCTTTCCGCTTCAGTGGCCAACCCTTCGGCTTCGGACCGCAACCGCTCCCAGTCGCTCAGGCCGATGGCGTACGCGATTTGCTGTGTGCGGTTGAGAAAATTGATCATCAACACGGCCGGAAGCCGGAAGGCCGATTGCGCGTTGAGCGGGCCGGAGATCGTCCAGAGGAGGCAGATCGCGAAAAGCAAACAGCCGATGAGTCGAGTCATCCGAAACGGCCCCTTTCTGGACGCGAAACCTGCCCGACGCGCGCGGAGGCGGCGGTCCTTTGAATCGGAAACCCGGCCCTGTGGCCCGTCCGCCGGTCAACTTGCGAACAATGTTCGAGCCCCGAGGTTACCATGATCCAACGGCCGGTGAGACCCGCCAAGCCGGCGAGTCGGAAGGAAATGCCGTGACATTCGCGGACGATCACACGGATCAGCCTGGAAAAGCCCGGACCCGGCGCGGCCGGCGGAAGCGACGGCCCCCGCGGGGGCGCTCCATTCTCGCGGCGGCCCTGGGGCTTTGGGCGGTCCTGGGCGCCGATCGGGCCGGGGGCCATGTGATGGGCGCCACGCCGGCGGCCCGGGCCGTTTCGGGAGGAAAGGCCACCCTGGCGCGTCGGGGAGGCAAGGCCATCAATCTGACGGTTGTGGTCCCGCGGCGCTATGCGAAGACGTTGGGGAAAGCGATCGAGGAGTTCCGGCGGAAAACCGGGATCACCGTGAAGGACATGCTGGTCGTGAGCGAGCCGGACGTCCTTCGACGGATGAAGGCCGAGGCGTCTTCCAAGACCGGCCGCCTGGATTTGTTTCTCGCGCCTTCGGCCGGAATACCCGAGGGGATCGAAAGCAAGGTGCTTTTGTCGTTGGACGATTTGATCCGAGCGGGCCTTCCGGACTTGAACGCGGCCGCCCCCGCGTTCCGGAACCTGGGCCGCTACCGATCGAAGACGTACGGCCTGTTCGCCAACGAGGAAATCCTGATTCTGGTTATCCGGCGTGATTTGACGGCGTTGCCCGCGGAGCGATCCACCTTTAAGCGGAAATACGGTTGGGTTCCCGGCTGCCCGGATAGTTGGCGACAGTGGAAGCAATTGGCGGAGTTTTATACGCGCGAGTCGACCGACAAGAAGAATGCTTCCAAGTATTACGGCGCCCTGGGGGTCCGATCCCTTGGCCAGGGATGGCGGTGGTGGCTCCAGCGGTACTATTCCAAGGGAAAAGCCCCGTTCGATGAGGAGATGAACCCGACACTCGATTCCCCGGAAGCCGTCGAGGCCACGAAAGAATATGTCGAAATCAGCAAGTACATGCCGGAAAACAGCATGGCCTGGACACGGGAGGAGAGCATCTCCGCCTTCCTGGAAGGCAAGGTGTTTTCCATTCTCACCGTTGCTTCGGCCATCCACGGCATCAAGCGTCCCGGACGCTCCAAGGTCGCGGGCAAGGCGAAGTTCTGCACGGTGCCCGGTTCACTGGTCGGGGGGGGGGCGTTCCGCAGGGCGTTGACCCTGGGCTCCGTTCTCTGGCAGATCAACCGATACAGCCGATATCCGGAGGCCGCCTACTGGCTCGTCCAGTGGCTCACGTCCCCCCAGGTCTCCGCCCGGTTGGCGGCCAGGCCGAATTCAAATTTTACGCCCCACCGACCCGGCCACTTCGAGCACCCGAAGATCAAAGCTTCGTATACGCCGGAGGTGATCGGGATCCTCAAGGGGCTGATGCAGATCATGGTCCCTGAAATCCCTCTCGTGGGGGCGGCCGAATACCAAGAGGTCCTGAGCCGCAATCTTTTCGAGGCCGTCCCCGGGACACTCTCCCCCCGGGACGCCATGATGGGGACCGTAAAAGAGTGGAAGGAAATCACCGCTAAGCTGGGTCGAAAAAGACAGATTCAGGCGTGGAGATCCCATCTCCGGAGTCTGCCCAAGAACG
>PVBE010944298.1_pt1 | contig 10456 bp, 9 predicted proteins | sample 1631181 | NCBI WGS metagenome assembly PVBE01 (sample SAMN08397723, study PRJNA350692) | Marine metagenome, whole genome shotgun sequencing project. | isolation source: water | place: Pacific Ocean | collected 2012-04 | reverse complement strand
GCCCCGCTACAGAGCCGTCTTCCTCGATCTGGACGGCACGCTCGAGACCCACCGCCACCCCATCGGGGACCGGGATCGTCAGGCGGTCGCCGTGGCGCAGCAGGCGGGCATCGCCGTGTACATCAACACCGGGCGCTCGGTGCCCGGCGCGGTGCGGGCGTTCGAGGCCCTAGGCTGCGACAGCCCGGTGTTCTGCTTCAACGGCGCGGTGGTCCACGACCCCACCAGCGGCCAGGACCTGGTCCGCCACGACCTGCCCATGGCCACGATGGCCGCGGCGGTGCGGACCGCTCAGGACGAAGGCGCAGCCCTGTTTCTGTTCCTGGGTGACCAGCTGGTCACCTACGAGTGCGGCGACCCAGCGTTCGAGCTGCTGGCGGGGTTGATGGCGGGCATGGGGATCGAGCGTCGCCCGACGGCGTCGGATCTGCCGTTGGAGGGCGTGACCAAGCTCTGGCTGGTGGGCGAGGATGACGTGGCCTCCGACCTCGCGACCCGGACCGAAGGCCCAGCCACCAGCTGGGTACGGCCGGAGATGGGGCAGATGTTCCGGGGCTTCGACCGGGTCCTGGCCTCGGCCACCGCCGTGCCGGGCATGAAGCGGGCGCCGCTGGAGTGGATCGCCCAGCGCGACGGCCTGGAGCTCGCTCAGATGGTCGCGGTGGGTGACCACGACAACGATCTCGAGGCCCTGCGCGCCGCAGGCCTGGCTGTGGCCGTCGACGCTTCGACCCAAGGCATCCTGGACCTCGCCGACCGGGTCATCCCCGGGCCGGGCGCCGGAGGGGTCGCCGATCTGCTGCTCGAGCTGGCTGCCGACTTCGGCTGATCCTTCGCCGGGGCGGACTCGTCGCCCTCCGCCGGGCGCTCCAACAGCCAATCCACGAAGTTCATGTCCCGGGCCAGACCGGCGGTGGACGACGACGTCAGCTGTGCGCCAAACGCGGGAAACGCCTGGGCCAGCGGACGCTCCAAGGCGACGGCGAAGCAGAGCAGGGCGTAGGACAGGACGGCGCCTTTGGCGGTGCCCAGGACGAGGCCGAGGAGGCGGTCGGCGCCCTTGATGACCTTCGCGCCCTTGATGAAGCGGACCAGGATCGAGCCGAGGATCGAAAACACCGTCAGCAGCCCGGCCGCGGCCAGGAACGTGGCGAGGTGGCCAGCCAGCGCCGGGTGGTTGGGGATCCAGCCTGCGACGTCGGGCCGGAGCGCGGCGCCCAGCGGTCGGGACAGGAAGAAGGCCAGGGCCAGGGCGCCCATGCGCACCAGCGTGTGCAGCGCGCCGGCCCGCCAGCCGAGGACGGCGAGCATGGCGATCAGGACAGCGGCGGCGACGTCGAGGACCATCCCTCGAAGGCTACCCTGCAATCAGAAGTCGAGAAGCTTCTCGGCCTGTTCGGGCAGGATGCAGCGCTCGACCAGGGTGTTGCCAGACTGGCGGACCATGCCCCAGATGTAGCCGTCCTTGCAGGGGCCGCGCAGGTTGTCGAGGCCGCGCTGGGCCTTGTTGCGCAGGGTGTTGAGTATGCCGGTGTACTTGACCGAGTGCGAGGCGGCCGGGCGCATCTGGTCGAGGTGCCGGAGCGCGAGCCCGTACTGCCGCTCGTGCACGAGGACCAAGGCCTTGCCGTACTCCTCGATGAACACGCGGTCCATCTCGGTGAACGCCTCGCGCTCCGGGATCGGCGTCGGCGCAGGTGCCTCGACCACCGGCTCGGGCTTGACCACCGGGGCCGGCTCGAGCTTGGGCAGGATGACCGCCGCAGCCTCACCCGGTGCGGCGGGCGGGACCGGCGCGGGGGCGGCGGTCGGAGCGGCCGGGGTGAGCGTGCGAAGCGTGCGCAGGGGTCGACCCGCCGGCGCGGGCGCCTTCGCCACCGGCGCCGGGGAGGTCACCGGGGTGGGCGGCTCTGGGGTGAGGTCCGGCAGCGACGGGAGCGTGGGCTCGGCGGCCACCGCCACCTCGGGCTTGGGGGCGTCGTCCTTGGAGGTCACCGTCCACACGGTCTTGATCGGCGCGGGCGGCGCGGTCGCCTCCTGGTACATCTGCATGGCCTGGGGCACGGCGTAGGCGGCCAGGGCGGTGAAGGCCACCAGCGTCAGGGCGACGGGCGCGAACCCGCTGATCAGGCGGCGGGGGAACAGCGCCGCCAGGGCGCCGGACCACCAGGGAGTCGCCCGGGCGATCTCCGGCTGGGGGGAGGGGAGGTGCTCGCCGGCGCCGTCGAGGATCAGGTCTTGGACGAGCTGCCGGCAGGGATCACAGCCGGCCAGGTGGGCGTCGAGGGCCTGCCGCTGCAGGCCCTGCAGCCTGCCACCCTCCACGCGGGCGGCGAGGGTCTCGTCGTCGGGGCATGGACCCACCTTGGGGGCGGGCCAGGCCGTCTGCAGGGCGAGGTCGCGCATCCAGCGCTCCCCGGGGGTCAGATCACGTTCGCTCATCCCGCTTCCACCTCGTCGACCTGGCCGAAGGATGCACCGCCGCCGCCCTCAATGAACAGGTCGGCGATCGCCCCGTCCTCCAGGCCGTGGCGTTCCCTCGCCAGGGTCGTCATTCGCTCCTGAAGCGCCTTTCGGGCCGCCTTGGCCCGCCGGCTCACCGTGGAGAAGTCCAGGGCCATGACCCGGCCCGCCTCTCGGAGCGTCATCTCGTCACGATAAAGAAGGGTCAGCACCAGCACGTGGCGCTCGTCGAGGTGCGAAAACGCCTCGGCGAACAGCTGGCCGGCGACGGCCGCGGTCTGCGCCTTGACGAACTCGCGCTCGGGGTTCGGGCGGACCCGGGTGGCGCCGCTGTCGGCCTTGAGCCGGCGCAGTCGCGCACCCCGCCGCTCGCGCATCCGGCCACGGTCCATGGCCATCCGCCGGACGATCACGGCGAGCCAGGTCGCGAGCGAGGCGTAGCCCTTGTACTGGTGCAGCTTGCCGGGCTTGTCCTTGCGGGTCACGAGGTCGTGGAGCATGTCGGTGATCAGGTCCTCGGCCGCCTCCCGGCCGCCAGCGTACCGGGTGGCCAGGCGCAACAGGTACCCACGATAGGCCTGGTCAAACATGCGCCAGGCCTTGTCGTTGCCCACCAGGCAGGCGAGGGCGAGATACATGTCCTCGACCTTGATCCGCTTGTCGAGGTCCTCGATCGGGTCGTCCGCCAACGCCTTGATGACCTCTCGGCGGAACGCCGCCGCGCTCACGCCGAGGGCGCCGAGCTTGTCGCGGCATCGCTCGTAGGCTGCGTCGACCGGGTCTGCAGGCACGATGTCTCCAATCTTCCCGACCCGGACGGGTGCGTCAATCGATACCATGGGGTCTCCGATGCTCACATGGGCAGTACGCCCCTGCGGGTGACGTGTTGCGCGCCCCACGCCTTCCCATCGGCGGGGCCCCCCGGCAGACTCGCCCGGATGTCCCGTGGGCCCAAGGATCTGGCTGTTCTTGCAGGCGCTTGCCTGCTCGTGGGCCTGTCCGCGGCGTGGGGCGGGCTGTGGGCGCCGTGGGAGATCGCGGCGTTCTCCGAGCCCGGCCCGCTCCTTTCGGCGTCGGTGGCCGTGCTGGGTCGGACGGCCTTCGCGGCCCGCCTCCCCGGCGTGGTCTGCGTGGCGCTCACCGCGTGGCTCACCTACCGCCTGGGCGCCACCTGGCTCGGCCGCCGCGCCGGCGTGGTCGCGGCCTGCGTGCTCCTGACCTGCCCGGTGGTGCTGCTGCAGGGTGGCAGGCTGCTCGGCGACGCGCCCAGGATGGCGGTGGAGGCGCTGGTCGTGGCGTCGGCCTGCGTCGCCCTGCCCCGAGCGGCCGCGGTCGTGGCGTTCTTCGTGCCCATCGTCGGCGCAGCGCTCGTGGGCGCCGACGGCGGGCCCGTGGCCCTGGATGCCGCCGTCCGCCAGCTGGGCCTGGGCCTGTTCCCCTGGATCTGCCTGGTCCCGGGCGCGCTCGGGGCCTTGGTGTTCGCCGCCTCCGACGAGGGCCCGCCGGACGTCCTGCCCGCCTGGGTCTGCGGCGGGCTGGCCGCGATGGCGCTGGCGCCCGCCCTCGGCCACGCGCCGCTGCTCACCGCCGCCCCTGCCATCGCGTTGGCCATCGCCGCCTGGCCGGGGCCGGCCGGCCGGGCGGAGCTCGCGGTGGTGGTCGTCCTGGGTGTCGTGGTCGCTGCGGACGCGCTGACGGCGCCGGGCGGTGTGGTGGGGGCCGTTCTGCCGACGGCGGAGCTGCCACCCCTGCGCCTGGCCTGGCTGCATGCGGCGGCGGTGCTCGGCTGGGCCGCCTGGGCGCTCACCGAGCGAGGGGTCTACCGGTCGCTGGGCCCTGCGCTGGGCGTGGCGTTGGTCGTGGCGCCGCTGCAGACCGGCGCCCTGTCGCGCCACCTGTCCCGCGCCGACGCCGTCGACCGCTGGCGACAGCTGGCGGGGCCGGATGAGCCCCTGCTGGCCTACAAGCTGGGCAAGGAGGGCGACGACGTGCACGCCGCGGGCGTCGAGCCCATCGAGCGGCTCGGGGAGCTGCGGCGACGGCTCACCGACAGCCCTGGCCGGGTCTTCGCCCTGCTCCGCACACCCGATCTGGTCCCGGTCGACGGGCAGTTCCGGCGCACCACGCGCGGCCACGTCGCAGTCCTCGACGACCGCTCGTCGCGGGTGCTGCTCATCTCCAACCGCCTGAAGCCCGCAGAGCAGGACCTCAACCCCCTGGGGGGCGCCGTGAACGACCGCCCGCCGCCGGTCACGCCGCTGAAGCGTCCCGCCGTCCTCGATGGCGTCGTGTCTCTGCGGGGGGCCGAGCTGTCCGCCAGCGAGGTCTCACCCGGCGGCGCCTTCGAGGTGACCCTGCACTTTGAGGTGCTCGACGAGGTGGCCCGACGCTGGAAGGTGCTCCTGCACATGGAGCGAAAGTCGTATCGGCTGCCTGCCCAGCGCACCGACCACCTGCCGGTCGGAGGGCTGTATGGCACGGAGCGCTGGAGAGCCGGCGAGCACATCGCTGACACCCACCGCATCCAGGTCCCCTGGCTATCGGTCCCCGCCGGGGAGTACCGGCTGTACGCGGGGCTGCACCAAGCCGAGGACCGGGCGCCGGTGACCCCGGCGGAGGCCCAGGACGGCCAAGATCGGGTCCTGGTCGGGCAGATCCGGGTCAACTCATGGTGAAGATGCGATCCTCGCGCCGGTGAGCGACGAGGCCTTGAGGCACCTGCTCGTTTTCTACGGGCCGGTCTACGCATTCGTGTGGGGTGCGATCTGGGGGTCGTTCCTCAACGTCGTGATCCATCGCCTGCCGAGGGGGCAGTCCCTGGTGCGGCCCGGGAGCCGCTGCGGCGCCTGCGACAAGCCCGTCCGCTGGTACGACAACGTGCCCATCCTCGCGTGGTTCTGGCTGCGCGGCAGGTGTCGGGATTGCGGCACGTCCTTTTCGTTCCGTTACGCCGCGGTCGAGCTGCTCACCGGCGTGCTCTCGCTCGCGCTGTACCACGGGATCGTCCAGCACGGGCTGGCGCTGCCGCCGGGCGCCGAGGGATCGCCGGCGGCCATGTGGCTGCTGGCCCTGTACATGGTGCGGTTCACCTTCACCTGCGCGCTGGTCGTCGTGACGTTCATCGACATCGAGGTGCAGCTGGTTCCGACGGTCATCACCTGGCCGGGTGCGCTGCTGGGCGTGCTGGCCTCGGTGCTCCTCGGTGAGCCCTCACCGGTGGATGCGCTGGTCGGCATGGTGCTGGGAGGGGGCATGCTGGTGGTCATCAACGTCGTGTACCGGGTGTTCCGCAATCGCGACGGCTTCGGCGGTGGCGACGTCAGCCTGCTGGCGATGATCGGGGCGTTCCTCGGGGCCAAGTCGCTGCTGTTCGTGCTCCTGGCGGCGTCCTTCCAGGGCACGCTCGCGGCGGTGGGGTTCGGCCTCGCCCGGGCCGTGTTCGGGGTCAACGTGGGCCTGAAGTCCGCCGAGGACCTCGAGGCGCCGGAGGAGGGTGACTGGCGCCCCATGGAGGAGGCGTCGGACGACACGCCCGTGCACGCGTCCGCGATCGCGTTCGTGCCCTACCTGGCGCTCGCGGCGCTGGAGTGGATGCTCATCGGCCCGATCGTCGTGCGCTGGTACTGGACGCTGGTGCTCGGCCACCCGCCCGAGGGTCCGGTCTGATGAAGCGACGGCGCATCGGTGGCCTGCGGACCACGCTGGTCCTGACCCTGGCCGGGGTGCTCGCCGCCGGCGTGGTGCTCATCGCCTTCGTCGTGCTGCGGGTCACCGGCCACCTGGTCGCCCAGGAGGAGGGGCGCTTCGGCCAGGCGGTCCTCGACGTGTCCATCGCCCAGCTGGCGCGGGAGTACGACTCGGCGAGGAGCCCCACCAACGCCGCCAACCGCGACGCCCTGGACCGCATGGCGCAGGGGCTGGTGCGGCTGCCGGACGTCGTCGAGGTCGTGATCGTGGGGCCGTCCCTGCACCCCGTCGTGTCCGTGCCCCGGCAGAAGCGTCGCATGCGGCCGGATCCTGCCCTGGGCGCTGCCATCAACCGGGGGGATCGCACGCGGCGCTACGGCAAGTCCGACGCGGGGCAGCGCCGCGTGTACGTGTACGCCCCCCTGCACCCGGGCAGGAAGAGCGTGGGCGCCGTCAGGCTCGCCCTGCGCCTGGGCGCGCTGGGGGCGCGGGTGGGCAAGGCCCAGAACCTGATCTTGTTCTACCTGGTGATCAACGTGTTGATCCTGCTGCTCGTAGGCGCATACCTGCTGGATCGCTGGATGGTCCGGCCGGTCCGCCGGCTGACCGAGGCCACCGAGCGCGTGGCCACCGGCGAGCTGACCGCCTACGTCGACGTGCAGGGCGAGGATGCGCTGGCGCGCCTGTCCAAGGCCTTCAACCGCATGGTGGACCGGCTGGCGAGCACCCGCTCGGAGGTGGACCGGCGGATCGTGGAGCTCGAGGGGGTGAACATCGAGCTGCAGGTCGCCCGGGACTCCATCGTGCGGGCTGAGAAGCTCGCCAGCGTCGGCACCCTCGCCGCCGGCGTGGCCCACGAGGTCGGCAACCCGCTGGCCGCCATCCTGGGCTACGTCGAGATGCTCGAGTCGACCTCCATGGACGAAGGCGACAAGGACATCCTGGCGCGGATCCACAAGGAGGTCCTGCGGATCAACGAGATCATCCGTGAGCTCCTCGCCTACAGCCGGCCCTCCCCCGAGGAGGCGTACGGGTCGACGGCGGTCGCCATCGAGGCGGCAGTGTCCCTGGTCGGACCCCAGCCCCGGATGCGGGGCGTGGAGATCGAGGCGGACGTCGCGCCCGGCCTGCCGCCTGTGGCGCTGTCGGAGGCCAAGCTCCAGCAGGTGGTGCTCAACCTCTGCCTGAACGCCGCGGACGCCATGCCCGAGGGCGGGCTGCTCCGTGTGGGCGCCCGCCTGGTCTCCCCGCCCGCCGTGGCCGGCGGCAAGTCCCGCCGGGGCAGCCGGGCCGCCGCGGGTGCCGACCGGATCGAGGTGACGGTCGCGGACGAGGGCCATGGCATCGCCCCGGAGGCGCTCGCCCGGGTCTTCGACCCCTTCTTCACGACGAAGGAGCCCGGGTCGGGCACTGGGCTCGGTCTGTCGATCGTCGATCGCATCGTCCAGGACAATGGTGGGGAGATCCGGGTGGAGAGCACCGAGGGCGAAGGCACCACCTTCGTCCTCGATCTCCCAGTGCATGGCACCCCCCCCCGGCCGTCACTGAAGATCCCCGGCCGTCGCCCGTGACCCCAGCCGGGGCGATGCGACTGCCCGGGGCGGTCGAGCTGCGGGCCCACCCGGCGCCGGACCTCGTCGGCCTCGTCACGGCCGGGCAGCGGTACTTCGTGCGGTCTTGGACCACCGGGGCCGGACCACCGGCGCAGGAGCTCCCCGAGGGCGATCCGCCGGACGACGCCCCCACGGATGCGCACTTCGCCGAGCTGCGGGTCATGGAGGAGGCCACCTGCGCGGCGGTGGGCCCTGCGCTGCTCGTCGGCACCGCCTGTGGCGAGATCGTGGTCATCGGACCGGGGCAGGCCCGCCAGGCTGTGCAGGCCCACGACACCGAGGTCGCCGACGTCGCCTGGCTGGCGGACGGCGCCGCGGGGTCGCTTGGCACCGACGGCGAGTGCCTGCGCTGGCGGCTGGCCTCTGACGGCGATGACGCAGGCGTCGCCTGGGCCGACGTGCCCTCCGCGGGCGCGCCCCTGGACCTGCAGCTCCACGTCGACCGCCTGGCGGCCGCCCCGCTGGACGCCCGGACCCTGCGCGGGCTGGCCGCAGAGCTCGCCGGCGCCAGCAGCCGCGGCGTGACGGTGCTGCGGGCGTGCCTGCAGGACCCCCGCCCCCGGGTCCGCTACAGGACCCTGTGGCTCATCGGCGAGGACGGCCTGTGGGGCTTCGCCCACGAGCTGGCGACGGCGCTCCACGACCCGAACGAGACCGTCCGCAAGGCCGCCGTCGGCGCCATCGACGCCCTGGACGAGGTGGCCTGCACCGACCCCCTGCGCGAGCTGCTGGAGCGGGAGACGGACCCCACGGTGGCGTCGCTGGCCGCCGAGGTGGTGGAGCGCTTCGCAGGCGACGATCCGCTCCCGACGTGACGGTCCGCACACGCACAGTCCGCCGGGCCTCCGTGGCGGCCGAATTGAGGCACGGCCACCGGGCAGGCACCCTGGTCGTCGAGGATGCGGGGAGTCATCGCTTGAAGCGCACGCGGATGGACCGGGTGATCGGGTGGCTGTGCGCGTCCGCGGTGCTGATGCCGGCCCCTGCCGTCCTCTGCGCGGGGGCGGAGAGCCGGGCGGGGATCTCCGGAGCGCCCCTTCAGATCGGTCCGCTGTCCCAAGTGGAGCCGGGGCTGATGGACCTCGCCTACATCGGGCTGTTGAGCGCGGGCGGGGTGGCGCTGCGCGTCCAGGACGAGCCCCCGCCAAACTTGGGCATGAGCCCCGGCGCGTTCGACCTCGGGGTCCGGGATGGCCTGCGCGTGCAGACCGGCGGGCCGACGGCCAAGGCGTCGGACGTGCTGATGATCTCGCTCGTCGCGGGCGCGCTGTCCGCGCCGGCTCTCGTCCATTGGAGCGTCGGGCCGGCCGAGCGCCGGGCGGCGATGGTTGGGGCCGAGGGCCTGCTGACCACGGCGTTGGTCACCGGCCTCACCAAGTACTCGGTCCGCCGCCAGCGACCCGACGGGTACGCGGCGGACCAGTACGCCGGATCACGTTCGTTCTTCTCCGGGCACACCGCGTCGGCGTTCGGATCCGCCACGCTCGTGTCGTTGTACGCCTACGAGTTCCAGTGGCTGTCCGAAGACCTGCGCTGGCTGGTCCCGGCGAGCAGCTACTCGCTCGCGGCGGCCACGGGGTACCTGCGCGTCGCGGCCGACAAGCACTGGGCCACCGACGTCTGCGTCGGGGCGGCCGTGGGCACCCTGACCAGCTGGCTGGTCTACAAGCTGCGGACGGACTGGCTCGTCTCGAACTGAGCGTTCAGCCCTCGGTGAGCTTGGGGCCGAGCACGGTCCGCCCTCGCTCACCCGCCCTCATGGCCGCTGCCGGGCGAACTCGATCACCCGTGCGCCAGGCCAAGCCTGGAGGAGGAGGATGACATGTAGAGTCTGAAACCTCTTGCCGGAGTCCCGCAGGCCAATCCTGCCCGGGTAAGGCTGGCCAGCCGCCCGGAAGCGAGTCTTGCGTGGTCGTGGGGCGACCCACGCTGCGAAGCGTAGACAGCGAGGACTTAGGCTGCCGTCATCGAGCCCCGAAACGAGTAACTTCGTGGAGGCCGACGCCGTGGGTAATGCGGAAGGCGACACGTCGAGCGCCCAGCTGGCCTGGCGCTGACGCTCCACCGGGGTCAAAGAGCGGTGGCATGGGTCCGAGGACTCCCCAGGAACCTGGGAGATCCCATCGTCTCCGTCGTGAGCTGCCGGCTACCAAGGGGAGCCGGGCTACAAGAAGCCCCCTGATCTGCACGTCGTGGCCATCCAGGCGGCGTGTGGCGAACCGCTGGATGGGAACGACGGTACCGCCAAGCGAAGGAAACGAAGTGCGGCGGGACGGGCGATGGGAAGTCGGAGCGTCTGATAGTAGCGACGAGGTCGGGGAACCCGCTTCAGGGGACCCGGCGGAGCGAAGCGGACGCCGGAGATCAGAACCGTTGAAGGGAACGACAATGGCGACACCGAGAGCCAAGGACGTCTCACCGAGACTGAAACGGATAGCGGAACTGGCGAGGGATGCACCGCAGATGGTGTTCACGACGCTCGCCCACCACATCGACATCGACCTCCTGCACGAGGCCTGGCGTCGGACGCGCAAAGATGGCGCGCCCGGCGTGGACGGCGTCACAGGAGCGGACTATGCGGCAGACCTCGAGGCCAACTTGAGGGACCTGCTGGATCGGTTCAAGTCGGGAAGGTACCGAGCGCCGCCTGTGCGGCGGCGACGACCTGTGCGCCGCACCGGCGTGTGACGACG
>PVBE012410213.1_pt1 | contig 10458 bp, 1 predicted proteins | sample 1631181 | NCBI WGS metagenome assembly PVBE01 (sample SAMN08397723, study PRJNA350692) | Marine metagenome, whole genome shotgun sequencing project. | isolation source: water | place: Pacific Ocean | collected 2012-04 | reverse complement strand
GTCGTCCACTTCACGAGGGCTTCGCCTGCTGCAGCGGGCCTCCACGCTTGAGCTGCGGGTTGCCCTCCACGAGCCGATACAGCTGCATCAGCGTGTCGCCCGGGCAGTCGCCGCCGCCGTCGTCGGTGTAGACCGTCAGCCGTGCGTCGTCGTCGCTAGTGAAGAAGTACCGGTCCTGGGCGCCGCCCGCCTGGATGGTGATGAAGGTGCGCGACCGCCCGTTGACGAGGCGGTAGACGAGGCCCTCGACGCGGCAGTCCGCGGTGCAACCGTCACCCCCGACGTTGTTGCCGTCGTCGCATTCCTCGCCGTCCTCGACCTCGTCGTTGCCGCAGACGACCTCGATCCGGCACGCGGCGCTGCACCCGTCGCCGTCGATCGTGTTGCCGTCGTCGCATTGCTCGCCGTCGTCGACGTCGCCATCACCGCATTCGCGCAGGCACTCGAAGCACCCGTCGCCCGCCGCGTTGTTGCCGTCGTCGCACTCCTCGTCGCCCTCGACCGCGCCGTCGCCGCAGACGATCTCGCGCTCGCACTGGTCGCTGCAGCCGTCCCCATCGTCGTGGTTGCCGTCGTCGCAGGCCTCGCCGATGTTCAGGATGCCGTTGCCGCACTCGAGCTGGCAGAGGTCGTCGCAACCGTCGCCGAGGGCCAGGTTGCCGTCGTCGCATTCCTCGCCGACCTCGACCTCCTCGTTGCCGCACGCCCCGCCCGCCGGCGCGAACGCGACGTCCAGCGCGTAGCTCGCCAGGCCGTTGGCGGCGGTGACCACCATCTCGTACGACCCGGGCGCCAGCTCCTGCTCTAGCAGCGAGCATTGCCCCGCGCCACCGTTGTCGTCGTCGGCGACGTCCTCCCGATTCCCGACCGCGTTGACCCTCATCAGCGCCACCTCCGTGTCGCCCGGGCACCCGCCGGCACCGTTGCTCGTCTCGGCGCTGAGCGTCTGCCGGCTGCGGAGCGCGAACGAGAACAGGTCGTCCCCGTCGCGCGGCGTCGCCCCGGCGAACTCGCCGCCCGCGGTGACGTCCACGGTCAACCGGTAGTCGAGCGTGTAGGCGCCGACCGCGCCGTTGCTGAAGCCAAGGACCTCGATCTCGTAGTTCCCGGCCGCGACGAAGGTGTGCAGGTCGGAGCAGAGCCCCGGCCCGCTGTCGTCGTCCTCGGCCACCCGCTCGCGACCGCCGCCGGTGGTGTTGAACACGGTCACCACGGTGTCGTCGAAGCAGCGGCCGTTGCCGTCACTCGTCAGCACGCGCAGCTCCGCCTGGTTGTCCGCGGTGAAGCGGAACCGGTCGAGCTCGCCCGCCTGGAACCCGTCGCGCTCACGCTGCTCGATGCCTCGCAGGAGCGTCACCGCCTCGCGCTGGCACTCGGCGCTGCAGCCGTCGCCATTCGCCGCGTTGCCGTCGTCGCATTGCTCGCCGGGCTCGACCACCTCGTTGCCGCACTCGGTCTCGATGCGGCAGCTGGAGTCGCAGCCGTCGCCGTTGGCCCGGTTGCCGTCGTCGCACGTCTCGCCCAGGTCGATGGCGCTGTTCCCGCACTCGGACTCGAACTGGCATTGCGCGTTGCAGCCGTCGCCGGCGACGCGGTTGCCGTCGTCGCACGTCTCGCCCTGCTCGACCGCCCCGTTGCCGCAGGCCGCCTGCCCCGCGCCGCCGGCCGCCGGATCCTCGAACTCGACCGTCAGTCGATAGCTGTCGACCCCGCGCCTGCCGAAGGAGTCGACGGTGAGCGCGTACGCCCCTGGCTGCAGCAGCACCTCGAGCCGCGAGCACTGCCCGGTGCCGCCGTCGTCGTCGACCGCGATGGGCCGGTTGGCTTCGTTGAAGAGCACGAGGAGCGTATCACCCGGGCACCCGTCGCGGCCGTCGTGGGTCCTCGCGACCATGTTCTGCGCTTCCGCGAGGAAGAAGGTGTAGCGGTCGAAGGTGCCGGGCTCGTGGCCGCCCTCGACTGTGCCTCCGCCGGGACCGATGAACACCGGCTCCACCGCGCATTGCGCCGAGCAGGAGTCGCCGTTCGAGGCGTTCCCGTCGTCGCACTCCTCGCCCTCGTCGATGCGCCCGTCGCCGCAGCGCCCCTGGAGGTCACCGAAGGTCGCGCTGATGGTGTACTCGGTGATCGCCAGCCCGCCGAAGCGGTCGATGATCACCTCGTAGCGGCCGGGATCGAGCTCGCGCTGGACCCGGGAACAGAAGTCGACGCCGTGGTCGTCGTCGAACGCCACGCGCGTCTTCCCGTTGTTGACGATGCGATAGACGCTGATGCGCGTGTCGCCGGGGCACCCGTCGTCCCCGTCGTGGGTCCAGAGCGTCACGTCGGCGGCGAAGTCGACGTCGAAGTAGAAGGTGTCGTAGCGCCCCAATGGGAAGCCGGTGGTGAGCGAATCGCCCTCCTCGTCGATCTGGAGCACCGCGCGGGTCTCCTGGTCGATGCGACAGTCGCGGGCCATCTCCACACACCTCTGCCAATGGGTGGTGAACACCCCGGCGGCGTAGACCGGCACCATCGAGTTCGCCATCGCGTTCGCCAGATCGAGCTGCTGCGCCTCGTGCTGCGCGTGGTCACAGTCCATCCCTGGTCCGCAGATGCGGCCGATGTTCTGCCGTTGGAGCGCGCGCATCGCGTCGAGCTGGGCCGCCAGCGCCTGCACGGATGCGCGCGCCGGTCCGGCGTCGTCGACCCCACCGGCGGCGATGTACGTGCCCACCTCGTCGCGCAGCCCGGTCAGCTGGTCGGTGATCGACGTCTTGACCACCGCAGCCGCGGCGATGCGGTCCACGGGGTCGATGATCCGCGGCAGCTGGCCGGCGCCGCAGCGGGTACACGGCGAGACGGCGTAGCTCATGTGGCGGAACGCCTGGAACGCGTCGCCGTACAGCGCAGCGGCCGCGTGCCCGCGATTGCGACTGCGCGTGTCCGACTCGAAGCCGTCCGCCGCGTAGCGCGCGTTGACGGCGTTGATCGCGGGGCCAGCCGCGACCATGCCCACGTGCCCGGGGCCGGGACCACCCTCGAGGGCGAGCAGGGCCTCTCGGTAGCGGTTCGTCTCGCGCCACATCTGGCGGGACAGCGCCCACAGCTCGTCGCCCCAATCGAGGCCCGACCTTTGGCTCTGCACCAGCCGCGAAACGATGCGGCCCGTGGCCAACCAGCTGACCCCACGCTGGCGGTACTCCTCGCCCCAGCGCACGCGGTCGACGTAGGCGTCGAGGCCGATCAGCGGGAAGAGCGCCTGGATGTTCTGACCGGCGTCGAGAGACGCCTCGATCTTCTCGCCGACCCACACGACCTGGTCGGCGAGGGTGACCTCGCGGACGCGCAACGGCAGGAAGCGGATCGTGTTCGAGTCCGTGTCGCGCACCGTCACCGTCAGCCGGTAGTTCCCGGCGTCGCGGAAGATGTGGTGGATGGTGTGCATGTTGGCGCCCTCGTATTCGGGCACCCCATCGCCGTCGACGTCCCAGCGGTACAGCCGAATCGGGTCGTTCGGCACACCCGGCGTCGCGTTGACGCGGATGCGCATCGGGACCGCCTCGTACAGATCCTCCGAGAAGTCGTAGCCCTGGATGATCGGAGAGACGTTGCGCACGTCGACGCGGGTGATGGCGGTCGTCGAGCTGTCCGTGTCGTGCACCGTCAGCCGGAGATCGTAGTCGCCGAGCGCGTCGTACACGTGGTTGGCGTTGACCCCCTCGCTCGTCGGCGAGCCGTCGCCCCAATCCCAGACGTAGCGCGTGATGGGCTCGCCCTCGACCCCGGCGCGGCTGCCGCTCCCGTCCACGTCGAGGCGGAACCCGATGAACACCACGTACGGGCCGCCCGTACGCACCACCGGGCCGACGTCGTCGACCGTGACGCGGAAGCCCGCCGTATGCGTCAGGCCGAAGCTGTCGGTGACGGTCAGCGCGCCGTTGACGACGCCCTGCGTCAGCGTCGGAAAGCGCGCGGTATCTCCTTCCGCGTCGACGTCGCCGTCACCGTCGAGATCCCAGGCCCAGGCCACGATCTCGTCGCCCTCGTCGTTCGGTCGAGAGTCGCCGCCATCGAGCTGGAGGAAGCCGCCCTGCTGGACGATGTAGGCGCCTTCGCGGTCCGGGTCTGCGTTGGGATGGCCGTCGGGGATGGGCACGGCCGTCGGCGGCCCGTTGATCCGGAAGCCGCGCAGCGTCTCGCGCTCGGTCCCCGCGCAGTCGGCGACGACCACGCTCAACAGCCAGCTGCCAGCCTGGTTGACGAGCTGGTTCTCCGGGTAGTCGACCCGGTCTCCGCCGTCGCGCGCGATGGAGGCGGCGACGTTCGAGACACACGCCTCGTCGCCTTCGAGCGCCCAGCTCAAGCGGGCGGTCCCGGAGAGCGAGCCCTCTGCGGCCCCGCCGATCGTGAGGTCGACCGCCTCCGCTACGCGGTATTCGCGCTCGAATTGCTGGCTGTTTCCGCACGCGTCACGCCCGGTGAGCACCAGCCGGCGCGCGCATTGGTCGGCGATCTCCTGGGGGACGACGATCGCGGTCGGGTCGAAGTCGTCCTCGATCTCGTAGGCGATCTCGGGGACCGCGTCGGGGTCGTAGCAGACGCCATTCGCGGGGCCGCCGGTGATCGTGACGACGGGCGCCTCCCGGTCGAAGACGACGCGACCGCCCGAGTCGAGCTCCGCGGTGCCGCCTCGGTGGTCGTCGACGAGGACCGACACGATGTGCCGCCCGGTGGGCACCTGCGCCGAGTCGATCCTGATCGCCACGTCCACCTCGCTGCCGTCGTTCGGCAGGTCGAAGTTGCGCTCGCCCACGACGCGGTTGGCGATGGTGACGGTCGCGGTGACCGGATCGCCGGCGGGATCGCTCAGGCGCAGACCCACGTCGAAGTTGCCGATCCCCACGCAGTCGCCATTCTCGTTGCGCGGGCTGAGCAGCTCACCCCTCGGCGGCGGCTCGCCCTGCACCTCGACGATGGCCTCTCCGGGATCCGAGCAGAGGCCGAAGGAGTCGCAGACGACCAGGCGGATCGTCTGCACGGTGTTGACCTGCCAGGTCGCGCCGACGAAGCCGGGCACGACCGCGCCTTCGACGTCGGTCGGCTCGCCGTAGACCCCATCGCCGTCGGTGTCCCACTTGAAGACCACGACGCGGTCGCAGGGGCGGTTCGGGTCGAGCGAGGCGCGGCCGTCGAGGGTGATCGGCGTGAACGAGCCGTCGAGGGGCCCGGTGGTATAGGGCCCGCCCGGGCGCGGTGACGGCTTGACGTTGAACACGTTGACCGCCACGTCGACGGTCGAGGTCGCGCTGCGGCCACCGTCGTCGGTGACCTCGAGGCCGACGCGCATCACCGTGGCGCCTTGCGCGTCGGGCACGGCCACCGCGGCGGCCGAGTAGATGCGTCCGACGGCGTCGCTGTAGTCGCCGTCTCCGTTCAGGTCCCAGCGGAAGCGGCTGATGCCCCACCCCTGGTCGATCGGTCCGTCGGTGACGCTCGCGGCCGCGTCCAGGGTCACCACATCCTCGCAGCCGACGCGGTTGGGGATGACGTTGGCAAACGGCTGAGGTCCGCGCAGGAGCGCGAGGCTCGCGACCGCGTCGGACGTCGCGCCGTGGCGGTCGGTGGCGCGGACGCGCACCTCGTGGTTGCCGAGCGCGTCGACTCCGGCCGCGGCCAGCTGCGCGGCGCTGTAGACGACCTCACGCGCGTCCGGGTGGTCGCGCTCGAAGCTGCCATCGTTGCCCATGTCGTACTGGTAGCGGACGACCCGGTCCCCGCAGCCTGCGTCCGGATCGCTGGTCCCCACGGCGCTGAGCGCGACCTGCTCGCCGAGCCGGATCGCGTAGCCGCCGGCGACGCGCCCATCCCCATCCCGGTAGCCGCCAGCGACGGGCAGCGGTGGCCGGTTGCCCTGGTCGACGGTGACCTCGACCGAGGCCGTCGAGCTGTCGCCGCGGTTGGTGATCGCCCGCACGCTCACCTCGTGGGTCCCGCCGAACGCGTCGAAGCGGTGTTGGATGACGGCACCCGCGGCGTCGTCGAATTGACCGTCTTCGTCGAGGTCCCACTCGAAGCGGACGACGTCCACGTCGGGGTGCGGGTGCGTGGTCTCGCTCGCGTCGAAGGTGACGCGCTCGTTGCACGCCACGTTGCTCAGCGACGCGCGCATGCGGGTGGTCGGCGCCAGCGAGTGCACGGTGATCGTGGCGCTGTCCTCGTTGGTGAGGCCGGTCAGGTCCTCGACCTGAAGCCGGATGTCGTACACACCCGGCGCGTCGATGCCGAAGCCGGCGAGCTGCTGGGCGGTCTGGTCGCGCCGGGCCTCTCGCGCGTCGCCGTTGACGTCCTCGGACTCGTAGTCCGCGCGGAAGCCGTCGTCCGCGTCGTAGCTCATGTCCCAGCGGTAGAAGGTGATGAAGTCGCCGAACTCGTCGAAGTCCGGGTCGGACGACTGCGCGCCGTTCAGCGTGACGCCCTCGCCCAGGAGGATGTGGTAGCCGCGCTCCGGCGGGTCGCTCGGATCGGCGTCGGCGCTCGGCGGCGTCGGTGGGACGTCGAAAGTGATCTGACTGCGGATGGCCGAGGTCCGCCCGTCCTCGTCGGTGACCCGCAGGCGGACGAAACGCTCGGGCAGGCTGCCGTCCTGGGGGAGCACGCCGAAGACCTCCGACCAGTCGACCGTGGCCGCGTTCTCGCGCTCGTATTCGCCGTCGTCGTCGAGATCCCAGTCGAAGCGGACGATCTCGACGCCTTCGATCGGCGACGAGCTTTCCCGCCCGTTGAACGATGCCTCGGCTCGCCGATTGCCCAGCTGGATCGGCGTCGGATCCGGGTTCTGGACGATCTGCGCCGTCGGCGTCGCGTTGTAGACGGTGACCCTCAACGCGCGCGAGCTCGGGGCGCCGAAGGAGTCGGTCACGCGCACGTTGATCGTGTTCTTGGGATGACCGGTCCCGAGGTCGGCGAACTCCATGTTCCCCGCGATGACGTTCCACGGCACCGACGGATTGGCGCCCTCGCGGTCGTCCGGGTCGTCAAAGGAGCCGTTGCCGTCGATGTCCCACTCGACCAGGTCGACGGAGTCGCCGCAGTTCTCGTTCGGGTCGAAGGAGTCGCGCGCGTCGAGCACGAGCGCGGAGCCGGAGAGCAGCTGGTAGTCGTCGTCCGAGGTGCGCACCACCGGGGGCTGGTTGCCCTCCGTGACCTCCACCTCGAAGGTGTCGGTGTCCGTGCGGCCGCGGTCGTCGGTGACCGTGAGCGTGACGTCGTACGTCCCGAACGCTTCGTAGCTGTACGCGAAGACCGCGCCGGCGCCGTCGTTGTTACCGTCGCCGTCCGCATCCCAGCCGTAGCTCGCGATCGCGCGCAGCGGGCTGGGGTGGCGGGAGCCGCTCCCGTCGAAGTTCACCGGGCGGCGACACTCCGCCGGGTTCGGGTCGGCCCGCCCCTCGGCCACCGGGTCGCGTGGGTAGATGGTGAGCGTGGTCTCGTGCACCGCGGTCAGCCCGGCCAGGTCTCGGGCCTGCGCGCGGATCGTCACCGGCTGCCCGACGACAGCGCCGATCAGCTGATTCCACGCCAGCTCGACCTCGGTGCCCTGCGCGTCGTCGAAGCTGCCGTCGCCGTCGAGATCCCACGCCAGCGTCACCTCGTCGCCGCAGCCGGTGTTCTGGTCGGTCGCGCTGCCGACGAGGGTGACCCCGGTGCCGACCTCGGTGCGGTACGGACCGCCAGCGTGCGCGGCGGGACCAACGTTCGCCGCCGGTTTGACCTCGACCACGCCCTCGGTGGTGTCGTCGAGGCCGAGGTTGTCCACCACGCGCAGCTTCCACGGGAAGGTGCCGGGGTCGCGCCAGGTGAACTGGTAGGCGTTCTCGACGAGGCCCTGCTCGCCGCCGATCTCAAAGTCCGGCTCGGCGCCGTTCTCCCACCACAGCCCGTTCCGGGTGTCGAGGTCGAGCTGGTAGACGACGATGCTGGAGTCGCTGTTGGGGTGGAACGAGGCGCTGTAGTCGTAGGTGACGCGCCCGGCGTTACCGCCCGCGCAACCGGCCGTCGCCTCTTCGGGCAGGGCGAAGGCCGAGGCGACCGGGCGCGGGTTGAAGATGGTGGGCGTCATCACCAGCCCGCCCATCGCCGCGTTCATGTAGCCCGAGCCGTAGCCGCAGGACACCGACCAGCGCGTGCAGTACGTGTCGTAGATCTTCCCGAACTCGGCGTAGCCGGCCCACGGATCGCCCGCGTTGGCGGCGCGGTCCTGGGCGCGGATGTAGTAGACGTTGAACTCGCGATACCAGTCGTTATTGCCCACCCGGTCGGGCGTGGGCAGGCCGGTGCGCAGCCCCTTCGCCGTCGAGTAGAGCCCGTAGGTGTTCCCGCACCGGCCCTGGTTGTACGCGCCGCTCGTGTCGCCGCAGAGGTAGTCGCCGTGGTGCCAGAGGCCGTCGAGCCAAGAGATGGATCCCCAGCGGTTGTCGGAGCGCCACTCGGCGGCCACGAACGCCAGGTAGCGGTCGTAGTTCTCGCGGAGCTGGTCGCGGTTGAACCCGCTCTGGTCGGGGAATGGCACCGTGGCATCGCCCCGGTCCATGTGCTGCGTCTCCATCCAGCGGTGGGAGACGAGCGCGCCGCCGGTGAGCTGGAGGTTCGAGCGGCCCTGGCTGCTGCGGTATGCGGAGCCGCCGTCACCACGGATGTTCGACATCATGAAGTCGGCGATCCGGTACTTGTGGCGGTTGTTGACGAAGACGCCGTAGGGGCCGGCGGCGACCTCCGCGGACTCCATCCCGATGTACATCCACTGCGAGGTGGAGGCGTCGCCCGAGGCGCAGTCGCCATCGCCGTTGAAGTGGTGGTAGAGCCAGCCGCCGCGGCCGCAGCCACCGTCGATCTGGTTGTCACCGATGCCGTCAACGAGCTGCTGGACGATCCAGTTCCAGTCCTGGCCACGCAGGCCACCGGTCTGGGCGCGCGTCCCCGCGAGGGCCGGCAGCGTCGTCGAGACCGCCCCGGTGTACAGCCCCAGGACGTAGTTGATCTGGTGCCCACCACGCGGGACGGCGTTGCCGAGGTAGGCGCTCTGGCCGTCGGTGGTCCCGGGGATGCGGTTGCAACGACGCACCGTGCGGTCGGCGTTGTGTCCGCAGGTGTTGTCTTCCTCGGCGGCGCCACCGTGGAGCCCCGCGGTGCCCGAGCCATGACGAAGCATGTCGTTCGTCATCCGCATCACGGTCTCGGCGTAGGGGTCGTTGCGCCAGCGCGCGTCGTTCCGGGCGGCCCATCCGTCGGGCGGGTTCACGCCGAGGTTCTCGAGGGTCCCGGGCGGGTACGAAGGCAGGTGACCGTTGATGGTCATCAGCCAGGTCGCGAGGGTCACCGCGTCCCGGTAGGGCTGGTGGCCGGCGATCTGCGAGTTGTTGAAGTGACCGAAGCCCGTGAGCTTGCGGTGGAAGTACCAGAGCGCCTCCTGCACGGCCATGTCGGCCATGACGCTGATCTCTTCTTCACTCCAGTTGCGCGGGTCGTCGCTCGGCGCCCAGTTGAAGACGAAGAGCCGGAAGGTGCCGTAGCGGAACTCGTTGTTGCACTTGTTGCGGACGCGCACCGAGATGTTCATCTGCTGGTCCCGTGGGACCGCCGGAACGATGAAGGTGCGACCGATCTCCCAGACCGTATGGGTGGTGCCTTCGCGACCGAGGTCCCGATGCGGGTCGTTATCGTAGTTCCCGTCGAGGTTGACGTCCCACCGAATGCGGTAGCCCGCGGCGCACTCTGCCCCCCTCAGATACGCCTTCAAAGTGATCGGCGCGCCCTCGTGGGCAAAGTGCGGAATACGTACGTTTTTCGGGGACTTGGGGACGACGAGCACTTCCTCGACGGCCCCCGCCGACGCAGGCCAGAGCAGACCCACCAGACACAGCGCGCCCAACGCGGAGCGCACGCCTCTCGTCAGCGAGAATCGGGTCGAACGAATTGGCCGCATAACCGCCCGGATACCATATCGCAGGCACACCAGGGCTTCTAGTAATAGCGGAACGCTACATACCTAAAGCGACGCAAAGTGAGCCGAAGTGTGCCGCGACTGATGACCTCGATCAGGCCGTTTCGTCCCACGTCGTTGACTCCTACCGTCTGTCGACGCCCGACCGCGAGTCGCGTCAGCTCGTCTACTGGCAGCCACTTCGGAAGACCTCAACGTGCCCACGCCACGCCCGACGCCTTCACGTGACGTTCACTGCGTGGAGTACGCTCGTGAGATGTGCAGGCAGCATCTTCCCGTCAGCCTCGCGTTGTTCCTTCTTGCCCACGTGGCATGCACAGCCGTAGGCGGCGGAGGCGGCCGGCGTGCGGACCTCGGTGTAGTCCACGTCGCGGACAGCGGGGGCGAGGGTGAAGGAGAAGGCGAGGGTGAAGGAGAAGGCGAGGGTGAAGGAGAAGGCGAGGGTGAAGGAGAAGGCGAGGGTGAAGGAGAAGGCG
>PVBE011722489.1_pt1 | contig 10458 bp, 9 predicted proteins | sample 1631181 | NCBI WGS metagenome assembly PVBE01 (sample SAMN08397723, study PRJNA350692) | Marine metagenome, whole genome shotgun sequencing project. | isolation source: water | place: Pacific Ocean | collected 2012-04 | reverse complement strand
TATGTAAACGAATAATTTCCTGATAAAAAGTCCGATCAGACGGCCTTATCGTCCGAAAATACCTTGTTCCCATGGAGACCCTCGGGGGAACTCAACCCATGCTCCGAGGCCACTCATCCCCGGTAGCACCGGCCTGGATTTTGATGTACACTCGGTGGTGAGGCGGTTCCGACGGTTGCACCGGTCCATTATTTACCGGAGTAAGCCGCCTCCAGCGGAGCCATTGATGCCGAAAAACCAACACCTGACGAAGACCACGCAGCTTAACAGAGAGTGGTTGGACACCGAGTTCATACCGCTCTTCGACACGCTGCGACAGGCCGGCGACCTGGACCCTGTTCTAAAAGGGCAGTCGCTCTATTGCCTCTTTTACGAGCCGAGCTTCCTGACGAGAACGTCTTTCGAACGCGCCATCGGACTCCTGGGAGGAGAGGCGTACCACACCGAGGACGCCTCCCAGTTCTTTCCGGTCAGGACGCCAAACTACGTGGACAACATCATCAACATGTTGGCAAGCCTCCACATCAACCTGGTGGTCCTCAGAAGCAGTGATTCCGGTGTGGTGGAGAGGGCCGAAGCAACCGACGCCCTCCCGGTCGTAAACGGAGGGAGCCTGGACGACCACCCGACCCAGGCACTGGCGGACCTGTACACACTGCACCGTGAGCTGGGTGGGGTGGATGACATTCGGATCGCTCTGGTAGGCCGCCTCGAACACCGAAACGTTAGCGCCCTCCTCAGAGGATTGGCCCTGTTCAAAAAAGTGAAGGTAACGCTGATTCCCTTCAGCGGACATGTAGACCCCGACGTCGCCGCCTATTGCGAGGGCCGCAGCATGGAGCTTGTGACCGACCCTAACATAGATGCCGTGCAGGAAGCGGACGCCATCTACCTGAACGGGCCGAGGACCCTGGCCCATGTCCAGCTACTCAAGTCACGAGACTCTTTCAACCTCAGGATCGACGAGGAGTTCATGAGCAGGCTTCAGCCTCACACGGTGTTGCTGGACCCCATGCAACGAAGCGGGGACTTCGCGATCGAGACGCAGGACAAGCGGCTGGCATTCTATCGCCAGGCCGAGAACGCCCTGATCGTCAGGATGGCGGTCCTTCACCAGGCCCTGGCGCCCTGAAATAATCCTGATAACTTCACGGGCGATCAAAAGAGCCACCACAGGGCAGCACCAGGAGGAACATGTCATGGCGAGTTCTTGGAAGTCTGAAATCGGGCTGTTTCCCACCACCGTCGTGGGCAGTCTGCCTCGGCCCCAGTTCGTGCAGGAGCTGTTGGAACAGGAGGCCGCAGACCGACTGGGCCCTCGGGTCTGGCGGGAGCGGATGGACTCTGCCTCCAGATACGTCCTGGCGATGATGGACGGCACGGGCGTCGATATCATTACCGACGGTGAGTGGCGGCGCCGGTCCTACAGCGACGTCATAGCTCAGATGGTCGACGGATTCGTGCCCGGGGAGCAGTTCGGCACACGCTGGCACACCGTTGTTGAGCCCATGACCAATCCCAGGCACTTTATCGCCGACGAGGTCAAGTTCGTCAAAGCCAACACGGAAAGCAAGGTCAAGGTCTGCCTGCCGTCACCGTTCATCCTCGGCGAGCGCATGTGGGACCCTGAGGCCTCCAAAGCGGTCTACCCGACCCGGCGCGATTTCGTGAAGGCGACCGTACCTTTTTTACGGGCCGAATTAGAGGCCGTTCGAGACGCCGGCGTAGACATCGCTCAGATCGACGAGCCCTTTCTCAGCGGCTTCTGCGACCCTTTGGCCAAGCGGGCCTTCGACGACCCGGACACCGACCTGGAATTTCTGGTGGAAACCCTGAACGGAGTCGTCCAAGGCGTCGATGGAGTCACGATCGCCCTTCATATCTGCCACTTCAACAGGGGCAGGGGAGGTTGGAGGAACGACGGTGGCTATGGACCCATAATACCGGCGTTGAAAGAGCTTCAGGTGCACCAGTACACATTGGAGTTCAGTATCCCGGCCGCGGGGGACATGGAAGTGCTGAAGGAGCTGCCTGAAGACCGGGACGTCGCCCTGGGCTGCGTCAACTGCCGCTCCGCCGACGTCGACACCCCGGAGCAGATCGTGGAGCGGGTAGAAAAAGCGATGCAGTTCGTGGCCAAAGAGCGCATCTTGCTGGCGCCGGACTGCGGATTCGCCCCGGGCATGGCCATGGAGATACCGCTGGACGAGGCCTATCTCAAACTGAAGAACGAGGCTGCGGCCGCAGAGATTTTGAGAGACCGCTACGCGTAGTTTCGTACTTAGAAGCTATCTGGCCCTGTTGACATCGTCCACAACAGATGTCTTTTTGCCCGCCCTCCGAAAAAACGCGGGAGCGCACGAGAACTGACTCGTAGGGGCGGGTTTCAAACCCGCCCCTACATACCCGTGGGACGGCCAAGCTGTAGGGTATATATTAAGAGCGTCTAACAAAACCCAAGCTGTCATTCTGAGCCCTTCGGCTTCGCTCAGAATAGACTCCGCGAAGAATCTGGGATGGCTGGGTTTAATAAACGACACGGACGGGGACCCCGCCCCAGATTCTTCGTCGCCCCGATACATCGGGGCTCCTCTAGAATGACACAAGTGAAGGTTTTGTTAGAGACACTCAGTATTGTCCCGCGGAGCCGCGGTCCCTTACACCGACAAGTCGGAGTCGGGGCGAGTTCCATCGGGAGAGTCCCGGTGCGTCGTGACACCCGCCCTGTTGGTTATTCTGAGGACACCCCAGACCCCGGCAAGGGGGCAAAGCCCCCTTGCATCCCCCGTCCGAGCCGATGGAAAACGAGCCTTGCCTAGCGGCACCTGATCGAAGCGAAATTTCGCAAACTAGACACTAGGCGTCGCTATTGCGGGGCTTTCCTCTGCCCCACCACCGGCGCGGCTTCACGCTGGTCGGTTCGTTGTTCGGGCTCCGGCCGCGCCGTCGGCTCCACAGGTCTGAAAAGTACTCGGGCGTGAAGAACTGCCGCTCGTCTGCCACCTGGGTCAGCTCCCATGATAGGTTGGACTGGAAAGCCGCGATCTCCACGTGCTTGCCCATGTTCTTCACAGCTTGGACGGCGTAGGCGAAATCGCCGTCCCCGCTGACCACGATGGCCACGTCGTAGAGGTCCTCCCACCCGTAATGGAGGAGGTCGGTGGCCAGCATGATGTCAACGCCCTTCTCAACCGCGACTTCTCCCCTCATCTTGGAGACGCCGAGGCGCACCTCCAGGTAGGGTGTGTTGTACAGGGCGCTCAGAAATTTTTGCTGGTCCTGGAAGGCCTGCGGGTTTCGGTCGGCATCCCTGAGCACGTTGTAGTAGTAGATACGGAACAGCGACCGGCCGTCGCACAGTTTCCTGGCGAAGGCGCCGAAGTCCAGGTCGTAGCGGCCGCAGTTCTCCTCCAGGCTGTGGTAGAGGTTGCTGCCGTCGATGAATATGGTCACACGGTCTCGCCCAGTATCAGTCTTCTGTATAGTTTTTTCAGGTGGCATGCATGATTCCAATAGGCCGACAGCCGGCGGACTCCCGCGGCTTACTTGGAGGCCGCCAGCTCGTTTTCCAATTCTCCGAAGCTCCGGTCAAGGACGGCGACGATCTCGTCCACCTCGCTACGAGTGATGCATAGTGGAGGTGACATACCCACGAAGTTGTCCGACAGGGGACGCAGGATCAGCCCTTGCTGTTGGAACTTCTCGGACAGTCGCTCTCTGACGTGCACCTCGGCCGGGAACCGTGCCTTGGTCTCACGGTCGCTCACCAGCTCGACGGCCACCATCAGGCCTAGTCCGCGGACATCTCCAATAATTGGGTGGTCCTCCTTAAGCCCGTGCAGCTGCTCCAGGAAATAGCCGCCGGTCTCCGCGGAGTTCCGGACCAGGTTCTCGTTCTCGATTATCTCGATGTTCTTGAGCGCCGCGGCGCTGGTGACCGGGTGTCCTCCGCCGGTCAGCGCCTGGCGGAAGATGTGGTCCTCTCCGGCGAACGCGTCCGCCACCTCCCGTGTGACGATGGTCGCCGCCACGGGGAGGTAGCTGCTGACGATGCCCTTGGCCACTGTCATTATGTCCGGGACTACGTCCCAGTGCTCCACCGCGAACATCTTGCCGGTGCGTCCGAAGCCGCAAATCACCTCGTCGGCGATAAGCAGCACGCCGTACCTGTCGCAGATCTGCCGGAGCATGGGCCAGTACTCGTCGCCCGGAACGGCTGCGCCCGACGCAGACGAAATCGGCTCCGCGATAACCGCCGCCACCGATTGCGGACCGTGGAAGAGAATCAGGTCCTCGATGGCCTGGGCGCACCGCACAGCGCACTCGGAGGGAGTCTTCCCGCCCAGTTCGCAGCGGTACGGGAGCGGTTGCGGCGCGTATACCATACCGGGCATGGCAGGCTCGTAGTCCGAGCGGTCCACCCCTCCACCCAGCCACATGACCCCTCCGGTGGCGCCGTGGTATGACCCGCGACGGCTAATTATCTTGTAACGCCCCGGCTCGCCCCGGCGCTTGTGGTACGTCCGGACTATCTTGATGGCGGTCTCATTGGCCTCGGAGCCGCCTGTCGATGGCCAGGTCCGCTCCAATGAGCCCGGTGTTATCTGGGCCAGTTTTTCGACAAGGCGCACCAGTGGCCCGGTAACACTACCCTGCGGATAGTAGATCAGCTTATTCATCTGATCTCGGACCGCTTCGGCTATCTCTGTTCGGCCGTACCCCACGTTTACAGAGGCGTACCCTCCGTTGACGTCTATCCACTGTTTGCCCGTGGAGTCGGTGACCCTTATACCCTTACCCTCGACTATGATGTTGGGTTCGCCCTCTTCGGCCATCTGCACCCAGTCACGGTTGTGCATCCAAAGGTGCTCGAGGGCCGATCTCCTGAGGGCTTCGGTATCCTGGACGTTAACCATTTAGACCTCCCAATCCGGGCCCGTGGGTCCCGGAACGTGCGTGAACCCAGGACGGCGTCCCAATATCAGACCGTCCCGGCGATGCCCAGCTCTCCTTCGATTTCCCAGAGGGTCAGATCGACACCGTGGACGATCTCATCCACCTCTTCGCGGGTGATGCACAGGGGCGGCCCCATGCTGATCACCTCGTTGGCGACCCTTAGTATCAGGCCGTGGTTCTTGAACTTCTCGTTGAGCCTCGCGGCGATCTTCACATCGGGCGGGAACTTGGCCTTGGTCTCGCGGTCGCTGACCAGCTCCACTGTGGTAAGAAGGCCTCGGCCCCGGACGTCGCCGACGATGGGGTGGTCCACCATGAGCCCCTCGAGCTGCTCCTTGAAGTATGCACCTACCTCAGCCGCGTTCTGGACCAGGTTCTCGTTCTCGATTATCTCAATGTTCTTCAGCGCCGCCGCCGCCGTTACCGGGTGGCCGCTGAACGTCAGCGTGTGCTTGAAGATGTTTCCCTCACCGGCGAATGCGTCGGCCACCTCCTGCTTTACGATGGTCGCCGCCAACGGGAGGTAGCTGCTCAAGATGCCCTTGGCCACCGTCATCATGTCCGGCACCACCCCGGTGTGCTCGATCCCGAACATCTTGCCGGTGCGGCCGAACCCGCAGATGACCTCGTCGGCGATCAGCAGCACGCCGTACCGGTCGCAGATATCTCGCAGCATGGGCCAGTATTCGTCGCCGGGTACCGCCGTGCCATTGGGCATTGCCACGGGTTCGGCGATGACCGCGGCCACGGTCTGGGGTCCATGGAATTTGATCAGGTCCTCGAGGGCCTGGGCGCACCGCACCGCGCACTCGGATGGGGTCGTCCCGCCCATCTCGCAGCGGTACGGATTGGGTTGAGGGGCATGCAGCATGCCGGGGTATTCGGGCTCGAAATCGACCCGGGGCACATTGGGGTTGTTGCCCAGCCACAGGACGCCCCCGGTGAAACCGTGGTACGAGCCCTTGCGGCTGATCACCTTGTAGCGGGTGGGCTCGCCCCTGCGTTTGTGGTAGGACCGGGCTATCTTCAGCGCGGTCTCGTTGGCCTCCGAGCCGCCGCTGACAGGGAATACCCGTGTCAGGCTGCCGGGCGCGATCTCCGCCAGTTTCTCGGCCAGCTTGATGACCGGCACGGTCGTGGTGCCCTGGGGGAAATAGGTGACCTTGAGCATCTGTTCATAGGCCGCCTCGGCTATCTCGGTCCTGCCGTACCCCACGTTGACCGAGTTGTACCCGCCGTTGACGTCTATCCAGGTATTGCCCTCCGAATCGGTTACCCGGACCCCTTTGCCCTCGACCATTATCTGGGGTTCGCCCTCTTCGGCCATCTGGACCCAGTCCCGGTTGTGCATCCACATGTACTTCAGGGCGGCCTGTCTCAGGGATTCTGTTTCTGAAGCCGTAACCATGGGATTCCTCCTCGCGCTGGTGTCGATATACCTGCGGGAATCTGGACATAGACCGGTCGGTGCGCACCAACCGTCCCGCATTCGTGACGAGAGCAGTTTACTCCACTTAAAAGGTCGGCACAAGCCCGCCTGCATCGTCTTGTATATACCCGGTGCGTCAGGCCAGCACGGCCTTCGCGGTCCGCTCCAGCTCCGCCAGACTCTCTTCCTCCCCGGCGGTTGCCACCCGAACAACGACATGCTCAACACCGGCGTCTTCATACCGCTTGATCAGGTCTGGATCGGCGGGCTGGCCGGAGACGAAAACCTTGATGGATGCCGGGTCCCGTCCCGCCTCCTCGGCCAGCCTGTCCAGGGTCGTCCGTCCTTCCTTGACCTGGTCCGGCGTGACGCGGTTCGGTATCCAGCCGTCGCCCCAGGCGATCACACGCTTCAAGACGTTGCGGGCCATTCCGCCAAGGAATACGGGAGGATGCGGTCTCTGCACCGGCCTCGGAAACGAGTACACTGGCGGAAAGTCGTAGTACTTGCCGTGGAACTCGCTCTCGGTCTTGGTCCACAGCTCCTTCATGGCAAGCACGGCCTCCTTAGTCTGGGTCCACCTGTGGTCGAAGTCGCCGCCCAGGATTTCGGTCTCCTCCTTGAGCCATCCGGCCCCGATGCCGAAGATGAACCGGCCGCCCGAGTACATGTCCACCGTCGCTACCTCTTTGGCCAGGAGCAGTGGGTTCCGTTCCGGCACCAGGCATATCCCCGTGGCCAGCGTCAATGTGGTGGTCACGGCCGATGCCCGGCCCAGCGCCACGAAGGGATCGACCGCGTCGGCGTACACCTTTGGTATCACGCCGTCGGCCGAGCCCGGAAACGGAGTATCGGTCTTCACCGACAGTATGGGATGCTCGGGCACCCACAGAGACGCGAACCCCATCTCCTCGGCCCTTCTGGCCAGCACCGCTATGTCTATGGAATAGTCGGTCGGGAACGTCGATATGCCAATATCCATGGTCTGAACCCTCCTCGGCGACCATTATACGTCTTCGAGAGTGTGCCCCAAAGATCACTTCTGAGTTTGACGGAGTTCTCCCCAATCGGTAGAGTCGAGGTGTGCGGGCCCAGACCAGAGCCGGAGGTAGCGCAGAAATGAGGATCGCCTTTCGCGACAGGGATGACCTGACCCAGGAAAAGCTGGAATTCGCGGCACAGATCGGCGTGGACGGGATAGTATCGGATGCTCCACCCCTGGACAAGCCCGGCCACGGATACTACGAGTTCTCACCCCTGGTCAACCTCAGGACCTGGGTGGAGTCGGTGGGCCTCCGCCTGGAGGCTACGGGCCTGCCCTGGCGCCTGTCCTATAAATGGATGTTGGGCCTGCCGGGCCGTGACGAGCAGATAGAGAGTTTTCAGAAGACCCTGCGGAACATGGGCGCCGCAGGTATCCCGATAATGAACTACACTTTCACGCCACTGTCCGTCTGGCGCACGTCGGTTGACAGCCCTGTGCGGGGTGGCGCCAAAGCCACCGATTTTAGACTGGACCTGGCCAGGGACGCGCCCCCGATGTCCGGGGGATTTGTCTTGCCCTATGAGACCAGCGTGATACCAGACGAGTACCGACGTCCGGTGAGCGCGGAGGAGATGTGGGACAACCTGACCTACTTCTTGGACGCGGTCTTGCCAGTTGCCGAAGAGGCTGGCGTCAAGCTGGCGCTGCACCCCGACGATCCGCCCACCTCGTATCCCCTGGGTGGAGTGGCACGGATTTTCAACAGCCCCGACGGCTTCAAGCGATTAATAGAGGAATTCCCCTCCGAGTATAACGGCCTGCTGTTCTGCCAGGGATGCTTCTCAGAGATGGGTACGGACGTTATCGAGGCGATCCGTTACTTCGGGAGTCGCAAGAGGATCTTCTACGTCCATTTCAGAGACGTGAGAGGCACGGCGGACGATTTCACGGAGACGTTCATCGACGAAGGACAGACCGATATGTACGAGGCGATGAAGGCGTATAAGGAGGTTGGTTTCGAAGGGCCGATGACGCTGGACCACACGCCCCACGTCGCGGGGGACGATGCCCACTGGGGTTACCGCGGCAGGGCCTTTGCGATGGGCTACGTGAAAGCCCTGAGACGGGTGGTATTTTTCTGACACTGGGGGCGATGCTGTGTCTGCGCAAGTCCCGATGAGACCCGATTCCACCCAACGACCGGAGGAGGACCGCTTCCGCTGTCCAGTCCCGGAGCGGTGAAATACGGAACGGCGGGCCCCATGGAGCGCACGATTTGGAAATAGCACCGGGAATTCACACCGTGCCCGGCATCCGCTGGTCACGGACCTATCTAATCGAAGACGATACCATGGCCCTGGTCGACTCCGGGCTCCCATGGGATGCCGGGTCGGTGGTGAGGTACGTAAGGTCCATCGGCCGTAACCCGGATGACCTGGGCTTTATCCTGGCGACCCATAGCCATCCCGACCACACCAGCGGCGCCCTGTCCATTCAGCGCCGGACCGGAGCCCGGATAGTCGCCCACTCCGGAGACACCAGGACCTATTCCGACGACGGTGTCTCGCTCAGCTACGTGAAAGTGTTCAACAGCCTGCCCGTTCCGCTGCCATTCTTTCAGCGCATACCCGTGGACCTGGTAGTGGAGGATGGGCACGTGCTTCCCCTGAGGGGTGGCACAAGGGTTGTCCACGTCCCCGGCCACACACCCGGCAGCCTGTGTTTCCAGGTGGAGGACGGTGGCGTGCTCTTCTCGGGCGATACGGTGTTTAGCGATGGCAGACGGTTGAGCCGTTCCGTGCCGTTCCCCGGGTATGATGGCGAGAAGTACCGCCGTTCGTTGGAACGGCTGGCCACATTGGAGTTCGAAACGCTGTGCGGCGGGCACGGGGTGCCCCTGATGAGTGGAGCGAGCCAGGCACTCCGGGAGCTGCTGGCCGCCAGGCCCGAACCGCCGACCTGGAGAGGGTTCCTGGCAAGCATACCCAGGCGGCTCTACAACTCTAAAAGCCTGTCCGGCGAGGACTGAAGGGCTTAACATCCGCGTTCTTCGAGGATGGCCGGTAGTTCCCTCACAGCGGCTCGGGCATGGGATGCGTACTCCCCGGACGGCTCCTCCGACGGCCTTATCTCTCCGACCTGGTACAGTCCTCCGACGTCAACCGGCCCAGGACAGATAATTTCGCCGTAAACGTTGGTGTCAGGACCGCTGGATTGTATCGCTCGTAAGCCGGATATAATTGGCTCCGGTCACCGCCGCTAGGGCTTGGGACAGGGGTAACGGCGATGCGGCGACTATTTGACACTACAGGTACCATAATATATTATTCTGGAGGGTGAAAACACGGTGGCAACGTAGCTCAGAGGTAGAGCGGGCGCTTCATAAGCGCTAGGTCACAGGTTCGAACCCTGTCGTTGCCAGATCCCGCCTTAGATGGAACTGGCAGCCAATGTTGCCCACCAGTTTGTCCCCCCGCACTTTAACATGGACATCTGCTCGGGCGGTTAGCTCAGCGGTTAGAGCGCTCGCCTCACACGCGAGAGGTCCGAGGTTCAAATCCTCGACCGCCCACCACGAGTGGGCGGAGAGCGAGTTCAGACCGGCGGGCCGTCTTGCGAAAAAACAAGGGGTCCGGCCAGTCGTCCGCGTCCAGGGAGGAACGGAGGACCTCCGGTCCTGACTGTGTTACTCTCATCTGTATGTGCCGAAGTGGCGGAACGGTAGACGCGCTACGTTCAGGACGTAGTGTCCGCAAGGGCGTGTGGGTTCAAATCCCTCCTTCGGCACCAGTTTTGTTTACAGACGCGGTGTATCCATGCCTGCGATGTACGGTAAAATCGAGCGCTTGTAGCTCAGTTGGATAGAGCGCAGCCCTGCGGAGGCTGAGGCCGTGGGTTCGAGTCCCGCCAAGCGCGTTTCACCTCATAGAATTTACCCTGGCACCGGCAGGCAGCCTCGTCAATGTAACTGACACCGGGCTCATCCTGCAGGATCGACCAGTACAATCCACGGTCATCGTCGGGGCGATTAGCTCAGCTGGTTAGAGCGTCTGCTTTACACGCAGAAGGCCAGAGGTTCGAGTCCTCT
>PVBE011612774.1_pt1 | contig 10458 bp, 7 predicted proteins | sample 1631181 | NCBI WGS metagenome assembly PVBE01 (sample SAMN08397723, study PRJNA350692) | Marine metagenome, whole genome shotgun sequencing project. | isolation source: water | place: Pacific Ocean | collected 2012-04 | reverse complement strand
TTTAAGCCTATAGAAGACCTTAAATCTTCTAGTGCAGGAATAGTATTCTCTACAATTAACTTATATGTAGCTATATGCATGGCTGTAGGGAAGGTGTCATTAGATGATTGTGACTTATTAACATCATCATTTGGAGTGATAAGTTTTTTCCCATTACCAAGTTTATTACCTAGTATTTGATGTGCTCTGTTAGAAATCACCTCATTTACGTTCATATTAGTTTGTGTTCCTGAGCCGGTTTGCCAGATAACAAGAGGAAATTCATCATCCAATTTTCCTTCAAGAATTTCATCACATACTTTAGAGATTATATCTGATTTTTTCTTATCAAGTATTCCTTTTTCTTGGTTAGTTATGGCAGCAGCTTTTTTTAGGATTGAAAAAGCATAGATTAATTCCATTGGCATTGATCCACTTGATCCAATTTTGAAGTTATTTTTAGATCGTTCTGTTTGAGCCCCCCATAATCTGTTAGAAGGTACTTTAACCTCACCAATGGTATCTTTTTCTATTCTATAATCCATGATTGATTATATATATATACAAATTTACGCATTTTAGTTGATTTGCTCTATTATTTTGCTAATTGTATAAAGTATTTTGTTGAAAAATAAATTTTGAATATAGAGTAATATAAATTGTTAATATTATATCTTTGTGTCAATATTTCTTATCTAGATATGTTTGAATTTGATCAATACTTAGGCTTTTTAGCATTTATGACAATTGTAACCATGGGGTTTTGGTTAATGTTCTTAATGATGCTTGTAGTAATTCCTTATTGGGTAGTTGGCGCGTTAATTGAGAGAATTAATGAGCTTATAGAAGAAAGAAAAGCTAAAAAGTAGCTATTTTTTAAAATTCAAAAGCTCCATCATCGTAACTTTGCTGTTGTTGCTGTCTTTTATACTGATTTTTCTTTTGGTTAAATCTGTAAGTAAAGTTTAAAGTAAAAGATCTTTTACCCCATCTAAACTCAGAACTATTATAGAAAGTTTCATTGAATGTCTTAGATCTCCATCCTCTTTGATCAAGTAGATCCCTAACATTAAGAGTTAATGAAGCTTTTTCTTTAAATAGTTCTTTACTAAAAGCTAAGTCAATTGAAAAATCTCCTTCACTTTTGCTAATTGCAGTCTCTGAAGGACCTCTGACATTCATTCTTGTTTGCCATTCAATTTCTCCAGGAAGAGTTAATTTATTATTTAATCTAAAACTCCAACTTACATTTTCATTATCATAAACAACATCATTATGGGTTCCTTCAACTTTATTGCTATAAACATTAAAATTTGAGGATATATTCCAATTTTTTCCTTTCCTGTAAGATAAGTTTAGCTCAAAACCAAATCTAGTATTTGTTGATAGATTTATAGGATATCTTTCTGTAATTGGTACTTCAACTCCGTTTATTTCAGCAGTTTCCCCTGTTTCTTCAACTATATAATTAAGAGTATTTGTTGCTTTTTGATAATAAGCCGATGTATTAATTGTAAAAGATGACTTGTATTTTTTTAAATAGCCGAAATCAATGTTGTTTGAATATGTTGGATCTAGGTCTGGATTTCCTCTATAAATACTTATTGGACTAGTTTTAGTAGGGAAGGGGTTAATAGATCTAGACCAAGGCCTTCTAATCCTTCGATTATATCCAAAAGTTAACGACTCATTTTCAGAAATTTCTAAACCAAAATTAAATGTTGGAAATAGTCCTGTTTCATTTTTATTAGTAAAATCTTGGATAGTTAGTTGATTGATGTCTTTAACTGTATTTTCAAGTCTTAACCCTACTAAAAAAGAGTATTTATCTTCAACTTTTACACCATATTGAGTATATAATGCATTTATCTGCTCTTTATATTGAAAAAGATTGCTCTGATTTAGATCTTCTGTTAGTACATTGTTTTCATTATCAAAAACTCTATAATCTGTTATATCATCATCTTGACTTATTCTAAAGCCTGCTTCAAATTGTTTGTTTTCTCCAATAGGGTTAACATAATCTCCTTTAATTAGATAAGATTCACTTGAAGCATCACTTGCAACTACCTCGTTAAGAATATTATTTTCTGATATTAATGCATCTTCCCATTCTTTAGAGTTGTCATACTGAAAGTCAAGGGTTAGTTTATGTCCCGAATCATTAAATTTTCTTTCAAAATTTAAGTTATATTCCCTATTAGAATCAATGTCTTTTTCATTTTCATCATGAATAGTTTGATTTAAAATATTCCCACTTTCATCTATTTCATCTATATTATTAATTGTCAAGTCGTCCGATTTAGCTTGATTATAGAAAAAAGCTCCAATAATGGATGTTTTATCATCTATATACCATTCAACACCATTATTAGTGAAAAAACTATTTCTATCTCTTTCTGTTTCTCTGTTTTCTTCAAAGAATGTGCTAGGCTGATCACCATTATAATATTCTGAATGGTTATGTCCAGTCCCAGGTCTATCTCTATCATTAAAACCTGATGAATTGAAGAAATTAATTTTGCCTTGTCTATAGTTTAGATTTGATGATATGCCTGTACTTTTAGGATATCCAATATTTGAACTTAAAGAACCGTTTAGTCCTAATTTTTTAGTTTTTCTAAGAATTATATTAATAATACCACCACTTCCTTGAGCCTCATATCTTGCGGAAGGAGATGTGATCACCTCTACCTTTTCAATTGCATCAGATGGAAGTTGTTGAAGGAATTTTGAGTCTATACCAACTAAACTAGAAGGCTTACCATTAATTAAAATTCTAGCAGCATCATTACCTCTTAATAAAATATTACCCTCTATATCAACTGAAACAGATGGAATATTATCTAAAACATCACCTGCATTACCTCCTTTGACTGTTAAATCTTGTCCAACAGTATATATTTTTTTATCTAGTTTAATTTCTACAGTTGTTTCTTCTGCAATAATCTCCACCGCATCCAATGACTCTACATCTATAATTAAAGAGATAAGTCCAAGGTCTTTATTTTCATTAACACTAAGATTATTAATCGTATAATTTTTAAATGAAATATATTCAATAAGTATATTATAATTCCCCTTTGATGTAGGAATATTAAAAACACCATCTTTATCTGTTATACCTCCAGTTACAACACTGTTTTCTTCAACTTTTAATATAGTTACAGTAGCATACTCTAAGGGCTCTCCACTTTCAGAATCAATTATTTTTCCAAACACATTAAATTGCTTTGTAAATTCAGCTCCTTTATAAGAATTTTGAGAAAAGGAAAAAAAAATGATAAATAGAAATGAAAAAAAACTTAGGATAGCATGTCTCATTGATATATGATTTATATGCTGCGAAGATATATTAAATTATTAAATGAAATTAGCAAAACATTAAACATTAACATTCTATTACAAAATTTTTAACACATTTTCTGGAGGTCTTCCTATAATTGCTTTGCTATTTGACTCAACAATAGGTCTCTCAATTAACTTTGGGTTATCTGATAATATTTGAATTATTTCATCACTAGTTAATTCTTTATTCTTAAAATTTTCCTTCCATATTTGTTCATTTTTTCTAACTAATTCTAAAGGATTAATACCTAATTTATTAATTAAATCCTGCAGTTGATTTTTTGTTAGATTATCTTTTAAATATTCAATAATTTCAAATTCAATATTATTAGTTCTTAAAATTTCTAATGCTTCCCTAGATTTCCTACATCTTGAATTGTGGTAAATTTTTATCATAGATTCTTATTTTTTATTTTTTTTGCATTAAATAAGATTTTAGAAAAGGACCTAAATCTCCATTTAGTACACTATCAATATTTCCAGTCTCATGTGCAGTTCTAATATCTTTTACAAGTTTATATGGATGCATAACATAGTTTCGAATTTGACTTCCCCATTCAATTTTCATCTTTTCTGATTCTATATCAGATCTTTTCTGATTCTTTTTCTTTAATTCAATTTCATATAACTGTGATTTAAGCATTTGCATTGCTCTAACTCTATTGTCAAGTTGAGATCTAGTTTCTGAGCATGAAATTTGAATTCCTGTTGGTTTGTGTACTAACTGAACTTTTGTTTCGATTTTATTTACACTTTGACCACCAGCCCCACTAGATCTTGATGTGGTAATCTGAATGTCAGATGGATTAATCTCAATGTTAATAGAATCATCTATTAGCGGATAAACATATACTGAGGCAAAACTAGTATGTCTTTTAGCGTTTGAATCAAAAGGTGATATTCTAACTAGTCTGTGCACACCATTTTCTCCTTTCAACCATCCAAAAGCGAAATCTCCTTCAATTTGAAGAGTGACAGTTTTTATACCAGCTGAGTCTCCATCTTGGATATTTAATTGAGTTATTGAATAATTATTTTTTTCACAGTACATCGAATACATTCTCATTAACATTTGAGCCCAATCACAACTTTCAGTTCCTCCTGCACCAGCTGTAATCTGTAAAACAGCATCCATACTGTCTATTTTGTCTGACAACATATTATTTAATTCTAACTCTTCAATTAGCTCATTTGATGTAGAATATAACTGGTCTATCTCAGTATCCGTGGATTCACCAGACTTATAAAACTCCATTAATACTTCTAAGTCATTAATGTTATTTTCAGTCTTACCAAAATCAGTAATCCATTTTTTTATAAGCTTAATTTTTTTTAGATTCTTTTCAGCTGATTTTGGATTATTCCAAAATTCGGGATGGTGAGTTTTTTCTTCTTCTAATTTTAATTGAGATACCTTAGCATCAATGTCAAAGATACCTCCTTAACGCATCCTGGCGCTCCTTAAGTTCTTTGAATTGTTCAGAAGTAATCATATAAGATATCTTTATTACAAATTTAATGCATATTTAATTAGTTAGATTGTTTTTTTTAAAAAATATATTTTATGTAGATTTAACTAAATTAATATACTTATGAAATTACTATTTAAAACACTATTCTTTTTATGGTTTAGTATCAGTTTTTCTCAATCTATTACTAAAGAATTTAAGGCTTATAATGGATTTTTTAACTTCTATTATGATGATTCATCCGACAAGATATATCTAGAAATAAGCAATTTAGACAAAGAGTTTCTCTACATCAGTTCACTTTCGTCTGGGCTAGGTTCAAATGACATAGGATTAGATAGGGGGCAGTTAGGAAATGAGAGATTAGTCAAATTCTCTAAATATGGTGATAAAATTCTTCTTATTCAACCAAACTTACGTTATAGAGCTGTTTCAGAAAATGAGCTAGAAAAAAGAAGTGTGGAGCAAGCTTTTGCAAAGTCAGTTATTTATGGATTCAAAATAGCTGAACAAAAGGATAATAAATATATAATAGATTTTACTTCATTTCTTATGGAAGACAGACATGGTGTTGGAAAAAGGCTTAAAAACTCTAAACAAGGTTCATACAAGGTAGATAAGAGTAAGAGTGCAATAGAATTAGAAAGAACCAAAGCCTTTCCAGAAAATGTAGAATTTGAAGCATTGTTAACTTTTTCAGGTGAGGCTAAAGGAAGATTAGTTTCAAGTGTTTCTCCTGATCCAGATCGAATTTCTGTTATTCAGCATCATTCCTTTATCAAACTGCCTGATGCTAACTACACTCCTAGAGAGTTTGATGTTAGAAGTGGTGCTATTTCAATCTCATTTATGGACTATGCTACTCCAGTTTACGAGCCTATTGTTAAAAGGTATATAACAAGACATAGACTAGAAAAAAAAGATGCTAATTTAGATTATAGTGAGGCTGAAGAACCTATTATATATTATTTAGACCCTGGAACACCAGAGCCTATAAAATCTGCTCTATTAGAAGGAGCTTCATGGTGGAATCAAGCGTATGAGGCTATTGGTTTTAAAAATGCATTTCAAGTTAAGATTTTACCTAAAGATGCTGATCCAATGGATTGCAGATATAATGTAATCCAGTGGGTTCATAGATCCACTAGAGGATGGAGTTATGGCTCAAGTGTTGTTGATCCAAGAACGGGAGAAATTATTAAAGGTCATGTAAGTCTTGGTAGTCTAAGGATAAGACAAGATTTTTTAATAGCTCAAGCATTATTAAATAAACCGTATTTAGAAGGAGATAATCATAGTCCTATGTTAGAAATGGCTTTAGCTAGAATTAGACAGTTAAGTGCGCATGAAGTAGGGCATACCCTTGGATTTGTTCATAATTTTGCAGCTAGCACAAAAGATAGATCGTCTGTTATGGATTATCCTCATCCACTTATTTCTATAGATAACAACAAGATAAATCTTGATAATGCATATGATGAAGGTATTGGAGAATGGGATAAGATTACAGTAGCCTATAGCTATTCAGATTTTAATCAAAATATTGATGAAAAGCAGGAACTAAATAAAATCTTAGATAATTCTTATAAAGATGGATTTAGATTCATTACAGATTCCGATGCAAGGGCTAAAGGAGGGGCACATTCTCTAGCACATTTATGGGATAATGGCATAAGCGCCTCTGATGGTTTAGAGGACATAATTAAAGTAAGAAATAATGCTATCTCAAATTTTTCAGAATATAATATTAGAAAAAATCAGCCTTTATCTATGTTAGAAGATGTGTTAGTTCCATTATATTTCTTACATAGATATCAAACTGAAGCAGCTGTTAAACTTATTGGAGGTTTAGAATATAATTATGCAACAAGAGGGGATAATCAAACTACTGTTAAACAAATAGATTATTTAAAACAAAAAAACGCTTTAAACTCTATTTTAAAAACTATAAATGCTGGTTTTTTATCAATTCCTAAAAGTAAATTAAGCCTTTTCCCCCCCAGAGCATTTGGATATCCTAGGTCGAGAGAATCATTTAAATCAAGGATGGGTGTTGGTTTTGACCCTATAAGTATAGCTTCCACTGCTAGTGATATGACATTTTCACTACTTTTTCATCCGGAAAGAATGAATAGACTAATACTTCAAAAGTCATTAAACAATTCCTCTCTTGGTATTTCAGAAGTATTTGATAGATTGATTTCTTATACATTTAAGGTTAATAATAACAACTTATATATAGATGAAATTCAACATACAGTGAATCATAAACTCTTGGAACATCTAATGAATTTAGTGGTTTCAAATGATTGTCTTTTTCAAGTAAAAGATGCAGCAAATAATGCTATAATCAGTATAGAAGAACTGTTATCATCAAAAGCTTACAAAGATTTCACTTATAATTCATATTACAAGGAATTAATAAAGAATTTTAAATTAAATCCCGAAAAGTATAAAATGTCTAAATCGTTAAAAATTCCAGATGGATCACCAATTGGTTCTAGTGAATGTAGTTATATAAATTAGTATTATGCATATAGATTTAAGAAGCGATACTGTTACAATTCCCTCAAAAGAAATGCTTAGTGCAATGCTTTCTGCAAAAGTTGGAGATGATGTATATGGAGAGGATCCTACTGTAAGACAACTAGAAAAGAAGCTAGCAGCTATGTTTGGAATGGATTCGGCAATGTTTTTTCCATCTGGAACAATGGCAAATCAAACAGCTATTAAATTACATACCAACCCAGGTGATCAAGTAATATGTGATAAATACTCTCATGTCTATAATTATGAAGGCGGAGGAGGATCATTTAATAGTGGAGTTTCTTTTAAATTAATTGACGGAGTAAGAGGTATGTTTAATGACAATCAACTTTTGGAATCAATTAATCCTAAAGAATTTTATCATAGCCCATTATCTTCATTGGTTACAATAGAGAATACAACAAACAAAGGCGGTGGTGCTTGTTGGGATATTCAAGAGATAATAAAGATACAAAAGATATGTAAAGACAATCACTTAGGCCTGCATCTTGATGGTGCAAGAATATGGAATGCTTTAGTTAAAAAACAAGAAAGCCCTTTAGAATATGGCGGCATTTTTGACACAGTCTCTGTTTGTTTAAGTAAAGGACTTGGATGTCCAATTGGTTCAGTTCTACTAGGTAATAAAGAACTAATGGAAAAATCTATGAGAATAAGAAAAATTTTAGGTGGAGCTATGAGGCAATCAGGGTATCTTGCTGCTGCAGGTATTTTTGCTTTAGAAAACAATATTAAAAGGCTTGCAGATGATCATTTAAGAGCTAAAGAAATAGGAGAGAAGCTAATTAATATGTCTTTTGTTAAAAAAGTTCAGGATATAGAAACAAACATAATAGTATTTGAAATAGACAAGAGTGTTAATAAAGAGGTAATAATTAATGCTTTTAATAAATTAAACATTTTATTTGATTGGTATTCTATGGGTACAGAAAAAATTAGAATAGTAACACATATTAACTACACACAGGAGAAACATATATATCTATTAGATTCCCTAGATACACTTAAAATTTAATAAAATATTCTTTTTGAATTAGATTAAATTAAGTGTTTTTTAGAAAAAAACACTTAATTTTGCAATGCATTAAAAATTAGATATTTTAATTGCTAGTTGTAATGAATAAAAATAAAAAAACTGCAAATAATATATTAGATACCATTGGTGAAACCCCGATGATTAAGTTAAACAGGATAGCAGCTGAATTAAAAGGCGAATATCTTGCAAAAATTGAAGGATTTAATCCTGGCCATTCAACTAAGGATAGAATAGCATTATATATAATTGAAGAAGCTGAAAGAAAAGGTATACTAAAACCTGGAAACACTATTATTGAAACAACTTCTGGAAATACAGGCTTTAGTATTGCTATGGTTTCAATAATCAAAGGATATGAATGCATATTAGCTGTTACTTCTAAATCGACTCAAGATAAAATAGATATGCTAAAAGCAATGGGAGCAAATGTATTTATTTGTCCTGCTAATGTTTCCGCTGATGATCCAAGATCATATTACCAGGTTGCCAAAAGATTGCATGAAGAAACTAAAGGTTCTGTTTATATAAACCAATATTTTAATAATTTAAACTCTGAGGCACATTATAGAACTACAGGTCCTGAGATTTGGAAACAAAGTAAGGGAAAAATAACTCACTTAGTTGCATGTAGTGGTACAGGAGGAACAATATCTGGAACTGCAAGATATTTGAAAGAAAAAAATCCAAAAATCAAAATAATTGGAGTTGATGCCTATGGCTCAGTTTTAAAAAAGTATCATGAAACAGGTGAGTTTGATGAAAAAGAGATTTTTCCATATAGAATTACAGGACTGGGTAAAAATATAATTCCATCAGTAACGGATTTTAAAATTATAGATAAATATGTAAAAGTAAATGACGAGGATAGCGCTCATTCAGCTCGTGAAATAGTAAAAAATGAAGGGCTTTTTATAGGTTATACAAGTGGAGCGGCATTTCAAGCAATAAAACAACTAAATAAAGAGGGAGAATTTAAAGAAGACGATAAAATTGTTGTTATTTTCCCTGATCATGGATCTAAATATCTAAGTAAAATATATAGTGATAAATGGATGCAAAAGCAAGGGTTTTTTGACTCAAAACATGAAAGTACTTTAAAGAATATAGAATATATAAAGTAGAGCATGATTTTATAATAATATACTAATGAAAGATCTTTTTGATAAAATGTATACAGATAAGGGGCCATTAGGAAAATGGGCTGAAGTTGCTGAAGGATATTTTGCTTTCCCAAAACTTGAAGGAGAAATTTCAAATAGAATGAAATTTAAAGGAAAGGAAGTAATAACTTGGAGTGTTAATGATTATTTAGGATTAGCAAATCATCCAGAAGTAAGAAAAATTGATGCAGAAGCAGCAAAAAAATATGGATCAGCGTATCCAATGGGTGCAAGATTAATGTCAGGACATACTCCATTACATGAAAAATTAGAGAAAGAACTTGCAGAATTTGTCAATAAAGAAGCCGCCTATGTTCTGAATTTTGGTTATCAAGGCATATTATCAACAATAGATTCATTGTTAGGTAAAAATGATGTTGTAGTTTATGATATGGATGCTCACGCCTGTATAGTAGATGGTGTAAGATTACATCTTGGAAAGAGATTTACATATAAGCATAATGACATCGCTAGTTTAGAGAAAAATCTTGAAAGAGCTACAAAAATCACATTAGAAACTGGTGGAGGCATCCTAGTTATTTCAGAAGGAGTATTTGGAATGAGAGGAGAGCAAGGTAGACTGAAAGAAATTACAGATTTAAAAGAAAAGTACAAGTTTAGATTATTAGTTGATGATGCACATGGTTTTGGAACTTTAGGCTCAACAGGTGCTGGTGCAGGAGAAGAACAAGGTGTTCAGCATAAAATAGATGTGTATTTTGCAACTTTTGCTAAGTCGTTAGCCAGCACAGGGGCATTTATTGCCTCAGATAAAGAAGTAATTGATTATTTAAAATACAATATGAGATCACAGGTTTTTGCTAAATCTCTTCAAATGCAGTTGGTAGTAGGTATATTAAAAAGGTTAGAAATGTTAAAATCTATTCCTGAACTTAAAGATAAGTTATGGGAAAATGTA
>PVBE010602971.1_pt1 | contig 10458 bp, 10 predicted proteins | sample 1631181 | NCBI WGS metagenome assembly PVBE01 (sample SAMN08397723, study PRJNA350692) | Marine metagenome, whole genome shotgun sequencing project. | isolation source: water | place: Pacific Ocean | collected 2012-04 | reverse complement strand
CAATTTTGGATTAGCGGCAGGTTTATCAATTTTATTTAAAATAACAATAGGCTTTAATCCAAGTTCGAGAGATTTTTTTAGAACAAATCGGGTCTGAGGCATTGGCCCTTCTTGCGCGTCAACAATAAGCAAAACTGAGTCAATTGACCTCAGTACACGCTCTACTTCAGAACCAAAATCGGCGTGCCCGGGAGTATCTACAATATTTATCTTTGTATCCTTGTAATAAGTAGCGGTATTTTTAGAATAAATAGTAATACCGCGCTCCTTTTCAAGGTCGTTGGTGTCCATACTCATTCCTTCTTCGAACATGCCGGTTTGTCGCATAATCCAGTCGGTAAGAGTTGTTTTGCCATGATCAACATGGGCAATGATTGCTATATTTCTTATTTCCATATTTCAGATATATGAGCACAAAAGAGTACAATAAAAACACCCTAAAGACAACTGATTTATACAGTTTTATACATTTGTGGAAATTCCAGAAGCAGGCAATAATCTAACATACATATTTATCGAATAATTATGAAAAATTTTAATCTAAAAAGTGAAGTAGAAAAAATCTATATAGGAAACCGCAGGAAAAATAAAGAATATCAATATACAGTCCCGTCTCCAGAGAGCTATCCATATCAATGGTTATGGGATTCTTGTTTTCATTCCATAGTTTTGTCGCATTTCGATATTGGGGCCGCAAAAGAAGAACTTCGTTCACTTGTAAGCAAGCAGTTTGATAGTGGACTCATTCCGCACATTATTTATTGGGAGAGGCACAACATTATTAATAACGACTGGGGTGCAAAAGATACCAGTACGTTTACCCAACCTCCCTTGCTTGCTTATACGGTGTGGCAAATTTTTAAGAAGGAGAAAGATAAAGAGTTTTTGCAGGAAATGTTCCCTTCTCTTGACCGGTTCTACGTATACATACTGACTCGCGATCTACGAGAACATAATCTCGTCGGTATTGTAAATCCAGATGAGAGCGGTGAGGACAACTCACCACGATTCGATACTCCTCTAGGACTACCCCACAAACATACTTTTTCTGAAAATAACAGAAAGCGTTCTGAATTACTAGAACGCAATAAAGCATGTAATTTTGATGCTACAAACTGTATGCGCAACTTCTTCTGGGTTAAGGATGTCGCATTTAATTCATATTTGATAGAAAACTTACATGTAATGAGTAAAATTGCAGAAGAATTAAATGAAGAAGAGAAGCATTCATACTATTTAAAAAAGTCAGAGTTAATATCGGGAGCAATGAGGGAACGCATGCTAAAGAACGGTATTTTTTGGAACATTTACGGTTCTGACCATGTAAAGATACCCATCAAGACATGGGCAATATTTACTCCCCTGCTTGCGGGAATCCTCTCAGATGAAGAGGCAAAGAACCTTATAAAGAATCACCTTCTTAATGAAGAAGAATTTTGGAGTGCATATCCTATTCCATCAACGGCAATGAATGAAGAATCGTTTTTCCCTATTGAATCAGATGAAGGGCCTGCGTGGTTGCACCCAAACTGGCGCGGACCTGTGTGGATGGCTTCAAACTGGTTTGTATACCGGGGACTGAAAAAATATGGATTTGAAGAAGAAGCGCAAGCAATTAAAGACAGGAGTACGGAACCTTTAGAAAAATCTGGATTCCGAGAATACTATAATCCCCAAACAGGAGCTGGCCTCGGCGCAAAAGACTTCACGTGGGGTGGTCTGGTCCTCGATATGAACTAAGCCAAAAGGCCTCAAAAACCCCAAATTGACATTACCTGAAAGTAGGGTAACTTGATGTATGTAATTAACCAGATAACTAATCAATATAATGAAATTATCGACACTCATAGTTGGAGCGCTAGTAGTAGCGGGAGCGGGAGCGCTAGTAGTAAATAATATGGGAGGTGGTGACGGAGCACAGGATGCTATAGACTTTTCTGGTGGTGTAAGTACTGCAGTAGCATGTGAAGAAATCGCAGCAACTCGTGGTGCTGTGGCGACAGAACTTGCAGAAAGGAAAAGCACAGCTGCTGACACACTTGCAACTGCAATGGGAGAAGCTTCGGATGCTTATTGGGAGAAACGCCGATTACTTGAGGACACAAAAACAGCATGTGAAACTGATGCACTTCTTGCAGATCCTTGTAAAGATTTGTTTGAAAAATCAAGCAGACTTGCAGGAGAAATTTTGGCAGGCCTAGACGAAAATGGATTTGATGAAGCAAAATTCCAAGAGAGAGAGGGTGTAAAGGCAGAGTATGATGAGTGCCTAAAGAACCCCCCAAAAGAAGACACATACCCAGGAAAACTTGAGCAGTGTATAGCTGCGTTTAATGCAGGAAATGAAGCTACTCTTGCGGAACGTACAAAAAGCGAAGAGGCCGCACAAAGCGCACACGATGCCACGGTAGAGGCAGCAGAAGCTGCACACACCTCAAAAATGGCAGTTCTAGATGCACTTGAGAAAGAATGTGAAGAAACAAAGTACGAACGTAAATATGGCTCACTACCAGGGACAGGAATCCCTGTAACCGATTATGTCGGTGGTAGCCCAGCATGTACTGGAGTATTCCCCGGAAATGACCCTGAACTTCAGCGACAAATTAGTAACCTGAAATCTCAACTTAATAAAGCTAAAGCCGCTGGAAAAATGGAGGGATTTATGGGAACAATACAATTGCAAGAAAAGATTAATGAACTTGAGGCAGAAATGGCAGCAGGAGAAGCAAAATGCACAACTGATGCAGACTGTGGTGGTCCAGTTCCTGTATGTTGCAATATCAAAGAAATTGGACGTGCATTCTGTTCGGATGGGATTTGTTCAAATGAAAAAACTGCCTGTGCAGATGAAGAAGTTTGTGGCGGTGACCCCGCTCAGTGTCTGGCACTCATACAAGTAATTGAGTATCAAGGAAGTCTTATACCAACAAGTAGTCTTCGTGTGGGTAGCAAAGAAGAAGGATGTGACGCAAGTCATTGGCACGGATCAGCAACTGCACTTGACGGAACACACTTCAGTGACCCTGCTCCAGATAATTGTGGATATGGAACACTTGAAGAAAAGCCTGCATTTAGCGTATATCCTCCATCTCAAGAAAACTCGTCAGGCAACACAACAACATTAGAGGCGGGCCCAAGTGTAAGTTCCCCTTCGTCTGGAAATACTATAGAGGTTCGCGGAGGAATCTTCGGAAACTAGCCCTTAGTATTTTATTGTAAAAAGATGATTGCACGTGTATGGACTTTCATTAGATGGATATTATATATGCTGATACTGGCATCTCTCTCGTACAACCTATATACAATATACATGCCCCACACTTGTAGAGTGCCGGTTGAGTACGACCTTGGGAATATTGATGAACGTTTTGGATTATCACGATCTAATATATTGTCCATTCTGGATGGTTCTGAAAATGTCTGGGAAACCTATACAAACACAGAGCTTTTCAAATATAAAAGTGGTGCGGATTTTAAAATAAATTTTATTTTTGATGAGCGCCAACAAATAACTGTAGATAGAAGCAATCTTGAAGAGGAGCTAAATAAAACTGAGAGTTCTATTGAGAAAATTTCTGACACATTCAATAAGCTATCAGATTCCTATGACAATAAGTTGTCGGATTTTAACATACTACAGGAAACTTATAACGACAGAGTCAGTACATACAATAAAAAAGTTAAAAAATACAACGATGAAGGAGAGGCACCTCCTAACATATTTGCTGAACTTGAAAAAGAAAAAGCTATACTGGAGTCGCTATCAAAAAAACTTGAGAGAGACTTTCGAGAACTCGACACACTTAAAGACAATCTAAATAAATTAGTAGAGAATAATAATACACTTATTCGTAGTCATAACTCTAATATAGAAACATATAATGGCCGTTTCGGAATTGAACGTAGCTTTGATCAGGGTAATTATACGGGTGAAGATATAAATATATTTCAATTCGATAGTATTGAGACGCTTCGACTTGTTTTAGCACATGAATTTGGTCATGTACTCGGAATAGAACACGTAGATAATTCCAAATCTATAATGTATTACTTAATGAGAGATCAAAACTTAAATAATCTCAATCTCTCCGAGGAAGATTTATTCACTTTCAGAGAGGTGTGTAAACTCTAGCCTAGTTCTTTATCGGCGACCCTAAAATTAAGGCGTAAATTGCCCAAATAGCTCACCACACCAACAATACCAGCTATAAGCACCCTACTTAGTATGTAGTGAAACGGTGTAAAGGTGACAAGAATCCACATAAGAGATATTGTTATGAATACACCAATTACAGCTATCTGAATAAAATATATGTATGTATGAAAAATGTTCCTTTCTGATCCGTGAAAAACCCAACGCCTACTTAAAAAGAAATTAAGGCTTATAGCAATAAAAAACGAGAACCCGACAGACAAAAGAAGGTGGACCCCAAAACTCTCAATGAGGATACTTGAGAGCCATAAATCTAGCAAAAAAGTAATAATTCCGATAAAAAAATAGCGCAAGAAACGCCTATGTCTTGAATTGTTTATCCCAACACTTCGAAGAAGCATGCACTAAATAATATACGGGTATACAAAATATTGCGAGGATTATATGCTACTTACCAAATGAATAAAAAATATGCCCTCATAAATAAGAAAGTCGGAGAAACACCACTTGAGGCTCAAGAGAAATTTCGATTATTAAATAATATTTCAAAAAATATTAAATTAGCGTACGCTGGTAGGCTTGACCCAATGGCAGAAGGAAAACTTCTTATACTTATAGGCGACGAATGTAAAAAACAACATTCGCACTACATAGGCCTTGATAAAGAATATGAATTTGAAATACTTGTAGGGTTTGGGAGCGACACAGGAGATACACTTGGAATTGCAACACCACAAAAAACAACCACAACAAAATCTAATAAAAAAAATATATTTAAAGTCGCCAAAGAAATAATCGGGGATATTTCCCTTCCTTATCCTATCTATTCATCCAAAACTGTTCATGGGAAACCATTATTTCAATGGACACTAGAAAACCAACTCGAAGAAATTGTTATCCCAACTGCCCATACAAAAATATATAAACTCAAGTATCTCGATTCACGCCACACAAGTGCAAGAAATATCCAATCTGAAATTTTTTCAAAAATTAATAGAATAACAAAAGTCACCGAAAAATCGAAAGCTCTTGGTAGAGACTTCAGGCGTGAAGATATAAAAAGTACGTGGAAATCACTTCTTGAAAAAAATAATACTGAATATGCGATTCTAAAATTTCGTTGTATATGTTCAAGTGGAACATATATACGCTCTCTTGCTCCACTTATAGCACATGAACTTGGCGAACATGGACTTGCCTATTCTATAAAACGTACAAAAATAGGCAGGTATAAAACTTTTCTGAACATATTTAGCTTTTGGGTCTATTCACTAAAATAAACACTTACGCATAAGACCTATTGACACAAAATGTCCTATATGTTAGTATTAACGCAATCAAAGGAGGGCTGTATGTAGAACAGAAGTCGAGTTTTTCTAACAGTATCCAGAATTTGAGGAATTATTAGACTAGTTCTATCACAGCTACTATGGCAGAAGGAACAATAGCTCGCCTCACAGATCGAGGTTTTGGCTTCATTGCACGTGAAGGAGAAGACAAAGATGTTTTCTTTCATGCAAAGGAGCTCAAAGACACAGTCTTTGACGATCTAAGTGAAGGCGACAAGGTAACATTTGAACTTACGGATGGTCCTAAGGGTCCAAACGCTACAGATGTTGTAAAAGCTTAAGCTTTAAACAAAAACACCCTACATCAGTAGGGTGTTTTTGTTTACAATATATATATGGTTTATTTTCAGAGACTAAAAAAATTTGTTGAGCTAAATGAACAATGTCTATCTTTTTTAGCGCTTATGACAGGCTTTACAATTGATAGTCTTACCCTTACTCGTATTGATCTTAAATTTGATAATATAATACTCCTCGTTTACCTTTTTGTGGCGGCCTTCGCAATTATTCTTATAAATACCTTTGAGAAAGACTTCTTCAAACGATGGGTCCCCTACGCTATGCAATTTGCTTTCGGCGGTCTTTTTAGCGGGTACGTTATTTTTTATTCACGAAGTGCAACTCTCGCCGGCAGTTGGCCATTCATTGTTATGCTTCTGGTGTTGCTTATAGGAAATGAGTTTTTCAAAAAACCATACCAACGTCTAACATTTCAAACCGGAATCCTCTATACAGGTATATTTTCTTTTCTTATTTTCTCTGTCCCTATATTTGTAGGCAGTATGGGTGCAACTGTATTTATTGTAAGTGGAATATTGAGTATTTTCGTAATAAGAATATTTATATGGCTTCTTAATGTTGTTTCAAGGGGTAAGGCAGGTAATCATGCACACGCCATTAAAACGACCGTATACGGAATTTTTATAACTTTTAACATACTGTATTTCACAAATCTTATACCTCCCATACCTCTTTCACTTAAACAATTGGATGTCTATTACAATGTGGAGCGTGCTGGCGACGAATTTATTGTTTCGTCTGAGCCTCATAGATGGTACGAGATTAGAGATAGAAATACCTACTATCATCGGCCGGGAGATTCCTTGTATGCATTTAGTGCTGTTTTTGCACCCACAACAATTAGTACAAATTTATTCCATGAATGGTACCGTTTTAACGATGTGGCCAGCATATGGGAACTTAAAAGCAAGGTGCCCTATTCAATAAAAGGCGGTAGAGATGGAGGTTTTAGAGGATTCAGTCTGAAAAAAAGCTTTGAACCGGGAGAATGGCGAATAGACGTAGTAACAGAAAGGAAACAATTATTGGGACGCAAAAAATTTCTAATAAAGTCCGGCCCACGACCAGAAATTGAAAAATCTGCTCGCTAACTAGTTCAAATCTTTGTCTTTTTTCTATGCTTATATTCTTGAATGGCTAATATAAGCCATTCAAGTGCAATTATGGATGTTAGAATTGAGGAAAATCTAAAATCTAATGTCTCGTAGGTATATGCAAAAACCAATAAAACTAGGCCGTATAAAATACTTGTAAATACCTCCGGCTTCTCGTCACCAAGTATTGATCGTAAGAGTGCAAATATAAAAATAATTGAACCGCCTGAGAATACTAAATCTTGCCAAATCATTGACTAAGTATATCAAAACCCACTGACGTAATATACATCAGTGGGTTTTCTTTATGTGGCAAGATACTCTCGAGCTTGCCCGTACGTATGTGCGCCAAACTGGAACCGTTTCGATTCGTTTCCACAAGCCATACAACGGAAAAAATCACCCTCACTTTCGACAAGTCGGTACACCTTCGCAAGCTCAGGTGCCGCACGCGAACAGTTCTTGTGAGACCCAACAACATTGCCCCTATTCGGTAAACCCGAACCGTCATCTCCTCGTTGTTCAAGAATACTTCCGGGGTACATAACAAGTATGTCCCCCTCATCGTTCATCTGGATGGGTTCCACTGATTCTCCTCTCAGGTTGTAATTCTGCACGTATTCTACTCAAAGTATATCTATCGTCAAGCAGAAAAAATCCCCCATATGGGGGATTTTTTATCGCTGTGGAAGATTCTTTTTATAGCAGTCTGTGCATCTAAGTTGATCCATTCGAGCAGGATCAGGGTTAAATGGAAGTTTAGTAATAGGAGCACTACACTCCCCACACTTCCAATCTCCTTCAAACATTGGGCGTTCTCCGCCTGCATTATCGTATGACACGTTATTTTCTGATTAACTAATAAGTGACTAAAGAATTATACTCGACATGTTTTATGTGTCAAAATTCGAGTGTGAACTATATGTTGATAGCCTTATATATTCTTCCCGAGCTTTTTTGCCGCAATAAGAGCAAATGAATGACTCCAGGCAAGTGGAGTATTAGGATTTGGTTCACCGTCTTGGTAGAGTTCCGGCAAGTGTCCGTCTTTAGTCCTCGTAGTACTTCCCCTCTCAAACCAATATTCTGCCTCTTTCTTATTTCCTCTTTGTGATTCAATTATTGAAAGCCAGAAAAATCCCATTGTCCACTCTGCAGATACACCATTTTTTGACCGGTAGTAATTGTCTTCCCAATACCTATTAACTCCACGCTCTCGTACAAGAGTATTCTTAACACGTTCAAGAATAATTTCCGCTAAATCATCTGAGATTATATTATACGGCCACATAAGTGAGAGTTGCGCCATGTCTACTTCACGAGTTGGACTTTCATTTGGAAGAATCTTATACAAAACTTCTACTCCTTCTTTAATAAGACGCTCTGGCACAACTGCAAGTCCTTGTTTCTTTGCATACGAAAGTCCAGAAATACACGCGCCAATTGATGAGGTGTGTTGGTCGATATTTTCTTCCCACATGCCGTTATCTGGCATATCCCAATAACGAACAGATGTAAGATAAGACACAAGTAACTGCACCATATCAATATCTTTTCCATCTCTAAATATTTGAATATTGCGCTCGTGTGCAAAGGCAATCACATATAAAAACAAACCAATAGCATCTAACTGATGATGTCCCCATTCTTTTGTCACTTCTTCATAAGTTTCAGGATGAAATTTGGCGTGTATATATTCATGCCCACATGTGGGCTTATGACAAATTACCTGTTCAATTTTGGGAGTAAATTTATGTAAAATATCAAAAACAACATGAACTCCTTCTGTAAATTTCTTTGTTTCTCCTGTGTAGTAATAGCACAATGTTGCATAGAGCTGATCTCTAACCCAACAAGCAGAGTAATCATCGGAATTAGCGGCTGTAAATACTCCTCTATTATTTCGCAAACTCTCAAGACCCTTTCTCAAGTCACGTTTCAGAGTATTCTGAGCTGAAGCACTCGATATACGATTCACTACACGCTCAGCAACTTTTTTATTCTTAGCTAGTGTTTTTTTCATATATTAATCAAAAAAGGCCGTAATCTGGCCCTTATGTGAATAATCTAGCATGTAAATACTATTTTGTCAAGACCTCTAATGAGAGTTCCCTAGTACTGAATTTCAAAGTTCCAAAGATTCGGCAAATTATGGTTAAAGAGGGCTGTACCAAACCACGCCCAATTAGCATCATAATAATTCCAGCCCGATCCCCAGTACGTGCCGTCAGAGGCAAGCTTACTTGTAATAAACTTGTCGTGAAATTTAATTCCTGTTTGTGGATCTTCTGTCCTCATGAGTGCAGCTAAATACCCTGCGTCATTTGCAATAGAGCCTTGCCACGAAAGCGCTTCTCCTGAAGGAGAAATCACTGTTGGCAAATCACCATTTGCTTTGTAATATGGCAATAAATATCGATTCACTCTAGAGAGATATATTTCTGCATCACTACTGTTGAACCATTCATAATCAAGCGAAACCCTCCAAAGAGTCCTAAATGCATCAAAGCCATGATTTCTACTCACATTATTTATATATAAATCAGCTTCAATAGGTTTGCCTGTTCCCTTCTGTATTAGAATCCAATCTGGTGGTAATCCAGTTGTATTACCACTTCTTGCTGACAAATCATTTAGCGTTCTGTATGAATCTGCCGCCAACTTCTCCCACTCATGCTCTGGGTCACTATCCACTTCAGCAAAGATTCGATACCACATAGGAGAAATATATGATGGATTATATAAATATCCAAAATAACGGTCTGCCTGTTCTGTGTTCATTGAAAGTAAGTAATAACGTCCATTGATTTTTACAACAGTGTTCTCCCAAATGGCGTCAATGATAATTTGAGCTTCTTCTAAGTACTCGTCTACTCCCCATAATTTATGTGCCATAAGAAGCGCCGCTGCAATATCTTGATCGGCGTCAGTGGCATTATTGCCATCTATCAAACGGTCCCCCTTCCACCTCCATGAAAGTAAATTGTCTTGTACTCTATGTTGTAGGTGGTCTCTTGTCCACAACCAAATACCCTTAAAGGCGTCCTTATCATTCATCCAAACCGCTCGAAGCATTGCATATGACTGACCCTCGGATGTGGTCTCTCCGTTGGCTGGGTCTACATTTTGGCCATATGATTTTATATATCTATCTTTATAAAAACTCCACGAATCACTAAGTTGCTCACGAGACGTCCCATTGACTTCAAAAATCATCGCCCAATCCCCATTGGTTGTCTCAAAATTCTGCTCATCAATATATGTAACATCGTCACCAATCCATTTACCCACAGGAAGTGAGTTGTCGTATACTTCACGAACAAGCGGGTGTTCAGGCTTATTTATTTGTTTAAGCATTTCATGTGTAAGTGCAACGTATTGGAAGTTTCGCCAATAATTATTGTACTTACCGTCTCTAATTGCTGGATCTTGGCTTATTTTATAGTACCAATCGGCATTCCTGAATATTTTTTGATTTATATAACGTGGATCATGAAGCTCAACATATGCATATGAATCAATAATTATTGAATTATCCTCGTCTAGATTAGTTTTAATCCAT
>PVBE012477496.1_pt1 | contig 10459 bp, 11 predicted proteins | sample 1631181 | NCBI WGS metagenome assembly PVBE01 (sample SAMN08397723, study PRJNA350692) | Marine metagenome, whole genome shotgun sequencing project. | isolation source: water | place: Pacific Ocean | collected 2012-04 | reverse complement strand
GGTGGTAGAGAGAAAGCTCCAGCAGCAATATGCAGAAAGGTTGCGTACTTACCCCCCGAAGGTGGAGAAATTGATGTATGGGGTGATGGAAAACAAACCCGTTCCTTCCTCTTTATAGATGAATGTATTGAAGCAACCTATAGAATGATGCAGTCAGATTTCTTGGGACCAGTTAACATCGGTTCAGAAGAGATGGTAACTATCAATCAGTTGGTAGATACTGCTGCTAAAGTTTCTGGTAAGAAGGTAACAAAGAATCATATTGATGGTCCATTGGGTGTTCGTGGACGTAATTCTAATAACGATCTTATTCGTGAGAAGTTAGGTTGGGATTATGAACAGACATTAGAGGAAGGTATTCGCAAGACTTATGAATGGATCTGTTCACAAATTTGTGAAAAGAGTTTAAAGAATGGAGAAGATCCACAGATGCAAGAAGAACAAATAGAGGATCTAATGACTGTAGGATAGATTATGAGTATTTTGAGTTTGTATGGGTCTCATGATTCTTCTGCAACTTTTGTTGATAAGGAAGGATCTTTGAGAGTTTTGGAGTATGAAAGATTAGCAAATATTAGGTATGCTGCTTTTAACAAACTTGCAGAATCTAATGATCAAGTTGGTACAGATGATGTTACAAGAGATAAATTTATTTCTCATATTAATGATAACATTCAATCTGAACCTACTTTAGTTGTTTCTAATGCTTTTTGTGATGCTGATAATGAATTAGTAAAGCAGTATTGGCCAAATACTCAGATTAAAAATGTGGAGATGCATCATCTTTGTCATGCTGCATCTGCATTTTATCAGTCTCCATTTGACGAAGCTCTTATATTATCTGTTGATGGTGGTGGATTAGATGATGGTGTATCAACTACAACTAAGATTTACTCTGGGGATAGTAAGGGTATACATTCAATAGAAAGAATAGATATTGATTTTGGTGCTGCATATGGAAAGATAGGATATCCTATTTCAGAGATTTCTAAGAAAGGAGCTAATCTAGCAATTGCTGGAAAGGTAATGGGACTTTGTGCTTATGGTAATGTTATTGAGGATTGGATTCAACCTCTTAGAGATTACTATACAGTTTATACTCATAGTCTTCCTGCTCTTAGTAGTAGGTTAGGGTTTGATGTTAATACCCACGATGTTCTTTCTGGACAGAAGGGTTATGATTTGGCAGCAACATCTCAATTTGTTTTTGAGGAATTAGTTTTTGAGATAGTTGAATATCTTTATGAACAAAGACAATCTGATTTGGTATTTACTGGTGGATGTGCTTTAAATGTTTTGTTTAATCAAAAGTTAAATGGATATTTAAATAAGAAAGGATTTGGTTTGTATGTACAACCAAACCCAAATGATTGTGGATTATCTTTAGGTGGATATTTGTTAGAGACTAAAGAGAAAATTAAACCAGTTGTATATGATAATTTTGATATTTTAGATAGAGAATCTTTAGATGATTATAGAAAGGATTATAAGTGTGAACCCATAACAGTTGAGAAGATTGTTAAATTAATCTCTGAGGGGAAGATAGGAGGAATTATTCAGGGTAAGTCTGAGGTAGGACCTCGTGCATTAGGTAATCGTAGTATTATTTGTGATCCTTCATTTAAGGATATGAAGGATGTATTGAATGCTAAGGTTAAGTTTAGAGAATGGTTTAGACCTTTTGCTCCTGTATGTAGAGTTCAGGATAAGGATTTATATTTTGATGATGCTTGCGAATCTGAGTATATGAGTTATGCTCCATCTGTTAAGGATGAGTATAAGGAAAAACTTATTTCTATTACTCATGCGGATGATACTTCTCGTCTTCAAACAGTTACAGAAGATCAACATAAACTCTTTTATAGTATCTTGACTGAAATGGAGAATTGTAATAGAATACCTGTTATATTAAATACATCTTTTAATATTAAGGGTAGACCAATATTAACTACCTATGCAGATGCATTTCATGTTCTAAAAGAAACTCAATTAGATTTTCTTGTTACTGAGGATTTTATAATAGAAAAATGAAAAAATTTAAATTAGTTGATAATACGTTCAGTTATACTGGAACTTGTGAGTTGGGATCTCAAAATGGATATCTTGCTTTGAATAGATTTCCAAAACATGTTGAATGGGTTCATGAAGGTTTTAATAGTCATCAGAAGACATATAAGAATTTAGAATCAACGGATGAGACTTTTTATACTGAACAGTTAATTCAACTTGGATTAGATGATAAAATAAGTGCTAAAAGGTATGGATGGTTGATTGAACCTCGTTGGTATAATCAGATGGCCGTAGAGATTAAAAATAATCCTGAACCTTATATTGAAGCATATGATTCTATTTTTACTCATGATAAAGAACTTCTTGATTTAGATCCAACTTTTAAGTTTGTGTTTGGTCAGGGTAGTATTATTGAAGAGGTTGGTGTTTTTAAAAAATCTAAACTTATTTCTTGCATTGTTTCTGATTTGCAGATGAATGAGGGCCATAGATTAAGATTAGAAATTGCTAAACAAATAGAAGAGAGTGGTCAAGTTGATATGTATGGAAAAGCATTTAAGTTTGTTCCAAGGAAAATAGATGCTTTAAAGGATTATATGTTTTCTTTTGCTATGGAGAATGCTTATTATGAATCATATTTTACTGAGAAACTTCACGATTGTTTATTAACTGGAACAATGCCAATTTATTTGGGTGCTCCTAATATTGGTGATTTTTATAATTTAGATGGTATGGTTATAATGGAGAGAGATGCTGATGGTGAAGTATCATTTGATTCAGAGATTCTTTCTGAAGAATATTACAATGATCATTTAGATGCGGTGAAGGATAATTATGAGAGAGTTTTAGAAACTCAAACTGCTGAAGATTACATGTTTTTAAATTATTTCCAATGATTCGCATAGAAGACTACGAACAATTAAAGTTTAATATTGTCAGGTGGCTTAAAGATTACTATTGGCAGTATAGTATGAAGTCGTTTGTTGTAGGAGTATCAGGTGGTATTGATTCTGCTGTAGTATCGACTCTATGTGCTGAGACTGGTCTTCCTGTATATGTATTGGGAATGCCTATACATCAAAATAAAGATCAAGAAACTTTATCTGATGCTCATTTAGAATGGTTGAAGAGTAGGTATAGTAATGTTACTACTTTGAAGTTTGATCTCACTAGTACTTTTGAGACATTTAAATATGATTTGGAAAGGTATGCTACTGATGATCTTGCATTAGCAAATACTAGATCTAGATTGAGGATGGTTACTTTGTATCAGATCGCTGGTCAATTTAAAGGTCTTGTTGTGGGAACAGGTAACAAGGTAGAAGATTATGGTATAGGATTCTTCACTAAGTATGGTGATGGTGGTGTAGATATTGCTCCTATTGCCGACCTTTATAAGTCAGAGGTATGGGAACTTGGAGAGTATCTTGGAGTGGATGAAAGGATTTGTGATGCAATTCCTACTGATGGTTTATGGGATGATGGAAGATGTGATGAAGATCAGATAGGTGCTACTTATGAGCAGTTAGAAGAAGCTATGGAATACAAAAGAGGTATTGCATTAAACACACTTGAGGAGTATAATAATAAGAATAAACATAAGATGGAACCTATTCCTACTTTTAAAATATGAATTATAATATTTTATCTTTTCCTTGGGGGCATGGATATTCTGAAAATTTTCTAGATCAAGATATTGCTATCCAGATAGAAAAGGATTTTCCTGATTGGGATGCTAAAGTGTGGGATGAGTGTGGAAAGGTTTTTAAATCAGAATATGGATATAAGAAAGAATTAACTAATAAAGAATCTATGTCACAGAGCATTTCTAGTTTTATAAGTGAATTGGAAAGTTCTGAATTTATTTCAAGAGTTAGTGATTCTACTGGTATTTCTGATTTGTTTATTGATGAAGATTTATATGGTGGTGGATTAAACATCTATCCACCAGGAAGTCATTTGACAAAGCATATTGATTTTAATTATAATAATGATATAAAAGCTTATCGTGCTGTTAATCTTATTTACTATTTGAATAGTAATTGGAAACAAGGTTTTGGTGGTTGTTTTGAATTATATGATACTGATTTAAATAAAAGAAAGGTTGTTACACCAAAACTAAATACTTGCATATTTTTTGCAACAAACAATAATACTTATCATGGGGTAAGTGAGACTAAGGATGATTTTTATAGAAGATCTATTGCTATTTGGTATTATACAAAAGAACCAACAGAGGATCTATCAGAAGAACCACATAAAACACTCTGGGTGAAATGACAGTAACTATTGATGAAGTAAAGGAATTTTGGGATGGTCGTCCTTGTAATATTAGACACTCTCAAAAAGAACTTGGATCAAGAGAATATTTTGATGAGGTTGCAGATAAGAAGTTTTTTGTTGAACCTCATATTAAATCATTTTCAAATTTTAATGAATGGAATGGTAAAAGAGTATTAGAGATTGGATGTGGTTTAGCAACTGTAGGAATTAATTTTGCATCTCACGGTGCAAATTATACTGGAGTAGAATTATCTGAAGAGAGTTTAGATCTTGCTAAACAAAGATTTGATGTTTATAATATGAAAGGAGAATTCTATTCTGGTAATGCTGAAGAACTTTCTTCCTTTGTACCAGTAGAAACTTATGATTTAATTTATTCCTTTGGTGTGATTCATCATAGTCCACATCCAGAAAAGATCATTTCTGAGATTAAGAAGTACATGAATAGGGATAGTACCCTTAAGATTATGCTTTATGCTAAGGACTCTTGGAAAAACTATATGATTGAGTCTGGTTTAGATCAACCTGAAGCTCAATATGGATGTCCTATTGCAAATACTTACACTAAAGATGATGTTGTTGAATTGTTAGATGGATATGATATAATATCTATTGAAAGGGATCACATTTTTCCCTATCAAGTAGAACCTTATAAGAGGGGTGAATATATAAAACAACCTTGGTTTGAATCAATGCCATCTGAAATGTTTAGAAGTCTTGAAAAAAATCTTGGTTGGCATTTACTTATTACCGCAAAACTGAAATGAAAATAGGATTGATTGGAGCAGGTAGACTTGGAATTTGTCTTGCTATTCTTATAGAAGAGTCTGGGTATGAAGTACTAGTTTCTGATATTCGAGATAGTTATGTCAAAGATCTTCAAAATAATAAGATTACTACAAATGAACCAGAGGTTCAATTTCTTTTAAATAATCAGGAAAATCTTAGAGTAACTACTAATAATCTAGAAGTAATTAAAGAATGTGATATTATCTACACTCTTGTTGCAACACCTTCTAATAAAGATGGAAGTTATAATGTTGATTCTGTTTGGAAAGTTGTTGAGGATTTTAAGAGGGTTGATGTTACTGGTAAATCCTTAGTTATTGGGTGTACTACTAATCCAGGAGATTGTATTCAATTTCAAGAATCTTTATCTGATTATGGTGTAGATGTTTTCTATAATCCAGAGTTTATTGCTCAGGGATCTATTATTAATGATTTACGTCATGCTGATATGGTATTGATTGGTGGATATGGTCATCACGTTTCAGTTATAGAAGAAATTTATAGATCAATTCAGGTAACGCAACCTGAAATTTATACTATGAGTCTTACTGCTGCTGAATTGGTTAAGATGGCAGTAAATTGTTATCTTACAACTAAGATTAGTTTTGCCAATATGGTTGGTGAAGTGTTAACTTTAAATAATATGGAGGATGAGATTGATAATGTTTTGAATGCTATTGGTGCAGATTCAAGAATTGGTACTAAGTATTTGGGTTATGGGTATGGGTTTGGTGGACCTTGTTTACCAAGAGATAATCGTGCGTGGGCTCATGCTGCAAGAAAGGTTGGACTTAAACATAATCTTGGATTTACAACTGATGAATTTAATGAGGAACACGCAGAATTTTTGAAAAATTATTTCATTAAATGTAATCCAGATAAGTCTGTTCCTTTCTATTTTGAGCATATTTCATATAAGCAGGGATCTGATATTTTAACAGAGAGTCAACAGTATAGACTTTGTAAAGATCTTTTATTTTCAGGATATACTGTTTACATAAAAGATATTCCAGATATAATTAAACAAGTTAGTGCAACATTTTATGATCAGTTTTATGATCGTGTTATTTTTGTTGACGAGAGTACAACTATTCCATCTAATATATTCAATATCAATCTCTCATGAAATATTTTATTGATCAACCAGGGTGTTTAGGTGATATTATTTTCACCCTTAATTTTGCTGAACAACTTTCAAAGGAGGGTGAAGTTTATTGGTATATTTCTCCTACCTTTTGGGAGAGTGGAATTAAAAGAGTTCAATCTCCTGCTATATTAGGTCCACATGTTTCGAGAACAGGTGATATTGATAAGGTCTATAAGTTGTGTGATATGGGGCATAGGAGTGACTCTGAGTTGATGAGAGGAAAGTATACTCACTTTGGATATGATTGGAGTGATTGGGCATCTTCTATTAAATATGAAAGGGATTATGAGACTGAAAATGATCTTAGGAATCATTTTGGTTTAGAGAAAGGTGATCCATTTATTGTATATAATGATTGTTATGGATCTGATAAACTTCATAATGGGGTTGTTAATTCCATTCCTGATGATTATGATGGTAAGGTAATTAAATTAGAAGTTTTTAATGAAGCTACTGTTTTTGATTGGGGTTGGATCTTTGAAAATGCAGAGCAAATACACACCGTTGACACTTCAATACTCTATGTGATAGAATCTTTAGATATAAAAGCAAATACCCTTTCTTGTCATCCAAGACATTATAAGTTTATCATTCCAATGATTAATAATTTATTTAAAAAACCTTGGAATTTTGTGGAATATGATAGAGATACTTGGAGAAAATTCTGTCCAGATGAGGCAGAATGATGAGAGTAATTGATTATGATGGTTCTATATACCCAGAGTTTCAAGCTAAAGGAAATGCATCTCAATTTGCGATTCCATTTGCTAAACATCTTTGTAAGGGATTTGGATATGATGTTGGATGCAAAGATTTAGAATGGGCATTTCCTAATGCAGTTCCAATTGATTTGAGTTTTGATGATGATTGGGATGCTGATAGATTACCATTAGAAGATCCTGATTATATTTTTTCCAGCCATTGTTTAGAGCATGTTCCTCACTGGGTAAATACAATGGATTATTGGTATGATCGATTAAAAGTTGGTGGTATCCTATTTCTTTATCTACCTGATTATAGTCAGAAGTATTGGAGACCTTGGAATAATAGAAAACATATACACGTTCTTATGCCAAAAATTATTAGGGATTATATGGACCATAAAGGTTATAAGAATGTATTTGTATCAGGTATAGATTTAAATAATTCTTTTATGGCTGTAGGAGAAAAATGAATATAAAATCATATTCACAATCGGCTCAAGATATTTTTGTTTTATCAGTTCTTGATCAAAAGAGAGATGGAACATATTTAGAGATAGGATCTTCTGTTCCTGTAGATAATAATAATACTTATCTATTAGAGACAGAATTTGATTGGAAAGGTGTCTCTTTTGAATTTGATGAAGAGAAGAATGATTTATTTCGATTAATTAGAAAAAATCCTGTTATTGGTGGGGATGCTACTAAACACGATTATAGTAAATTAGTTAAAGAAAATAACTTACCAACACACATAGATTATTTGCAGATAGATATCGATCCTTATTGGCAATCGTTTAATTGTTTAAATTGCATAGATTTTGATAATCTTACTTTTTCGGCTATTACTTTTGAACATGATCATTGGTGTGGGGGAACAAAAGAAAGAAAGGAATCCAGAGAGATATTAGAGTCTAAAGGATATACTAGAGTTATTTCTGATGTTATGGATGGTGCTTATTCTATGGAAGATTGGTATATAAATGAAAAGTTTATTACCTCAGATACTTGGAAAAAATTTATAAGTCAAAATATTGATCAGGGTACTATTAGGAATAATTTAATAGAGCATTTAAAACAGTTTGATTATGACACAGTTTGGTGGTATACAGCATGAAGTATAATTCACAAGCAAGGGAGAATCAAGATAGATTTGCTGTAGTAGTTCTTGATGGAAAGAAGAATGGGACTTATGTTGAGGTTGGTGGATACCTTCCAATTGAATGGAGTAATACATTCATGTTGGAAAAGGAATTTGGTTGGACTGGAATTAGCTTAGAACTTTTTGAGAAATTTAGTTCACAATGGAATGGTGTTCGTTCTAATAAATGTATTACTTGTGATGCTACTAAAGTAGATTTAAATTCATTAATTGATGAAAATAATCTTCCTAAAATTATTGATTTTCTTCAGTTAGATATTGATCCTGCAGTATCTACCTTTAAGGTATTAGAGAATATAGATTTTGATAAGCATTCTTTTCGTATTATTACTTTTGAACATGATGTATATCGTGGTGGGGATACTATTGAGATTAGAGATAAGTCTAGAGAAATTTTACAATCTCATGGATATACATTATTAATACCTGATGTGAGACATGGTGATCTTAAGTTTGAGGATTGGTATATTAAAGAAGATTTGATGCCTTCTGATACTTGGAAGAGATTTATTGGTGTTGATCCTGTATTAAACACTGAGGATATGGTAGAAGAAACTAGAAATTTATTTGAAGATTTACTTTCTGTAAAAAATGCTTTGATTTATTTGCCAGGTGGATTGGGGGATATTCTTTTCATGCAGAAACTGGCATATCTTTTTATTGAAGAGGGATATAAAGTTACTTGGCCAGTATTTCATGAGTTTAAATGGTTAAAGGATTATATTCCAGAAATTAATTGGGTTGTACTTGAAGATTGGGATATTGAAAGACCACTTCCTGATATTGATTTTCCTGGAAAAGAATATTATAGTAATAAGACATCTATTTTTCAGACTGAGGATTTTTTATATTACAATGGGCATGGTCATGGTGAAGAGTATGGTCCAGAAATGCAGAGAAAGTATAATGTTGTGGATGCAGAATGGAAAGATTGGAGAGATTATATTAAATTTGAAAGAAATATTGACAAAGAAGAGGATCTCTTTTACAATGTCTTAGGGTTAAAAGATGGTGAAGATTATGTTTATGTGAATCGTCATTGGCAAACACGACCTACCAAAGAAGTATATTCTGGAATATCAAGTGATCCAGAAACATATGGATGTAGGGTAGTGCAGCATGATATAATAGAGGGGTTTAGTATTTTTGATTGGTGTAAAGTTTTAGAGAATGCAAAAGGATTTTATATGATTGAAACCTCTTTAAATTATATTCTAGAAACCTCTTTTCTTTTTGATAACGTAAAGGATAAACCTTTACATCTTTGGCATCGTACTGGAGATTGGAGTGTAGTAAAACCCTTACATAATCTTCCGTGGGTATATCACAATCGTAATGAATCATTATGAAATTTTTAATTACTGGTATTACTGGATTTGCTGGTCCTCATTTAGCAAACCTTCTTCATCGTGAAGGACATCAAGTATATGGATTAATTAGACGTACCAATGGTATGGAAAGTGATATTCGTGATGTTGTTCCTGATGATGTATATGAATCAATCACATTTGTTTATGGTGATTTGACTAACTATCGTTCTCTGAGAACTGTATTTGAGAAAGAACAGTTTGATGGTGTATTCCATCTAGCAGCACAGTCACACCCACCAACTAGTTTCTTGGATCCTATTGGGACGATGGATACTAATGTGATGGGTAGTGCAAATCTAATACAAGTTATTCAGGATCATCAAGATAATTGTAAGTTGATGTTCTGTTCTACTTCAGAGGTATATGGGAACGTAGGACAAGATGGACGTAAGATACATTGGGAAGATACTATTCTTCCTGCCAATCCTTACGGAGCATCTAAGGCAGCAACGGATGTATATCTTCAAGAGAGAATGCAGAATGGATTTATTAAAGGATTCATTACTCGTGCATTCTCTCATACAGGACCACGTAGAGGTAGAATATTCTCAATATCATCTGATGCATATCAGATTGCTAGGATGATGAAAGGACTTCAAGAACCTGTTCTAAAGGTTGGTAACTTGAATACTACCAGAGTTGTAATGGACGTTAGAGATACTGTGAGAGCTTATTATCTTGCTATGATACATCCTGACGTAACTAATCATGTCTTTAATATATGTGGTGACACTCCACGTAAGATGCAGTTCTTTACTGATAAACTTATTGAACTATCTGGATTAAAAGATGTAGAGCAGAATATACATAAACCTTTTTGGAGACCTCATGAGATTCATTATCAGCATGGAGACTCTAGTAATCTTGTAGAACTTACAGGATTTAAAGAAGAGTATGATATTGAAACTACTCTTGATGACTTATTAAGATATTGGGTAGATAAATTATGACCAAACGGTTTATTCATCCGTTCGCACCAGTAAGAGTTTTTGTTAAT
>PVBE012281678.1_pt1 | contig 10459 bp, 9 predicted proteins | sample 1631181 | NCBI WGS metagenome assembly PVBE01 (sample SAMN08397723, study PRJNA350692) | Marine metagenome, whole genome shotgun sequencing project. | isolation source: water | place: Pacific Ocean | collected 2012-04 | reverse complement strand
GCACCTGGCCACCGACGAGATCAGCATCGGCGACTACGTCCTCGGCGGCGGCGAGCTGGCCGCTATGGTCGTGATCGAGGCCGTGTCGCGCCTGGTCGAGGGCGTCGTGGGTTCGATGCAGTCCACTGAGGGCGACTCGTTTACCACGGGGCTGCTCCAGCACCCCCTCTACACCCGCCCCGCCGAGTACCGCGGCATGGCGGTGCCGGAAGTGCTGCTGTCGGGCGACCACGCGGAGATCGCCCGCTGGCGCCGCCGCGAGTCCCTGCGCAGGACCCTTCAGCGCAGACCGGATCTGCTCGACACCGCCGAGCTCTCCGACGAGGACCGCAAGCTTCTCGACCAGCTTGGTACCCAGGAGTGAGCCGGTGGTCGAAGATGAGAAGCTACAGGCGCTCGGGAAGGTATTCGCGCGGTTTGCGAAAGAGGCCTACCGTGGTACGTCGCCGCTTTATGAGGCGCTGGCTAGAAGCGTCTCCGAGGACATCTACATGCTGGGCGTCGCGTCCGCTGCCCGTCAGCCGCCAGTGCCCAACTTGCTGTTCGCCGCCGTTCACTACCTGCTCCTCGGAGGTTCAACTGACGCGCTTTCGTCTTACTACCCCAGCCTGACGCGCGCCCACGTTCCTCAAGCGAGGCGTATCCGCACTTCCGTCAGTTCTGCCTCGCCAACGAGGCCGAGATTCGCCGTCTGATGGCGACTCGACTTGTACAGACCAACGAGGTGGTGCGGTGCTCATACATGCTGCCGGCCTTCGCGCTGATCGCCGATAAGCGACAGTGATGGCACCCGCACTGGCGACAGGTCCTCGCCGGGGCGACTAGACGCAGAGGTCCAGGGAGACCACAAACCTCCGATACCTGAACAGTTCCCGCCAGTGGCGTTCCGAATCGACATAGATCTGAACCCCATCGACGCAACGGACCCGGATTCCGGTCTGTGGTTGAGAGCGCTCGTCTGGCCCGAGCACGAACGCCGCGCCGAGCAGCTAGAAGCTGCCATGTAGGTGGCACGGCCGACCCGCCTGTCATAGTCGCCGGAGACCCACTGACGACGCTCCCAAGCGTCCTCGACCGCGTGCCTGTCGAGTTGACGCTCTGCTTATTCCACAACCACACCCTCAACCAGCTCTCGGAAGAGGACCGCGGCCGATTCTACGCGATAGCGGACAAGCATTCATTAAGCAAGGACGTGTATGTGCTCTCTGCAGAAGGGCGTTGGGGACAGAGTTACGCCACGTTCGAGCTGGCCCGGATAAAAGGAGGCGTCCGTTCTAGCGAGGAGCTGGCGGCTGTCGATCATCACGGCAATTGGCTGGAGTGGAAGGCGTAGACGCGCGACACGCCGTGTGCCCCGCGCCTTGCACCGGTAATACCTCCAAGGCTAGAATGGATGAGCGCTCGGAGCGGGCGATGACGTCGCCGCCATCCCGGGGCCCTCCAAACAAACCAACGACTGGACTAGGCTATAAACAATGGATGCGCACGACTTGATCGACCTCGAGCCCAACCCCAGGATTGGGAACTTTCGTCCCGGCGATACCGTACGGGTAAGCACGACTGTAAAGGAAGGGGACCGGGTGCGGACGCAGGCCTTCGAGGGGGTCGTGATCCGAAACAGGGGCAACGGCCCCGGCGCATCCTTCACCGTTCGCCGTGTCGCGCATAGCATCGGTGTCGAGCGAACCTTCCTGACCAACTCACCCATCGTCGAGGCGGTCGACGTTACCCGCTACGGGTCCGTCCGCCGGGCGCGGCTGTACTACCTCAGGAACAGGTCGGGACGCGCGGCTAGGATCAAGGAAGACCGCAGCCGCGGCGAATAGGGCGCGGGCCGTCCGTCGCCCGCGGCAGCCTTGTCACTGTCGGGCCGGTCTCGAATCCCACCCGCTCGCTGTCTCCCACACCTAGTACCGATCCCGGGACGGGTGAGGCGATGAGATTCGCCGAAGTCGCGGTAGATGCCGCGGTCGCTCCAGACCGCACGTTCAGCTACTCAATCCCATCCTCGCTTGAGGTGCGTCTAGGGCAAGTCGTGCGGGTGCCGTTCGGCCGGCAACGGCTCCAGGGCGTCGTCTTCTCGCTGCCGGCGGCGCCACAGGTGCCCGAGACCCGGGACATCCTGAGCACCTCCGTTTCCGTCCCGCCGCTCACCGACGTCAAGCTAGGGCTGGCGCGTTGGATCAGCTCCTACTACCTGTGCTCCCTCTTTGATGCCGCCGCACTCATGCTGCCGCCGGGCGGCCGGCTCCGACGCAGTACCTACTACTCCATTACTGACCCGCCAGGCCCGGACGGCCACGCCCTCTCTCCTTATCAGGAGAAGGTGCTGGCGTTCCTGAACGGTCGTGATAGGGCCTCTGAGGAGCAGGTAACCAGGAAAATGGGGGAGCGCGCCGGGCAGGCGCTGGGGAAGCTGGTAGACCGCGGGCTCGTCGTGCGCTCCCACGGCTGGGCGGGCGCCAGAGTGTCTCGCAAGACGCGAGACTTCGTTCGCGTCGCGGATGCCGCGATCTCCTCGCCCGACGGTCTGCCGGCATTGTCCGGCCGCGCCGAGCGTCAGGCCGCGCTCCTCGACCACCTCCGCGCGAGCGGACCGCCGGTCCTGCTGGCCGACGCGCGCAAGGAGTACGGCTCGGCCGTTGCCGCGCTACTGGACAAGGGATGGCTCGAGCGGGAGACCGTAGCCGTCGACCGGGACCCACTGGCCGGCGACGTCTTTCCGCCGGCCCGCCCGATCACGCTCACGACGGCCCAGGACGAAGCCGCGGCGGCCGTTCGCGCCGCCCTCGACGATGCCTCGGTCTCACCCAGGACCTTCCTGCTGGAGGGTGTCACCGGAAGCGGCAAGACGGAGGTCTACCGGAACGCGGTGGAGCGGTGCCTGGCTCTCAGCCGGTAGGCCATCGTCATGGTCCCCGAGATCGCCCTCACCCGGCAGACCATCGAGCGCTTCGCCTCCAGGTTCCCCGGCCAGGTCGCGGTGCTCCATAGCGGACTGTCGGCCGGCGAGCGGTTCGACCAGTGGTGGAAGGTGTGGCAGGGAGAATATGGCGTCGTCATCGGCTCGCGTAGCGCGGTCTTCGCGCCGCAGCCTGACCTGGGTCTGATCATCGTCGACGAGGAGCACGAGTGGACCTACAAGGAGCACAATGCCAGTCCCAGGTACCACGCCAAAGCCGTGGCGTCGGTGCTGGCCGGCCTTACCGCGGCCGTTGTCGTACTGGGCAGCGCCACCCCCGACGTGGTCTCGTACCACCGCGCCCAGAGGGGCGAGCTCAGGCTGCTGCGCCTGGCCGCTCGCGTCGCATCGCCTGAAGACGGCGGAGAGCCGGAGGAGCAGCCCCTTGCCAATATTGAGGTGGTGGACATGCGACAGGAGCTTCGGGAGGGCAACCGCGGCATCTTCAGTCGCTCGCTGAAGTCCGTTCTGGGCCGATGCCTCCAGTCCGGAGACCAGGCCATACTGTTCCTCAACCGCCGTGGCACCGCTTCCTACCTCCAGTGTCGAGGCTGCGGGTCGACCGTCGACTGCCGGCGCTGTGACATCGCTGTGACCTACCACGAGGACAAGGCCCGGCTGATCTGCCACCATTGCGGCTATCGCCGCGTCCCGCCTTCGAACTGCCAGGTGTGTGGCTACCACCGGCTGGGCTACCGGGGCATCGGCACCCAGTCGGTGGTAGCCGAGATCGGCAGGCTCTACCCCGGCGCCAGGGTGCTGCGTTGGGACAGAGACTCTGTCAGCAACCCGAGGGCCTACGAGGGGCTTTTGGAAAAGTTCCGCTCTGGTGAGGCCCAGGTACTGGTCGGGACTCAGATGATCGCCAAGGGGCTTCACTTCCCGGCGGTCACTCTCGTGGGAGTCGTGTCGGCCGACGTCGGCATCAACCTGCCCGACTATCGGGCAGCCGAGCGGGCCTTCCAGCTCCTCTGTCAGGTGGCCGGCAGGGCTGGAAGGGGGCCGTCGGGCGGAAGCGTGGTGATACAGACGTTTCAGCCCGACAACTACGCGATCAGGGCCGCCGCCGCCCAGGACTACCGCCGGTACTACGACCGGGAGCTGCCCCATCGGAGAGAGCAGAAGAGCCCGCCCTTTAGCAAGCTCATTCGCCTGCTGTATGCCCACACCAACAGGGCGGCCTGCGAGCGGGAGGCGCTTCGCGTCGCCGAGGGGCTGCGCCGGGAGCGTGACTCGTGGGGCTACTCGGACGTGGATGTGCTGGGCCCCATGCCCGCGTATCCGGCCCGAGTGCGCGGTCACTACCGGTGGCAGCTACACCTCCGCGGGCCCGACCCGCGCAAGGTGCTCGACGGCAGGCCGCTGCCCAAAGGCTGGTCCGCCGACGTCGATCCAGTGGGCCTTGCGTGAGGGCTGATGAGGCGACTCGCGAAGGCGCAAATACCTTCCCCGCCGCTGGGGGAAGGTATAGGATGGGAGCTCCTCAGCCGCATGGCCTGACTTGACGGTGAGGAACCCATGAAACCCCGCCTGGTCTATGTCGGCCTCTTTCTGCTCACGGCGGCGGTGCTGTGCATTGAGTTGCTGCAGATGCGGCTGCTGTCGTTCATGCTCTGGCACCACCTGGCGTACATGGTGATCTCCATGGCGCTGCTCGGCCTTGGCGCAGGTGGGGCGTTGCTCGCCGCGCGAGCCGAGAAAATACTCCTGCGGTGGGAGTCCTGGATTGCCGCGTCGGTCGCCGCCGCCGGCGTGGCGACGGTGGCGGCCTTCGCCCTGACGTCGCGCGTGGGGCTGGACACCTTTGACCTGTCCGGATGGGACTACGTCGCGCTGGCGCTGTACTACGCGGTCCTCGCCGTACCCTTCTTGTTCGCCGGGCTGGCCCTCGCGATTGTCTTTACGGTGTGGGTCGACCGTATCGGACGGGTCTACTTCGTCGACCTCGCGGGCTCGGCCCTCGGCTGCTATCTCTTCTACTTTCTCATCGAGCCGCTGGGCGCGCCCCGTGCTCTCGTGCTGATGGCGGCCTTGCTCGCCGTGGCCGGAGTCCTTTTCTCCCTCGGCTCCGGCTCACAGACGCTCCGCCGCGTAACCGTCGGGATCGCCGTTCTTCTGGCGGCGGCGGTGCCGCTGGCCGACGATCTGGTACCTGCCAGCCCGGCCGGCACCAAGGCACTGGCCGAGATGATGACGCTGGACGGTGCTCGGATCGTCGGGACACGCTGGACGCCCATCGCGCGCATCGACGTCCTGGAGGCAGATGAGTCAGCCCATCTCTTTTTGCCCGACTGGCCTGGCGACTCGATGAAGGTCGTCACCGTCGATGGCGACGCTCAGACCTACATCTTCCGTCGGCCCGACGTTCGCGAGGGAGTGTCTCGGCCGGAGCTGTTCGAGCTGACCAACTACGAGCTGGCCATGCTCCTCAAGAGCGGGCCCGACGTGCTCATCATCGGGCCCGGCGGCGGCCACGAGATCTACGTGGCCCACCAGATGGGCGCGTCGAGCGTCACCGGCGTCGAGTTGAATCCCGCGATACTGGAGATGAGCCGCGACACCTACGCCGAGTTCGCCGGCAACATCTACCAGTCGATGCTGGCCGAGCCGGTCGTCGGCGAGGGTCGCAACTTCCTCCGTCGCTCCGACCGCAAGTTCGATGTCATCCAGATGACCGGCGTCGTTACCTGGGCCGGTCTCTCCTCGGGGTCGTACGTGCTCTCGGAGAGCTACGTGTACACCGTGGAGGCCTTCCGCGATCTGTTTTTGCACCTCAAGCCCGACGGCATCCTGGCAGTCTCGCGCTTTCGGCTCACCCCGGCCCGCGAGACGTTGCGTGTCGTCAGCATCGCCTACCGCGCCTTGGAGGACCTGGGCGTCGACGAGCCGGCCGGCCATATAGCTGTCATGAGCCTCAATCCCACTCTGGCCATGGTCCTGGCCAAGCTCTCACCCTTTACGACGGACGAGATCGCCTTGCTGAAGGATGCGGCAGCCGAGGCGGACGGCGTCATCTTCGCCGCCCCCGGCGTGGCGACGAACACGCCCTATGCGGAACTGCTCCAGGCATTCGCCGCGGACCGGGAGGTGGACTTCTTCGACGCATACCCGTACAACGTCACGCCGGTCTACGACGACCGACCGTTCTTCTTCGAGTACTACAAGTGGTCGCGGTTCCTGGACGACTTCGGAGGCGTGGACGAGTCCGTGAGAGGCGCTAACCGGCCGGTCGCGATCACAGTGCTCGGCAGCATGCTCGGGCTGGGCGGGCTGTTGTCCGCGGTCTTGGTCATCGGGCCGCTGGCCGTGTTCCGCCGCATGGGCCTCGGCGTAACTCGCTGGTGGTCGGCGGCCGGCTATTTCGTCCTCATCGGCGTCGCCTTCATGTTCGTCGAGATCAGCATGATGCAGCGCTTCGTGCTCTTCCTCGGCCACCCCGGGTACTCAGTGCCGGTCGTGCTGGCCTCGCTGCTCATCTTCGCGGGAATCGGCTCGTACGTGACGTCGAGGTTGCCCCTTGCCGAGTCCGCCAAGCTCGTCGTCGGCCTGCTGGGCGCGCCCGTCGCCCTTGGGGTGCTCCTGGTGGTGCAGTTTCCGCTGTTCGACGAGCTGCTCGGCAGGTCCCTTGGGGCTCGTGCCGTGGTGACGATGGGCATGATGGCGGTCCCCGGCGTGCTCATGGGCATGCCATTTCCGCTGGGCCTGACCGTCGTCGCCCGGGTGTCCCGGCACCTGGTGCCCTGGGCGTGGGGCATCAACGGCGCAGCCTCCGTCATCGGCGCGGTCTTCGTCGTCTTCGTCGCGATGTCGCTGGGATTCACCTGGACCGTCGTCATCGCCGCTGCGCTCTACGTGGGCGCCCTCGCGGCCCTGTGGCCCATGCTCGCTTTGACACACGACTCGGACGTAGCCTAGAATTCCGCTCGCCACGGCCCTGCGGCAATGTCATCCTGAGGAGTCCCCGACGAAGGACCTGGCGTGGGCTCCCATTCCTGTCGCCCCACCCCAGAACACGTTCTTGGAGCTAATATGCCCGACTACAAATACACCGTCGTCCGCGTCGGGGTCCACCCACGCGACTCAATGGACCCTGAGCGGCTGGAGCTCGAGCGCGTCGGCGCGCGGCACGTGATCGTTCCGTACACCGACGATCCCAATGAGGTCATCGAGGCCACCCGGGGCGCGGACGGCGTCATCGATCGCGAGTCGCCCATGCCGCGGCGGGTTTTGGAGGCTCTGGAGAGCTGCAAGGTCGTGCTGCGGACCGGCATCGGGGTGGACGTCATTGACGTCGAGGCGGCGACGGAGCTGGGGATCGCAGTGGTCAACCTGCCCGACCTGTGGATCAAGGAGGTCGCCAACCACGCCTTCGCGCTCTTGCTGGCGTGCAATCGCAGACTTTTCGTCCTAGACCGCGACATCCGCGGCGGCAAGTGGGAGCCCATCATCCCGTCGCCCGTGGGCAGCCTGCATGGCGAGACTGTAGGCATAGTCGGACTTGGCAATACCGGCCGGATGCTGGCCCGCCGGGCCGCGGCGTTTGAGATGACCGTCATCGGCACGGACCCCTACGTCCCCGATTCGGTGTTCGCGGAGTATGGCGTCCAGTCCGTCGGCTTCGACGAGCTGCTGGAGCGGTCAGACTACATCTCGGTCCATTGCCCGCGTACCGAGGAGACGTTCCACCTGTTCGACGAGGACGCGTTCCGCGCCATGAAGCCGACCGCTTACCTCATAAACACCGCCCGCGGTCCCATCGTCGAGCATGCGGCACTGGTGGAGGCGCTGACAGCGGGCTGGATCGAAGGCGCCGGGCTGGACGTCCAGGAGTTTGAGCCGCCCGACCTCAACGGCCCGCTGATGAAGCTGGACAATGTAGTGCTCACTCCGCATACTGCCTACTTCTCAGACCCGGCCATCTCGGCGGTCCCCGTCAGGTGCGGGCAAGAGGTGGCCCGGGTGCTCAACGGCCGGATGCCCCTCAACCTCGTTAACCCCGATGTTCTCGGCAAGCTGCCACTGTCCGCGGACTGACATATGCGGGATCTGACCGCTCACGGGCCGATGCGTGCTGGTACGGCCGGGCTACAAACCTACTACTATGTTGTCCGGCACGATCGGACTATTGGCGGCCATACATTCTCGCCCGACCGCGCAGATTGCCATCGGACTCTCCGATATGCTAGATCCCGCGCTCCTGGCCCCGTAACCCACGAAACCACGTCCGAGAGCAGTTCCATGACGGCATATCCCCTCTACATGAAGTCCGCAACCCTGATGAACGCCCGCCGCGCAGTCGGAGGGCTGGGGAGGTAATAGCCACGACAGCCCGTTGTCGTGGCTTCTGGAGGCCTCCCGGATGGGAGGCTTTTTCTTTGTACTTCCACAGGACGACACCTACGTGAAAGTCCTTCTTCGCCTGGCCGGCTACACCCTGCGACAATTGACATCGGTCTGTTCACCAGGTCTAGCAACCGGCAGGCCGTATCCCTCGATACCCCCGATGTTTCATCGGGGGTATCGAGGGGCGGCCCCACAGAGTACTGACACACCCTAAGTGTTGACAGAAATACTTCTCCCCGGCAAGATAGTTCGTGTCGAACGAATAATGCGAGGTGGGCGTTGGAACAGGATAGAAAGAAGCTCTCCGAGAGGCTGGTCGAGGCGATGGAGCGCATGTCGTTGCAGATGCGGCCGAGCTCGCTGGCGGAGTGGCAGGACCTGGAGTTGACGATGCCACAGGCGCGGACCATGTTCCTGCTCCACAGGCAGGGGCCCACGCGCATGGGCGGGCTCTCGGGACACTTTGGCCGAGGGCTGCCCTCCGTCACCAGCATGGTGGACAGGCTAGTGAAGAAGGGCTTGGTTGAGCGTGTGGAGGACCCGTTGGACCGGCGGGTTGTAGTCTGCCGGCTGACGAACGAGGGCAGGGAAGCCGTTGAGCGGTTCTGGCAGGTAAGCAGAGAACGTCGCCTTGCACTGGCCGGCGCGCTGACCGTAGAGGAGCTCGAGATGGTCGTGCCGGCCCTGGAAACGCTCACCGAGGCCCTTGCCAGGCCAGAGGCGGAAGGGCGGGCCGTGGTTGCCGAGGAGGCCAAGAGCCTATGAAAGTATTGCTACGTCTGACGGGATACGCGTGGGCGCACAGGGTGCACCTTGGGGGCGCCTACCTGACTATGTCCGCCTCCACGGTCTCGATGATGTTCGTGCCGTACTTCCTGGGGACGGCCATAGATGAGGCGCTGGCCAACGGCTCATCGGGCAGGCTGCTCCTGCTCGCCGGTGGGATTATGCTGGTCAGCGTTCTTCGCGGCCTGTTCTCGTATGGCCAGACCTACCTGGCCGAGACGGTTTCGCAGAAGGCCGCGTTCGATATTCGCCAGGACATCTTCCGGAAACTGCAGAGCCTCAGCTTCGGGTTCCATGACCGGCAGCAGACCGGCAATCTGATGTCCAAAGCTACCGCCGACGTGGACGCCGTCCGAATGTTCATCAGCATGGGCCTTATCAGGGGTCTCACGATATTCGTGACCGTCGGTATGGTCGGTGGGCTGATGCTCGCCACTAACTGGCGGTTGGGCCTGGTCAGTATGGCCTTTGTTCCCATCGTGATGTGGCGGGCGGTCCAGATGTCCCGCAAGCTTCGCCCCACCTGGATGAAGGTCCAGGCAGAGACCGGGAACATGACCACCGTTCTCCAGGAGAGCCTCGCCGGGATTCGCGTGGTCAAAGCCTTCGGCGGCCGAAAGTACGAGGAAGAAAAATTCGAGGGCACAGCCAGCTCGGTGGCCGACCTGACCTACTCTGCCACCAGGCTGTTCGCCTCTCAAGGCTCGTTCATGACCTTCGTCTTCACGGTGGCCATTGGGGTCATCCTGCTCATCGGTGGCCGTGAGGTCGTCGACGAACGGCTGACTCCGGGTGGGCTCGTAACCTTCATCCTGCTCATGGGCCTTATGCAGATGCCGGTCCGCATGACCGGCTGGCTGGTCAACACATTCACCAGGGCCTCGGCGGCGAGCCAGCGGATATTCGACGTGCTCGACGCGGTCTCACCCGTAACCGAGAAGCCGGGAGCTCCAGAGATGCCTCTGGCACGAGGCCACGTGAAGTTCGACCACGTCTCCCTGAGCTACGACACGGCCGGAACGGCCATTGAAGACGTGGACTTCGAGGTGCTGCCGGGACAGCTCGTCGCCATCCTGGGAGGCCCGGGGTCCGGCAAGAGCACCATCGTGCACGCCATTCCGCGGTTCTACGACGTCACGTCCGGCAGCGTCACCATCGACGGCACCGACATACGCGACGTTACGCTGGCATCGCTCCACGCCAACGTCGGCATAGTCCAGCAGGACGTGTTCGTCTTCGCCGCGACCATCAGAGACAACATCGCCTACGGCGTAGACGAGGCGACACACGAGCAGGTGGTCGCGGCGTCCAGGGTCGCGCAGCTACACCACTTCATAGACGGCCTGCCGGACGGCTACGACACCTGGG
>PVBE010713165.1_pt1 | contig 10459 bp, 20 predicted proteins | sample 1631181 | NCBI WGS metagenome assembly PVBE01 (sample SAMN08397723, study PRJNA350692) | Marine metagenome, whole genome shotgun sequencing project. | isolation source: water | place: Pacific Ocean | collected 2012-04 | reverse complement strand
GGCATTAGGTCGACTGTCTTCGATTTATCCTTCACCTTCCCGTTCAACCTGCCACGGAATACGCATGCTGGTACCACGGCCGAAAACCCCATAACGATACTCCTTATAAGAGCAAGTTTCATGTGCGCCAGTTAAACGATGCTCGATGCCTGCGCCATAGTTTTCAATATGTAACTGATGACGCTCGCCCAAAGCAATTGCTGCTTCCTCACATGCCACATAAGAGTCACGCATTTCTCTGGTTGAGAAGTTTGTATGACACCCCGCACCATTCCAATCACCCTCGGCTGGTTTGCCCTCAAAGGTAACAACCATATGATGCCATTCGCTGACACGGTGCAAAAGGTATCTTGAAATCCATAGGTCGTCAGATACCTTAAGCGCGCTAGAGGGACCAACCTGATACTCCCACTGCCCTGGCATGACCTCTGCATTTATTCCCGATACTCGAATGCCAGCTGCCAAGCAAAAATCCAAATGGGTTTCAACCAAATCACGACCAATAGCCAGCCCGTAACCGGCGCTACAGTAGTATGGTCCTTGGGGCAGGCTGCGGAATTTATTATCACTTCTGGACGCTATGGTCCCGACTGGATTAGCTTGAAGATTAACAAGAGTATATTCTTGTTCCATCCCAAACCATACGTCTTGGTCCTCGTGCAAAGCAGCAACCGGTGCCAGTTCCCGTCGAGTGTTGCTCTCGTGCGGGGTACCATCGACATTAAACACTTCGCAAAGCACAAGAATGTTGTCTGCCCCTCGAATGGGGTCATGGTACGTCCTAACCGGGACCAGCACGCAATCAGAAGCAGAGCCTTCAGCCTGATTTGTGCTAGACCCATCAAATCCCCACCCCGGTGGTTCTTCTCCTTTCGCTAGAATCTTTGTTTTACTTCGAATCTGTGCGGTAGGCTTCGTACCGTCTACCCAAATATATTCTGCCTTAATCATAATATGATTCCTCCTCTATAGAATGACTATGACTAATAACTTGTGCGCGAAATGGAGAAAACGTAAAAATTTCTCCCGACTCGCTTTTAACAATAAGATCGCACGTCTTTGGCTGGAAGCGAATAATCTTTCCCTTCTTGCCCTCGCAAATAACTTGGTCACCGACTTTCATAGGAAGAACACCAAGGCAATAATAACAAAAAGCTGCCCAAACAGAAAAACTGTCTTGCAAAATTCTTTCAGAAGCTCTTTTCTTTCCACTAACACCCTCTCAGTTACGTTCTAATTACACCACATATTGCTGTTAATGTCAAGGAATATTATGCTAAATTATTCAAGAATTTCTTCTTCGGTCTGATCGCTGCCGCTAAAGCTAAGCGGCTCTAACAGATTCTCAACGACTCGCGATTTCCCTAAATTAGATGGAAACCAACGCACACTGTATTCGTTGTTCCCGGCGTCGGTTATGTATTCCTTAAGAATAATACCAGTGCGATTCTCACCCTTAAACTTGACCAGATCTCCGACTTTCATAGCAGGTTGTCTCTCTGCGTTGTCGTGCCGTAATATCGACATCCATGTATTATTGTTCATTACCTTGGTTCTCCCTTGTTGGTGGTCTTCTCTACTTTTGCGTACGCTTCAGTCGCACGGGCCCTCTTGTAACGTGATACCAGCTGTCCCCTATAAACATCAGTCATACATTCCTTTTCTAGAATTTGCCGATACAGACCCGCGAAACCATGCTTGTCTAGTAACACGTCCAAATCCCTTTTAAAAGCCTCTATCCGTTTATTCAGTGGTTCCATTTAATTCCTCCCCTCGCTTAAGATTGGCTAGATGGCGCTGTAAGTACCAAATAGCCTTTTTGATATCTTGCACTGGATTCGCTTTAAATCGGTGACGGCAAATATACTTAACAGCATTTCCGTCACTAAATCCCAAGCCCCAATCTTCTATTACATCAATAGCTTCGTGCTTGGCGTCGTCAGGCTTATAGTGCCTTGGGTGGTCAACCATTTCCTTCTCTAGAAGTGGGCGATCAATCATGTACTCGCCACAACATCCTTTTTCTAAACAGTCTTGTTCAGATACACAGCTGCGATCGCCCATCTTAACACCCATCTCCGTCCAGGCTTTCGTTGCTCTTCGGAAGATATTCCTCTCTTTCCTTTTTGATGTTGCGCTGCCACCTCTTGAGAAGACGATAATGCCTGGGTGTTTCTTTGCACCGACCACCCGGCTTCTTATATCGAATGCCCGTAACCCATGCTGCAACCCATATCTTCTTGGGAGTTTTATACCTGCAACACTTCTTCACTTTTGGTACCATCCGAACTATGTGCTTCATCCAGCCATGCGCCGCTGAGATAGGGTCAAAGCGATTTGTACCATATAACTTTTCATATATCTTCCACTGCTGCAAAATTCCGAGCGCCATTGGAGTGCGCTTATCTCTACTGAACTTTCGGTCGCCTTGCGCGTTGGGGTTATAACCGGACTCCGAGCAAGCAGCAGCCAATATCATTCCACGCACCTCTGGCGCCGGGTTGTACTGACTTTCAACCTCGACAAGCTTCCACAGAAGTTCAACGTCAATGGTGGCTGGGTCTTTTACATGTTTACAAGTCATTGCTTGCTCGACCAAAGCTCCATAATTAACCAGATTGGTGTGCGAAGGAGCTGTAATTGCAGCCGCAACCACCATTAGCAGTGGTTCAATTATCATGGGTTACCCTCCAAAATGTCTAACGCTTTCTGCACCTTTGTTCTCGTCCGCTCAACCATTTTCAAGCGGCTGTCGACTGTGCTGCTTTGATAATCTATAGCCTGCTTAAGCAAATATAGTTCTTTAAGAACTTCTTGCAACAGCGCGACCTCCTTTTTTGGTTCGTATATTCTCATTTGTGTTATGACTCCAATAAATTTTTTACGACAGGCTTTTGCGCGGAGCGCATGACCGTAAAGAAGCGATGCATCTGGAGCTTGGACTCCCAAGAAACGTCACCACGAACACTGCCATGCAACCAGTATACTTTAACGTAACCGGGAGGAGAGTTTTCAGCGATTATTAACGCCAACGCTCCGTCTTCCCTGTCTTGAACTATGTCACCGATATTCATATTTCATCCTGCACTCACCACACACAGCTCATCAGTGTGCCACCATGCCCTAGCGTCCCCCTCATTACCGTCCGACGTCCAATAAACATAAAAATACTGTGTCTTCCAATTATCATCATCATAATAAATATCAAGAATCACGCCGAAGCCGTGCTTGTTAGGTTTACAACCAGAAACCAAGCCAGATGGGTTCGCACGTACTAAATCTCCCACTTTCATCATTCACTTATAACTCGCAATTCTTTGGAAAGCAGAATATAATTTCTAGTTCCTTGAAGGTTCGTGACGGGGGAACACGGAAAGCATACTTCAGCCTTGGTGGGTCTGAATTTTTCTTTGATAATCCGCAAAACTACACCAATACCATGAAACCGGCGAAGAGCCTGAGTTGATTTAACCAAGTCACCTACCTTCACTTAATACCTTTACATCATCAACACCCGCATATACAGTTTGACCCTTAAAATTGATGTATGCAATCTCGTCACAACGCGGAGTCGACAAGACTATAACCCCCAGCTCGTCCCAAGTATCCCTATAAGTATTCGTCGGCGGGTGGTCCGATGGCACCCACGAACGATACTGTATTAAATCACCAATTTTCATTAAATTATTTTAAGTATGCAATACCATATGGTCCAGAACAGTATAACCCATAGTCAGAATCAGTCACAAAACCGCGAGCATGATTGGTGGCAGGAGCCTTCCAACTTGCCGCCTTAAGGATTGCGCCGTCGACTTTGCGTACAAAACCATATACGCTCTCGCCGCAGTCCGCGCCAGGAGTATATTTAATGAGCTTCCAATAAACGCTTCCCGGCTTCACCTTAATCTCTTGTGGAGTCAGGGTCGGAAATTTCGCAGCGTAGTGATTGGCAATTTTGACCTTCACCCCTTCCACATATTTCTCAAAGCTAAAGTCAATTTCTTCTTGAGTGAAACCCTTATCATGAATTGGCAATCCCACTATAGTTTCTCCTCCTCGGGGTACATCCCGTTCTCGTGGCTATAGTAAACCACAAACTGAAAGAAAAGTCAAGCATTCTTTTATTTTTCAAGGAGCAGATACGTCAACGACTCGCCAGCCCCTTTCAGACAACGAAAGGATCCTCCAATCGTTTCCTGTCTTCTGAGACAAGTGGTGTCTTTGTAGATAAGCCTTGGAAGCGGCAGTGGGGAATTCCATTGCCTCGACTTCACAAAAAATACGATCCTTGCTCTGGTTTTCTTCTAACGTCATATAAAATGTCTTCATTCCATCATCTCCAGTTTTTGAAATGTTTTAATCCAAGTCTTGTTCTTCTGCGCTATCAGGGTTATCCAATGCTTGGTCGCAATCGGATAACAGTCTCTAGTGATCTGTAATACCCCGCGCGCCACCTGTTGAATCTCCCACTGTGCATCAGACGGAAGACGCAGCGCTACAAATTTAAAGATATTGTTAAGGTTCGCTGTCCCATAATATTCTGTATACAAATTTTGTGGCAGCACTCCTCTCGCCTGTTCTCTACAAACGCCAGCGGAGACCAACGCCTCATATAAGTGTAGGCTACGTTCATGATGCAGCTTGAGCAAATTACTGGCGCGGGATGAAACACCATGAGGCACCTTAACAAACCCAACTGTAGGATTGATTAGCTCATCGGCATTGCTCGCTTGGCGATTTGATTTATGTTGAGTTCTGAACGAATTCGGTTCATAAAACTCAATATTTATATCGGTGTACCTTCGGCTAATCTCGTTATAGGACCAAGTACGATGCCGCATGTGTTGCTTAGAGATGTACATGGGCACCATAAACCTAAAAGTGATTGCACAATGTTCCAAAGGCGAAGTATGTTGATGTTCAAGCAGGTACTTAATCAGCTTATCGTCTGCGCCGTCAATAGAGTCCGTTCGTTTTCCATGACTCACACGCGCGCTATTAACGATCGACAAATCAGAACCTAAGTGATCAACATACTCCACGGCACCAATGGAATCTCCATAGAGTTCGATTCTTTGTTCGCCCTCGTATGCCATATAAGAATATTACTGTAATTCTAGCCCTATGTTAAATTAAAAAGGGATATCGTCATCAAAATAATACAACGCTCTGTCCGCAAAATTAAACGAAACCTGCCCGTGCTTGTCCAGGCTGACGCGCGAGATCTCTCCCGCATCTGCATCTTCGTGTTCAGCGTTTAAAAGCTCCTTATTGGTATTAAGGATCTCTGTCGACAGATCAACAAACATCTTAAGTCTAGCCAGATCATCGATTGTCACGCTGCCTTGTCCGTTGACGCCGTTATACCACTCTACAATACCAATTAGCGCTTCCTTCGCGGAATTATTTAAAAACATTTTATTATCCTCCTTAAGTTATTATTGCACTAAGCGTGCCGCTATTCTTCACCTTGTCACTCGCCCATAAGATCAGTTACCGCTTCCTCAATCCTCTCAAAGATAAGCCCATAATAGCTTTCGGGCATGTCTTCAATATGAGGCAGCCACGAAATGCCTAGCTGCTTGCCGTCGACTGTCATAGACTCTTTTGCAGAATAATCAAGATATATACTCAACTTGTCCATAGGCTTCGCTAACGGCAGCTTTATGATTTCAAAACTGCTAGCTTCAAACTTCTGTTGCAATTCGTGAATGATTCGAGTCTTCATAGGCAATAGTAACTAGGTTCTACCCGTGTCTAGCGTTGTCTTTTTAAAAGCAAGCCCCCATTTTGTGGGGACTCGCTTTGAGGATATCGACGCAGGGATCAAAGCGGGGAATCGGTTTCTCGCAGAGGATTCCAAGCCAGCCTACCTTTAATTTGGTTTTACCGTCAGGTGCGACGTTCGTTATAGGCAATGAACGCCAATTAAAACATTCCGCCGTATGGTTCACACTCCCCAAGCATGCTTGACAATGTGGTTCGGACGAGATCCCTGCGAGACGCCTTAATCGTAAACCAACAACTGCACTTTGCCCTCCCACGCTGGTATATACATACTATATCAAAGTTTGGGTTTTGTCAAGGGTCTTTCTGCTCTCGACAACACTTTTAATTCTTCGACGGGAACCCACATGAAAATCGTATTAAAAAATACTTTCACATGGTGAGGGCTAGCTGATGGTGTCCACGCATTTGAGACTTCAGTGATTACCCCAATACAATTAGGAGACTTAATTTGTATAACCAAATCCCCAATGCAAAAGTTGTCGTCGAGATCTACCATTCATCGTTAGACTCATTACTCTCGCGATAAAGTTCGGGCTCTAAAATATCTTGCATCCAGAGTAATGAGTCTATCCAACCATCATGGTAATCCTCATCAACCTCAGAAAAAACATCAGCCTTATCTGTCTCATGTTGCTCTAATTTTTCTTCTATCATATCCCATAAATCATTCAAGCTTAAGCTCATTTTTCTGTGTCCTCCGTCGATATACGATCATACATGGTTAAACCGTTTAAATGATCGATCTCGTGTTGTATACACACACTCTCTAACAAATCCATTTTTTCATCACCATAAAGAGTTAAAGTATCCTGGTAATTATCTGCTTTTATTAAAACATTTCGAAATCTCTCAGTAACTACCACTTCACCTGGAAAAGAGAGGCAACCCTCATCAAACCGCACTTTATCAAAACCGTTGACGACACAAGGATTAACTAACACAATCGGGCTTTTCACACAAATTAAACAAACTCGCTTATTAATTCCAATTTGATTAGCAGCCAGTCCAACTCCATTCTTATGCGCACGCAGTGTTTCAAACAGTATCTCACCAATTCTTACCCCTTCTTCGAGATCTACAGGAAAGCATGGTTTACGCAGCAATTCTAAATTGGTAACAATATTATTCATTTGTTGAATTTTATAAAAAACTCGTTACATACGATGTATTGTAAACCAAAGAAGACAATTGACTCGTATATCGATCTGCTAAATCGGGTCGGTTCCTTGCATTCGCGTCTTCCACTAACATTCGTAAACGCAAAACCGCTCGTTCTGAATTAACAAAAAACTCCACAGTCCGACGCACGACATCGACGGCAGCTGCCACCATAGAACGATTTCTACTTCTAAACGAAATCAAAGTTCGGCATCCATTGTCTATTATTAAAGTAACCTCGGTGTTCACTTCAGTACCCCTTCCCCGGCGACGGAGGTCTCTTAGTTCCTCTTCATCAATCTCAATATAAAATTCTTCTAATTGAAGATTGCTAAGCGAATGACAATCTTCGACTAATTGTGTCACGATACCATTAAATAGTGCGTCGACCATGCCAGCGCCACTGGACTCGATTTCATAACAAGTTTCTTCGCCCTTGAGGTTGGTTATTCCCAAGCCACATGTGACATTGGTATGGTTATTCGCCAAATCCTCAACAATTATCAGTTTTTCAATTGAAAAGCGAAGATATCTGTCGGCGAGCACTTCTTGAATGATCTGCCTATTAAGCTCTGTTCTGACATCATCCGGTGTTTTCTTCTTCAATCGAATTGGTACCTACTGGTGATCTTTCTACTAATAACTATGCTGATGTATGCCAATATCACACCAGCAAACACATCAAAGATATAATGCTGTTTTAAAAATAACGTAGCTAAAGACACCAGCACAGCCCACAACAGATAAAGAAAACCAACCCCTTTCCATCTGGTGGCGCAATCAGCCCTCTTAATACAAAAATATAATACCCACGAAAAAGTCACGTGGGTGGAGGGAAAAGTATTAGATGCCGCATCGAGCTGTCTGGTCATTTCAACAAGCCACACGGAAAGCGAAAAAGTAACTTGGGGCTCTAAACCTTGCCTTGGGTAAAACGATGGAAAAGACAAATGAAAAATTGCCAACACAGCCATCGAAAACGTCAGAGAAATAATCGTATTAAAAAATACCTCACGTCGGTGCATCGTAAAGATAGTAGTACCCACAATTACAGGAAGTAACGTATGATAAACCCATATGAACTCGGGGATAAAAGGAATTACATGGTCAAGGGGCACCAAGAAAGAATAAGTATGCGTCGCTAGCGCCTGCGCAAAGAAATATAATAGGCTACTAATAGCGAGCCAAGCAAATATGTATTTTGCTTTTACCCCTAGTGCCAACTAGACTCCTCCATGCTGTGCAAGCAAGTGCGTACAGCTTTACGCACCCTCGAATACTAACTAACCCCTTAATATCCAAACGGAAGATTTTTAACTATTTTTTATTGCTTTAAGCTCACTTTTTTTAAGATCCGCCGAAACAACAACAACGCTCTTGATACCAGAATCACTAAAAATCTTCTTCACCGTACTATAAAGTTCGGGATAGGATTCTGAAACTATAAAATAATCTTGTAGCAACTTGGGTATACCCCTTCAAATTCTAGAATATATAGTAAACCAAAAGTAATTAACCCAAGCCGCACATATCATTTATTTATTGTAAAGATGCTTCCCTTTGCGACTCCATTAACAGAAGAATAGGTTGTACCGGATGGAACCGTGTAGTAAAGTTCTGGACCGCTGCTGTACTCCTCATGTCCGATATCGAACATAGTAATCTCGCCGTTACCAAATGTCCCCTGAGTACAGTTATAAGGCGCGTCATCTAGATAATCAAAATCGTGACTCATGAAGCATATTTGAAATACATTCTGACTAGCCATATCCGATAGCGCGGCGGCTGTTAGTGTGAAAGACTGATACCCAGAGCTTCCCCACGATGTAGTAACGTTGTTGGTGTACGCCGTAAGGTGTGTATTATTAAAACCAGCTTGGTAGCCGTCTAAATCATTATAAGAGGCATTGGATACCTCAGTCGACAAATCTGGTCCTGTTGCTTTAACTCCAATAATTCCATGAGTAGATCGAACTGCGTAGCCGCGAGAATAAAGCTTCACCACGCCGGAAAACGGGACACCCGTAACCCCAGACGTATCAAAAGCAATGAAAGCTCGATACACATAATATGTCGAAGCCGAATTGCAAGAGTTCGGTTGGTATGATTGGTGAACCCCGATGTACCCGGTGGTGCTTGTGTACGAGTAACCTGCACTTGTGGCATCGTGTACGGTGTCCCAGGTAGACGCGCCAGCGCGACAAGTGCCATCAGTATCGTCGGCGTGGATCGTGAATGAGCCTCCAGCACCACCCGCGTATGCGATATCATGAATCTTGCGCCCAGACCCCGATGCGCCAAAAGCAGGCAGATATTCAAAACCATTAGATTCCGTATCGTTTTGAGCGTCTGCGTTTGTAACAACTATATCAACTAGACCAGCGGAGCGAGCACCTGTTGTACCCGTGAGTGTGGTTGAATTAACGAATGATACACTTGTTGCCGAAACACCACCAAGTGTTATGGTTGCCCCGCTAGCAAAATTTGCTCCGGTCAGTGTAAAGCCTCTTCCTCCGGTTGAAAAAGATCGGCTAGGATTAATTGATGATATCGATGGGGCTGGCGGGGCTATGTATGTAAAGCCATCGGATAGCGTACTAGTCTGGCTAGCCGGATCGGGATTTGTAACAACTACATCGACCAACCCCGCAGAACGAGCACCAGTCGTGCCCGTAAGCGAGGTAGAGTCGACAAATGACACACCTGTTACTGAGACGCCGCCTATCGCTATAGACGCCCCATTAATAAAATCCGTTCCAGTAATCGTAACGCTAGTTCCTCCAAGCGTTGAACCGGTGGTGGGCGATATCGATGAAACTGCTGGAGGGTCGACATTAACGTACGTATAACTATTGGACAACGTATCCGACTGAGCATCAGGATTCATAACACCCACCGTCACCGCCCCGGCGACGTGTGCTGGCGTGGTGGCTGTAATAGTCGTTGAACTGGTGAACGACTCACCCGTAGCGGCTGTTCCACCGATTGTAACACTAGGTGTCGCAACAAAGTCTGTTCCAGTGATCGTAACGCTAGTACCACCAGTCGTTGGACCAGAATTTGGCGATATCGATGATACGGTTGGGGCAGGATTAGAAGGCACCACATAATCAAGTTTCGGATCGGAAGCTGTTCCGCTATAATCGGCATAAATTACTTGGTTATAGAAGTAGACCGGAGACGCTCCGCGAAGATAGTCATAGGTATAATTTACGCAACAGACAGAAAAAACATTCTGACTGATCATGTCTGCTATGGCAGCTGCGGTCAACGTGTATACGTTCCAACCACTCGCGTTGAAGCCAGAAATATTATTCGAATAATCAGTAACATTGCCAGCCATCGAGGCACCAGCGACAAAACCAACGATATCATTATAATTAGCAGTCGTTAGAGTGGTCGAAAGATCTACCGGAGCAGTTGATTTTACAAGAATTGAGGTGTGGGTGCCGCTGGTCGAATGTCCATAAATACTTATCGTTGCACTAGAAACACTAGTGACCCCGCTAGT
>PVBE010040742.1_pt1 | contig 10459 bp, 10 predicted proteins | sample 1631181 | NCBI WGS metagenome assembly PVBE01 (sample SAMN08397723, study PRJNA350692) | Marine metagenome, whole genome shotgun sequencing project. | isolation source: water | place: Pacific Ocean | collected 2012-04 | reverse complement strand
GGGAGTTTGTACTTTAACAAATAGTGATATTCCAGTTAGGACATTAGGTACTAACCCAATTTCTATTACCGATGCAAGTACGACATTAAAAATTAATCATCCTGACCATCATATGTATGATACAAGCAATAATGTAACCATTGCTGGAGTTAAATCTGGCGCAGCAACTACTCTAAACGGTGCAATAACTGCTGCAGCAACCACACTTACTCTTACAAGCGGAACTAATTTTGATGATACTACTGGTACATATGCTCAATTGGCAGCAGGAACTTGGTATATTAAAATTGATGATGAAATAATGACATATTCTACAATTAGTACTAATGCTGTATCTAGTCTTACAAGAGGAGTGGACAGTACAACTGCTGCAGCTCATGTTGATGGTGCAACTGTAGAACTTTATCAAGTATATAAGGTTCCTCTTACAGAAATTAACAAAACACATACTGCAATTGCTAATCCAGAAATTGATAGTTATACCATTACTTGTAGTACAACTCCTGATGTTGGAACAAGCGATACTGCTACCGTCGGCGGAACTGTTGCAACTGCAACTGAAAATGCACTTATGGATACTTTTTCAACTATTATTGGATCGATGGAATTACCAAATACTGGTATTGCACCGAAAGCTTTAATAGTTAGGGGAACAAGTGCATCTGGAAGCCAAACATCATATGCAAATAGTCGTGATAATCCAACTACTGTGCCCGCAATTTCGTTTCCGATGAACGACAATTATAAATTTGATGTTCCTTGTATGATAACTTCTGCTATTAATGAAACAAATGAATTATCAAGTCGCAGATCATTAGAACTACAACTTACAATGTCAACAGATTCAGTGAGAATTTCTCCTGTTATTGACACAGGTAGAATGTCTATGATTGCGGTAGCAAATAGACTTAATAATATTGATTCTTCTTCTGATGTATATCCGACAACAAACTATGTTCCATCAACATATCCAGAAGGAGATCAAAACGCGGCTGTATATTTGACAAAACAAGTAACTCTTGATACATCAGCAACAGGATTGAAAGTTCTATTTGCAGCTCACAGGCCTTCTACAAGTGATATAAAAGTTATGTATAAAATTTTAAGATCAGATGCATCAGATGATTTTGATGATTTGGGATATACTTATTTTAATAGCGATGGTTCTCCTGACTCAGCAGTTAATCCGTCTGCAAGTTTAAATGATTTTCAAGAATATCAATATACAGCGGGAGTTACAGATGATGGAATAGGAGCTCCGCTTGAAGAATTTATATCTTTTCAAATTAAGATTATTATGCAGGGAACAAATAGTGCTGAACCTCCAAGAATAAAAGCTCTTAGAGTTTTAGCATTAGGAACATAAAATGAATGAAGTAAGGTATAAACAAGTCGAGGGCCATACGGATTTGGTAAGAGATACACATTCTCATGCTATTATTAATCATAATACCAGTGCATATGAACAAGCAAAAAAACGAGCTGCAGCTGCACAAAGACAAAGAGATGAAATAAGGGATACAACAAGAGAAATTAACAATATTAAGTCAGAAATGCATGAAATTAAAAGTCTTCTCATAAAATTAGTGGGAAATCAATAGAGGAGTAAGTATCGCATTGAGATAGGTTTCCATATAAATATGTAGAAAAGGAATAGAGTATGGCCACACCTACAACAAAAGCTACATTAAAAAGTTACTGTCTCAGAGCGCTTGGTTATGGGGTCATTGATATTAATGTTTCAGACGACCAGGCAGATGATCGTTTAGATGAAGCACTTCAATACTTTGCTCAATACCATTATGACGGTATTGAAAAAATGTATCTTAAACATTTAATTACAACCGCCGAAGTATCTAGAGCAAGGTCCGATGCATCAACCACAGCAACCGATACGCTAGATAGTGATATAACTGCAACTTGGAAAGAAGGAAAGAATTTTATTCCTGTTCCAAGTGCTGTTGTGTCTGTTGTGAAAGTGTTTCCATTTACCGATACTGGTGGTGGAAGCAGTATGTTTGATATTCGTTATCAATTACGGTTAAATGATCTGTTTGATTTTTCTTCAACATCTATTATCCAATATGAAATGACAATGAATAATATTGATTTGTTGCAACAGATATTGGTCGGTGAAACTCCTATACGATTTAATCAACACCAAAACCGTCTTTATATTGATATGGATTGGGAGAACGATGTAACAGCTGATGTTGATTATCTTATCATTGAATGTTATAGAAAACTTGATCCTACTTCATATACAGACATTTATGATGACATATATTTAAAACGATATGCGACTACACTTATTAAAAAACAGTGGGGTGCAAATCTTAGTAAATTTGGTGGAGTTACAATGCTCGGTGGAGTAACCATGAATGGTGAAACATTATACACCCAAGCAATAGAAGAGCAAAACAAACTTGAGGAAGAAATTCAACTTGCCTTTGAGCTGCCGATAAATTACATGATAGGTTGAAACACATACTATGGCAGTTAATACAGCATTTCATACAAACAGTTTTACATCTATAAAAACTGAAAGAAGCTTATATAGTGATCTTGTAAAAGAAGCGATTCAAATATATGGTCACGATGTTTATTATATGGACCGTGATCTTGTAGCAGAAGATACGGTGTGGGGAGAAGATTCTCTTTCTAAGTTCAAAACACAACATCCTATAGAAGTGTATATGGAAGATGCAGATGGTGGATTTGCTGGTGAAAGAGAACTGATGAATCAATTTGGTTTGCAAAATTTAAGTGAAGCAACCTTTGTTGTTAATAAAGAAAGATTTCAAGAATTAGATAGACAGATACGAATTCAAGATGGTACAGATACTAGTTCTGGTGGTTCAATACAATTAGAAGCGGGAACCACAAATCAATCATCATTATCATCAACATTAAGTACAGCTACAAAAAGTTTTATCTTTGATGAAAGTGGTGAGAAGGTAGTATTAGAAGAAGACAATGAAGGAAGAATATTATCTGAAGAAAGCGGTAATGAGTTTTATATTATTTTAGATACCGCTGCAACTGATTCTGATAGACCACAAGAAGGTGATGCAATTTATCATCCAATTCTTGATAAAATGTTTCAGGTTAATTTTGTAGACCATGATGAACCATTTTATCAATTGGACAATAATCCAGTATATAAATTAAGATGTCGCTTGTATGATTATAGTTCTGAAATTATTGATACTGGTATTACGGCCATTGATGCGATTGAAACTGAACATAGTATAGATGCACTAATTTATCAGTTTACCTTGGAACAGTCTTCATCTGTAAATGAGGAGATAAGATTAGAATCTTCTACTGATGACGATGTTGGTTCTGGATTACTACTTGAAGAAACAGATGGTGATAACATACTTGGTGAAACTGACAGCACTTCAGTTGGCGAAAGTATTATTCTTGAACGCCCGGCTGACACTGGTGATGATGCATATCTGTTGCAAGAAGACTATATAGTAGGTGACTTTAGTACCGACAAGACTGTACAAAATGAAATGTTTGAAGTTAAAAGTAGAACAATTTTGGATTTCAGTGAGTCAAATCCATTTGGAGATGTAGGGAGTAGTTCATAGTGTTAGGAACTCAATTTTATCACGAAACCATACGAAAGGTAGTTATTTCCTTTGGATCAATGTTTAATTCAATTAATCTTGTTCGTAAAGATAATTCTGGAACCATAACACAGACTATGAAGGTTCCTCTTGCGTATGGCCCCAGAGAAAAGTTTTTGGTACGTTTGCGTGATGATGCAGATTTATCAAAACAGGTTGCTATTACCTTGCCCAGACTTGGATTTGAAATTAAAAATCTTTCTTATGATTCTGCTAGAAAACTTAATCGTGTTCAAAAATTTAAAAAGGTTAAAGGCACAAATACAAAACAATTAGATACTCAATATATGCCAGTTCCATATAATCTTGAATTTGAATTATATATTATGGCAAAACAATCTGATGATGCGTTACAAATTGTAGAACAGATTCTTCCCTACTTTCAACCTGACTATACATTAACCATTAATGATATGTCAGATATGGGAATTAAAAAAGATGTTCCTATAATATTAAATAGTATTGGTTATGAGGATACTTATGATGGAGAGTTTACTTCTCGTAGAGCTCTGGTATATACTTTATCTTTTACTGCTAAATTTTATCTCTATGGACCTGTTACTTCCAGTAAGGTTATTAAAACGGCACAGGTTGACCAGTACACAGACTTGCCTGATGAATCTCCAAAACGTGAACAGAGATATAAGGTTACACCTAAACCATCAACGGCTGATGCTGATGATGATTTTGGATTTAATGAAACCACATCATTCTTCCAAGATGCATTAAATTATAACCCAGAAACAGGTGAAGACGATAATAAATGATGAATAAAGATACTTCATTACGAATTGATAAAGAGTTGGGTGTTATAGAAAAAATTGTTCCCAATTCTATAAATTCATACGAAGAAACAAAACAGGAAGTTAGTTTTCCTATAACTGATACAGATGATATTGAGAAAGACTATGAATATCAACGAGAACAGTTTTATAGTTTAGTTGATAAGGGGTCAAAAGCTATTGATGGAATTCTTGAACTTGCTAAAGAATCAGAACATCCAAGAACATATGAGGTTGCTGGAAATCTTATTAAACAAGTAGCGGAAGTTACAGAGAAGTTGGGTGATTTACAAGAGAAAATGCATAAATTAAAAGAGGTGCCAAATAATGCACCCAAGAATGTAACAAATGCATTATTTGTTGGTTCTACTAAAGAACTTCAAAGTATATTAAAAAACAAAGAAGATTAGTATAGGCAGACTTGGTTTTTAATATAGGATTAAAAATGGAAAATTATCTCGGCAACCCCAATCTCAAGAAAGCAAATGTCACCCAAGAGTGGACAAAGGAAGAGGTTGAAGAATACACAAAGTGTATGAAAGACCCCCTATACTTTATTCAAACATATATTAAAATTGTTTCTTTGGATGAGGGGTTAATTCCGTTTCATCTTTACGATTTTCAAAAAGAAATGGTAGGAACCTTTCATAATAATCGTTTCACCATATGTAAGTTGCCGCGTCAGTCGGGAAAATCTACTACTATCATCGCGTATTTGCTGCATTATATTCTTTTTAACCCAAGTGTAAGCGTAGCTATTCTTGCAAACAAGGCCGCAGTAGCAAGAGATTTGTTGGGCAGATTACAGCTTGCATATGAAAATCTTCCAAAATGGTTACAACAGGGTGTTATGACATGGAATAAGGGCAATTTAGAATTAGAAAATGGTTCAAAGATTCTTGCGAGCTCCACTTCTGCTAGTGCAGTTCGTGGTGGTTCTTATAACATTATTTTTCTTGATGAGTTTGCTTATGTTCCTGCTAATGTTGCAGAACAGTTCTTCAGTTCAGTTTATCCTACAATAAGTTCTGGTAAGACAACTAAAGTGGTGATTGTTTCTACGCCGCATGGTATGAATATGTTCTACAAGTTATGGTCTGATGCAGAAAATAAAAGGAACTCTTATGTTCCAATTGAAGTTCATTGGAGCGAAATTCCTGGCCGTGATGAGGAGTGGAAAATAGAAACTATAAAAAATACTTCTCAATCGCAATTTAACACAGAGTTTGAATGTGAGTTTCTTGGTTCTATTGATACATTGATTTCTCCACAGAAACTGAGAACAATGGCTTATAAAAACCCAAGACAATCTAATGCAGGCCTTGACCTATATGAGAAACCACAACAAGGCCGAACTTATATGTTAAATGCTGATGTTTCTCGCGGAACGAAAAATGATTATTCTGCTTTTATAGTATTTGATATATCAGAGATGCCATACAGAATTGTTGCGAAGTTTAGAGATAATGAAATTAAACCATTATTGTTTCCCAGTAAAATCCATGATGTTGCTCAGGCATATAACAAAGCGTTTGTATTGATTGAGGTAAATGATATAGGTGAACAGGTTGCTACAACTATGCAATTTGATTTGGAATACGATAATCTTATCATGGCTTCTATGCGAGGAAGAGCCGGACAAATTCTTGGTGGAGGATTCTCTGGCGGCCGCGCACAATTGGGAGTAAGAACAACAAAGGCGGTAAAGAAAATAGGATGTTCCAACCTTAAACAAATGATTGAGGATGATAAACTTATCATAGAAGATTTAGATATTATTAGTGAGTTATCTACCTTTATTGTTAAAGGGAGTTCATTTCAAGCAGATGATGGTTGCACTGATGATTTGGTTGCTTGTTTATTCATGTTTGCATGGACTAGTGATCAGACCTATTTTAAAGAATTAACCGATATGGATATTAGAAGCACTATGATGAAAGAACAACAAGATGCATTAGAACAGGATATGGCTCCATTTGGATTTGTTGTTACAGGATTAGAAGATGAAAATATTGGAGAAATTGTAGATGAGTATGGAACAAGATGGAGTCCTATAGTAAGGGACCATAGCTCAAATTGGTAAAATAATATTGAAATTAACAACAGCGATGAAAGGTGAAATGAAAATGAAAATTGATGTTTATGATAATGTACTAGAAGAACATAATGCGATATTAATTAATGATGAAGTTAGAAAATTAAAATGGGAATATGATTATATTTCAGCAGCAGGAAAACCAAATTTACATTGGCATGCTCTTTTGGGACACAATAAAGAAGAATGTGTTGCTGGGGGATATGAATGGGCTGATAATATTTTTGAATTTGCAAAGAACACATTAGATTTTAAATCCAAATATGGTATTAGTGAATATGAGAGAATTTATTGTAATGGCCAAACTTTTGGTTTAGAAACCCATCTTCATTATGATGATTCGGACTCACCTATCCCAGCAGAACAAAGATATACTTTTGTTTTTTATCCAAGACTTGATTGGAAAGCAGAGTGGGGTGGTGGAACAATTATTTACAATAAGGATACTTTGGAGATAGAGGGGCAAACCAAATATAAAGGAAATCGAATGGTTGCTTTTCATGGAGGAGTTCATCCACATGGCGCGGCTCCAATTTCTCGGCACTGTTATGATTTAAGAATTATTGTTGTTTTTAAATGTATTGTTTCATAATGTAGTTCAATTTGGTGAAAACCTAAATAAATTCGATTAAATCATTGTTTGCTTTTATATAACAATTTAAACAAAGAACTTTTGATTCGTTTATTAGGTGGAAAACTTCTTGCCTGCTCTTATCATTAGTGCCAACATTTTTTGTGATTCTACGAATTTTTAAGTCATGAGGATAGAATTTTAGGCACATTGTTTCGCTTTCGCCACAATGTACACAAGATTTATTGTTTAAGATTTCATTTAATAAAATAATTCTTTTACGATAATTACGTCTAGATACTCTTTTGATCGTTTCTTTATATTTTTCATAATGGGCATTTCCCCCATTTGATTTTTTAATTTTTTTTGGTTCTTTTGATATTTCTTTATCGGACATAATTTTTAAGTTTTGGAATCTAAGTATTTTTTCAACAGTACCCCATTCGCCATAAGCGTTAGAGTAGATAGGGCTGTATACCCGTGATCTACATTTTTATTTATACAATTCGACACTTATAAAAATCATGTTTGCGAATTGATTTTTTATAAATATTAATACAATAATACTAACACTCTTAAATTAAGGAGAGGAGTAAGAACATGGGATTTTTAGTTTCGCCTGGCGTACATGTTAAAGAGATTGATTTAACAAATGTAGTTCCATCCGTACAAACTACTATTGGTGCAATTGCTGGACCTTTTGAAAAGGGGCCAATATCTAGTGTGACTTCAATCAGTTCAGAAGAGGGATTGCTTGCAGTTTTTGGTAAACCTCTGACAACCAGCAATCAATTTGAAACTTGGTTTGCTGCAGCAAATTTCTTGCAGTATTCAGACCATCTTAAAGTAGTTCGTTGCGAATCCGGCACGGTTAATGCCGGCGCAGACAGTGGTATTCTCATTCGTGATGATGACCACTATCTTGCAAGTTTCTCAACAGGACAGGGTTCGCATGGCGAGTGGGCTGCACGTTCTGCTGGTACTTGGGGCAACAATATTGGTGTTCAAATTTGTTCTACTGCATCAGGATACGAGCAAATCCTCGATACGACAAATCAGTTAACCGACGGCGCTGCCTCGGCGGCCGCTACGACAATCACGGTTGATGATGCAGATTTATCAAACAATGCATTTAATGTAGGAGATATGATTTCTTTCTATTCAGATACTTCGTGCTTGGTGCCAGTTGATGAATTTAATGAGTATGAAGTAACAGCTATCAATACATCAACTGAGGTATTGACAATTCGCCTAAAAGATGACCCAAATAGTGGTGGTTTGCAAAATGCTATTCCAGATAATTCGTATATAAAGCGGAGATGGAAATATTACGACCTGTTTTTAGGTGCGCCTGGAACTTCAGCCGATGTCACGGCACGCAGTGGTTCCAATGATGAAATGCATATTGTTGTTTATGATACAACGGGTAAACTCACTGGATACGATGCTGATGTTGCTGGACAGAGAAGTTCTAGTGTTCTAGAAACATATTCACATGTGTCAAAAAGTTCAGTTGCTAAAGATGCTCAGGGTAGTAGCAATTACTATCCAGATGTGATTTTCAGAAAATCAAACTACATTTACTGGACGGATCATATTTCTGGTGGTTCAAACTGGGGTACAGATACAACTACTGCTTATACTTCAGTTATACCAATAACAATTGATTCACTTTCAGGTGGCACGGACGATCTTGCCGTAACTGCTGGTGAACTGACACTTGCATATGACAAGTTTGCCGATACAGAGTTACATGACGTTAATCTAATAATTGGCGGTAAAGGTGGTGGAGCTGGTGATACAAAAACCACTCAAGATACTCATGTAACAATGATTACAGACCTTGTTGAAACTCGTAAGGATTGTGTGGGATTTGTTTCTCCATATCGTTCTGCGACAGTTGGTGTTGCAACCTCTTCAGCAACAGCGGCCAGGGCAGTCAACAATGTAAAAGTTGCATTTGATCTTTGCCCTTCTTCGTCTTACATGGTTTACGACAGTGCATACAAATACATGTATGACAAATACAATGACGTATATCGGCATGTTCCATTATGCGGTGATACTGCTGGTCTTTGTGCATATACAGATGGTGTTGCTGATCCTTGGTATTCTCCAGCTGGTTATACCAGAGGTATTGTTCGTGGTGCGATTAAATTGTCCTTCAATCCAGATAAGGCAGCCAGAGACATTCTTTATATGGCAAGGGTTAACCCTGTAGTCAACTTCCCTGGCCAAGGCGTAACACTCTTTGGTGATAAAACTGCTCTTGCGAAACCAAGTGCATTTGATCGTATTAACGTGCGTAGGTTGTTCTTAGTTCTTGAGAAAGCAATCGCAACTGCTGCTAAGTATCAACTCTTTGAGTTTAATGATGAGTTTACACGGGCACAATTTAGAAGTATGGTTGAACCTTTCTTGCGAGATGTACAAGGAAGGCGCGGCATTTACGATTTTAAGGTTGTGTGTGATGAGACAAATAACACAGGTGAAATTGTTGATCGTAACGAATTTATTGGTGACATTTACATCAAACCAGCACGTTCAATTAATTTTATTACACTAAACTTTATTGCGGTACGAACTGGCGTATCGTTTAGCGAGGTAGGAGGTTAATCATGGCTAATATAGATGATTTTAAAGCAAATCTACTTGGCGGCGGCGCACGAGCTAACCAATTTAGAGTAACAATTAATCCACCTACTGGTATTGCAACTGGGTTGCTCTCTCGTAAGACATCTTTCTTGGTAAAAAGTTCATCTCTCCCTGCTATGACTGTAGGAGAGATTCCAGTTTCCTTTCGTGGAAGACAAATTTTTATCGCGGGTGATAGAACCTTTGGTGAAACTTGGTCAACAACCTTTATCAACGACACAGATTTTATGATTCGTAATGCGATGGAGAGATGGTCTAACGGCATAAACGATCTTGCAGATAACACTGGAATAGTGGACCCCACTTCTTATCAAACTGATTTAATGGTAGAACAGTTAGATAGAGATGATGTAATTTTAAAGAGTTATACTTTTAGAGGCGCTTGGCCAAAGGAAGTTAGTGCAATTGAGTTAAGTATGGAGCCAGCAGATGCAATTGAAGAGTTTGAAGTAACTTGGAGATATCAACATTTTGAAGCTTCAGGTGTTTAATAATTTAATAATTTAAACCTACTAAATAGTCATAACTAGTAGGAGATATTATGGCTGAACTCTTTGGATTTACTGTACAACGATCAAATAAGGATAAGGGTGGAGAAAAAACATTCTCCACCCCAACTCCTGATGATGGCACTATCGACGTTGCCGGTGGTGGTTTTTTTGGTCAAATCCTTGATACAGATGGTAGAGAACGAACTGATTTAGATTTAATCCGGCGG
>PVBE012754756.1_pt1 | contig 10460 bp, 9 predicted proteins | sample 1631181 | NCBI WGS metagenome assembly PVBE01 (sample SAMN08397723, study PRJNA350692) | Marine metagenome, whole genome shotgun sequencing project. | isolation source: water | place: Pacific Ocean | collected 2012-04 | reverse complement strand
TTGGAGTTGTTAGTGTTGTGTCTATAGGATTTACATTAGGAAGTAGTCTTACATATGCTGCTGTTAGCACAGCAGCTGCTAAGAATAATTGCGACATGACAGTAGCAGATGGTGATTGTGATAAAGACAAAGTAGTAAATAGCCAAGATAACTGCATACTAAAGAAAAACAAGAAACAAAAAGATACAAACGGTGATGGATATGGAAATATGTGCGACGCAGATTACGATAACAACGGTGCTGTAGGAGGAAGCGACTGGGGTATTATAGCCAGAGCATATAAAAGTAGGAGGGGCTCTCCAAAATATAACATTGACGTAGATTGTAATACCAATGGTGTAATAAATAACTATGACCGCAAATGTTTTAGAAAAAATTATGGAAAAAGGCCAGGACCTTCATATGTAGACATTAACTTTTCCACAACACTTGAAGTACTTTCAAATATGTCACAAGGAAATAATGTAGTAGCAGGCATGGATAATCAACTTGTTGGAAGAATGCTCTTCAAAGCAGGCGGGGAACATATATATATTAATAAAATTGGATGGACATTTGAAGTAGATTCAGAAACAGCAGATGTAACCGATATCACAAATGTAATAATAAAGGGATACATGACGAATACTGGTGAGATTTTTGCAGGACCAATTGATCCTACTCCCACATCAGGAAATAGTAGCGGAACGGCAACAACAACAGATAATTTTGATGTAGGTCCCCAGTCAATCCATGATATAGCCATCTCAGCAGATTTGAGTAATGACTTCTCGCCGGGTGACACTATAACACTATTAGTTTACACATCTGGTATTGATGCAGTTGGTAACAAATCTGGTAAACAAGTTACCATAGATAACATAAGCCCGTCAGGTGCTTCATATAACCCACCAGTTAATGTACGGACAACTTCATTAAATGTTAGCAATAGCACAATCCCGGCAGCGCAAACAGTAATATCAGGAACTCAAGATTTTGAATCACTTAATATAATATTAGATGCAACCGGATCCGCAGGAGATGTTCGTGTAACAAAATTGGCTATTGATCACGAGCACACTGATGATTCATTTCCTAATATGCTATCCGGATTTCAGCTACTTGTAGGAACAACGACAATTCCAATATATTCAGAAAGTATAAATTGCGGTTCAATGTCATGTAATACACCAGGTGCGAATGCAGTTGTCTTATTTAGCATTAGAGCAGGCGACCTTACAATACAGAAAGGTACATCAAAAACTGTGACAGTTCTTACAAACGTAGGAACAGGAGCAACAGCAGGCACGTTTACGCTAGGATGTGGATCTGATTGTGTATACGCAATTGACGAAGACGCGGCTTTAGTATCGCCAACACACACAGGTTCACAAATGGGACGAACAATGACGCTATTAGGGGGAACCATTATAACGCAAACAGGCCAAGGCCTAAACACCGACGTACTAGAAACAATTAGTTCTAACGGTACAAATGATGCCATTGTTGCTCTAAAAAATGGAAGGTGGTTTGGAGATTCTTTTCAATTTAGTAATGACACATTTTTATCTTTTCAAGGAGATTGTTCGCAACTAGATCATGCCACACTTGGATTGAGTTACGCACCCGGAGGACCGTTCACAGATTTTGCAAGCTTAGGAGGACCAAGTCTTTGCGAAACCCTTACTGATGTGCATGGCGCTGGCCCCGAACCATACCTACGCATAACATTGCAAGGTGGAACTTTTGAGGATCTCACTGTTATTTTTAATAGTACATACATAAACTAATAATTTAGAATTTACTAAAAACTAGTTTTAATAAACATCACAGATAAATTTTGTGATATAATATTAGTATGACATTTGTAGCAGTTGGTATATTATTTATTCTTATAGTTGCAATAATAATAATCTCACCATCTAAAGGAGGGAATTTTTTTAAACCAAAAAATAAAAAAATTAAAGCTAAACATTATCCAAAAGTTCAAAAATTGCCTACATTAGACATGTACGCAAAAGACCTTACTAGAAAAGCAAGTCTCGGCGAACTAGATCCAGTAGTAGGAAGAGATAATGAAATATCACGAGCTATTCGTATATTATCTAGAAGAACAAAAAACAATCCCATACTTATAGGAAAGTCTGGTGTAGGAAAAACAGCAATTGTTGAAGGGCTAGCACAAATTCTCCTTTCAAAGGTGTGGGACGAACATTTAAGAAATAAACGAGTTCTTTCACTAGATCTTGCAGGACTTCTTGCAGGAACAAAGTTTAGAGGTGAATTTGAAAAACGTTTACAGCGTGTAACCCAGGAAATTATAGCGTCACAAAGAAGCATTATTCTTTTTATAGACGAGATACACACCCTTGCACAAGCAGGAGAAGCAACGGGAGGAATAGGAGCTTCTGACATTTTAAAACCAGCACTTGCAAGGGGAGATTTACAGGTTATTGGAGCAACAACCCCCAGGGACTATGAAGAAATAATGAAAAAAGACACAACACTTACAAGAAGGTTTCAGATTGTTAATATTAAAGAACCAAGTAGAGAAGAGGCAATAAAGATTCTTGAGGCTCTAAAGCCAAGATATGGTAAATATCACCAGGTGGAAATAACGCGTGAGGCAATAGTAAAAGCAGTAGACGAATCAATTAAGCACATAAAAGACCGTCACCTACCAGATAAGGCAATTGATCTAATGGATGAAACAGCAAGCGCAGTAAAACTACATAATCGTATTGAACCAGCAAACGGGAAAGCCTTACAAAAGGTTCTACCAGAAGATGTTGAAAAAGTGATAGAAGAGTGGGGTATCACTGGAGCAAAATCTCCAAAATGATTCCTAAACTCTTACCTTAAATGAAAATATATCTAGTACGACATGGAGAAACTTACGCCAACAAGCAAAAGACCATACAAGGTCAAAGCGCTAGTTTACTAACCGACAAAGGAAGAAAGCAAGCAGAACTCGCAGGTGAATATCTAAGAGGCATACCTTTTGATATGGCACTAGCTTCAGATTTATCCAGAGCTCGTGAAACCGCAAAAATAATTATGAAATATCACCAAGATATTTCCATAGAATTCGAAAAACGTTTAAGGGAACGGAATTTTGGAATTTTTGAAGGTGGAAGCCCAGAAAGATACTTTGACTACATTCGAAAATATTTTGAAAAAAACCCAAACGCAACTTTTTTTCAAGTACCAACACCAAAAGGAGAAACACTGACAGCAGCACAAAAAAGAATACTAGCATTTTTAGAAGATACTTGGCAGAGGTATCATAAAAAAACAATTCTTATGGTTACTCACGGTGCGCTATTACGACTACTAATTATGTATATTAAAGAAATGCCAGAAGAAATGTATTATGATGAAAATATAAAATTGGAAAACGGAAGCGTAACAGTATTAACTTATGAAGGTAAAAGAAAGATAACGATAGAAGCACTAAATTACATAAAACATCTTGATGGCTTATCATTGAGCGATGGCTTATAAAAGAGTAAGCTAACAGGATGAAAGTAATAACAGATTTACACATTCATTCAAAATACTCTCGGGCGTGTAGTAAAAATTTAACAATAGATAATATTGACAAGTGGTGTGCATGGAAAGGTATTAATGTTGTTTCAACATCAGATTTTACGCATCCAGCTTGGTTTTCACATTTAAAAGAAGAACTAAAAGAAACTGAAAACGGACTCTATGTAAGAAAAAAAGATAGTCTAGGTACACGGTTTATATTTGGAACAGAAATATCGTGTATTTATTCTAAAGGCGGAAAAGTAAGAAGAATACACATGCTGGTATTTGTACCAGACATCGCTTCAGCAAAAAAAGTTATAAGCTATCTAGATACCATTGGAAACCTTAGAGCAGATGGAAGACCAATATTGGGACTTGATGTAAAAGAATTAGTAAAAAGAGTAATGGATATACATGAAGATGCATATTGTATACCAGCACACGCATGGACACCCTGGTTTGCTGTATTTGGTTCAAAATCTGGCTTTGATTCTTTACAAGAATGTTTTGAAGAAGAGCAAAAACACATCTTTGCAATAGAAACAGGGCTATCTTCTGACCCAAAGATGAATAGATATCTGTCTAAACTAGATAATATTACTATGATTTCAAATTCAGACGCACACTCTCTTCCTAAACTGGGGAGAGAGGCAAATGTTTTTGATTTAAAAAACATTTCATATAAAAATATTAGAAATGCAATAAAAAAAGGTGACCCAAAACAATTTTTATACACCATAGAATTCTTTCCAGAGGAGGGAAAGTATCATTTAGATGGTCATGCAAAATGTAAAGTTAGTTTCGAGCCAGCTGAAACAAAAAAACATAAAAACATTTGTCCACAATGTGGTAAAGAATTAGTAATTGGTGTTTTGAATCGTGTGGATAAGTTAAGTGATAGAAAAAAAGAAAAAATGAATGGAAAAATTCCTTTTAAAAGTATTATTCCTTTACAAGAAATTATTGCAGAAGCATTTAGTAAAGGAGTAAACACAAAAACAGTTCAAACTGAATACGAAAACATTATTAAAAACATTGGTAACGAATTTTACGTTTTACTTGATGCACCCCTTAGTGAAATGAAAGGAAAAACTCACGGCACAATTATTGAAGGAGTAAAAAGAGTGCGAGAAGGAAATGTAATAATTGAACCAGGATACGATGGGATATTTGGAAAGATTAAATTATTTAAAAAAGACGAAGTTATAGGAAAAAAACAAGAAAAACTCCTTTAAAATTAGCATTTTTAGTTAATAAAAACTCCTGGTAAAGCATGGTAATCAGGAGTTTTTATGAAAAGTGGTAAATTATCTTTTTTTACGACGTTTCTTTGCAGGTTTACGTTTTGCCGGCTTTCTTTTCTTGGTGGTCTTTCTCTTTGCAGGTTTACGTTTTGCAGGTTTACGTTTTGCTACTTTTCTTTTTGCAGGTTTACGTTTTGCTGCTTTTCTTTTTGCAGGTTTACGTTTTGCTGCTTTTTTTCTTGCTGCCATGTGTGCCACCCCCCTTCATAGGAAGTTATTTTATTAAAAAATAAAATTTCTAGATAAAGTATAACACAAAAAAATTACAATGTACACACCCTTAAGCAAGAAAAAATATTTTATTTTCTAAAAATAAATATATTACATAAAAAGAAAAATTTTTCTTAACAATAATAAAATTGAAAAGTTAATTTGTTAAAATTTTTCCTTCCATTTTTTAATCAACGCGTTCGTTTTAAAAAGTAAGTGGTTTTATCATACCTTTTTATAAAAAGGGTAGGGTTGACGCAATTTTTTAAACAGATATACTACTTTTATGAATAAATACACAAACAATTTCTTTTGGTTTTACTTTTTTAGCCTGACCTCGTAGATCGGTTGTTTGTATCTTTGCACATACTGGTCTACAGGGCCAGTTTTTTGTTTATCTTCTTATTCCTGTCTTCAACCTTCAAGTGAAGGACGGAAGTGGGAGAAAAACAACGCACTTTTAGGGGAATAAATGCTCAGGCAAATGCCAGAGATGGAAATGGTGGCAACACTCTACAGGGAGGGCTTGACCGCAGATGAACAAGCAGCACTCGAGAAGCTTTTCCCAGGAATGGGAATCAGGAACTACCGGTTTCATCCAGAAACTCCTGCAGAGCTGAAGAAGCTTTGCGAAAGGTACAATCCCAGCATGCTTGTCATCGGCGAGGATACCCCATTCATCATTCACGGGGTAGAGATCCCAATCCCCATCGTCTGTCTCACCGAACGTGGTTTGGAGCAGGTGGTAACCACCTACAAGCCTCTTGAGGCGAAGACGTGAAGACCAGCTGGTTGGGGGACAAGTTAGGCGGTAACCGCCAATTCTTCGGACTATCTAAGGATAGTCCTTTTACTATCTTGACTAAAAAAAGAAAGAAGAATATAGTAGGCACTGAAACAAAGGGGGTTTTCATGCTAGTCCACGAGTTCCGAACGACAGACACAGACAAAGGAGAGCTAAAGGCACTTTTGGAAAAGGCAGCCTTCCCCAAAGTCATAAGAGGGGGGATCATCTTGGTTCTTGGCGAGGGCGAAGGTTTTAAGTTCGTCTCATGCACTCTCGCTCAGTACAGCATCAGCTTCGAGCATAATGAAAGAAGCCTCAGCAAAAAAAATCCATGGGTGAGGAAACTTCTTCACTAGAGTAAAGATCAGTAACTGATCTTTTTATTTTTGAAAAAAAACAAATACCTTATAGGTTGACAGACAGACACATAATATATAATATATGCTGTTACGTGTAATTTTATTGTGTAACTTTTTGCTGTGTAATGCAGTAAAGGAAACGCTCTTCGAAATGAAAAACAAGGGGAAACGAAGATGTCGAATCTGATCAGGTTTATTTTCTCGGCAGATTACAGGGAGACATGCCGTCTCCATAAGCTCAGTGAGCTTGAGGTAACAATCAAAGATCTTGAAGGAAAGGTTGATTTGAAAATCCAAGAACGCCTCCGAGCTCCCAACACTATTCCTGACGATGATTGTGACACAATGTTGCGCATTCTTGCGGGTCTACGCTACCGAGAAGACATGCTAAGGGGGCGTCTCAATATTTCCCAAAGCAGGCTTTCACCAGAGCTACGAACGAGAAGGTGGTTTGAGAGAAGGGTTTACACACACACCCAACTCTTGAAGGAGAAATGACAGTCATGTGGCCCAAGCAACATCGAACAAATCGAAAAAGACTGACCTACCTTCCTAAATCTCAAGAGACCTTCGGGTCAAGGAGAGAAACGATGAATATGAATGCAGCATTTTCCGTGATCTTCCTTCTTTTGTGCCTCGCCTGCACCGGCTCAACGGAGAACAATATCAGTCCGGAAGCAGACATGCGCGGAACGTTCATGTGCAAGCAGTTCGGCTGGATCGACGAAACTCATGGGCCCGCTTTTGCAACGGGGTTCATTGTCACTGGTCGTACCGTCCATCAAGAAGGGTTCATTACACTGGCGGTCAAGCGGATCGGAGTAGATGTCCCGTATGTAGCAACGGCACTTCCGGGAAAGATCCCGGAAGTGGGTGACAAAGTTCACCTTGGTGCCATTGTCTGTCAAGACGGGAATCAAAGACTGACGACCCCCACGGCAGGCCGTGTGCGCTATTTCGTAGCGTCGATTGAGTAGATCATCACGCACATTAAACCCCCCGGTAAGCACACCGATTCGTGCCACTGCCGGGAAGTAGACTCATTAGAGAACAATTCTCAAATGGGTCTTTTTTTACTTAATATCATTGACTTTTACTTAATATCATTGACAAAAAAAACAAGATATGATAGTAAGAGTAGCTGGCAAGTAGCCAAGCGTAAGGGTATCTTTAAGCGTTTTATCCCAAGGACAAAACGTGGGCATGCCCACAAAGTTCCTTAAAACAAAACGTACAACCGGAGACTCGTACAAATGAGTGGAAAATACAAGCGTCAGGGAGAGGTGTCGAACGAGGGTGTCTACGAGGTCGCAAGTATCTCAGACGGACTCATTCTCAGGAAGCGGCGCAAGCTGAAGTTCACTCACGAAGAGGCATACAAGCTTCTGGATCTCGACGATTTCGATGGCGACAGGAAGCTCAAGCAAAACCATGTGGATCGCCTGGTCCGTGCCATGCTGCGAGGTACCTTCCATTCCGAGTGGGTGACACTCATCATCTGCACGCTCAACGGAACGGTCTTTCGCATGAACGGCCAGCACACCGCATGGGCACGATTGGAGATGCCGAAGACCTGGAAGTGTGATGTGGAAATGCTCGAGTACGATGCGAAGAGCGAACAGGACATGCGCATGCTCTACGCGTCCATCGACCGAGCCAGTCCGCGCACGAAGGCAAATGTCATCGAGAGCTACCTTGCAGGGAGCGAGGAGTTCAAGGACGTGAAGGCGCGAAGCCTTCGTGTGGTACCGCAGGGATTCGCCCAGTGGTTTTGGGCAACGAACAACGAGCGCAACAAGCACGACGGCGACGACATCGCTTACCTTCTCAAGACTGACTACTACGACCTCACGATCAAGGTGCTCGCGTTTCTGGATAAGCTCTCACCGGTGGAGCACAAGCACGTATTCCGTGCCCCAGTGGTGGCTGCGATGCTCGCGACGTTCAACAAGGCGCCGCAGATCGCACTAGAGTTCTGGACCCCAGTCGCCGATGGTGTCGGACTCGAAAAGCGTGGTGACCCGCGTCTCAAGCTCCGAACATGGCTCCTTCAGACCGCCGTCGGCTACGGACGCGGTGGATCGAGCGACAAGGAGAAGGTGACGCAGGAGCTCATGTTCCGCCAGTCCGTTGGCTGCTGGAACGCATTCCGTCAGGGACGCACCCTCCAGTACCTCCGCGCCAACGAGCGTGGCAAGCGAACGGCCGTGAAGTAGCGGCAACACCCCCGGACACAAAGCATGTACCCTACAAAGGGACGTGACTCTGTGTACCGGGGTTTTAATTTTTAAAAAATACTAAATGCGTGGAATTTTTTTATAAGCACCTGTAATACCATTAAAAAAGATTTTTAAAACATCAAAAAAAGACTGTATGACATCTCTAGCAATTTTTACTTTTGTTCGCTTACCATTACTCCAACGCACAGGCACCTCATTAATTGGAATTTTTAATACATTAGCAATATATAAAACTTCTGCATCAAAGCCCCATCTATTAACAGTAGTAAGGCCAAAAATATTTCTAGCTACATCCTTACGAAAACATTTAAAGCCGCAAGTAACATCAGTTACACCTAGATTTAATAATCGCGTCACAAATATCTTATAAAGTATCCCCAACCTTTTTCTTAGTATGCTTTGAGGCACTTTAATCTCAGAGTTTTTTAAATTACGACTACCAATAATAAGGGGAGTATTTTTTTCTATGAGTGGGATAACTTCATTTAATACGTCAAGTGAAGTGGCTAAATCTGCATCAAAGAAAATGATATATTCTCCATTTGCAATGTTCACACCCCTAGCTATTGCAGCACCCTTTCCTTGATTTTTATTTAATCTTTCAATACGATACGGAATATTCTGCAGTGACAATAATTTTTCAGCAATATCAGAAGTATTATCGGTACTTCCATCGTCTATTATTAATATTTCAGTTTTATAAGGCAGTCCAGAAAGTGAGTAAAGTATTTTTGGAATAGATATGACCAATGCTTCTTCCTCATTGTAACAGGGTATGATTAACGAAATTTTCATAAAAAATATTATTCTTTTTCAGGAACGATATAGATTCCTTTATCAATTGAGTCTTGCATAACTTCTAAAAAAAACATACTAAGCGGTTGAGGAAATAAAGCTCCTCTATTTTCATACATACCATAGCGAAGATCTGCCTGGTGCGATTTAATATAATCATCAAAGCGAGTATAAATAGAATAATTATAATATGCAGAAAAAAATAATATGAACACAAAAAGAATGGACAGCATGTTTTTATGTATTTTTAATAATAAATCATACTTATAAACTAATTCAACAAAAGCAATATAGATTAGAATAAAAAATAGTATCGACCACAATGAGTATCTAGGGGAAAGCGCCTGTCCAGCGCCAAACCCCGATCTAGCAACAGTAAGAATTGCAGAGTTTAAAAACAGAAATAGTAGCATCGAATAGACCGCAGGATTTTTTAAATAGTATTTTTTGTAGGTCAAAAATATAAAAAATGAAATAGTGAGTAGACCAATAAAAATCATAAAATTTTTATTAAAAGAAAGACTTTGTGCAATAGAATACAGAAAGTAGGTGATGGAATTTATAGGTTCATAAAATATTTCTAATAAATCTGAGCGATTTGCAGGTTTTAGGTAGGTGCTAAAATATACAGTAATACTTATAGTTGCAGTTATAAGCCATTTAATAGAATCTTTTTTTCGTTTGAAAAACAATAGACCGAAAAGACCAACAGGAAATATGAACATGCCACTACCGCTAGTAAAAGTAGCAAATATTGCAAAGAGGATTGCAAGAGAAAGTTTTTGTTTTTCAGAAAATAAATAATAAAGAGAAAGTAAAACAAATAAAGTCCCCCAAAAATGTTGTATTGAAGCCATACCCCAAAAAGTAAGTGCGCTAAACCTAAATTGAAATAATAAAAAAACTACAGGTAAAAATAAGAATAATTTGTAGTGCTTTGGTGGAAACATTTTATAAAGTACAGCACCAATACCTACAAGACCCATATTTCCAACAAACATATGATGTCTAAAGTCTATATAATGGAATACATCAAAAGATAGTAAGTATATTAATTTATTAAAAACGATTCGATGCTCATTTGATTGTTGCATCAATAAAAAAATATTATCTGAAAAACTTGTAATATCAGAAAAAAAATAATTTAAAAAACCAAAAGCTACAATATCATCATAGAAAGGAATATTTTCCCAGTATTTAAATAATGTGTAAAAGTAAAAACCAACAACAACCAAGATTACAAAAAATGCAAAAG
>PVBE011177577.1_pt1 | contig 10460 bp, 7 predicted proteins | sample 1631181 | NCBI WGS metagenome assembly PVBE01 (sample SAMN08397723, study PRJNA350692) | Marine metagenome, whole genome shotgun sequencing project. | isolation source: water | place: Pacific Ocean | collected 2012-04 | reverse complement strand
GAGAAGAACAGATCCGGCCATGTGTAGGAGCGACCTACTGCCTAGACGGTATTTACGAAAACGGAGAAGCCCTTTGCATACACAACGCAGCCACAGGTCGCGAAGCAAAAATGCCACACGTTGTAAAAAAAGCTTCGAAACAACGCAACGTCACAATAATAGGAGCAGGTCCGGGTGGTTTGGAAGCAGCACGAGTCGCAGGCGAAAGAGGTCATAAAGTAAAAGTTTTTGAAGCGATGCCATGGGCAGGCGGACAACTGTCACTCGCTGTAAGAAACCCCAGACGTCAAGATCTGCAAGGAATTATCGACTGGAGAGTAGATGAACTTAAAAGGCTAGGAGTTGAAGTTATCTACAATCATCCAGCCGAACTAGGTGATATAACTTCCTTAGAATCAGACGTAGTAATAGTTGCAACAGGAGGATTGCCGCAAATCCCACCATTAGAAACAGGTCAGAGCAATGTAATTACCTCATGGGATGTTCTAAGCGGTGAGATAAAACCTGAAGGAACTATTCTTTTTTACGATGACAACGGGACCCATTCATCTTTATCTGCAGCTGAGCTATTAGCAGAAAAAGGAACGAATCTTGAGATAGTTACACCAGAAAGAACGTTAGGAATCGACATCGGAGGAGTCAATCACGTCCCGTATGCACGTTCATTTAACGAAAATGAGGTGCAGGTGACTTTAAACCAGCGAGTTCTGAGAATAGAAGAGAACGACTCCAAACTCAAAGTAGATATAGGAAGCGACCACTCAGATCATTTCGTCAGCCGAGAAGTCGACTGGGTAGTAGTCGACCACGGAACGCTACCAAACGCTGATTTGTATTTCGAGTTAAAACCCTATTCAAACAACGGTGGGGAAGTTGATTACGACGCCCTAATAAAAGGCAACCCTCAACCACGAAACGAAGATGACAGCAAACTTTTCGACCTATATCGAATAGGAGATGCTGTAGCGAATCGAAATATTCACGCAGCTGTCTATGATGCCTTGAGGTTAGTCAAAGACATCTGATTAACACCTTTAGTTTTAACTCTTCCAATCAGAACGTGGACTGCCGTTTTGGATTTCAGCTCTTCGCTGTTCAACGAAAGCATTCAACTCCTCCAACATAGAGTCTTCCATAGATGGTTTTTCATAGTCTTTAAGCATTTGTTTCCAAACAGCATTTGCACGCTGTCCCGCAGTGTGGCTGCCTTCATCTTTCCACTTTTCGTAACTGTCCGTATCAAAAACTCTCGGTTGAAAAAAAGCATCCTTGTAATGACGCATGGTGTGCGCAGTGCCTAAAAAATGATTTCCTGGCCCAGCCTCTTCGTAGGCATCCCAAGCAAAATCTTCTTCCGTCATTCCTATACCGTTTGTGAATCTCGTTAAAGCACCCAGAGTTTCAATATCAAGAATCAGCTTCTCATAGCCGCTGGTCAAACCGCCTTCCAACCAGCCTGCTGCGTGAAGAATGAAGTTCGTGCAACCCTGAACAGTAGGCCAGATCGTACTAGCAGACTCATACCCTGCTTGAGCGTCAGGAATACGCGAAGCTGTGTAGTTCCCTCCCGATCTGAAAGGAAGACCGTAATGTCGAGCCATTTGAGCACTTCCATAAAGGGCCAGATTGCTTTCAGGACTCCCGAAACCAGGAGCACCAGTTTTCATATCGACATTAGGTAAAAAAGGACCCTGAATGCAGGGTGTGCCAGGGTTGAGCATCTGAGCGTAAGCAATAGCGAAAAGAGACTCTGCGTTTTGTTGAGCTATAGCAGCTGCAAGAGTTGTTGGTGACATAGCCCCAACAATGATGAAAGGGGCGAGAATCATCGCCTGTTTCGCCTCAGCATAGACCTCAAGGACACTGAGCATGCGTTCATCCATGCGCATTGGAGAAGAGATGCTAACAATCGACAGGGAAGCGGGGTTTTCTCTAATTTTTTCCTTACCGAAAACTATTTCACTCATCGTGACCGTGTCACGGGCATTGTCAGGGTGTATCACATTGCCCATAAAAGCCTTGTTGCTAAGAGTCAGATGTGCCATAAGCATGTCTAAATGTCTTTCGTTAACATCCACGTCGTTAGGTTCGACAAGCACCCCACCCGCATGGTGAAGCTCTGGTGTCATATAAACCAATTTTGCAAAATTGTGAAAATCCTCAAGAGTTGAAGGTCTTCGACCTTGGTCAAAATCGTGAACGAAAGCAGGCCCGTAGACAGGAGCGAAAATAATCCGATTTCCACCAACAGGCACATGATTCCTCTCGTCACGTGCCAACTGGGTGAAAGTCTTAGGAGCCAGATTGACAAAATTCATCAGAGTATCTTCATCTATCCACACCATCTCGCCATCGACCTTCGCTCCGTTGGCTTTTAGGTTTTCGAGTGCGGGTTCATGGTCTATAAGAAGCATGCCGGTTTCGCTTAGAAGCCTCATGGAAGCATCGTGAATAGTTTGGATATCTTGCTCTGTGAGAACCTCAGTAGGTGCCAAATTATAAGTGAGACTCTCAACTCCTTCTAGAACTATTGGCTCTTGATCTTGGCGACGGCGTGACCCACGTCGTCCCGTTCGTTGAGGGCTCATTTAAGATCTATTTCCTTTTATATTTCAACTTAAAATCAATGTCAGAATATTCGTCTGGCACTTCACCAGAAATTAACCTATGTGCAGCGATACGGCCTAGTTCATCTGAAGATTTTGCAGAATAACCATTACCAGCCAGCAAAACATGAATACCGGATTCATCAATTACATCAATAAATTGTCGACCTGTTGAGGACCTAGAAACAGCACAACTCTCAGTTTTGATAGTCGCAAAACTTGTATTTGGAAGAAGACTAAAAAGTTGTGACTGTAACCAGTCTGCAATTACTTGATCACCATCGCCTTGAAACCACTTGATCAAGTTCGTAGCTGGATCTGACATGGGTCGACTCTCGGAATGTCCAATCTTTATGTACGTTTTCCGATCCGGATATCTGATAGGAGGAAGCAAATAAACACCTTTCTCGACCTCAGATTCATGTCTGAAAATAACCGATGGCATTTCCTCAAGTCCTATGACATCCTCTTCTCTTAATTCAGCTAAGACAACAGTGCTTTCACAGACTTCAAGATCCAACTCATGGCTCCCATGAATGAGCTTTTCGCTAAAAACCCCAGACGCTACAAGAACCTCATTAGCTCTAACTTTTTTACCGCTTTCAGTAATCACCTCGAAAAAATCGTTACATTTTTGAATAATTGAAACAGGCTCGGCGAGTATTCCACTTTCCGCATTTAGAACCATTTCACTTTGAGCTTTGATTAAGTTACGGGGATTTACGTATCCTCCTGTTGCATGTTCGTAAACTCCCGAAACTTCATCATCAAATGAAAAATAAGGAAAAGCATCTACAAGTTCATCATCAGTTAAAGATTCGAAATCAACTCCTAGATGTCGAGCCGTATTAGTGATTTCAGAGATGTAACTCTTAACCGGTGAAATCGCTAGATGGCCAACAGGTTCGAAAAAATTGACACCCGAAGATTCTTCTAGGTCTCGATACCTTGCAATCGACGCTTCTGCTATTCGCGCGCAGTACAAGTCAGTGTCGATAATACGAGTTATACGCCCCGAGTCATAGTGACTGCCAAACACCCCTGAGTGTTCAGATCGCACTGGGGGTTCATCTGGACCAACAAGTAAAACGTTTAAACCCATTTCAGTAAGGTGTCTAGCAGTCGCTGAACCTAAAAGACCCTTACCCACAACGCAAACATCACATACCAAGTCAGAGGTTGAGTGCATTATGTGATTTTCGCCTTACATCAGAGATGAAAGCCAAAGCGTAAGCAGCAGCGACTATAAAAAGTAGCGAACGATAGCCGACAATTAGAGCTGTGTATTCAAGGAGTCCTCCAAGCACAGCGCCTAGAACATTCGCTCCGAATGCAACTGTTGAATCTTTCTCGCCTCTAAAACGTTCCGCAAAAATTAGATTGGCTAAAAATATTGGAAGAAAAGCTAAGACTCCAGCAAAAAATAGTCGCATCACTGGACTGAGCGACAGTAGCGACTCTGTTGGAATGATCCAATTGGCAGCCAAGGAAAGTGCAAGAAAACAGTAAAGAATTTTCGGTTTTGGCAATTTGATTCTTTGACTTAAGTCAACAGCAAATAAAACTGAGAATAAGACACTTATGAACACAAGTGCATTGACAAACCAAGTGGTTCCAAAAAGTAAAGCAAATTGAACCACATTTTTTGTTTCCAGCAGAAGAAAAGCTAGACCCATAAAAAAGACGTCGTAATGCCGTCTGAAACCTGAAAGTGGCCCAGCAGCGGCACGAACACTAAAAGCTGAAACCAGAAGAATCAACAAAGTGGTAAGAAGATAAAAGCCAGGGATATGAGCATCTCTCAGGTAAGGAAAAGGCTGATTATCAGAAACCGGAGAAGGCGTATCTAATGAAGCAACCCAGCTGGAATCATTTGGACACACAAGCGAGCTTGATGTATCTGTAGCCACTAAAACCGAAAGGAAACGCGCTTCAGCATCGATCACGCAGGGCGGCTGTGTGAATTCTTCATCAAGTGTCGCAGCGTATCTGTCGACCAGCCACGCCTCCCTCATGAAGTTATACATAGCAAAAATACCATCTGGTTTCAGATGCTCACGGTAGGAAGCAACAGCCTCTTCAGTGAAAAGGTAACTTTCTAGACGAACAGAGCCTTGCCCTAAAACAACGGTTAAAGAATCAGGTAAAGCTAAAAGGATCATGTCCCATTTTTTGGAGCTGCTTTCAAGAAATGCGCGACCGTCATCTACATGAGTTTCGACACGAGGATCGCTGTAAGGATCATTCGGATGATATTTTTCCGCTATCTCCAAAAGCTTCGGATCGATCTCCACAGCGTCAACACTCGAAGCACCTCTGGCAAGAGCGACAGCGACGTCATTTCCTGAACCAGCTCCAATTATCAAGACTTCTCCAGGGCTTTCCTTTGTGTGCATGTCATAGATGAAACCGTAAGGAGACTCATCGTTTATGTCTGCCTGTCCCCAAGTGGCCACGTCGTTAATTTTCATAACAACACCTCCTGAGGATTGATCCTCCCAAGAGAGAGCATAATAAGGAGACCATGCTTTATTAGGACCGATTGATTCAAATGCGAGAAAAACTACTAATAAAGCAACAGCGACTAGTTGTAAGAAAAATTTCTTCAAATTTCCATCATGAAGAAGTGCTAGAAGAATTACACCTGCTATCAACCCCCAAAATATTGGAGATACACCAGCAAATGAAAGAACTGAGAAAAAAGCAACCCCAGCGATAGAGCCAACCAGATCCCAGCGATATGCATCAAGTGGCTTGAGCTTTGAGAAACTCCTAGCGACGCCATCAGCTAAACAAGCAACACATGCTGCCACTACGCAGAAAACAACCGTCAAAATGAGCCATCTAGGAGGGCCGACTGGACGCTGATCAGCAAAGAAAATTAGGTCACTGCCACCAACTTCGATATTAACGTCGAATAATTTGACGAAAATGATGAACCCTGAAAGAAAAAAAGGAGCGAGGGGAAATAAAGACTTCTCTGAACGACTTGCCCACAAGAACCCTAAACCAATTCCCAGAAAACTACCGATGAGAACAAAATTCGAAAAATAAGCCAGGTACACAATGTTTGCGCCGAGCCAACGGATCAAAGCCAGTTCTACGAAAAGCAGGAGGAAAGCTGAAACAGTGAGCCTAAAACGGACTCCTTTTATTAAAGTTATTTGTTCCATACAATTAGTTTCTTTCAATGTATTACTCTGCACTGTAATGTTTTACTCTGCACTGTAATGTTTGGGATCATGTCTATCGATTTAAAGAGGCAATATTGTGTAAGCAGGCATTGTTCATGAAGGATTTTAGATGTTGTTTTGTCGTTTAAGTTTTTTGGCCTTACTTATTCTTGGCGTTTCCGCTTGCGGCGGAACTGACGAAGTCCAGCAAGAAAGTTTGGTCACAACAACTTTCGCAGAGCTTTTTCCTGAAAATCAGTCGACAACAACCCTTCCATCTCTCGACATTCCAGGGTGGGAACCACGCGAATTCCCTGAATTGGAAGAAAAGAAAGCTGAGTGCTTATCGCAGGTGGCGATAGAACCCGTTGAGGCCCAAGAAGAAGGTCCGCAAACAGTTACTGTAAAATCTGGCGACACACTTGGTGTAATTGCAAAAAGATTTGAAACTACAGTTGATGATTTTATGCGAGCCAATTCAATGAGCGATGCTAATAAGTTGAAGGTAGGTCAAACTCTCATTGTTCCTCGTAAACGATCAGAAGAGAGAGAATTCCCAGATGGTCCGACGGTATTGATGCAAGATCTTGCATGCAATATTAATACAGGCTTAGCCGCTTACGGCCCTGACCTCCAACCACTAGGTGGTTCGGGAAAAATTGAAGTTTATGTGAGTTGGCCAAGGATAGAGGGGCCAAGAGAATCTCCTAAAGTGAACGGTCGTGTCAGAGGATTAGTGCAGGCAGAGATAAAAAGTTTTCTTGAAGAAATAATTAAAAATATAGAGAAATCAGGTTATGCCTGTAGAGCATTCATCGATCGGTGCATGTGGCTTCAAGAGAATTACGAAGTCATGTTGGCCACAGACGATTATTTCAGCGTGCGTAACAATCGCAGGATCCTTTTGCCAAATCTCGTAAGCGACCAATCAGAGATAAAAACTGAAACATTTGATTTGTCAACAGGAGAAGTAATAGGCATAGAAGATTTGTTTAATCCCAATTCTGACTGGTTGACTGCATTATCTGAGATTGCAATAACCAAACTAAAAAACGAACAATGGACAGATGAAAGAATGTTCACAGGAGCAGGTCCGCAAATTTCTAATTTCAGTAGATTTAATCTTACTAAAGGAGGCCTGCTTCTCTCCTTTGCGCCATTTACAGTTGGAGGCGCTGGAACAAACGATATGACTATAACCATTCCTTACAGCCAACTAGATGCCTATTTGGATATCACCGGACCCGTAGCGATGTTGTCACGAAATTCGTCTTAGTATTTCTTATGGATTTAGTTGAAGTAATGAGAACAACATTTGCTTGTCGTGAATTTCTAGATGAAGAAATAGAAGACGAAGTCATCCATCGAATCCTTGACAATGCACGTTTCGCACCATCAGGGGGCAACAGGCAAGGTATCCATGTAATAGTTGTTAAAGATTTTGAGAAAAAAAGAAGATTAGGCCAACTGTGTGGATCCACCCTTCTGCTTTATGCAGCTCAGCAAAAAGCAGGAGAAGTCCCATTTAACACTGTTGAACAATCAACTATTTCAGAACAAGAAATTGATACAAACTCTGGCCATGACTTTGAAATGTTCAACAGGATGGAAGAAGTCCCGCTGCTTTTAGTTGTGAGCGTCGACCTTTCTGTAGTTGCGTCAATGGATAAGAATTTAGACAGGATCGGAATAGTCACCGGAGCTTCTGTTTACCCATTCGTGTGGAACATACTTATGGCCGCACGAAATGAAGGGTTAGGGGGAGTTATAACGACTGCAATAGTTCCAGAAGAGGAGTCAGTTCGGGAGTTATTAGGCCTACCTGAGAATCATGCAATAGCAGCAATGATCCCTATTGGGAAACCAGTAAAGCAACTCTCACAACTCACCAGACGCGGAGTCGAAGAATTTACAACTGTTGACTCGTACGAAGGCAAGACTTTTAAAAAATGATTCAAAGCATCACAAGGCGACATGAATCACCTTGTGATGCTTTTTAACCTGCGGTTAGCTGCCAGGTGGCCTATAAGCGAGATCTTTTGCTTTGCCTGAAGCAGCATCTATTTCTTCTGCGGTAATAAGAGGGGTAAGACTGGCAGTTACTGCCCCTGTCGAAGAAACTGTCAAACTGACAGCTGCGGCAGATGCACTATCAGGCATCTCGCATATTCCGACTATGTCATCTTCACCGTAAGAGAAGTACATGCATTCGAGGTTCCCACCTAAAGATTCAATTAACGATCTTGCTTGATCAATCCTAGATGAACCACCTTCACCTAAAAGCCCTTTTGAACCTTCAGCTGTGTAGTTGCCTTTAACCAAAAAATGAGGCATTTCAACTCCTTTATCTAGTAGGTATCAGCAAATATATACAAGAGTTACTTAAGAGTTACCACTAGGCCCAATTCGCATCTATTCTTCATAGATGGATTTAGGAATAACAATTCACCTGACTGATCGATGTATAGATATCAGAGAACTCGCAGTTGAAGCCGAATCCAGAGGTTTCAGCTCAGTTTTTATACCCGAACACACTCATATTCCATCAAGCCAAAAAACACCCATACCAGCTGTTAGCGGGATTGCACCTGAGGATTACCCACGGTTACCTGATCCACTCATTTCGCTCGCAGCGGCAGCAGCAGTTACAACAAAAATCAGATTAGGAACAGGAGTACTTCTCGTAGCCCAGCACAACCCGATAAATCTAGCGAAAAGCACTTCCACGCTCGATGTGATTTCAAATGGACGTTTTGAGATGGGTGTCGGATATGGATGGAACCGCGAAGAGATGTTTCATCATGGAGTTGACTTCTCAACCCGCAGAGAAAGAGTCCGAGAGACGATGCTTGCAATAAAACAACTCTGGACAGACGAAGAAGCTGAATTCCATGGTGAATTCATAGATTTCGATCCGAGTTGGAGTTGGCCTAAACCACTTAAGGAAAAAGGACCGCGAGTCATGTTGGGTGGCGCCCCAGGTCCTACAATTTTCCAACACATAGCAGAGTTCGGAAACGGATGGATGCCTATAGGAGGCTCTGGCGTAAAGGCGTCATTGTCAGAATTGCAAAAAGTGTGTGAATCCAAAAATAGGGACTTCTCAGAAATTTCCATTGTGCCTTTCGGAACGGTCCCAGACCAAGGGAAACTCGACTACTTCGAAGAATTAGGAGTAGACGAAGTTATTTTAAGGGTGCCTGCAGGGCCAAGAGAGAATGTATTAGAAAGCCTTGATAATTATGTGAGTTTTTTAAGGTAATGCAGAATGAGACATGGGGGGTAAATGACAACTGATTTAGTGATTAGGGGTGGTTCAGTAATAGATGGAACTGGGTCACCAGCGTTCACAGCCGACATAGCTGTAGAGGACGACAGAATAGTCGAAATTGGCAAGGTTGACAGTAGGGGTAAAAAAGAAATCGATGCTGACGGTCAGATAGTCACACCCGGATTTGTAGATATACACACACATTTAGATGCCCAACTGGCATGGGATCCGATTGCAAGTTCATCATGCTGGCACGGAGTCACTTCAGTAGTTCTAGGAAATTGCGGAGTCACTTTCGCTCCTGTCTCAAAAGGTGGGGCAACAGTGCTCGCAGAAATGATGGAATCAGTTGAAGACATCCCAGCTGAAAGTATTCTCAATGGGCTTTCATGGAACTGGTCTTCGTATGGGGAATATTTAGATGAAGTAGCAAGTCTGCCAAAAGGAGTGAACGTAGGAGGCATGGTGGGGCATTGCGCAGTTCGTTTAGCAGCCATGGGCGAAAGGTCACTTGACGAAACACCAGCGACACTCGAAGATATCGAGATTATGGTCCCGATGGTGAAAGAAGCAATGGATGCAGGGGCGCTTGGTTTTTCAACATCGAGAACCTTCCTGCACAAGGTTCCTGATGGACGTTTTGTGCCGGGAACACATGCGGCTGCAGAGGAACTTCTAGCATTCGCTGAAGTGATGGCTCAATACAAAGGAACAGTTTTCGAAGCAGCAGCAAAATTGGGAAGAGATGACTCAAGAGAAGAGATAAAGATGTATGGCGATATCAGCAGATTAGCTGGATGTCCTGTCACCTTCGGATTAACTCAAGTTGATATAGATCCCCAATTACATTTAAGAATTTTGGATTATGTAGAAGAAGAGAATGCGGTCGGAGCCGATCTACACCCGCAAACAACATCAAAACACATAGGAGTACTGCTTGGTTTGAGCGCTAGAACTCCGTTTGACAGGGCTGACGGTTGGGCAGAAATGACGGATCTTCCACTTGAAGAAAAGATAGTTCGACTAACGAACTTGGACACCCGGGATGCGTTGATAAAAGCAGCTGAAGAAAGATTAGAGAGCCTGCCTTTGGATTGGGGAAAGTTTTACGCTCTTCCAGATGATCCGGTAAGACACGACCTACTTCCAGAAGACAGTATTGCAGCTAAAGCTGAAAAGCGAGGAGTGTCTATACCTGAACAGTGGATAGACGAAGCGTTAGAGTTAGGAGGCAAACGCCTTTTCATTTTCCCTGTTTTAAACCAACAGATGGATGCTGCTGCTGAGATGCTGACACGACCCTACGTAACTCTCGGCTTAGCTGATGCAGGAGCTCATTCCAAACAAATAATGGATGCAAGTCAACCGACCTTCTTCTTAACACACTGGGTGCGAGAAAAAGAAATGTTC
>PVBE012519206.1_pt1 | contig 10461 bp, 6 predicted proteins | sample 1631181 | NCBI WGS metagenome assembly PVBE01 (sample SAMN08397723, study PRJNA350692) | Marine metagenome, whole genome shotgun sequencing project. | isolation source: water | place: Pacific Ocean | collected 2012-04 | reverse complement strand
GTCGCTCTTCTCAAAAACCGAATCGAGATCTGTCATGATAACGCCTTCCGGTACATCGGAGCGCTCTGATGGATTGTACGCAAGTACATTCATGCCGAATGCGAGAGCGACGTCGGCAACTGACGAGCCGATTTTGCCGAAGCCTACGATTCCCAGAGTTTTTCCGAGCAGTTCGAAGAGAGGGTAGTCCCAATAGGCGAAGTCTTCTGAACGACACCATTTCCCACCGTGAACGCCGGTGCTGTGTTCTGCAACGTGGTTGTAGTGGTTGAGGATATGGGCAAACACCATCTGCACAACAGATTGTGTGCTGTATTCAGGTACATTCGTCACCGGTATGCCACGCGCTGTAGTCGCTTTAACGTCGACCACATTGTAGCCGGTTGCCAGTACGCCAACGTATTTTAAGTCAGGCAGCTGGGCGATTATATCAGCATCCAGGACGGTTTTGTTTGTGAGCAGAATATCTGCGCCTTGCGAACGGGCAACAGTTTCTTCCAGCGCAGTTCTGTCGTATATGTCACACTCACCTAAAGCGCGGAGATCATCCCATGAAAGGTCGCCGGGGTTGAGGGTATATCCATCAAGTACTACAATCTTCATTCATAATCCTCATGACTCACGCACTACTACTGTTGTCTGCTGTGTTTCCTCAGTCTGTCCTTGTATTCAGGGCGTTTGCTCCATTCCTTGAAATATGGCTCGTACCGCTTGTCGCCCGTCCAGAAATGTGATTCAGGATTGTTGTCGAGGACTCTGCCCGCGGGGTAGTCCTTACCCTTTACACTGTCATCAACACTCGCACTCCACCTTATGAATTCAGCTTTCATCCTCTCGAATATCTCGGTTTCCGTCTTTGAAAGATCGTTGGCTTCAGCTTTATCGCTTTTCAGGTTGTACAGCTCGTACTTCGGGTTTCGTTCATGGCCGATGGCAATCAGCTTGTAATCGTTGTCGACAAGAGCTCCTTTGCTGCGGAATCGGAACGGGATGGGCTTCGCGCGCTTGCCAGGATCCTTCTTGAACAACGAGATCAGGCTGATACCGTCGACCGGTTTGACGAATACGAATTCCGGCAGATCCAGGATGTCAGCAATAGTAGGGAAGATATCCATAGTTGAAGCGGGATATTCTGTGATGCGCGGCTTGATGGTTGCGGGCCATTCGATGATACCCGGTACGCGCAGCCCGCCTTCATAGACTGAACCCTTAAGACCGCGCAGTCCGCCTACTGAATCGGGTTTGACTCCAAGGCCGCCGTTGTCGCTGCAGAACCACACGAGAGTGTTGTCTGCTATGTCCAGATCGAGCAGGGCTTTGCGCAGGACGCCAACGCTGCGGTCGAAGGCTGCAAGTTCGCCGTAATGATTCTGGCTGGCCTCACCCAGCTCTTTGAAAGGTCTCTTGTCTTCTTCGCTTGCCTTCCAGGGAACATGAGGTGACCCGTCCCATATGACGGCAAGGAACGGTTTGTCCTGTCTGTTTGCATCGGTCATGAATTTCAGCGCTTCATTCACGATGATTGCAGAAGAGTCGCCGTTAAACTCCTCGAACTTGCCCTTGCGGCTCATGATCGGATTCATGTCGAAGAAGTTTGTTACCGTGAGCCATTCATCAAAACCGAAAGCACCGGGATTGTGTGAGTCCTCGGCAAGTACAGGTACGCCCGGGCCGCGCAGTGCGTTAAGGTGCCATTTACCGAAATGTCCTGTAGCATAACCGGCCGCTTTCAGGGCTGCAGGTAACGTCTTCTCTTGAAGGCGAAGAGCATGGCCGTGCGACGGAACACCTGTCCTGTCGTTGGCGCGGCCGGTGAGGACGCTCGCACGGGTAGGGGAGCATACCGGAGCACCTGCATAGAACCTGTCGAAGCGCAGTCCGTTTGCAGCCATGGCGTCAAGGTTTGGTGTCTTCAGTACAGGATGGTTGTAGTAGCCGGTCTGGCCCCAACCCTGATCGTCAGTCATGATCAGAACAATGTTTGGTCTGTCCACTGAGACGGCAGCACTGGAAGGTAGTCCGCGAGCAATCAGTCCTGCGGATGCAAGGCCCATGCCTTTGAGAAAATCTCTTCGATTTGTCACTGTGCTCTTTTTTTCCTTATCGTTTGGCCCCGAGTTGGCTGCGTTTGAGGGTCAGCTTATAAACACTCTCTTTTTCCATAGTAATGCACTGGAATGTCATTTCGGGATCCTCTTTCGTAAGGTCGAAAGTCAATAGCCCGAAATAGTTACCCTCGTTATAGGAGAACATGGCTTTTTGTTTAGTCGGATGCGTATGTTTGTTGGTCAGTTTTGATGTCTCGAACTCGTAAAGATCATACCCATTCGGTCTTTTGATTCTGTAGACGTCTGTCCGATGCCTGTCTGCTGAAAGAAGGATAACTCCACCGATTTCTTCCTTGTCGATAAGCGAGAAGATTTCCTCTCGTTCTTTCGGCACCCCCCACCATGAATCTCTGCCGCCCTTGTCTGCATGTTCTGTCCACAGTACGCCGGATGCGATGACCTTGAACGTGGCTTTCGATTCCCTGAGTTTTGTAAGCAGCCATTTCTTCTGGTCCGGGCCGAGCATGGTCTCGTTTTTGAATGTCCGGTAGTAGCGGTTGTCGACCATGAAGAAATCGACATCTCCGATCGAAAAATCGAACCAGCAGCCGGGAAGTTTCTCGCCTCCGCCGTAGTAGGGATTGTTCCAGTTTTCCTTGAACACCTTCCATGCAAGAAACTTCCATTCGGGTTCGAAAAGGGCGGGGCCGCCTTTGCAATCGTCCTTGCCCAGATCATGATCGTCGTAAATAGCGTAGATGGCTGTTGAGGCCGTCAGGCGCTGGTACTCGGGGCGGAGCTGGCGACGATAGTAGTGGACGCGTTGCTTCGTCCTGGAGTCGGGCAGGTCGATATAGACATTGTCGCCCAGAAACAGAAATGCGTCAGGTGAATATGATGAGATGACGTCCCACATCTCTTCCTTCTGCGGATTGTAACGGGCGCCTCCGCCGAAACCTCCGTTGAACTTGGCTTTCTGACCTTTAGAAGGATATGTGCGAAACTCAGGCAGCTTCTCACCAAAGACGCTTTTGCCGTCAACAATGATGTCATACCTGTATGAAGTCAGTGGTTTCAGTCCATCGAGGTCTATGATCGCAGCAAAATCTCCCTCGGGCCCGGTCTCGACTGGGGTGCTCTTCAGATTCCCGGCAATAACCTGCAGTTTTGCCGGGCCCGGGGTGCGAACCCAGAACCGCGCGCTTGTATCTGTGACGCATCCGAGCATTGGTCCGCCGAACAGCTTCATATCATGTTTGGCAATCAGTTCCTTGAAGCGGTCCTCGTCTATTATACTGCCGAGTCCCGTGTCGTTATCTTCTGTCTTGTATAGAGTATCGAGGAGATATGGATCCAGCTCTCCCATGACAGGGGTTTGCTTCGGAGTTACTATCGGAGGCTTCGCTATGAGATTGCCGGAGCAGAAGAGGGCAAGAACAAAGAAAGTGATTACTACAGATTTAGCTTCCATGCGACGTATCCTTGTTTGAAGTACTACGGTTCATTACTTATTCTAGACGCCATATCGGTCTGGGTTCTTGACCTTGCGCCCATACTGGCAGATGCCGAGTCTTATGGAGCGTCGGCACCACCATCTTCATAGGGTAGAGAGAAACAGCTAGAAATAAAGAGAATAGTGTGAAGAACGCGGACCATGGTAAGCGGCAGTGGGGCACTATGTTGAGCGCTGCGATCGGATCCCAGAAGTGGCTTACACGCCCTTTTTGGTGTTATCATATTGCATATTGTGGCTTAGCCACGGCAAGTGGTTGTGCGGCAGGGGGTTAGCCTGGGAAAATGGGCCAAAAGGTGCTTAAACGTTCCGTTTGACCCTGTTTTGTGGGTTCTAAGCGGGGGAGGGGATCAAAAGATGTTGTGCAGCCGTGGGGGGAGAGGATTGGGATGATCAGCCGGGACGGCCGATCTACTTGGCTTTTGCACTCTTCGTGGTGTATTTGGCTCGCGGTTCTTTGACACTGAATCCGATCTGTTTGCGTTTGGGTTCGGGCGAAGTCATTAGCTCGTTGAGGACCTCGAACACGATGCGAAACTGTTCGTCGCACTTTTTCTCGAGTTCCGCCAGCTGGCTGGCCAGCTTGGCATGAGACTCAAGCATCTGCCGCAGCTTCACGAAGGTGCGCATGATTGCAATGTTGACGTCGATGGCACGCCGACTGTTCAGAATACCCGACAGCATGGCCACACCTTGCTCTGTAAAGGCCATCGGAGCGTGACGCAGGCCCTTACGATCGGAGTTGGAGGTCGCAATTTGCGACCTCCAACTTGCAAACTCCTCTTTTGTAAGGACGAACATAAAGTCGTCGGGGAATCTGACGTTGTTTCTTCGTACTTGTTCTTTAAGCCGCTTTGTCTCTACGCCGTACAAAGCGGCCAAGTCACGATCAAGCAGTACCTTCTGGCCGCGAATGAGGTAGATCGCGCGTTCTACCCGCTCCAGCGGGACAACCGACAAGGCTTCATCTTCTGATTTGCGAGGCATGCTTTCAGTTCCTTTCTGTCTCTGTCGTAAGAACGTCAGCTTTCTTTGCAGATATTGAGACGCTCGGGCTGTAACCATCTAAACAGGCCGTCGCGCTATCATTAGGTCGCCATGAGTCAAGGCACTCCTCAGAATCGCGCACTTGCTTGGCAGGTTAGCCACTACAAAGGAAACAAGGAATGACCGTGGATGTCCAGAAGTTTGGACTGTCAGAGGATGTTTTATCGGACGGCTTGATGGTCTGGTGCGCTGATGTACAGGTATCTGAAGTACATGGGTGCGGAGAGGAGAGCGAGGAATCCCAGAATAGTGTAGATGATCAGCCAAGTGGTGCGGTAATCGGGTGGTGGTGTGTTGGTTCCGGGGGAGAACGCTTGCATAGGCAGTACCTGGATCCTGGCCAGGGCTCGTTCCAGCTCTGCTACCTTGCGCGCTTGTTCCCGAAAGAACGCAACGTAATGTTCGTTCACCACTTGTGGTGCCGGTGTTTCGCGGAGTATCTTCATGCTGGCGAGAACGGTTCTTAGTTTATCACTTACGAGGTCTCGGTTGCTTTTGACCGCCTCCGCCAACGCCAAAGTGGCGATAGTTCGAAAGCGATCAATTCGCGGGCTGTTTACATCCCAACGATCACGGACGGTTACGTTGAAGGTCTTTGCTGCACCCGGTTCCAGCGCAACGTTGTAGGCATGCAGGAATAGGCGGTTGCTACCTGTATGAAGCTTGATCTGAAGTCCGTCCGCATCAACTATATCACGTGCTGCAATCTCGCGCGGAAGATCATGGCGGACCTCAACTAGCCTGGTGTGGTGCGGGGATGGGTTGTTCACAGAGATTCGAATGATGACTTTCCTGTCCACTGGAGTGTCGGCCAGTTTCCCTGAAAGAGCTCTGTCCGTTTCGCCGAGAAGTTGGTCCATAGTGTGTCCTTCGGCGATTGCGGCATTCTCGATGTCAAGTAGTGTACGCTTTGCCTGCGTCAGCGCATCCATGTTCCGTGCATATGTCTCAATATGAGCAGGCATGTCTGCTGTAGCGGCGTTGTTAGCGCGCTGACTTTCAAGAATCTCGTCAAGAGTCGTGAGAATGTCCTTCGCTGCACCAACCTGTATCCGGTTGCTGTCTGATCTTCCCAGTCTTGTGAGGAGCGATCTGACATGTGGCCTGAGTGTGTTGATTTCGGTTTCGGTGATTACCCAGATGTCGCGTAGTCTGATGTTGAACTGACGGGATTCCGACCTGGCAAGGGTGATGATTCCGTGGACGTAGTAAGTTTCTTTATTGATGTCGTAGCCAATGGACAGCCCGTCGGTTGACAAAATGTCGTCTGGGCCTATTCCCTTGGGTAGGATGGATTCAATGTTGACGCTTTGTGGCGTCGGACGTGGATTTCTGGCTTCGATGTTAAGCTGCACGTCGGCGATGCTGAAGTTTGCGATAAAGATGAATAGTAGCATGATGGTCTGGAGGGATGAAATTCTCCGTGTGAAAGCTGTGTGTCGATGCATGCCGCGCCTCCCTTCGTGGTGAATCATGGTGTCCGGGAAATAGTGTAAGGCTCGTCAGGTGGAAAGTTGTCATGACCGTGTAAAAGTTTGGTCATGTGTTTGTGGCGGGCTGGAAAAGGTTTGTTCCTGGCGGCGCAGAGCAAAGCTCGGGCAGGATTCGACCTGTCTCGCCCCGCAGCAGTGCATCAGCTATATCGTCCAACGCCGTTTCGTTGCGATTGATGATGATCAGGAAGGCTCCATTCCGCTTTGCAAGCACCGGCAGGCTGGCCGCAGGTTGCACGGCAAGGGAGGATCCGGCGGCAATGAACAGATCTGCGTTTTTGCATAACTCTGCCGCGGTTCTCATTTCAGCTTCAGGCATGGACTGACCGAACGATATGGTCGCAGGCTTCATCCATCCCCCACACCTTGCACATTTGGGTGGCTCTTGAGTGCGTTCGAACTCGTTCACAGCTTCCTGGGTAGGAACCGAATCCCCACACTCCAGGCAAGCGGTACGCGTCGTGTTTCCGTGCAGTTCGATGATCTTGTCAGGAGGTACACCCGCCTTGCGGTGAAGGTCGTCGATGTTCTGCGTGATCAGCCCCGCAAGCCTTCCCTGTCGATGGAGTGCGGCAAACGCGCAGTGGCCGTCGTTGGGTTGCGCATCCCGGATGGAAGGCCACAGAGCAGCTTTCCTGCGCCAGTATTCGCAGCGGCCGCCGGACGTTGCCAGGAATTCCTGAAGAGTCACGACGCGGTATCGTGTCCAGACGCCGCCATCTCCACAATAGTCGGAGATTCCTGATTCGGTGGAAATCCCGGCGCCGGTGAAACCCACGACCCGCGACGACTTCGCAATGCGTTCTTTAAGCTCAGCAAGATCCATTTGATGTCCTGTGTTGTTTACCCCAGCGGAGATCAGGGACGGTCCTAGACTCTAGACTTTAGGACAATCTACGCAGTCCCTCAAATAATAGATATTCCTTATTCTGACTCAACGCTCTCTCCCCATTGTCGGCAATGCTCCGAATAACAGATGGGGCAGTTAGTCTGACTGGTTTTGGCCGTCTGATAGGGAAGATCCTTGAACTTTGCGGGTATTGTCTTGCAAGATTCCTCTATTCTTCGCGTAGTAAGGTATAAAGACGGATAGCGAGAGCAGATACGCCCCCGATAGGCGTGAATTGCCGTTAACCCGGCGTCATGGCCAGCCTCGCCAGCACCATTGGCACTGCCGGCCGAATTCTTGACCTTGGCGCCGGGTTTCTCGTATGGTTCAGTAAGAAATCGGGGACTTCACGTGGCGCAGCAGACGTGTCGTCCGGGATATCGAGAAACCAAATTCCTATCAGTTGATGAGAAGAGGCGTGCGGACGATTACGAGTCGTGTGGAAGCATGAAGCATTACCAGCTTCGGCAACCTGCCCGACTGAGTCAACCTCGACTAAAGAACATAAAAGGGATGAATTGATGAGAACGGCAAGGCCATCCGGCCTCACGTCGGCCACCGTCGTCGTGATGAGCGCCCTGGCATGGGCAGCGGGATTCATCGGGCAGACAGCCCTGGCCGAAGAGCACACGGCGACCTACCAGACCAGCCCGGGGGCTCAAGAATTTGGCACACCCTATGCCATCTGGGGCTCGCCGCAGAATCCGGGATTTTGGGAACAGTACCGCAAGTACGACTATGTAACCGGTTGGGGGACGGACCCGGACCCTATCATGCACACCACCATGAGCGCGACGAGCGAGAAGTTCGGCCTGCTCCGGCAAGGATCCGGCGCTGGCAAGACCGCCGTTATAGCGCCTGGCCTCTTTGTGGGACCGTCAGGTTTGACGGCCATACCCACCAGCGAGCGGCTGGCGTTGGTTGGATTGCAGACCGCCTCCGGCAACAAGGGCATCGATGTTCGTGTCGGGTTTGTCGAGAATTTCGCCAGTGGCGGTGGCGCCGGGTTCGCCGCCGGCATAACCGCCAACGGCGGCGATAATGGCTTCATGGACCTCTTCACGGGCGGTTGGGGCGTGGACGGGGTGGAGATTCATTTCGAGATCAATGGGTCGGGTGCGAATTGGAGCGTGCCCGCCCCCGGCAATGTTAGAGCGACGCTATTCGGCGCGACCTCCACTCAGCAAGAGCATTTACGCTACAACTACAAGGATTCCGTCTCGTCCGTCGGGTCACTCTCACGTTCCACCACCCTGCCTTTATATGTCGCCTGGGAGGCGACGACCGGCGGTGGGGATATCACGTTTAAGGTCGGCTGGGGCGACCAAGACGCCACCAACATTGTTTACACGTGGACTTTCGCCGACAACTTGCATCCGGCCGGCGATGATGAACTTCAGAACAACTTTTTCGACGTGGCCAACGTGGCGCCGGTTTTTTTCACCGGATGGGGCACGTGGGAGCCTTCCGCAGACACCACCGCCGAAGAGACCTTGGCGATCCATGGCGCTGCTGCTTCGCCGGACAGCACCCTGCTAATCGTCCGGTGAATGCAATGGATTAAGAATGGCCAAACGAGCCTGTCCCCTTTCCTGCTCCTACCCCTCAACAATCACGCGGAACCCGGCGTTGAAGACGCGCTGCCAAGTGGGGAATCGTAGTGGGCCAGACGTTCAATCAGTTATTCGGAGCATTACCGACTGTGAGGCAATGCCGGCTGTCTAATATGTGGCTACGAATCCAGGCCCCCACACATGTATGTTGCGATATGACGTGGAGTTCTCCTTTCTGTTTCATCAAACATGAGCCAACCTATCGCGACCCCAACCACCGGCAGGGGTGGACGGGCTTGCATCTCCAGGATTGGTGCTTCGGGATTGTGAAGAAAGGAATTCATGGAACTCAAACGAACGGTTCTGCTTCCGGCTCTGTATCCTCTCATGGCCACGATTCTAACCCTGTCAGACTCTGCCGTTGCGGACAGTGGAACATGGACTAATGACGCGTCGGGCAGTTGGAGCAATCTCAATAACTGGAGCGGCAGCATAATCGCTGATGGCTCGGGCAATACGGCCGACTTCAGTACGATCGACATCTCGGCCGACCGAACCGTAACCGTTGACACATCCCGGACGATCGGCAACATCATGTTCGGCGACACCGACACGAGTTCAGCCGCAGGCTGGACCTTGACGCGAACGGGCACCAATGACCTGACCCTTGCCTCCGGCGGCACAATCACGGTCACCAACCTTGCAGCAGGAAAGAGTGTGGACATCAACGTCCCGTTGGCCGGCACTACCGACATTGCGGTCAGAGGCGGTGGCGGTCTGGATTTTTCCGCCCTTAACACTTTGTACGGTAGAATGCACATCGGGACCGTCGACGACAACAACAACGTGACCTTCTCAGCGGCGGGGCTTACCTTTTCTCCTACTCCCGATTGGACGTTCCATTTCAAGGTGGGCGAGTCTCATTCGGGCAATACCATGACTGTCGCAGCGGGGTGTCGCGCAGAATGGCTCGGAGGTGGCTATGTCGGAGAGGGTGTCGGCGGCGACGCGAACACGTTGATCGTAACAGGGGGCGGAGCTGAGGTCGTTATTCACGCCAACGGAGGTTCGCAGTTCAACCTGGGCGCTAGTGGTGCGAATTCCAATCATGTTGAGGTGAGTGCCGGCGGAACGCTGACATGCCAGAAGTTCGTGATCGGCCGTGGTGGCGGCACTGACAATTCAGCCCTCATAACGGGAACGAATTCCCGTGTGCGATTCGGGCAGGACAACCAATGCTGTGTGAATGTCGGAACAGATACCGAGGGCAGCGCGAGAAACAGCATAACTATCGACAATGGCGGATCCCTTCTCTACTACAGTAGTGCAGGTAAATCTGGTGGTTCGATTGGCGACAGCGATGGCGCTGATGACAACTATATTCTAGTGAAGGCCAACTCAACCTTTGAGTTTCGGCGGACCACGCCGGTGGCTCTCCCGTTTGTTCTGGGCGCGTACAACGGGCGCGATGGCGACAACTACAAGGGCTTTCCGATCGACTCAACCGCAAACGGCAACCACCTGGATATTGCAGGCGGCGGTTCCTTTATCACCGAGAACTGTTCCGTGTACCTGATGGGCGTGAACTCCGCGATGAACCTGGGCGATGGCATCGGCATCAGCCAGGCAACAATTGGTGCTAGCGAGTCAGGTACGACCAACTATATCTATTCCCCAGGAATCATCTTGTTCAAGGCCGACTCGCGGCTGTTCCGAATAGACCTTGCCGGAGTTGTTGTGGTTGGTGTCCACTACAATCGTCGGGTTCGCAAGCCGAAGTTCCCCGTAGGCTTCAGCGACTCGGATCAGGTCTTCGTAGTGGTAATTGGGTACGCTTCGACCGGCCAGGTCCACCATGCCCCGAAGAACGGCGTGGGCAAGGGGATTCCCCGAGGCACTCACTTCCGCACCGTTGTAC
>PVBE011571547.1_pt1 | contig 10461 bp, 9 predicted proteins | sample 1631181 | NCBI WGS metagenome assembly PVBE01 (sample SAMN08397723, study PRJNA350692) | Marine metagenome, whole genome shotgun sequencing project. | isolation source: water | place: Pacific Ocean | collected 2012-04 | reverse complement strand
CATGATGAAGATGATGTCGAAGAGCTTGAACGCGTCGATCACCCGGATCAGGACCGTGACGAGGAGGACGGGACGCAGCATCGGCAGCGTCACGTGGCACAGGGTCTGCCACGCGCTGGCCCCGTCGATCCTCGCGGCCTCGAGTGGGCCCGCTGGAAGGCCCGCGAGTCCGGCGAGACACATGAGCATCACGAAGGGGATGGACTGCCAGGTGTCGACCAGCGTGACGGCCCAGACCGCCGGCCAACGAGCGCCTAGCCAGTTGATTCGTTCCAGCTCGACGGTCTCGAGCAGCCAGTTGATGACTCCCAGATCCGTGTCGAACATGAACCGCCACGTCAACCCGACCGCGACCGGCGTCAGGAGCATGGGGATGAGGAGCGCCGAGCGGAAGAACCACGTCCCACGGAGCCGCCGGTGGAGGAGCAGGGCGAGCCCCAGCCCGACGGGGACCTGGATCGCGAGGCCCAGGATCATGATCGTGAGCGTCGTGCGGAAGGCCACCCAGAACGTTCCGCTGCCGAGCTCCGTCCGATAGTTATCCAGTCCCACGAAGGTGCTGGGTAGGAGGTTCCCGATCTGCGCGTCACGAAGGGACAGATAGACGGCGACAGCCATCGGAACGGCGAGGACCAGCAGCAGGATGCTCCAGGCGGGGACGACGAGTCCGTTTGCTAGCAGGCGGGACTGTCGCTCCAGCGTCCGGCGGCCGGGAGACGGCCTGGGCGATTCGGACCGCGGGGTCGTCGCGAGGCTGCCTGAAGTGCCCCACATGTCAGCGCGCCCGCTCGTGTTCGCGGGCCAGGATAGGTCCGAGCCGAGCCTGCAGTCCGTCGAGCCCGTCCTGGACCGCGATCTCGCCGGTGAGAATTGCCGGCAGGGCGTCGGCGACCGCCTTGTCGAACTCCGGCCAGACCGTGAGCTGGGGATAGCGCTCGATCCGGCTACTCTCCGGGATGTTCAGGTGCTGCAGGTAGGGGTGCGCCTCGAGTAGCGAGGCGTCCTGGGTGATAGAGAGACGTCCGATCGCCGCGGCGCCGCTGTCGAGATAGGCCCTCGCGTTGGCCTTGCTCAGTACGAACTCGAGGAAGCGCCACGCGGCGTCCATCTTCGTGGAGTCCGTAGGGATGCCGATGTTCCAGCCGGCCAGATGGGTGATGTCGACCGTCCCCTTGGGCATCGGAGCCGTCCCCACCCGTCCGACGTAGCGGTTGTTCGCCGGGTCGAGAGTCATCCCGTAGTAACCGGAGAACTGGATCATCGAGCCGATGTCCTGCGAGAGGAACTTGTTCGTCACGTCGTCGCCGTTGACGGTGATGCCGCCCTCAGGGCCGTAGGCCAGCAGGTCCTTCAGATAGCTCGTCGCGGCCACGGCGGCCGGTGTGTTCACCGAGGGCTGGAGGGTGTCGTCGTAGACCTGCCCGCCGAGGCTCCACACCAGCCCCAACCACCACCAGGTCACGTTCGGGCCCCAGCCCAGGATGACCCCGTCGGCGAGCCCCGACGCGTGCACGGCCTTGGCGTTGGACCGGTACTCCTCCCACGTGGCCGCGGGCTGCAGGCCCAGTGCTTCGTAGATGTCGGTGCGGTACCACTGGATCATCGGCTCGGTCGAGAGCGTGAGACCGAGGGTGCGGCCTGCGTACTTCCCGTAGTCCCGCTGTCCCTTCGAGAAATCATCGATGGCGTACGTCCCGGAGCGGGCCAGATAGTCGTCGAGGGGCGCCATGACGCCCGCCGCCCCGAGCGTCGCCAGGAAGGTGTTGTCGAACTGCGCGACGTCGTAGGCCCCGTGGCCCTGCTGCAACGACAGCAGCAGCTTCTGGTGTTCCTCACCGTAGGGGGTTTCCGTCACGTGCACGCTGATCCCGGTCCGCTCCTCGAAGGCCGGAACGAAGGACTGGATCGCGGTCGACGAGGGACTGGGGACCAGGAAGAGGGTGATCTGCGCCGCGTCGTCATCCGGGCTCGCGCAGCCGAGCCACAGCCCGAGCAGCAGGGCGGACAGCACCAGCCCCGGCCGACTCGCCATCGCGGTGCCTATCGTGCTCGTTCTCGTCCTCGTCACTCGTCTGCGCTCGCCGGCGCCGTGCGTCGTCCAGGGAGCGAATCTAAGCCAAGGCCCGGGAGAGGTCAACTCGGCTGCCGGCTACTCGGCCGTCGTCTCGAGCGTACATGGTGGATTGGCCCGGCGGATCGGTGACAGACTATCTGCCGCGTTCCTCGGATCGTGAGACAGCCCAGGGAGGGCCCGCGCATGGCGCAACCAACGGAGATCGCCGAGGGTCGCGGACGCACGATCCTGCTGACCGTTGCCCACGCCGACGATCCCGCCCTGTTCCTCGGTGGCACGATCGCCTTGTGGGCGCAGCGCGGATGGCGGGTCGTCGTCGTTCGGGTCACCGACGACCGGTGGGATTCCGTCGGCCTCGACGAGGCGGCCACCATCCACGCGAACAAGGAAGAGTTCGACCGGGCCTCGACGGTTCTGGGCATCGCCGAGATCGTCGAGCTGGGCTGGCCCACCGACGTCCTCGGTGACCGTTCGGAGGTCGAGCTGCGCGAGCGTGTCATCCGAGAGGTCCGCCGCCATCGGCCCTACGCGCTCGTGACCTTCGATCCTGACAGCATGTTCGGCGAGAACAACCAGGATCACGAGCTGGTCGCCCAGGCGACGGACGAAGCCTTCTGGACGGCGCAGTTCGACAAGCACCACCCGGAGCACCTGGCCGACGGTCTGTCACCCTTCGGTGTCTTCGAGCGCTGGTACTTCGGGCGTCGGGTGATGGAGGTCACCGACGTGGTCGACATCAGCACGACACTGGATCTCAAGATCGCCGCAGCGCTCAGCTCGGGGACGATGCTGACCAACATGGCGCATCAGCTGCAGCTGCAGGCCCGGACCGGAGGCTGGCGGTTGCCGATCGTCGAGCGGGCGCTCGACGGGGATCTGCAGCCGTTGTTCGACGGTTTGCTCCGACGGGGCGCCGCCGAGGTGGGCGCTCGCCATGGGCTCGCCGCCGCCGAGGAGTTCAGGGTCGTTCGCTTCGGCGGGCTGCTCGACTGGCTGGAGGCCCATGGCGCGCGACTGTAGTACCAGGAATCGGCTCGGCGTCGGTCAGAGCGCTTCGCCCGTGACGAGGTCGAACGTGTGCATCCGCTCGACGTCGACGGCGAAGTCGGCTGTCTGACCCCGGTCGAGAAGGGTCCTCGGGTCGCAGCGCGCGATGAACGTCGTGCCCGGGGCACGGTGCTCCGCGGCGCGCGCACCCGGGTCGGCCTTCACCTTGCTCGACGAGCCGGCCGAGATCCCCTGGGCGTCGACCGCGATGTGGGCCAAGGTGTCGGACCCGAGATGCTCGACGAGCTCGACCGGCGCCCGGATCGACGCTTTGGGCCCGCGGGCGAAGGTCACATCGTCGATGTCCTCAGGACGGACACCGAGGGCAATGGTCGATCCGGCGGCGGCGGCCAGCGCCGGGCGCGATGCCACGTAGGATCCGGGGACTCGGATCTCATGCGAGCCGAACCGAAAACGGCCCTCTCCGTCGACGAGGTCGAACGCGGTCTGCACCAGGTTCATCGGGGGAGCCCCGATGAAGCCGGCGACGAACAGATTCCTGGGACGAGCATAGAGGTCCCCGGGGGCCGCGACCTGCTGCAGCACGCCTGCGTGCCTGACCGCGACGCGATCACCCATGGTCATGGCCTCCACCTGATCGTGGGTTACGTAGATCGTGGTCACTCCCAGCCGCCGCTGGAGCCGCGCGATCTGCGCGCGCATCTGTAGTCGCAGCTTGGCATCGAGGTTCGACAGGGGCTCGTCCATGAGAAAGGCCTGGGGCTCACGCACGATGGAGCGACCCATGGCGACGCGTTGCCGCTGCCCGCCCGACAGCTGGCGCGGCAGCCGATCGAGGAGCGCCTCGAGGTCGAGCATGCGAGCCACGCGCTCGACCTTGGTGGCGATCGTTTGTGGCGGGCTCTTCCTCACCCTGAGGCCGAAGCCCATGTTCTGCCTCACGGTCATGTGCGGGTAGAGCGAGTAGTTCTGGAACACCATCGCGATGTCCCGGTGTTTGGTCGGAACGTCGTTGACGACGCGATCGCCGATCCGGATGGTGCCCTCGCTCAGATCCTCGAGCCCGGCCAGCATGCGGAGCGAGGTGGTCTTTCCGCAGCCCGACGGACCAACCAGTACCAGGAACTCACCATCCTCGATGGCGAGGTCGAGGCCGTCGACGACCTTGGCGCCGTCGTCAAAGACCTTGCTGACTCCCTCGAAGCTCACGCGTGCCACGTATCGGTCCTTGCCGTGCTCCGTCAGCGGTTCTTCTCGCGCGCCAGGATGGGACCGAGTCGGGCCTGCAGGCCGTCGAGCCCTTCCTGCACCGGCACCTCACCGGTGAGGATCGCCGGCAACGTGTAGGCCACTGCCTTCTCGAACTCCGGCCAGACCGTGAGCTGGGGATAGCGCTCGATGCGGCTGCTCTCGGGGATATGCAGGTGTTGCAGGTAGGGTTGTGCGGCGAGCAGCTCCGGGTCGTCGGTGATGGAGGTGCGCCCGACCGCGGCCGCACCGCTGGCGAGAAAGTCCCTCGCGTTGGATTTGCCCAGCACGAACTCGAGGAAGCGCCACGCCGCGTCCTTTCTCGTCGAGTCCGCCGGGATGCCGATGTTCCACCCGGCCAGGTGGGTGATGTCGGCTACTCCCCTGGGCATCGGAGCCGTGCCCAGGCGGCCGACGTGCTTGTTGTTCGCCGGGGCGAGGGTCATCCCGTAGTAGCCGGAGTACTGGATCATCGAGCCGATGTCCTGGGAGAGGAACTTGTTCGTCACGTCGTCGCCGCTGGCGCTCAAGCCGCCCTCGGGGCCGTAGGCCAGGAGACCCCTCAGGTAGGTCGTCGCCGCCACCACGTCGGGCGTGTTCACCGTCGGGACCAGGGCGTCGTCGTAGAGGTGTCCACCGAAGCTCCACACGAGAGTCATCCACCACCACGTCACGCGGGGGCCCCAGCCCAGGATGACGCCGTCCCCGAGCCCCGATTCGTGCACGATCCTGGCGTTGGCCCGGTACTCCTCCCACGTAGCCGCGGGCTGCAGGCCGAGCGCGTCGTAGATGTCGGTGCGATACCACTGGATCATCGGCTCGGTCGAGAGCGTGAGGCCGAGGGTGAGGCCGGCGTACCTTCCGTAGTCCTGCTGTCCCGTCGAGAAATCGTCGATGGCGTATGCCTCGGACCGGGCGAGGTAGTCGTCGAGTGGGGTCATGACGCCCGCAGCTCCCAGGGGTGCCAGGAAATAGTTGTCGAACTGCGCGACGTCGTAGGCTCCGCGGCCCTGCTGAGACGACAGTAACAGCTTCTGGTGCGCCTCGCCCCACGGGGTCTCCGTCACGTGCACGGTGATCCCGGTTTGCTCCTCGAATGCCGGAACGAACGACTGGATCGCGGTCGACGACGGGCTGGGGACGAGGAAGACCGTCAACTGGTTCGCGTCGTTCGTCGGCGCCGCACAGCCGACGGCGAGAGCGAGCAGGAGAGCCGGCGCTCCAAGACACGGCCGCCCGGCAGGACTGCCACGCAGGGGAGATGGATCGCTCGCGTCGGGTATCGCCACGGCTCTACCTCTTGCCCTGTCGAGCCGGAAGGGCGGGAGAGGGTCGATCAAGGGGACAAGGGTACTTCGTCCGTCCCTGCCTGTCTCCCTCTTCGTGTCCCCTCATGCCTTGCGTGCCTGTCCCCGTTTCTCGGATTCGCGTCGTCTCGACGCAGGAACGGCGGGCAGGCTGCTATGATCGCCGCGTCGCATGGAGATTCCGTTCTTCGAGACGGTCCACGGGCGTAACCTTCTGGGTGAGGTCGAGCATTTCGTGCACGCGCCCTGCGCGATCGTGACCATGGCGGATCTCTGGCCGCGACTCGGTTCGCGTCTGCCGACGGAGGGGCCGGTGTACTTCGTGGACTCCATGGAGGAGGAGACGCTCTCCGCAGACCTGGACGGGATGGCGCCGTTTCAGGCTGTTGCGGGCGTCGGGGGAGGTCGGGCCATCGATGCGGCGAAGTACTTCGCGTGGCGGCGGCGTGTTCCGCTGTTCCAGTTTCCGACCTCGCTGAGCGTCGATGCCGTGTTCGGCCATCGTGCCGCGGTCCGGCGCGCGGGCGTCGTTCGCTACGTCGGGTGGGCGGTACCCGAGACGGTGTTCGTCGACTACGACGTGGTTCGGGCCGCACCGGCGCACCTCAACCACGCCGGGATCGGAGATGTGCTGTGCTTCCATACGGGGGTGCTGGACTGGCGGTACGCCGAGGCCAAGGGGCGGGTCGAGCCCCAATGGCCCTACGATCAGACGCTCGCCGACCGATCGTGCGACAGGGTGGAGGCGTTGCTGGCGCACCAGACGGACGTCCGCGACCTGACCGACCGCGGCATTCGGGTCATGATCGATGGCCTCGCGTGGGGCGGGACGTCGTTCCTGGGCGCGGGATGGAACCCCCGCCACATCGAGGGATTCGAGCACTTCTTCTTCTACGCGCTCGAGCATCTGACGGGCCGTACCTTTCTGCACGGTCAGCCGGTGTGTCTCGGCACCTACATCGGTGCGCTCCTGCACGAGAGCCGGGCGGAGGAGTTCCTCACGACGATCCACGACATCGGCGTCGACATCAGGCCGGAGGCCATGGGCGTGACCTGGCGGGACATCGGGCAGACCCTGCGCGGGCTCGGCGACTACGTGCGCGCGCAGGGCCTCTGGTACGGCATTGCCCACGAGGCCCGGCTCGACGAGGTCTTCCTGGCGGGGCTGCGCGAGCGGGTGGAGAGCCGCTACGGACCATGGACACCAACCTCCTGAATCGATACCACCTGACCCACGTCATCAACGTCTCGGGGACGATGTCGGTGCTCGCGTGGCTGGAGGGCGCCGCGAGATGACCGACACGCGACTCGACGGGCGATCCGCCATCGTCACGGGCGGGGCGCGAGGGATCGGCCTGGCCGCCGGGGCGGCGCTCGCGCGTGCCGGCGCGCGGGTGCTCCTCGCCGACGTCGACGTCCGGGTCGCCGAGCAGGAAGCCGTGCGCCTGGCCTCGGACGGCTTGACCGTCGCGGCCTGTCGCGTGGACATCGCCGACGCCGAGAGCACCCGGGGCATGGTGGCCAAGGCGCTCGATACGTTTGGCGGCGTCGACATCCTCGTCAACAACGCCGCCGTGCCGGACACCACACCCTTCGAGGCGTTGACGCCGGATCACTGGGACCGCATCCTGTCCGTCAACCTGACCGGCGCCTACCGGTGCACGGCCGCCGCGCTGCCGTCGCTGGAGCGCAGCGAGGCCGCCAGCGTGGTCCACGTGGCGTCGATTCAGGGTGTCAGCGGCCAGCGCGACGCCCTGGCCTACGCGACCGCCAAGGGCGGCCTGGTGAGCATGACCCGGTGCATGGCGGTCGACTTCGGCGCCCGGGGGATCAGGGTCAACGCGGTCGCGCCCGGCTTCGTCGACACGCGCATGGCGCTCCTGCCCGAGGGCGGGCGCGAGTACGAGACCGACTGGTTCCAGGACGTGTTCATCAAGCACGGGCGCCTACCCCTGCGGCGGCCGGGGACGCCGCAGGATGTCGCCGGCCCGATCGTGTTCCTCGCCAGCGACGAGAGCCGCTACGTCACCGGCCACGTGCTGGTCGTCGACGGCGGGGTGCTGTGCACCTACTAGCAGGCCGTGGGGCGACGGACGTGACGATACGGATTCACCGGCATGCCGCGGTCGCCAACACGCTGGGCGAGGGCGTCGTGTGGGATTCACGGCGAGACCGTCTCGTGTGGGTCGACATCCCCGAGCGCTCGATCCTATGGATGGACGAGGGTGACAGGACGCCCCGGCGTGTCGCGCTCGACGATTCTCCGGGATGCATCGCGCTTGCCATCGATGGCGGCTACCTGGTCGCCGCGGGGCGCCGCCTGTACTGCCTGGGTGACGATTTTCGAGTGCTCGGTGAGCCTCGGTCCGTCGCCGATGTGCCGGCCACGACGCGCTTCAACGACGGCAAGGCGGACCGCGAGGGCGGTTTCGTCTTCGGTGCGTGCCACGTCGACGAGACTGATGCCATCTGTTCGGCCTTCTACCTGGGACGGGCAGGCCTCGCCCCTTTCGCCAGTGGCTTCGTCGTGTTCAACGGTCCCGCCTTCAGCCCGAGCGGAGACCGCATCTACTATACTAACTCGCCGACACGCCGCATCATGACGGCCAGATACCGCAGCGCGTCGGGCCGGATTGCCGGCCGCCCGGAGGTTTTCGCCACGCTGCGCCCAGAGGCAGGATGCCCCGACGGGATGACCGTCGACGTAGAGGGCTGCCTGTGGAACGCACACTGGGACGGCGCACGGTTGACCCGCTACCGCCCCGACGGTGTCGTCGACCGGGTCCTCGAGGTCCCCGTGGCACGTCCCACGTCGCTCTGCTTCGGGGGGCCGAGCCTCGACACGCTGTTCGTGACCAGCGCGGCCACGGGCGAACCGACCGAGCGGGACGGACCGGAGGCGATCGTGGATGGCGATCTGCTCCGTCTGACGCCCGGGGTGACAGGCCTCGCGGAGCGCCCGGTCGACGATCGAAGCGTCTCGGCGCAACCCGCGCGCATCCCGGCGAAGGGTGAGGGGTGAGCGAGGCCTCGACGGGAGCTCGGGATCGCCGAGTGGGGACGCCCGTGAATTGGAACGACACGCGCGTGCTGGTGACCGGCGGGGCCTCGTTCATCGGCTCCCATCTGGTCGACGCGCTGGTGGCGCGTGGGGCATCGGTCCGCGTCGTCGACAACCTTGGCAGCGGCCGTCTGGAGAACATCGAGGCTCACGTACAGGGTGGTCGCGTGGAGTTCGTCGAGGCCGACCTGAGGGATCCTGGGGTAGCCCGGCGGGCAGTCGACGGCGTCCGGGTGGTCTTTCATCTCGCGGCCGACCACGGTGGCCGGGGGTACGTCGAGCTCCACCAGTCGGAATGTGCGGCCAACCTGGTAACCGATGGGCTCGTGTTCCGGGCCTGTCATCTGGAGGGGGTCGACAAGGTCGTGTATGCCTCCTCGGGGTGCGTCTATCCGAACCATCTCCAGGGCGATCCTTCGCAGGAGCTGTACCTGCGGGAGGAGATGGTCTGTCCGCCCTACGATGCCGACAGCATCTACGGATGGGCCAAGCTGATGGGTGAGATGTCGTTGCGGGCCTTCCATCGCGATTGGGGCCTCAAATCTGCTTCGTGCCGCTACTTCACCGTGTACGGCGAGCGCGGACACGAGAACCACGCGGTGATCGCGATGATCGCCCGCGCCTTCGTTCGCCAGGATCCCTTCGTGGTGTGGGGGACCGGCGAGCAGATCCGCAATTGGACCCACGTGAGTGACATCGTGTCGGGAACGCTCCTGGCTGCCGAGCGGATCGATGATGGTACGGCCGTCAATCTGGGCACGATGGAACGGACCCGAGTGATCGATGCCGTGCACGAGGTCCTGCGCTACTCGGGACACACGACCGCGATCGACCTGCGTCCCGAGATGCCGACCGGCCCCCAGAATCGGGTGGCGGACAACGCGCTGGCGAAGCGGTTGCTCGGGTGGGAGCCGAAGGTGTCGTTCGTGGACGGGCTGAGACGGACCGCCGACTGGTACTTCACGACGAAGCAGAGACACCTCGTCGGCGCCACCCTGTCGCATCGGCTGACCGAACGATAGGGTGGGCACCCTGGCCCGCCCTGGAGCGGCACCGCGCGCACGGCGTGTGTGAGACGGTGCGATGCGCGTTGGGAATCCGAGGGCATTGACCGAGCAGCAGCGCCAGATCGCGTACGGCTTCCCGACGGTCACGGGCCGCGGGCTGCTCGAGGCGATTCCCGACTTCGTCCATCGGCCGTTCCTGGCGGTTACGATGGAGGACCTCTGGTCCTGGGTGCGCCCCCGTCTCGGCCGAGCTCCCCACGAGGTCCATCTCGTTCGCACGACCGAGCAGGCTGCCCTGGAGCGCCTGATCGAGGATTTGCCCGCGGTCGAAGCCGTGGTAGGCGTGGGTGGTGGACCGGCGCTCGACGTGGCGAAGTACGTCGCGTGGCGGCGCCGGCTGCCGCTGTTCCAGTTTCCGACCGCGTTGAGCACCAACGCCGTCTATGGGCACCGCAGCGCCGTGCGCGCCGACGGTCAGGTCCGCTATCGCGGCTGGGCCGTGCCCGAATGTGTCTTCGTCGACCTGGACGTGATCGCGTCGGCCCCACGCCGGCTCAACTACTCGGGCATCGGGGACGTGCTGTGTTTCCACACGGGCGTGCTGGATTGGCGGTACGCGTGGGAGCGGGGGGCGTGCGAGCCCCAGTGGCCGTTCGATCCCGACTTGGCCGCCCAGTCGCTAGCCAAGGTCGACGCCGTCGTCGAGCACGCCGAGGACATCCGGGACCTCAGCCCCAAAGGGCTGTCCGTGCTCCT
>PVBE010948208.1_pt1 | contig 10461 bp, 10 predicted proteins | sample 1631181 | NCBI WGS metagenome assembly PVBE01 (sample SAMN08397723, study PRJNA350692) | Marine metagenome, whole genome shotgun sequencing project. | isolation source: water | place: Pacific Ocean | collected 2012-04 | reverse complement strand
AACCTCCTTGCCCGGCGCCCCCGGCAGCACCTTCTGCAACAATTCGTGGTACCACATGGCATGGGGCTCCGCCGTGTTCTTGGCTTCGGCCTCGGTTTCGGCCACGTAGGTCTGCAGCAGCATCGGCTGATCCTGGGCCATAGGATCGCGGCCGGCTTCGTTCATGAACTTGGTGTAGACGCCCCATTGCTCCTGCACCATGTCCAACGACGTAAAGCGCGGCGCCCGCAGAATTGACAGGCCATGCTGTGCCGCCAATTGGTACGACGGCGGCGACACCGCGGCCATGTAGATGGGCGGATGCGGCTTCTGTACCGCTTTGGGGAATAGCTGCACGTCTTTGCACGACCAGAACTCACCATCGTGCGAGAAGGTCTCGCCGCTGAAGCATTTCAGCAGGATGTCCATGGCCTCGAAGAAGCGATCGCGCGATGTCGACGGATCCAGGCCGAAGCCCGCGAATTCGCCCGGTTGGTAGGCCCGGCCAACGCCCAACAGCAGCCGGCCCTCGCTCAGGCAATCCACCAGTGCGGCCTGCTCGGCCACCCGTACCGGATGCTGCAGCGGCAGCAGAACGACGGCGGTGCCGATCTTGATCCGCTTGGTGCGTTGGGCAATGGCGGCGGCCAGTGTCAGGGTATCGCCCAACATGCCGTAAATCGAAAAGTGATGTTCCGGCAGCCACACCGAATCAAAGCCCAGCTCCTCGGCCAATTCTACTTCTTCGAGGAATTCCTTGAATACCTGGGCTTGTGGTTTTTCGCCAAACTCGCTGAACAAATACATCATTCCGAATTGCATGACGGTACCTCTTGGTCTGGATACGTTTTGCGACGGTCCTGAATGCGCGTGTCAAGCGTAGATCGATGATTCAGCTTAACCCCGCGTTTGGCTGCCTGTCATCCGTTTGCGATAGCGAGTTCGGCGCCGGATTGAAAGCGGCACCCTGGCCTATTCGTCGCGGTGGACCGTTTCGGGGCTGAAGGCAGGCAGGCAGACCGCGATATATTCGGCACCGCCTTCGTGGGGTGAGCCATAGCGGACCCAGTTACTCTTGGGCGTCAGGATCGCCTGACCCGCACCGACTTGGAACACTTGGTCGCTGGTCTCGACGCGCAGCGTACCGGCGAGGACGACGGTATATTCGTCGAACTCGGGCGTCTGCCCCGGCTCCTGCCAGCCGGCCGGGCTCCGCATTCTAGCGACACTGACTTGGCCGGTGCCGGAGTTGGCGCGGCCGATGAACTCCTCGATAGACTTGGGCTTGTTACCTACTGCAGAAATTATCGTAGGTTTTTCAATGAGTTGAACGTTATTGTTTGGCATCTGTTTGGCCCTTCCCTGTTTTCCCAAGCTTCATCGGCGTGACGATCCGAATTGGTGTTTGATGGTATATTGATACTTCCTCATTTCGGGCGAGGGTGACATGAAAAGCAATTACCTGAGCAACAGCCTCAGCGATATTCAAGGCGTGCAGATTTTTTCGGGCGAGGGTCGCGGGCTGCGCCAGCCGCGCCCCGCCAAGACCGTCAAGGAAGCAGCGCGCGAGACCCCGGTCTTTGCCGAAACCGACGTGCTGGTGGTCGGCGGTGGGCCGTCGGGCACGACCGCCGCGGTGGCGGCCGGACGACTGGGCGCGGACGTCATGCTGGTCGAACGCTACAACCATCTTGGCGGTCTCTCGACGGGCGGCCTGGTCATTTGGATCGACCGTATGACGGACTGGAGTGGCCAAGAGATCATCGCAGGCATTGCCCACGACATCCTCGAGCGCCTGCCCAGGGAAGCCGTGCAGGGACCGGCCCGCGCCGACTGGGGATCGCGCGATGCCGCAACGGCCGCCTACTGGTCGCGGCGCACCGCCGCCTACCACGGCATCGTCACCTGGTCGCCGACCGTCGATCCCGAGGCCCTGAAGACGCTTTCCATGCAGCTTGCGCTGGAACAGAACGTGCGTCTCACCTTCCATGCCTGGGCGGTCGAGCCCATCGTCGAGGAGGGCGTCATGCGCGGCGCCATCTTCGAGAGCAAGGAAGGCCGCCAGGCCATATTGGCGAAGGTGGTTGTGGACACGACGGGCGATGCCGACCTGTTGGCCCGCGCCGGCCTCCAGTTCGAAAACGACATCGACGAGAACAATATCCACCACTGCATCAACACCGCCTTTTTGCTCGGCGGCGTCGACATGGAGCGCTGGCTGGCTTTTCGCTACGAAGACGCCGAAGGCTTCAAGAAATTCATGGCGCAGGGCCGGGAGCGCCTCAAATCCTTCGAAAAACCCTTCGTTTCCTGGCGCAACGACGTGGCGCTTTTCATGGGGCCCAGGTTGTCGGGTTACAGCGCCGTCGACGTCGAGGACCTGAGCGAGGTCGAAATCCAGTCGCGCCGGCTGACCGTTGGCCATGTCGACTATTATCGCGAGTTCGCGCCGGGCTTCGAGAACGTCTTTCTCATGCTCGGCGCGCCGCAGATCGGCGTGCGCCACAGCCGCCGCCTGATCGGCCTGGACAAGGTCACCCGGGGTCAGTGGGACGAGGGCAAAGTGTGGCCGAACGAGATCGGCGTATCGACCTCGCTGTCGCCGGAGATGCCCAACATATCGGTGCCGCTGGGCGCGCTGGTGCCGGCCGGCATCGACGGTGTGCTCGGCGCCGGTCGCCACATTGCCTGCGACGCCAACTCACACTCCTTCCTGCGCGAGGTACCGCAGTGCTGGATGACCGGCCACGCCGCCGGCATAGCGGCGGCCCTGGCGGCGGACACCGGAACACTGCCGCGCGAACTCGACGCCCGCCAAGTGCAGCGCGAGTTGCTGCGCCAGGGAGCCTATCTGTCGCCGGAAACCGTGGCTCGATTGGCGGACCAGGCAGCGGAATAGCCGGTCGAAAATCAACCCAAAACCATCGCCAGAACCAAATCCACCCTTCACATTGCAGTGAGGGGGAGTCTTTTTTTGCCTCTTTCGGGGCGCGCTTAAGATTCCGTTTACTGGTCCATGGTCGAGTCCATAGCTAGGGCTGGCAAAAAGTTGGGAGCGGCGAGCGGCGCTTTGAAGGCAATGACAAGTTCCGACGATGTCACCGTTTTGGAAATTCGCTTGGATAGCGACGCGTTGCAACGCCGCGTGCTGGAGTTGGAGGACTTCGTAGAACGTGTTGAGGCCAATGCGGCCGACACGATCGCGATGACTGAAGAACTCGCCGTTGCCAAGGATCGGGCCGAGGCGGCTTCACAACGCGCCGAGGATAGCGAGGCACGAACGAGAGCGGTGCTCGACGCCGTTGTCGAAGCCATTTTCACGCTCGACACAGCAGGCACAATCGAATCGGCGAACGCTTCGGCCGAGCGGCTATTCGGCTACGGCACCGACGCTATGATTGGCAAAATTGTCTCTTCCTTGATAGTCGCGCCCGACGGTCAAGCCGCCGTTTGGCGAGACGGCTCGATTGAGGCGGGAGATCAAATTCACACCTTTGGCTCGGCCCTGGAATGTCTGGCGACGGGCCAGGACGGGGGCCGCTTTCCGGTTGAGCTGACGCTGTCTGAAATGACTATCTCCGGGGAGCCGAAATCTACCTGCGTCGTACGGGACATCACCGAACGAAAAAGGGCCGACGAGGTCATCAGAAAGCTGGCTCTGCATGATCCGCTAACCGGCCTCTCGAACCGCAATGAATTTCACCGCCGGCTGGACGCCGCGGTGAAATTGGCCGACCGCCAAGGGACCGAAGTAGCCCTTCTTCTCGTCGACCTGGATCGGTTCAAGGAAATCAACGATTCGTTCGGCCACCCGGTTGGTGACGAGCTTCTCAGGTTCGTTGGCAAGGTTCTAAAAGAGGCCACTCGCGAGACCGATAAGCGACCGATAGTTTCGAGAGTTCGCGTTGCCCAATTTCAGGGACTATGGTATTGTGGTATGATAATGAGATCGGTTTCAACGGCCGTCCATTAGAGCTACCAATCGCAGTGAAAAATTCGTACATTCGAAAAGTATTTGGTTAGGTATTTGCGCATGTCAGTTCTGCCAAGCAACGTGATTTTTCACGAACACGGCCCTCGCGAAGGCTTTCAAATAGAAAGCCGTCAATTCCCCCTTGAACGGCGCGTGGCGCTTATTGAAGCGATCGCCGCTGCCGGCGTCTCTCGCATCCAGGCCGCCTCCTTCGTCAATCCCAGAGTTGTGCCGACGATGGCCGACAGTAGGGAATTGTTCGCTGCAATAAAGAAACGTTCCGGCACTCGCTATACGGCGCTGGCCTTGAACCCCTGGGGTTTCGAGCAGGCCGTGCAGGACCCTCAGGTGGACCATTTCGGATCCGTCGTACTGTATGCCTCCAACGGCTTCTGTCTCGCCAACAACAATTGCACCAAACAGGAAGCTCGCGCGCGCCTGCAACAATGGACCGAACTTTACGACAAGCACGAAGTCACGTTGGAACAAGTTTATGTTTTATCGGCTTTCGGCGACAATTTTGAGGGTGATGTGCCGATCTCCGACGTTATGGATGAAGTCCGCCATACAGTCGATTTATGCCGTGAACAGGGGCGCGCTTTGCCCCGGATCGACCTTGACGACAGCATGGGTTGGGCGGACCCGCACAGCATTCGTGAACGTATCGGCGCTGTCCGCGAGGCTTATCCGGAACTTGAGATCGGTCTACATTTGCACGACAGCCGGGGTCTTGGTGCGGCCTGTGTTTTTGCCGCCTTGGAGATGGGCGTACGACATTTCGACAGTTCCATCGGCGGCCTTGGAGGTTGCCCTTTTGCCCGCGTCAAAAATCATTCCGCCGCTGGTAATATCTGCACCGAAGACATGGTGCATCTGTGCCACGAGTTGGGCATTGAAACCGGGATCGATCTGGACGCCCTGATCGAAGCCGCGCAACTCGCCGAAGATATCGTCGGCCGCCCACTGATGGGCCGGGTCATGCATTCCGGCTCGCTCAGCGAGTATCGAGCCGCAAAACATTAGTGCTCTAGCCCGGCACTGCGCGCTCGATGATCGCGTCGAAATCGACGCCAGCCGGCAGAGCGCCATAGGCGCCGGTCCAGCGTGAGCCCAGGCGCGAAGCGCAGAAGGCATCGGCCACGGCCGCCGGGGCGTGCTGCACCAAGAGCGCGCCCTGCAATGTGATCGCCATCATCTCCGTCAGGCCCCTGGCACGCAGTTCCAAATCCTCGGACTGGGCCAATTCCTGCTCGAGAGCGGTGGTGGCGGCGTCCAAGGCGGCATTGCCGCCGCGTGCCGCCTCGAGCTCGGCCAGCACGGCCGGCACCGCGGCTTCTTCACGGAACATGGAGCGCAAGACGTCGAGGCACATGACGTTGCCCGAGCCTTCCCAGATGCTATTGACCGGCGCTTCGCGGTAGAGCCTGGGCATGATCGATTCCTCGACGTAGCCGGGACCGCCGTGGCATTCCAGGGCCTCGAAGACATGGCCTGGAGCACGCTTGCAGATCCAATACTTGCCCAGCGCCGTGCCGATGCGGGCCAGGGCCGCGGCGCCTTCGTCGTCAGCCCGCTCGTCCATGGCCCGAGCCAGCCGCAGCGTAAGCGCCAACGCCGCTTCTGCCTCGATGGCCAGGTCGGCCAGCACGTTCTGCATCAGGGGCTGCTGCACCAGCCGCTTCTGGAAGGCCACCCGGTGGCGCGTGTGGTGCAGCGCCTGGACCAGACCTTGGCGCATCAGCGCGGATGACGAGAAGCAACAGTAGAAGCGGGTACCCTGGACCATGTCGATGATAGTGCGCACGCCCCGGCCTTCCTCGCCGACCATGACGCCCCAGGTGTCCTGGAGTTCCATTTCCGATGAGGCGTTGGAACGGTTGCCGAGCTTTTCCTTGAGGCGCTGGAGGAAGAGGCTGTTGCGCTCGCCATCCGGCGTCCAGCGCGGCACCAGGAAGCAAGAGAGGCCGCCGTTCGAGTAGGCCAGCGTCAGGAAGGCGTCCGACATCGGTGCCGAACAGAAGAATTTATGCCCCGTCAATCGGTATTCGGCGCCCTCCCCCGTGGCCGCGCCCAGGGGCTCGGCGCGGGTCGAATTGCTGCGCACATCGGAGCCGCCCTGCTTCTCCGTCATGAACATACCCATGGTGACGCCGGACTTTTCCTCCACCGGGATGTCGCGGGCGTCGTAAGACGTCGACAGCAGCCGGGGGATCCAATCGTCGCCGACACCGGGGCTCTGGCGCAACGCCGGCACCACCGAATAGGTCATGGCCATGGGGCAGAGCACACCGCCCTCGGCCTGATTGAACATGTAGGTCAACGCCGCATGCCCGACCTGCGATCCGGGTTTGGCATGGCGCCAGGCAAAGTTCGGCACCTCGTTCTCGATCGCCACGGCCATCAAGTCGTGATAGGCAGGATGGAACTCGACTTGGTTGATGCGCATACCATGACGGTCGAAGGCCCTGATCTCGGGGCCATGCCGGTTGGCCTGGTCGGCTTTCTCGAAGATCTCGGCGGCGCCGGCGATCTTGCCGAATTCGGCCAGCTTTTGCTCGGTCCAACCACCGCCCTCCCGCGCCACACCCTCGCGTAGCGCCGCGTCGCTCTGCCAGAGGTCCTGGTCGCCCAAATGGGGCGGCATGTTGGTGACTTCATGGGTGGGCAAAACGGCAAGCGGTTTGGCCGGTATCATCGCGCGCTCTCCTCGAAAGCAGGGTTCTGTGGCTGATCCCGACACTCTAGCCGAGATTTGCCGGATCGCCGCAAATCTTGAACCTGGACCTGAGAGGTCGCATATGTAGAACCTACAGTAGAAAATGGCAGGAGGAAATCATGGGCGCTCAGGCCCTCACAGCCTTTTTCAAATGGTGCAGCATTATCAACATCGCCGTTTTCATGCTTTCGGTGATAATGATTCTCGCGGCCTCGGATCTTATATACATGGCCCACGGGAAAATGTTCCACATGCCCCGCGAGGCCTACGACGTGGTACTCTATTCGTTCCTTGGGCTCTACAAGATCTGCATTCTGATCTTTAACATCGTTCCCTACGTGGCCCTGCGGATCATCGCAAAATAGCTCACTCCTGCCCCGCCGCCTTGTACCTGGCGCGGCCGAGGTCCATCGGCTAGCGTGCATTGATCTGCAACGATTGGGACAAATCGATGAATATTTCCGCGCCACCGGAACAGATGAAATCCGCAGCTCTTGCCAAGCGCTACGGCCCTGACGCCATACCTGCTGCGGGTCCTTGGAACGAGCACATCGAACTTCTGCTTTCGCACCGCTCGATCCGCGGCTACCGGCTCGACGAATTGCCGGAGGGGACGCTGGAGACCTTGATCGCGGCAGCGCAATCTGCCGCCACCAGTTCCAACATGCAAAGCTGGTCGGTAATCGCTGTGAGGGACCCGGCAACCAAAGCGGAGCTGGCCAAAGCCTCCAACAATCAGCGTCACGTCGAGGAGTGCCCGCTTTTTCTGGTCTGGTTGGCCGATGTTTCGCGCAACCAACGGCTCGGCGACGAAGAAAACGTCGAGCTCGAGGTCATGCCTTACCTGGAAACCTTCCTGGTGGCCGCGATCGATGCTGCGCTGGCGGCGCAAAATGCGGTTGTGGCAGCCGAATCGCTAGGTCTTTCGACCGTTTATATCGGCTCCTTGCGCAACGACCCGATGAGGGTCAAGGAATTGCTTGGACTTCCTGCAGGCAGCATGGGCGTTTTCGGCTTGTGCGTCGGATATGCCGCCCCCGGCGTTACCAACGAAGTGAAGCCTCGGTTGTCACAGCCGGCCGTTCTCTATCGCGAAAAATACGGAAATCCCGATGAGCCCCGTTTGCGCGCAGCCTACGACGAAGAGATGGCCGAATTCTCCCGCCGCCACGAGATGACGCAAAGTACCTGGAGCGAGCGCGTGATCAACCGTATGGGAGCAATCTCCGCCATCGCCGGCCGCGAAAATCTTACCCAGATCCTGAAGGATATGGGGTTCCCGTTGCGCTGAGATTCTATCCCACCGCCAGATGACGGCCCAGCGAGGAGCCGTGGCGGAAGCCGTGCCTGCCATTGATAGGGAGTGTACAATCGAGAAATCGGTGCCGCAGCGACTCGTGGGCGGCGAACATGCCTTGTTTTGGCGAAGAGACATGGTGATGCCGAAATGCAGCGCACCCTGATCATCGGTGGGACCTTCAATCCGGTGCATACCGGCCACTTGCGTCTGGCTGCGGAAGTACGCAAATCGTTGGGCTACGATCAAGAGCAATGGATTCCGTGCCATGTTCCGCGCCACAAATGCCCAAAGGGCCTGTTGTCGTTCTCTCTTCGCCTGGCTCTCCTGCGGGCGGCTGTCGAGGGAGAGATTGGCGCCAGCGTCAACGACATCGAAATCCGCCTTCCCAGCCCGTCCTCCACCTACCAGACCCTGCAGGCTCTGACCTCAATCGACCCCGATACCGATCGGCATTTCATTCTGGGTTGCGACGAATTCCTGCGCCTGCACGAATGGTACCGGGGGCGCGAAACCATATCGCTGGCAAACTGGGTGGTGGCCGGGCGCATGGGACTCGACGTTGACTGGTTCTGCAAAAGCGTCGAGACGGCGTGGCCCGGCTGCCGCCCGATTTCACCGCCAGAAGGTTCCTTGGCGGCCTACAAGTTCGTATCCGGGCGACGGGCCGTCCTGCTGCGGTTGCCCCGCCTCGAGATTAGTTCGTCCTTGGTTCGCGAGCGTTGGCTTTCGGGCCGGAATCTCGAAGATCTGCTGCCGCAGACCGTGCTTGAGCTGCTGACGGCCCATCGCGCAGACGCCAACGCCGCCTGGGCGAAGGATGGGCGGGTGCTGCCTGAAGGCCATGTCGCATGACCCATGATCTCCGTGACACCATTTTTACATCCCTGGAGAATCAAATCTTTACCGCCGAGGTTCGGGTGACCAGCGAAGGCCTGGTTTGCGGTGTGGAACTGGCCCGCCGCAAGGTGGAGGAGCTTGGCTGCGAGGTTTTGCTCGACGTCGAGGACGGCGCGCTGAGCGGCCCGGATAGCCCGATTCTGGTGTTTCGCGGTACGGCCAAGGCTGTCGCCATGGCGGAGGACTGCGTCCCAGGAGCCATCGCCAAATTCTCGGGCATCGCTCGTGCCGCGCGTAGAGCCCGGGATCTGGCCGCCGGAAAGCTACGAGTGGTTTCGGGCGCTGCCAAGAAGATGCCTTCCGAGATCAAGGACCAAGTGCGCCACGCGATCCATTGCGGTGGTGGCAGTGGCCGCATCGCCGATCGCCCTTTCGTGTATCTCGACAAGAATTATGTGCGAATATTTGGCGGCGTGCGTCAGACCCTGGCCGCCGTCGCCGGGATGCATGGCTACACGCGGGTCATACAATTGCGTGGCTTGATAGAGGACATCGCGGAAGAAGCACGAGGTGCGCTCGAAATGGGAGCCGACATCCTCATGATCGATACCGGACGCCTGGCCGACCTGGATATGGTGGCCTCGCTGGTACGCGAGACGGCAAGGCGCGATACCACCACTATCGCCTTTGCCGGTGACATTGATTTGAACGACATTCCGCAAATCGCAACCCACGACGTCGATATCTTGGACATTGGCCGGGCCGTCATTGACGCCCCCATGGTCGATATCAAGTTCGACGTCGTTCAGAACCATTCCCGGCATGGTTACGCATGACGTCCGGCGAAGGCTCCATTGGAGGCGGTGATGGTTACTATCCAATCTTATGCTGAGGTTATTCCCGAGGCATGCACTGGATGTAAGTTATGTGTGTACGTATGTCCGACGTCTGCCATCGAAATGTCGGAAAATTTGGCAATAATCGAAGAGAGCAAATGTGTTTCTTGCCCAAATTGCATCGGCATTTGCGGTGAAGACGCCATTTTCAAGAAGAGTCGCGAAACTCCACTAGTTCTTGGCGTTGATTATTCGACAGTCGATCAAGAGAAAATTACAGAGATTTGCCGAAATTCAAATATCCATCCCATGCAATGGCTCTGTCTGTGCACTGCCACCCGCGCGCGCGAAGGCGCGGCAGCGATCATCCTGGGCGCCAAGACCCCTGAGGATATGGCGTTGATGACCGGCATCCGGTCAGGCTGCACGGTCTATTGCGCCATGATGTCCCTTCGGCTTTTGAAGGGCGCGGGTATCGGATTTGTCCAACAACCGAAATGGCGTTTGTATGACACGACACAGTCCTTGTGGGACATTCCCGAGGACGTGGTCAAAACTTATGAGGGCTATTTCCTGGAGGAAGACAAAGATGTATTCAGAAAATTCTAGCTCTCGCTCCGGCCGAACCAAATTCGGAGGGACGGAAAAATGACGAACATGTCCGTTGCGTCGCTCGTCAAGGCAAAACCCGGTTCTATCCGCAAGTCTATGTACGGTCCGGCGACGCCCTCGGGGCTTCCCCAATTGCGCGCGGCCGATCTGCCAGGAATGGTGTCCCTGCCGGTCCAGGAACTGTTCCCGGATGTGCCAAAGGCCATTT
>PVBE012628451.1_pt1 | contig 10462 bp, 10 predicted proteins | sample 1631181 | NCBI WGS metagenome assembly PVBE01 (sample SAMN08397723, study PRJNA350692) | Marine metagenome, whole genome shotgun sequencing project. | isolation source: water | place: Pacific Ocean | collected 2012-04 | reverse complement strand
TTGGATCAATTTTCTTTAAGTAAAATCCGGAATGGCCAATATCATCTCCATTTATCGTAATATCAGGAATATTCTTACCAGCTTTTGTTCTATCTAATGTTAAAAATTTGTCTACATAATCATCTCTGGTTAATCCTTGTTCTAAAAAATACTTATAACCACCATTGGAAGTTTCAATTAAATATTTCTCAAAATGAGCTCTTAACATCAATGGAGTAGCCATCTTTAAGCTGACAGCTTTACACATCTTAGAATATTCAACAAGCAACCCTGAGATTTCTATATTTAATTGAATAAATTCTTTTTCCTCATCGTCACTCAAACTACTTTTTCGTTTGTTTAAGTTTCTAAACTTTTGTCTTTTTTCTGAAATCCTTTTCTCAAACGCTTTATTTGCCTTATAATCTATTTTTCCTTTTTCCTTATGCTTTATAATTCCTTTCTTTTTTATGCCGCCACTTTTCTCTTTTACAGAAGATTTCCTTTTGGGAACCTGTGGCTTCATCATTGCTTCTATTTCCGAAGCCCTTCTAAATGCTCTCTTAAAACTTCTGTCCATTAAATTACTATTTTGGGATGCCAGTTTCTTCCAAGCTTTAAAATTACATAATTTTGGGTTTTCTGGCAGCTCAAATGAACACGCTTGACTAACAAATTGTTTGTTTCCTTTTTTATTCTTATATTGTTGAAACAAATAATTAAGTGCTTTGTTGGCATCATCAAACATAATGCTCAATTTTAATGCGTGCTCCTCAGGAATGCCTTCTCCCCCTAATAATTGAGCAAGCTTTGTATATGAGAGAATTTGATTATAAAGTTTGACTTTAAAATGTTTCTTATATGCTGAGGCTAAATGGGCTATAGATCCTGGAAATTCTGTTTCTGACTCTAACATTATATCAGAACTAGCCTTCATTTTCTTAATGTATTCATTTAGAGATGCTTTTAACTTTGCGCCCTTAATATTATTAATCAGCATCTCAAACTTTTTAGATGCTGCTTTTTTTGCTTTTGGTATTCTAGCCAAGCCACTTTTAATGCCTGCTATTATTTTTTCCTTTTTCCCTTCGTCTAACCTTTGGTTTTCTTTGAATTTTTTTATCTTAGCGCGAAGACTTTTTTCTCTAAAAGAAAAATCCTGAAGCTTTTTTATTTTATCTAAACATTCAAATACTAAATTCATATTAAAACTATATCTCAACTAATATTATTCGCACTACAATCACTCAATTGAACCTTTAAAAATCAATAAGTTCCATTCACTCTTTTCCTTGCTCCAATTAAGAATTATAAATCCACTAAATTAAAAACCGTTGATTTTCAATCAAGTATACAAAGGGGGGGGGATCATTAATTGTTAAAATCGAACATGCCCCTATATAAGAGTAGTAAAAATAAGTAACTCTGTCAAAACAACTATCAGGAAGCCATGAAGTAATCGATTGATTTAACATAGCTTTTTCAATAGATCTGCTCTGCATTGCGCTGTTGAATAAATAGCTCCGAATAGCATTCATGAAGTCTTTGAATTCAAGTAAAATCGTACCATCGTGACTATCATAAAAAAAGGTAACTATAGAAATATAGCAAGACCAAGCTTTATTTTACCTTTAATTAAAAATGAGACGAATCTTTTGTATTTACCGACTATTGGCGCTTTAGATTCTAAGGATGCTTTGGTCTTGGTTTCAGGAAACGTTTTCCTGATTACATATTAGATATCGATACATTTATGTATGTTCATAAAACCAAATATAAAAACATCCATCATCAAATCACATTAGGAGGGGAATATCTATCTAAACTCTATATGTTTAGAGTTTAGAGCCAATGCATATCTACCCATATCCAAATCCCAACCCATTGGTAACACTAATAAAAACATTGTTGGTAATATTGTTACTCATGGTCCCGATACTGTCTTAAAATTTACATATACTACTCAATCAGATCTTCCAATGAGTGGTTTTGATATTCACCCACGGGTAAACCCGTGGTACTCTGTCTACGACCGCATAGAAGTTGGTGGCAGTTTGCCTTTACTACCTCGATTGAATGTTTTTGGGATATATTGCTATTTCCAAGGAAATGATGTTAAAACCATTCATGGGACACGTTTTAGAAGTAATGTTAAAATCACTGATTGGTTATCTATCGATGCTGAAGTTAATTTCGATTATATGCGAAAAACCATATATTTTGCAAGAGCAACTCTTACCTATCAATTTAGACATAAACAACAGAAAAGAGATGTATTATGGCATAAGATAACCCAGCTTTTCCTGTGCGTGATGTGGATATTATTGTAGCTAAATCAGGGAAAAAGGTATTGTGCTTGAAAAAAAGATACACAGAAACAAGACACATTTTGATTGATAAAAATATGGGCTATAAAATTAGTGAATTACTAGACGACAATTATTCAATAACAATAGCAAGGACAGCTAAGGCAGCTGACTATCCTAATATTAATCCTCTTCCTTACGACATTACTATAGGAGATGGGGGCTTATCAGTTGGAGTACTTCAGCCATCTAAAAATGCTTGCTCATAGACATATTCTCTTTGAAAAAGAATCTCTTGTTTTTATTGATGGTCCCGGCAATTTGATGCTAAGAGTAGATCCTATGGGACACGGTATTGGCCACTTTTCATTTTCTGAAAGACTACAAATAAAAACGACACATAAAGATGCTAAAATAGAGATTTACTATAATCCAATAGTTGCCACACTTAACATAGCTACTGGAAGGATTTATTTCACAAAAAGTAATTATAGCAACCCATATAACTTTTCAAGACACATAGATATGAGAAATAAAAACAACTTGAACGCTAGTATGTTAGTCAATAATATTGATGATTTGAATAATATTAGAACCAACCTTGCAAGATGGTATGCTCAAGGTTGTGAGATTGATGCAACAGTTACAGAAAAATGGACCAAAGATAATAAAGTAAGTATTAAAAAGAAACGAAAAAGAAATTCACGTGATCTGCCACTAAACTAACGAAATTTCGTTCATATTTCGTTCAAACTTTCTCATACATCTTTACAGGTACACATTCTATTAGAGGACAGCAATTACATCGCCATTAAACATTGTTAATGCCTAGATAAGCATCGTTTTGGTTGAAAATTTGCTTATATACTTTTTGTGACAAATTTATTATCATTATGCTTACTTAAGGACAATTTTATATGCAAAAAACTATAAACAATAAAATTACTTATATGCTCGGTTGGGGGGTTCACTTGTTAACGGCTAGTGCCGGTGTGTTTTGTTTACTAGCCTTATATTTTATTCACATACATCTTTGGATTAATGCATTCTGGGCTCTGACCGTATGTTTAATTATAGATGCCATTGATGGGACACTAGCCAGAAAATTCCATGTAAAAACAAACATTCCACAAATTGATGGCACTCTTCTTGATAATTTAATTGATTTTGTTGCATATGTAATCGTCCCTGCATTTTTTATTATCACAAAAAAACTTTTCCCAGAAGGATGGAATTTTCCTTGTGCTGCCATGATCATTATTGCTTCTAGTTATCAATTCACCCAAATAGATGCTAAAACTAAAGATAATTTCTTTAAAGGATTTCCATGCTACTGGAATTTTACTGTATTTTATATGTTAGTAGTTGACGGTACTAAATTATTTAATTTATCTATGATGTTCTTCTTATTAACTTTGGTTTTTATACCAATCAAATATATATACCTATCTAGAATGGACTATGTAACTAAATCTAAGGCTATGAAGAATTTTATTTATGCAATTACGGCATTATTTGGCGTGAGCTCCTTGCATTTAATAATATTTTATCCAGCAAAACACTCCTTCTTTTTTGTGTTTACTTTTGCATATATAATAGCATATTTCTTGTTTAGTATTTATCGAACCATTTACCCACTCACAAAAACCACTTAGGATCATTCATGTCAAAGAAAAAAACTTTATTTAGCGGCATCCAACCTTCTGGCACTCTTACTATTGGTAATTATATGGGAGCTTTTAAACAATGGATTGCTATGCAAGACTCTCACCATTGCATATTCTCTGTAGTTGATTTACATGCTATTACTGTTAAACAAAACCCAGAGCAATTAAGAAATAATATTTTTGATTCAATAGCTTCATTAATAGCATGTGGTATTGATCCTAAAAAAAGCATCTTATTCGTACAATCAACCGTTAGCGAGCATACGCAGCTAGCATGGGTGTTAAATTGCTCTACCTATATGGGTGAGCTTAATCGTATGACACAATTTAAAGATAAGTCATTGCGTCATAAGGACAATATTAATTTAGGATTGTTCGCATATCCTAGTTTGCAAGCAGCTGATATTTTATTATATCAAACTGATTTAGTACCAGTTGGAGAAGATCAAAAGCAGCATATAAAACTATACCGCGATTTAGCAAATAGATTTAATACTAACTATAAACCTGTTTTCAAGCTCCCAGAACCAATCATACCAATTCAAGGAGCTAGAATCATGAGCTTGCAGGACCCACTCACAAAAATGTCAAAATCCGACCCTAATATGCATAGTTATATTTCATTACAAGATTCTGAAGATTTAATCCTAAAAAAATTCAAAAAATCAGTCACAGACTCAGATTCATCAATAATCTTTGATAAAGAAAACAAGCCTGGAGTTGCTAATTTATTAAACCTTTTATCTCTTGCAACTGGCACTGATATTAAGACATTGGAAAATGATTTTTCTGGTAAGGGATATGGTGACTTAAAAATAGCTTGCGCTGATGCATTTAATCAACTATTAACACCTATTCAAACAGAATTTAAAAAAATCAGACAAGATCATGAATTTTTATCTAGCATTATTACTGATGGTAAAAAAAGAGCAGAAGAAATTGCTAGCAAAACTATTCAAAGTGTCTACGATGCACTTGGCCTCTCATTCACTTAATTATAAGAAATGCTGCTTTAGTATTTTCTCAGTAAACAAAGCTCTTAAATAAAACCCTCGAGGTAGCGTTTGTGAACTGCCACCCTCTTTATTGATCCCAAGACATCTAGATTTACTATTAGCAGCTTTTGGCCGGACTTGCAGATAAGTACCTAATGCTCCGTGTATTTCTTCGACAGATCCCATAGCAATCAAATCCGTTAATTCTTGCCAATCATTTTGGATGGTTTGCCAATCAGAAATACTAGGGCTCCATAGCAAAGGAGCGCCAATTCTTCGGTTAGCTATGATAGGATCGGCAATAATTGGGACCCACAAAACTCTGGAAATTTTCTTTTTGACTAATGAAGTTTCCCAATTTTCAGTATGAATATTACTTAAATTAATATTGCAAATATAAGTAGACTCTAAAGGTTTACAATCTATTGATATTGGAATCGTTTTTAACTCGACACCTATATCTATAAAATCAGGCTCTGGTTTTGATTTAGCATTAGCTCCAAGGGTATATTCCAATAACTGCCCCATCCATCCTTTTGCTGAGGTTAAATTTGATGGTGCCTTTTCATTTTGTAAAATAGCTATTTCATTAATAGTTTTACCAGAAATAATTTCACATCTTTTTAGCAATTCTTGCTCTGATTGTGGAGGTGATATCTGATGCATATTTTTTTACTATAATAAATTTAATCAATTTAGATGATAGCAAAGCAAATTGTATCCGCCAATACCTACTTTTGCTTATTTTTAGAGATGTATTAGCAATAATTAAAGCTTTTTAGAGCAGAATTTGTCAAAATGCCACGATGGAGATAAAAAATAAAACCATTTTAATAACAGGGGCTAGTAGTGGCATAGGCAAAGAATGTGCCTCACTCTTAGCAAAAAATGGTGCAAATATTATTTTAGTTGCAAGACGTGAAAACAAGCTTAAAGAATTAGCAGCAAAGCTTAAAACCAATTTTGATACAAAATGCCTAGTTCTGCCACTTGATATCCAAGATCATACTGCCATTGAACAAGCTTTCGCTAACTTAAATCCTGCATGGAGTAATATTGACGTTTTAATTAATAATGCAGGACTCGCTCTTGGCAAAGAAAAGCTTCAAGATACCAAAAAAGAAGATTGGACCACCATGTTTTCAACCAATGTTAATGGCCTATTATCTGTTACTCAAAAAATACTACCTGGTATGATCGAAAAAAATTCTGGACATATTATTAATATAGGTTCCATTGCTGGACATGAAGTATACCAAGGAGGATCAGTATATTGCGCAACCAAACATGCTGTTCGCGCTCTAACAAAGGGGTTAAAAATTGATTTATCAGGCACAGACATTAGAGTCTCATCTATCGATCCTGGTATGGTAGAAACTGATTTTAGCTTGGTTAGATTTAATCAAGATCAAAAAGCAGCAAATGCTGTATATGAAAATTTGACACCACTAACTCCAATAGATATAGCAGAAATTATTTTATTTGCAGTAACAAGACCAAAACACGTTAATATAAGCGAACTGCTTGTATTACCAACATGCCAATCATCAACATCAATTATTAGTAGAAGGAAAACCTGACATGGTACTTACAGAATCTCACAACATATTATTGGGCACAAAAGCAATTGATTTTAAATTACCTGATCAAGTTAGCGGCCAAGAATTAGACTTAAGCTCTTGTAGTGGTGACAAAGCAACTGTAATTATATTTATGTGTAATCATTGTCCCTATGTTATTCACATAATTGATGACTTTGTAAAGATCATTCAAGAGTTTGCAACACAAGAAGTGAAATGCATAGCTATTAATTCAAATGATGTTATCCATTATCCAGAAGATTCTCCTGCTAAAATGAAGATTTTTGCAAAACAACATAATTTTATATTTCCATACCTTTTTGATGAAACCCAAGCAATTGCAAAAAAGTATCAAGCGCAATGTACTCCTGATATTTATATTTATGATCATGACTTAACTCTTACATATCACGGCAGATTCGATGAATCATCACCAGGAAATGGGAAAAATCCGACTGGTAATGATATGCGATCTGCAATTGAGAATACAGTTGCCAAACAAAAAATAATTGCCACACAAAATCCAAGTATTGGATGTAATATCAAATGGTTATCTTAAATGCATATATTTTGTGCTTCCATATAACTATTTGAAATTTTTTTTAAATATTAAAATCTCTAATATCACTATAAATCTACTCTGTATGGTCTATACTAAAATTATAAGCAAACAAAAATATGGTGAGTTATGCCCATTTCATATCCAGAGATAATAGCAGAAATTCGTAATCTTGATGAGCAAACCAAATATGGTAATAGCACTAAAGAAATGGAAGATTTATATAGGATATTCTTACAATCAAAAATTGAAGCAGAAGGTCAAGAATTTTACATGGATCGTGAAAACCCTAGAAGGGGCGAAGTACCAAATGTTGTAACCGATTTTATAGGATCAAAAGCATTCTTAGAGGCTCAGGAAACATTCAATAAGCAACAACACCAGATAGCCGCGCAATATCTTGTTAAATATGACGCCCTATTAGAAAAGCTAAAAGAGGATCATCCTGATAGTGTAGATATGATTAATGAACTAGGTGGAGACTTGCGACCTCAATCATCAGAAGCAAATCCACTTAAGTTAATAGGTAGCGAACGTCACCATTTGCAAATACTTGCAAGCAAAGCCCGTACAATAGAGGTGGATCTAGCTGTTGGCGTAGCCGTTGATTTTATTAATACTAACAGTGCGGCTTTTCCAGTTTTAGATAAAATATATGATGAAGTTGTAGAAAACATTAAAAAAAGTCTTAAAAAACATGATGGGTACAGCCCACTGTATACAACGATAGATACCATTTGTTCAAGCGATAGTGTTGACCCCAATACACGAAAAAACTTTGTAAAACATCTAGCGCTAGTGAAACAACAATCATCATCACAAAATGTTGAAAAGCTGAATGCAAAACTTGATCCTCTTTCCATACAATTGACATCACATAAAAAAACTCTACATGATAGTGAAGAAAGATTAAAAGCCTTTGATACTATGATTGACAAGGCACAAAGCGCACAGATCGCTTCCCATAAAAGTAAGATTAAAACCGGTTTTTTTGCAGCAATATTTAATAGAAAGAGCAATAAAAAACATAAGGCCGCAATAAAAATACTTAAAACAAACCGTTTGGCTGTTCTTGATCCGAAAGACACAAAAAAATATGCCGAGTTATGTACAGAAAAGCGCGATGCTACGACAGATGTCGAAGCAACACAAAATGCAATAACAACGTTAAAAAAAGAGATCGGCGAAGTACGTACTGCGATAATGATCAACGAAGTACGCCAAGCCTTGCAAGAAAATATGAAAGACAATACATTAGATGCGTTAAATAATTTAAAACAAGATTTTGCATCTGAAGAAATGCTGGAGGAAATAGCAGAGAGAACAGCAGAATTATTAGTTTCTGATCCAAAAAATCTAGATGATCAATCTGCCACATTGTATCAAGCAATTGAAGAAGTATGCAAGGCTGACACACCTAAAATGATAAAGGCTATGCAAAATCAAAAGCCTGAGACGATGCGAATTCAAGGTATCACCGCTCCAGTTGCTGCTGAACCTGTAGATCTTACTAGTATAAATGTTGAAATTAACGATATATGTAAAGGCGTTACTAAAATAGCTGCTGATAAACTAGCTGCTGATCAACCATCCTTAGAACGAGACTCATCTTTAGGGCATTCTTAATGATATATACAATTTATAACTATGAGCGCACAGATTGTCTATACTTATAACAATTTATTAATCCTTGAATACTAATACTGATCCAAGCAAATTCTATAATAACTGAAGCCAAATTCCAGTGATAAAATAATGAGTATAATATTAATATAGCGCCAAATAAATTTAAAACAGAATACCTTGCTTGTTTTGTAGTAACAAAATTATTCTGCAACAAAAAATAAGCAACAAGCACTAAGAATACACCTATAATACCTATTATATTTGAAAGATCTGCCATTATATTACTTTATTCACTATTGCTCTGAACTAATAATTTGTTTAACCGATTAACAAAAACTCCAGGATCATCTAAAACTCCACCTTCTGCTAGTACTGCTTGGTCGAATATAAAATGCGTCCAGTCATCTAAGCTAGTTTGATCTTTTTCATTTTTAATTTTATTAATCAGCAAATGTTTTGGATTAATCTCCAATATCGGATTCATATCAGGTACTGGTTGACCAGTAGCCTCTAAAATACGTAACATTTCTCTGTTCATATCACCACTATCTGCCACTAAACACGCAGGAGAAGTCGTTAAACGATTGCTGGTACGTACGTTTTTTACCTTACCTGATAAAATTGTCTGGATTTTTTGGATAACGTCCTTAAATTCTGTTTCAGTTTTTTCATGTTCAGTTTTTGAATCAGCATCATTTAAAATATCATCGTCTAAATCACCTTTGGTAATTGATTGTAATTGTTTACTATCAAATTCAGCTAGATGATTTACAACCCATTCATCTACTCTATCAGTAAAAAATATCACTTCTATGTTTTTACTTTCAAATAACTCTAAATGCGGACTACTTTTTGCAGCATTATATGAGTTAGCAGTGATATAATATATTTTATCTTGTTTATCTTTTATTCTGCTAAGATAGTCTTCAAAAGAAAACACTTCTTTTTCGTTAGATGATTTAGTAGTTGTGAACCTTATTAATTTCGCAATCTCATCTTTGTTTGCAGAATCTTCAACAATTCCCTCTTTTAAAATCACTCCGAACTCTTGCCAAAAAGTTTCATACTTTTCAACATCTTTAGATAAAGTATCAATTAAAGCTAGTGATCGCTTAGTTACAGCGCTTTTAATGGTATTTACCATTGGATTACTTTGCAATATTTCCCTTGAAATATTCAACGGCAAATCGCTAGAATCAATTAACCCTTTGACAAAACGCAGATAATTTGGCAAAAATTGATCTGCATTATCCATAATAAATACTCTTTGAACATATAAATGAAGACCATGCTTTGCCTCTCTATTAGCAAAATCAAAAGGTGCTTTTTTAGGTATATATAATAAAGTAATATATTGATTTTTACCTTCTACTTTATTATGAGTCCAATTAGCAGGCTCATCCGCATCATGGGCCACATGTTTATAAAATTCTATATAATCTTGATCAGAAATATCTTGCTTTGATATGGTCCACATAGCTTTAGCTCTATTAACAGCTTCGTACTCGATTACTTGTTCCTTATCCTTTCCTTGCTCATCATCTTCTTTACTAGATTCTAAATTAGTTTTTTGCATCTTAATCGGCCATGAAATATGATCAGAATACTTTTTAATAATATTTCTAATGCGATATTCACTTAAAAACTCTTTTTGCTCTTCATTTATGTGTAAAATTATTTCTGTACCTCGTGAACTTTTCTCAATCTGTTTGATTGAATAGCTATCTTTACCATCTGACTCCCACTCCAC
>PVBE012531037.1_pt1 | contig 10462 bp, 6 predicted proteins | sample 1631181 | NCBI WGS metagenome assembly PVBE01 (sample SAMN08397723, study PRJNA350692) | Marine metagenome, whole genome shotgun sequencing project. | isolation source: water | place: Pacific Ocean | collected 2012-04 | reverse complement strand
GACGAGCCGCTGAAGATGGAGCCCGCGGGCGAAACCGGGAACGAGTTTGTCGCGACCCTGCTGGGCGAAAACGGACGCGGGCTCCTGCAAGATCACACGTATCGCATCGAAGCGGGCGACGCGGTCTCCGACACCTACTCGATCAACGTCCGTCAGCCTCCCTCCGCGAAGATGGTCGAGCTGCGCTACACCTATCCGGATTACATGCAACTCCCGGCGAAAACCGCCCCAGGGAGCGATGTCGACGTCTGGGAAGGCACGACCGTCACCTTCCAAGCCAAGACCAACCTGCCCGTCGTCCGGGCGAATCTCGTCTTGATCGACACCGAGGACCAATCCACCGCCGGCGAAGAGATTGCGATGACGGTTCGCCAGGGAACCGAGTTGACGGCGGACTGGAAAGCCCACATCGACGAGGGCAAATTCCCCCACCACTACTACATTCAATGCTGGACCGAGGATCGCCTGAAGGACCCCCGCCCCACGCTGCACAACGTTATCGTGCGTCCCGATCAGCGTCCGAACGTCGCGCTGCTTCCCAATCATGATCTGAAACTACCCGCCAACGGCATCGTCGCCCTGCACGTCGACGCGCACGACCCCGACCCCTTCGGCAAAATCCGCAACATCGACGTCCGCTTGAAAGTCGGCGAAGAACGGCTCGTCGGAGAGAACCTGCAAATCTTCAACGGTCCCGAGGAAGGCCTGCAACAACGCGTGCGACGCGTGCACAAGCTCGCCTTGGAGCCCTTCGCCCTCAAGCCGGGAGACCACCTGACGCTCTGGGTCGAAGTCCGGGACAACAAGCAGCCGCTCTACAACCGCCGCAACAGTTCGCCGCTGGTGAAGATTCTGATCGTCGCACCCGTGACGCCCGAACAAGCCCAGAAGCAGCACGATAAAGACCGCGAAGAACAGCAGGAGCAGATTCGCGAACAAGAACAGGAGCAAAACGAGACTCCCGAAGACAAGCAGGGGGCGGACGGCGCAGGCGGCGAAGAAAACTCCGAGCAGAAAGCGCCGGGCGACAGCAAGAAAGATTCCGAAACGGGCGAAAAATCACAGGAAACCAAGACGGGAGCGAAGTCCGAGCAGCCTAAAGAGGGCCCGAACGGGAACGAAACCGGAGAAGAAGGACCGAACGCCCAACCCGGCACCGAAAAGGGGGCCGGGGAAGACCAGCAGAAGCCGTTCAAGAAGGACGGCACACAAGACGACGACGTCCTGAAGAAACTTGCCAAGCGGGGAGAATTCGAAAAGCCCCAGCCCGGAGATGACGCCCCGAACGCCGACGAGGGTTCCGACAATCGCGAAGACTCAACGAGTCCACCTTCAGACGACGAAGGGAGCGGTCGCGAGAAAGATCCCAAAGGCACCGGCAAGGCGGACACGGAGCAACAAGGCGGTTCCAAAGACGGTACGAAGACCGAGGGCGACGCCGACGCGGCTGAAAGCCGCACCGACCAAGAAGGCGACGAACGTCCCGGCGGAAAGGGGTCGGACGACCCCAAGGAACTCGACAAAGGCGCTCCCGGTGATCAGAGCGATCCAGACGCCCCCACCCGCAAGGACAAAGCGACCGGTGACGAAACGGGAAAGGGAACGCCCGATGACGATCCCGACGCCACCCGCGCCAAGAACAAGATCGACCGCAAGGAAGGCACGGACCCGAAGCGGAAGCCGAGCACGGAAACACCGGACGAAACCACCAGCACCGAGCGTCGCGACAAGCCCGCCCCCGAGGACGCCCAACGCAAGCCCGGCGACAAACCGCCCCAGCAATCGCCCGACTCCAAACAGGATCCGAAACAGCCGCGCGACGACAAGCAGCCGCAGCCCACTCCGAGACAGAAGCCGCCGACGGGCAAGGAACCGCAGAAACAACCGCAATCGGACGCCCCACCCCAGGGCGACCAAGACGGACAGAAATCAACCGACCCTTCAGCCAAACCGTCACCAGACGGACCGACAACGGACAAAGCCCCTGACGGGAAACCGAAGCCGCCTGGAGAGGGGCAAGAATCTGGAAAGAAAGCCGACCCCAAGTCGAGCCCGAAGAAAGACGGCGCTCAAGACGGAACCAAGTCTGATGAGGGCGGAGAGCCCAAGTCGTCTCCCAAGCAGAACGGCAAGTCAGGCGGAAAAGACAAAGGCCCCAAAGGGGCCGGCAAAGGAGCGGGAAAGTCCGACAAAGGCGCATCCAAGCAAAAGAAAGGCGGATCGGCGCAGGCGTCAGACGGCAAGCCGGGCGACTCTCTGGGCGGTGACGCCGAGGGCGGACAGCCGAGCAAACGGAGAGGAAACGCGGGGCACGGCGAATCCGACGGCGGCCCCGAATCGACTCCCGGCAATCTCGAAGACAAGCTCAAGACGACCGAACTGGTCCTCAAGCGGCTTCAGCGCGAACTAAAGCGCGGAGACGTGGACGAGGAACTTCTGAAGGAACTCGGCTGGAATCAGGATGACTTGAAGCGATTCCTACAACGAAACCTCGACGCGATCCAGGACGCCGGCGACAGCCCAGAAGGCAAAGCCCGCCGAAATCAGTTCGAGGAAATGGTCGACAGCATCGACTTCGAACCGGGCGCCGACCAACGCATCGGACGCAGCGGCGTCAAGCGTTCCGCAAAGGGTGCTGCGAGCCGTCGGATCGACGCCCCCCTCGAATACCGGGACCAATTCAAAGCCTTCCAGAAAGGCATTACCAAATCCGGCAAGAAACCGTAGAATCAGGTTGTAGAGGCGAGTCGCCCACACTTCTCCATCTGATCGATCCGGCAAGGAAACAAACAATGCAGGTGTCCATCACCTATTGCATGCAGTGAAACTACAGTCCACAGGCCGCCAGTCTGGCGGCCGCCATCAAGAATGCAACCGACGTGGATTGCGAATTGATCGCAGGCAGCGGAGGCGTCTTCGACGTCGTTGCCGACGGAAACACGATCTACTCAAAACACGAGACCGGGCGTTTTCCCAACGACGACGAAGTTCTCGCGGCACTCGGAAACCTGTAAGGGACGCGCGCTCCGCAGTCACAACTCCGGAGGGTGGCTGGGGTCGAGCCGCAGCCCCCAGAAGAACGGTGCCCAACGCGGCAGGCAAGCGCAAACGAGTGCCTGTCAATTGCAGTCAGGCACTCGCGGAGTTCAGTCCAGTTCCTTGTCCGCCTGAACCGCATTGTCGGTAATACGGGCAATGCGGATCGCCTCTTCGATCGAACGCTTCATCCAGTCGGCTTCCGTCCCCTCCTGGACGCGTCCGCTTGAGATGTACGCCGCGTAAATCCCCGCCGCGGCGGTGACGAGAACCTGTTCGGACGGTTGCAGCGTAATGTACGGCTTGTTCATGGACGGGAGCTCGCGTTTGAGATGGCGTTGGGGCGTGTCAGAAGACGGCTTTTGTGCGTTTCTTCCCCGAGGCGTCTTTGATTTTCAACGACTGCAGGCAGAAATCAATCGACTCTTTGAATCGGCTGTTCATTTTCACCGACGGGATGACGAACAGCACGGCGACTTGCACGTTCTTCTGGTCTTCTCCGGTAATTCCATACAGCAGGAATTCGGTGGGCACGCCGTTGATGTCCACGTTCCGCAACTGCGGTGATCCGTTGAATTGGAAGGTGCGGGGCTTGCTGTAAACAGCCTCACCGCTTGGAACGCGATGCTTCCGCCACGCATCGTCGAGCGATTGCGGCGACTCGACAACGTGCGCGAGCCGCTGCGTCAAATAGCCGAAGAACAATTCCGGTTTGAAGCGCATCCCGCTGGCCGCGGGATCGGCAGTCTCTTTCGCTTCCTCTTCCTTCTTTTCCTTGCGCCGCTTCTCGATCGCGGCGATGATCGGCTGATTGCTGACGAGATAAATGTATCCAAATCGTTCGACGTTCTCGTCCCCGACCTTGAACTTCTTGCGCCAGGCACCGACCAATCCCGGCAACCGCAGATCGACGTAGTCGGGCTGCCGAGGATCGTAGAATTCATCTCCCGGAAGCGGGACCGGAGCCGGTGCCTCGGAGAGCGGCCCCCTGGGAGCGGCATCCGTCGAGGCGGGCGGGGTCGTGGTGTTTCCCGGCGCGTCCACTTGGGCAAGTGTGGCCAGCGCGATTGGAACCGCAAATCCCGGCAATGCCGCCGAACCGGACGGTGGCTCGCCGGTCGGCGTCGGTTCCGCGCCATCCGTCGGAGCCGCTTCTGCATCCGCATCAGCCTCATCCTCAAGTGGAATCGGCACGAATCCGTCCGGCACGCGCAGCTCCGCTTCCTTGAAATCGCCGCGAGAACTGACGAGCGCGTCGTCCATTTTCTTGCGATAGGCGAAGTACTTCTCTGTTTCCTCAAGCCGCTGCTCGTATTTCTTCGCCCCGCACCCTCCCAACGTTGCCGCCAGAAGAACGGGAACGACAAAACGCAAACGCGAATTCACAAGCTGTAAGCAAGATGTTTGCATCATGGTCCACCGGAAAACGTCGTTCAGAGTGTTCATGCACAGATGGGCAAAGCGCCACCAGTCAGGAACCGATTATCATCCCGCCTCCAGACAGGGTCAAGAGTAGAAGCAAAACCTCAGTCGGCTCGATAACGCACGTCCCCCGCCACGAGCGCCGTGTGAACCCGACCACGCACCTTCCAGCCTGAAAACGGCGTGTTCCGTCCCTTCGACCGAAATCGCGAAGGATCGATCGTCCATTCAGACTGCGGGTCGATCAACACAACGTCGGCAACGGCCTCCGCCTGGAGAGTTCCGCGAGGAATGCCCAAAATGTTCGCCGGGTTGTTCGTCAGTTTTTCCAACAGTTGCGGCCAGTCCAGGTGTCCCGGTTCGATCAAAGTGCGAATACAAATCGGCAACAACGTTTCGAGCCCCGTGATCCCGAACGGCACCAGGTCGAGCTCCCGAGCCTTCTTCTCCTCGGCGAACGGCTGGTGATCCGAGCAGATCACGTCGATCGTTCCGTCGGCAAGCCCCTCGACCAGAGCCTCGATATGATCGGGACTCCGCAAGGGTGGATCCACTTTGTAGTTGGTGTCGAAGCTCCGCAGTTCCGCATCGGTCAGCGCCAAGTGATGGGGGGTCACCTCCGCCGACACGCGAATCCCACGTTGCTTCGCGCGACGAATGCGCTCCACGCCGCCCGCAGTCGAAATGCACATCAAGTGCACGCAGCCCCCAGTCAGTTCCGCCAAGGCGACGTCCCGACCGACCATGATTTCTTCCGCCGCCGCCGGCATTCCGCGCAAGCCGATCAGCGTTGAGTATTCTCCCTCGTGCATCACCCCCCCCGCGACGAGTTCGGGAACCTGGGGGTGACTGAAAATCGGACGATCGAACATCCGTGTGTACTCGAGGGCGCGGCGCATGACTTCCGCGTTGGCGAGCGGTCGTTTCACGTCGGTGAATCCGACGGCCCCTCCCTCCACGAGCTGCCCGATTTCCGAGAGTTCCTCGCCTTCAAGGTTTCTGGTGACCGAGCCGAGCGGAAACACGTTGCAGTTGCCCGCGCGAGCCGCTTGCAGCAGGATGAACTCCGCGGCGGCCCGGTCGTCCACAACCGGACGGGTGTCGGGCATGCAGGCCACGCTCGTCACGCCTCCGGCCAGCGCCGCCGCCGTCCCGGTTTCGCTCGTTTCATCCTCATCGAATCCCGGCTCCCGCAACGAGACGTGCAGGTCAATCAACCCAGGCGCCACGATCAAACCGCTCGCGTCGATGACCTCGTCGGCCGAACCCGTGTGCGTACCGACTCCCGCCACGCGCCCGTCCTCGATGAACAAATCGGCGACTTCATCCAGACCCTGACTGGGATCGATCACACGTCCACCGCGGATCAGAATCGTCGTCATTGCACTGCCTCCGCAGAGATCGCGTCGGTCCGCTGCTTGTGAAGCAGGTACAGGCACGCCATCCGAATCAACAGACCGTTCGTCACCTGATTCAGGATGACCGAATGCGGGCCGTCCGCGACGTCGGGCGTCAATTCGACTCCGCGATTGATCGGGCCGGGGGCCAGAACCAGGGCGTTCTCTTTCATCCGTCGCACGCGATCCCCGTTCATACCGAAAAAGTGGGCGTATTCATGAATCGACGGAAAGAAGGCCCCCCGCTGGCGCTCGAATTGAATTCTCAACAGATTGATGCAGTCGGTTTCCGGAAGGATTTCGTCGAGGCTGTTCGACACTTCGACGCCCAGCTTCTCGATCATCGGCGGAATCAGCGTCGACGGACCGCAGACGATCACCCGCGCCCCCAGTCGCTTCAAGCCCCAGATGTTCGAACGCGCCACTCGGCTGTGCAGGATGTCCCCCACCAGAGCCACGGTCAGCCCCTTCAGGTCGCCGCGTTGTTCGCGAATCGTGAAAATGTCGAGCAGGGCCTGCGTCGGATGCTCGTGCGTGCCATCCCCGGCATTGAGCACGCTCACATCGATGTGCCGGGCCAACAAGTGCGGGGCTCCCGGAGTGCTGTGACGGGCGACGACCAAGTCGACGCCCATCGCCTCGATGTTGCGCGCCGTGTCGACGAACGTCTCCCCCTTCGTCACACTGCTGCCGACCGCCGAAAACTCCACCGTGTCGGCGCTGAGCCGCTTGGCGGCAAGGGCAAAGCTCGTACGCGTCCGAGTGGACGGCTCGAAGAACAGATTGGCGACAACCGTGCCCGCCAAGGCGTCCAGCTTCGTCTGGCCTTTGGCGGCGAGTGACTTGAATTCGGCAGCCTGATCCAGAATCTGCGTGATCTCGTCGGCCGTCAGATCTTCCAAACCCAGAAGGTGTTTTCGCGTCCAGCGAGCTGGACCGCGCGCGTCAGTCTCTGTGTTGCTTGTCATCGCGACCGGGCTTTCGATCCATCGGAATCGAGTACGACACGCGACTCAACGGCGAACATCCTCGCCGCCGAAACAGCGACACCCAGTCCCTGGATGCGCTTGCCGGGCGCGCGTCAGTACCGATCATACCCACGACGATCCACACAATCAACGATCGCTCCGAGACCGATCAGCGTGGGGTGAGAATCAGAACCGCGGGATCCCCACGCCTCCCCCCGTGGTGCTTCCTGAGTTCGGTGATCCGGTGCTGCTGCCCGCTGCGGGAGCAGTCGGCGCGCCGCCGATCGTGCTGCCGACCAGCGGCAACGGCTTGACCGGGATGAATGCACCGAACGAGAACGAAACCACCGCAACAATCAACACCAGCAAGGCGACCAGCTTTGACATCGGTCTCTCTCCTTAAGCTTCTGTTTCAGAATCCGAACTCGGGAGCCCATGCACCGACGCAAGACGGACCCACAAACCGATCGCTCAAGAAACGCGTTCAGGACAGCACTGTATATTCGCACGTCTTGCTTCGTTCGTCACGGGAAATCCTTCCGGCATCCCGCATTTCCATAGAACTCCACACTGGCAAAGAACTCGCAATTCGCCGACCATGCGCCAGATGCCCCCGAAACACCAAATGCGCCGAAGAGGAACCCTGAATCCGAATGCCTCGCCCACTCGGACGCAACTGGCATCACAGTCCTTCAATCCCGAGTGCCCACACGATTCAATCGCGTGCCACGTCCCGGGCAGCATTCCATCGCGACGGCTCAAACCCGAGCTGCGTCCCAGCGGGTCGCAGAGCGTCGACATGCTTCACCAGCGAACCTGCCGGAATGTCGTCCGACCGACCGGAAAACACCACGTCACCCACCGCCAACCCCTCGAAAGCGATTGCCACGTCCGAGAGAATGCGCCGCTCCGACGTCGCCGGATTGCGGACCCGCGCGAGCACGACGTTGGGCGTCACCACGCTCCCGGTTCCGGTGATCGTGACTGATTCCGTCCAATCCTGACGAAAGCGCTGTGACGTCCAGCCGACCAGGGCGGAGGACTCCCCCGCGAAGTGGAACAGGCAGTCCCGCAGCTTCAGTCGCAGATTCCCGGAGCGTTTGCCGTCTTCGTCCGCGATGATCTCGAGAATCCCGGAACTTTCGCGCGACGTCACGTTCGACAGGCTGACTTCCGAAACCTGGCCGGCCGGAGGAATTGTCGTCGCTTCCAGCAGGACGCCGCCGCCGACCTTCAGGCAGTTCCTCATGGTCATTCGGCGTGCCAGCCATGTCGTTCGAAGCACCGCCCCCGCCCCATGAAACACTGAGTCCGCCAGAGAAACGGTCCCTCCACTCCGATCCTGAACGTCCACGGGAGACCATTGAACGAAGGCACCGCCTGACGTCGTCGACTCGCTCGGCGGCTCGCCGCGCCCCCTGCCAAAACGACAACCGCTGACCTTCAGTCGGTGAGACTTGACCACAACCAACGCATCCTCAGCCTGGTCGGACGGACTTTCGGTCTCGACGACAAGATTTCTCAGCTGAAGTTCTTCACACGTCACGACTAACGGCTGTTCCGCGACAATCAGCCTGGCCGGCTGCAGCCCGTCGCTTCGGATCGTCAGCGGACCGGCCATGGCAATCGTGCCGCAGTCGTAGTCGACACCCGAGGCCAGTGTGATCACGCCCGTCGAATCCGGTGGCGGAAGCGGGCGAAAACGCCCAGACGCTGCGGATTCCGTCGGGCGGTCCGTCCGCGCGTCCTCGGCAGGGGCGGTCGACCACAGGCCCCCGGTATGTCCGAGCCGGTTGGAGACCGACGAAACAAGCTGCAAGAGCTGAGGTCGAACGCCCTTCGCCAGCGGGCTGGTGACGAACACCGCCGCCAACAAGACAACGGCAACGACTGCCGAAACCGACAGGCGGAGCTTGGAACCGCGTTCCACGGCCCGCCCGGTGGGCCGCACATTGCCGGCGAGTTGCTTCAATCCCTTGTTTCCCCCGCGACGCCAACGGCGGAAACTCATCTGTGCGGCTTCCGCCGACTCTGGGCGCTCTTCGGGCGCATGGTGTGTCAGCCAGTTGATAGCGTTCGCCAGCTCCGCAGAGGTCTCGGGTGCCCACTCACGGACGTCGGGAACGCCTTGTGTCTGTTGAGCCGACAGTTTGGCCAGCGCGTCACCCGTCGGAAACGGAGGCCGGCCCGCCAGCAGGTGCCACAGCAGGCAGCCAATCGCGTACAGGTCGCTCTGCGTGGTCGGCCCGCGCCCCGTCCCGATCAACTCAGGAGCCGTTCCGTCGTACCGATGGGGCGGCGTCGAGGCATCGATCAACAGCGTCGGATTGACTGACGTGCCAATGCCACAATCCACAAGCACCGCCCGCCCGCCCGGCGTCAAACGCACGTTCTCCAATCGCACGTCTCCATGGACCACCCCGGCTGCTTCAAATCCCGCCACGGCGCTAATGAGTTGTCGCCCGATTTGGCCCACAATCGAGGCCGGAAGACGCCCGCGCCGAATGAGGATGTCCTTGAGCGTCGGGCCACTGACGAGTCGGCTGACGCAGACGATCTCGCGATCCACACAATGCGCGCCCAGCAGCACGCAACTCGATTTCTGGCTCAGGCTGCGCGTACGGCCGACAAGTCGTGTGAGCGCGTCGAGGACTTGCTGCTGCTTCTCCGGAGAAACGCGCATTCGCTTCAGCGCAAACAGGCCTTTCCCCCGTCGTCTGCACGCAACGAACGTGTCCGAGGTTGAACTCGATCCCAGACGGTCCATCAGCACGAACGGTCCGACCCCCAATTGCTGCGGAGCGCTGGATTCCAGGACGCGTGCCTGGAACGAAGTCAGCGTCCGAGCCTCGACCAGTCCGTCCAGCCAAACTGAATCAAATGCCGGGAGGTCGCGCGCCAATCGTCGCACACGAGGCCGGCAACGCTTCAAGTCGCGACGTGTGCAGAGTTTCAGATCGCTGAGCCGCTTCAGCAGTTCTGCCGACGGAGGTTCGAGCAATTCGTACACCCTCGAACGTGTGGAATTAAGCCTGAAGAATTCGTGCCGTCTCGTCGATTGCACCCCAACGCAGGCACCTTATCTCAGATTCCGAAAAGTCGGACAAGACGGCTTGTCAAAGCCATTGTGCCGCGCCTCCGAAACTGGCCCCCAACAATCCGCGTTTCAACACATCTGCAAACGAGAAATCGACGTAAAGTCCCCTGAAATCCAAGAGTGGGGCTTTTCAAGATCCGCTGATGTTGCAACAATTACGGCGGCTAACGAATACCTGGGTCACGTTTCTGAGGGAAAATGGGGAATCTAAGCAGAGTATTAAACTTCAGCGGCGAGACTTCTGCCGATAACAACGACAGCAGTAGCGCCCCTGGACGTCTCTCGCTCTACCTCCTTGTTCAAGTCTGTTTGAGTTCATCCACGGGAACGTGACGAATGGGTGACGGCGCGAAAAAGTCCGACCTGAAAAGCATCCTCAACAGCACACATGTCGGTGAGTTGTTGTTGCAAGCCGGGGTGGAACTCAGGCCCGATCAGAGTGTTGCCGAGGCGGCCGCCGAGATGCGGACGCAAAGTCACGGCAGCGCCGTGATCTGCGAGGGCCAAACTCTCGTCGGAATTTTCACGGAGCGGGATCTGCT
>PVBE011773006.1_pt1 | contig 10462 bp, 12 predicted proteins | sample 1631181 | NCBI WGS metagenome assembly PVBE01 (sample SAMN08397723, study PRJNA350692) | Marine metagenome, whole genome shotgun sequencing project. | isolation source: water | place: Pacific Ocean | collected 2012-04 | reverse complement strand
GCTCCCGGTGTCACATCGCCGCAGCCAACAGCCCCAGCCAGGCGCAACCGGACTCTCCTGTCCAGGGCCAAATGGAAATAGGCGTGCCGTGGACCACAGTAGACCCCGATGCTCGCTTGACGAGCTATCGATTACACCCTTCATCCTCATTAACCGTCCGGCTGCGTCGGTATCTACAACGTCGTCGGGGCCGGCGATCAGCAGGTCCTGGCTACGCACCTGCAGGCGAAACCCATCGCGGGCTACGTCGACCCGCAGGCCCGCCTGCACGGCAGCGGCTCCCAGACGGATGTACGGGTCGGTCCCGTCGGCACGCCGCATGATCGCCAGTTTTGCGCCTGTAGCGACATGCACCAGCCGCTGCAGCTCGACAGCTACCTCGAGCACCGATTCCGGCGCCGGCTGGGCAATCAGGATGCGGTAGGTGCTTCGTCCCTGATCCGTCAGAGTCAGGCTCAGCGCCGCCAACGGAGCATGCAGCAACAGGATCAGGACGACTGTCAGGATTGGGGTCCGGCGGGATCGCATGGGTGTCCTTGTTCAGAGGTCGGGTCAGATCGTGTTTCTCGTCCGTGCTTCGTCTGGGTAGCATACCCGATTCACGAATCGGCGTCGGTCACACAGCACCACTGATCGAAGGGCTGGATGTCACAACGTACTTCCATGCGGATCGTCGGCTGGAACATCCGCGCCGGCGGCGGCCGACGAGTCAGCAGAATTGCCAGAGCGCTGGCACACTGGCACCCCGACCTGGTCGCCTTGTCGGAGTTCCGCGGCACCCCACCCAGCGAAGAACTGGCTCGGCTGCTGCGGCACCAGGGACTACCCTTTCAGTGCACCACGGCCGACGCCGAAGTACCGGCGCGCAACGCTCTGCTGGTCGCCTCCCGCTGGCCGTTGTGCCGCCTTCGCGGCACATCCGACGTCCCGCAGGAGCCTGCCCGCTGGCTGCCCGTTCGCGTCGAGGCGCCACAGCCCCTGATACTTGGCGCGCTGCACGTGCCGAACCGGGCGACGGGGCGCAAACTCACCTTTCTGGATGGCGCCCGTCTGCAGGCTGAGAGGTGGCGTGCCGAACAGGCCGTCATCATCGGTGACACAAACTCAGGCAAGCCCGATATCGACGAGCAATCGCCCGCCTTCAACCAGCACGAGGGAGGCTGGATCGACGCCCTGCACGACATCGGCTGGCGCGACGCCTATCGTTTGCACGCCGGACGTCGCCGAGCCTACACCTGGTACTCTCCCAACAGGGACAATGGCTTCCGTTTGGACCAGGCGTTTCTGAGCCCAGCCGTCGCCGACCGCTTGCGGCGAGCTACACACTGCTGGGCAGGCGGATCGCGTCGATCCGGCGTCAGCGATCATGCCGCGGTGCTGGTCGATATCCGAACCAAGTGAGGAATGTGTGTGTAAGAACCCGATCCGTGACCTGGACGCCCTGCGTCAGACCGTCGGGGAACCCTCCGAACTAGCCCTCAGCAAGATCTACAACCACCTGAACGAGCAGGCGAGGTTCATATGCCGTTCAGGCCGGAGGGTGTTGTGAGCAGGAAAGCTGATATGACGGCAGCGCTGGAAGGGTGCATGCCACAGGGCGCTGTGCCGTTCTGGGAGATACATTTCCACTGTTGGTCGAAATTCAGTGACCGGGAGTTCATTTCAGGAAAACCATTCCTTGAATTGCCTGAGTCTGAGCGGGAAGCCGTACTGCAGAAGAACGCAGAGATCATGCTGGAGGTGGCGCCCAAGCTGGGCTACTCCGGAGTCACGGTTCCCGACGGACCATGGGATTGTCCATATACATTGCCGGTGGAGTCGCGGTTGAGACTGGCGCGAATCCTGAAGGACCATTCACCCGATTTCCTGGTGGTGGGAGGACAGGGCGGCGTAATACAACCACCGGGCAACAGTGAGCAGTATCTGGAGTTTGCCTATCGGCTGTCTGATGCACCAGGCGAAGTAGACGAGATGGTGAAGAGTTCTCGTGAGAACGGTATTGTGGCCTTGCAGACAATGCAGGATGCGGGTGTCGACGTGGTCTATGTGGCCGCGGATTTCTGCGACAACCACGGCCCCTTCTTCAATCCGGAACAGATGGAGCGTTGGATACTCCCGTCACTCAGTGCGTTAGCGGAGCATGGTCGTAAGATCGGCATGTACGTGCTTCTTCACTGCGATGGCGATCTGCATCCAGTTCTTGAGGATATCGCGCAGACCGGTCTGCATGGCGTGCAGGCCATCGACCCGACAGCGAATATGGATATCGCACGGGCATGCGAACAGGTCGCTGGTCGCATGTGTCTCTGTGGCAATGTCAACTGCGCTACCCTCGAGTCGGATACACCCGAGGCCGTCTACGATAACACAGGAAGCATTCTGAACGCCTGTAAAGATGGGGGCCGTCTCATGCTCGGCGCTTCAAATGCTGTTGTAGGCAGTGTTTCGAAAGAGAACTACAGCGCTCAGGTCCAAGCATGGCGCGACCATGGAGCGTATGGCGAGGACAAGGGGTACGAGCGCTAGATGTCGACAGTCGAACACAACAAGAAGACTTTGATGAGGTATTTCGATGAGATCGGAAGCCAGCGAAAGATTGAGGTAATCGACGAGATCTTCTCTCCCGACTACCTGAAACGTCTTCGGTACGAGCACGGCGAGGAAGTCCCCCGATCGTCGCCGTCACCGCTGTATGTGGGTGTTTATCGATGGATGGTACGGCTCTGACGGCAACACGATCTTCAACTTGGCGTCAGGTGCCATCGTTGAGCAACGGGATCGATCCCCGCAGAGCCTGGGTGATCGCCTGCCGGTCTGAGGCCGCGAGTTCACCGACCTGGTCGCTGATCAAACGGTTGTCGAGAGTGAACAGCTTGGGCCGGGCCACACACGGTTTCCGCAGGCCCGCCGCAGTCCACTCAGTGAGTGCGACATCACGGTACCAGGTGGAACCGGTCGCACTGGTGATCATCATGAGGATCGACGCACCATTCCGGTCGTTGAAGGAACGTCCCGACAGGACCAATGCCTTGCGCCGTTTCGACCGGGGCAGATCGCTGAAGGGAAAGGGAACATCGACGACGGCGAAGGCTTCACAGATCATCGTCGTCGGCACCCGTCCATTCGGTCAGGGTCGATTCGACGGCCGTGGCCCATTCGACATCCATGGGTGACGTCTTGCGGATGCGTACCGATCCGTCCTCCAACTCGTAGCGGATCGTGTCCCCTGGCTCGATGGCGAGCTCCCGCCGCACCCTTGATGGAATCGTAGTCTGACCCTTCGTCGACAGCGTGCTCGTCAGTGGGCGAGGCATAGTTCGGTCTCCAAGGGAGTAAGGAATCAAGGAAGTAAAGCATCTTTACTTCAAAGGTAAGGAAGGTCGCTTGCTCTGCGCCAACAGCCAGCCAGGCCCAACCGTGTCGGGGCCCAGGTGGACCGTCAGACCACGATCAGTTACACCCCGAGCGGGCCGTTCAGCTAAGTCCCTTCAGCGACTGAGGCTTGCCGCCGTCAACGCCGCTATACACCCCCGGTGCCAACGGCGGTGTACATGGGCTGCCCAGTCAGCTCTCGCGCTCCAGGATGACGGGCAGCCGCACCGTGAACACCGTCCCCTCGCCAGGGGCACTCTCGACCCGGATATCGCCGCCCAGCAGGTGGCAGAGTCCACGCGTGATGGCCAATCCAAGCCCCGTCCCGTGGTGGGCCTCGGAGCTCCGCACCCGCCGGAACTCCTCAAAGATCGACTCCAGGTCGCCGGGCTCGATCCCGATCCCCGTGTCTCGGACTCGCAGGCACACGGCGTTCTCCTCCCGGGCCGCCTCCACGACGATCTCACCGGCCTCCGTGAACTTCGCCGCGTTGCTGAGCAGATTGGACAGAATCTGTCCGACCCGAGAGCGATCGGTCTCCATCGCCAGATCGGTGTCGCACTGGTTCAGGATCTGGACCGGCTTTCCCTCGACGAGGTGGCCGACCGTCTCCGCCGCCTCCTGCACCAGGGCGCACAGATCGAAGAGCACCACCTCCAGATCGACGCGCCCGGCCTCGATCTTTGACAGATCCAGGATCTCGTTGATCAGCATCAGCAGCGACTGAGTGTTGCGCTCCATCGTCGCCAGATTCTTGAGCTGCCGCTCCGTCAGGTTGCCCTCTCGGTTGGCCTGCAGCAGCTCGGCGAAGCCGACGATCGAGTTCATCGGCGTGCGCAGCTCATGTGACACGCTGGCCAGGAAGACGCTCTTGAGCCGGTTTGCCTCCTCCAGCTTGGCTGAGGCCACCTCGAGGGCCCGGTTCTTGGCCTCCAGCTCATTGGTGCGGCGCCTCACGCGCTGCTCCAGCTCGTCGATGCGCTCATCGCGAGGCTCCCGCACGATGCTCACCGGCACAGCCGCGACGTCCGAGTACAACAAGTCCAGGTCGACGGCCCGGACCTCAAAGAGATAGTCCCCTACGGACAGCTCCTGGTACTCCACGGCCCGTCGGCGCGTCGTCGTCCAGGCCTCGTCGAGGCCCTGCAGCCTGTACACATACGTCATACGGCTGGTGCTGGTTGCCAGACTGCGGCCTGCTACCTCGAACGTCACCACCCGCTGTGACGATGGAATGCGCACCCGGCCCTCTGGGTGGTACACGCGATCCGCGATGATCCCCGAAACCGCGACCTTGGGCGGTGTCGAGCGGGGGCGGTATCTCGTCAGTCCCCCGTCGCTCGCTATCCAAACGGCTCCGCCGCGGTCGCAGAGCACTCCGCCCACCGCGTCGTGCAGCAGTCCGTCACGCTCCGACAGGGCCTGGAAGATCCGCCCATCGAAGCGGCTGACCCCGCCGCCGTATGTGCCGATCCAGATGCTCCCGCTCTCATCCTCGCAGAGGGACGTGACGTAGTTGCCGGCCAGACCATCCTCGACCGAGTAGGGCGTGAACCCCTTGCCGTCGTAGCAGCTGAGTCCGGCGCCCTGTGTGCCCATCCAGATGCGGCCCTGTCGATCCTCCATCAGGGCCGTCACCTGGCCGAGAACCACTCCCCCGGTGCTGGTCAGCCAGCTGACCAACGCCCCGTCGTAGCGCGCTACCCCTGGCCCATAGGTGGCGAACCACAGCACCCCCGTGCGATCCTCCAGGATGTCGGTGACGTGTCTACCGGTGAGGTCCTCGAGCCCAGCGGGCACCCCGAAGCGGGTGTCGTCGCGCCGCGCCGGCCCCGATCCGTACCCACCCACAGTTGCCCCGACCGATCCTCCAGGAGGACATCGACGTTGTCACCAGGCAGGCCGTCGGCCGTCGTGTAGCGCCGCCAGGTGTCCCCGTCGTGGCACGCCAGTCCGGCTCCCCCGGCCAGGCCGAACCAGGTCCTTCCACTCCGGTCGGGCAGTACCGTGCTCACGTTGACGTCTGACAGCTGCGGCACTGGCTGGAAGCGGTCTCTCTCCCGGCGCGCCGCCCCCCGTGGCGTCCCAATCCACAGCTCGTCGGTGCGGTTCTCGACCACGCAGCGCACGCCGACATCGGGAAGGTCATCCGCCGTGCTGTAGTGCCGAATGTACCGGCCGTCGTACCGACTGACGCCGCCACCCAGGGTCCCCATCCAGAGATGGCCCTCGCGATCGGGTGTCACCGACCACACCTGGTTGCCCGCCAGCCCTTCTGCGGTGGTGTACGTGGTTCGTCGATCGCCGGACAGCCGGCTGATGCCGCCACCGTTCGTAGCCCAGCCACATCCGCCCCTGGTCGTCCTCGTGCATCGCCAGCACGGCCACGCCTTCCATGGCCCCTGTCCCGGGCACGCTCTCGAGGCGGCCATCCACGGCGCGGGCCACCCCCGACCCGGTCCCCAGCCACATCCGGCCTGTTGAATCCAGGGCCATGGACCACACCTCGTCTTCCATCCCTCCCCGCTCTGGCGTCACCCGACGGGCGCCCGCGTTCGCCAGCTGCCACGCGCCGCGGCCATGGGTGCCCGCCCATATCACGCCGTCGCTATCTTCGGCAAGGCTCAGGACATTGGCGCCCACCAATTCGCCAGCCCCTTGGCACGACACCAGGCAACGGCCGTCGAAGTAGTGCACGCCCCCTCGGTAGGAGGGGTCATACAGGTCCCCGACGGCACACCAGATGCGACCCCGGGTGTCGGTCAGAACGGCGGTGATTTTCCATCCTGAGAGCCCGTCCTCAACCGTGAAGCACGTGAACTCTCTGCCGTCGTATCTGACCAGGCCCCCGCCGTAGCTGGCCAGCCACAGATCTCCGTCCAGGTCAAGCGCCAGGGACAGCACCCCTGTTCCGGGTGGGACCCCCGTGGGGGTCAGGTTGGTGAAGGTGTGACCATCAAAGCAGCTGACCCCGGTCTGCGAGCTGGCAAACCAGATCCTGCCGCTCAGATCCTGTACAGCATCCACGATGCAGGAGGAGGGCAGGCCGTCGCGCACTCCGTAGTTCAGCCACATGCCGTGGCGCACACCCGGTCCGGCCCTTACCTCCAGGAGACGTGGCTCTTGTGGCTGGTGATCCATCTAGGAGCGCCTCCGCCCGGGCCCTAGGCCAGGAGTCGATGGGGAATTGACGAAGCGGGTGAAGAACATGCGCGGCCCAGATCGCGGGGACAATCCTGGGCCCCGGGGTGCCATCAATAATAGATCGGCCCGGCCTGTACTGCTGGCTCGGGTGTTCCAGTTTGACGTGACCGTATGTGATCGGTGCGGGGGAAGGGTTAAGATCGTGGGAGCTCTCGCCGGCCCGGGGTCCATCCGCAGATACCTGAGAGGGGTTGGCCATCCGGCACGGGCGCCACCGATCGCTTCTTCTGAGCGCCGGGCCTCTCTATTGGACTCCGCATGCGAAGCCGGCACGAATCCATCAGGGAGCGAAAGGCGAGAAGTGACGCTATGACGTCTTGACAGTTACAACGTCTGAATGGGATACTTCTGATCATGAGCGAAGCTGCAAAGAGAAGTACGATCTACTTCGACCCGGACATCCATCGTGCCCTCAGGATGAAGGCCGCTGAGACCGATCGGTCCATCTCAGATCTGGTCAATGACGCGGTGAAAACTACCCTCAGCGAAGATGCCGAGGACTTGGCCGCCTTCGAACAGCGAGCGGAGGAGCCAAATCTCTCCTTTGAGGAGGTCGTCAAGTCTCTGAAGCTCAGTGGCAAGACATAATATCCAAATCAAGCCATCTGCAGTTCGAGAACTCGAAATGATCCCTCAGAAGAAGACCCGGCAAAGGATCGTGCAGCGAATGCAATCCCTGGGAGGTGATCCGTGGCCACCCGGCTGCGAGAAGTTGACAGGGCAGGAACGGTATCGGGTCCGACAAGGCCAGTACCGAATCGTCTACTCTGTTGAGGACGACGCCCTCGTCGCTTACCTCGTGAAGATCGGCCACCGTTCCAGCGTCTACGGATAGCTGAAGCGGACCTCCCCGCCGATCGGCAGGAGTTCATGGGCAGAACGAGGCGATGACGCCACTTGGGCGCATCGCCCAGCCCGAGGATGTGGCGCGGTCGGCGGCCTTTCTGGCTTCGGAAGAAGCGGCGTTTCTCACCGGCCAGTCTATCAGTGTCTCTGGCGGGGCATGGATGGGATAGGAGCAGATGGATATAGCAACTCTCGTTGGATTGATCGGATTCGTCGCGGCCCTGCTGGCAGTGGCTACCGGCGATCTTGGCATGCTTCTGGAAGGCCCTCTACTCGCCATCGTCTGGGGCGGCGGAGTGGCCATGACGCTGATCGCAATGCCTCTGCGCCAGGTTCTGGGTCTGGGTCCCGTCCTCATGCGGACGCTGTTCACCCGCGACGTGTCGCCCACCCACACCGTCAAGCGGTCCGCGCAGCTGGCCGAGCTGGCAGCTGCCGAGGGGTTACTCGCCCTTGAAGCTGACGTAGAGCGGCATGCTGATGACCCTTTCCTCCGGCAGGGCATCTTGTTGGCCGTTGACGGCACCGAGCCAGATCTCGTCATGGATATTCTCGAGACTGAGCTGCAGTTCATCGAGCAGCGGCACGAGCAGGCCCGGCGGGCAATCCATGTGGTCGGTCGTTGCTTCCTGACCATGGGCCTGGCGGTGGCGCCGGTGGCCCTGATCGCTTTTACCGGGCGCAACACGGAGCTTCTGCAGGCCGTGCACCTGTCGGCCCTGCCCCTGCTCTACGGGGTCGCTGTCTGGGCGCTGGCAGCACCGATCGCCAATAAGTTGCGTGGATACAGCGAGGCCGAAGTCCTGCAGAAGCGAATGGTCATCGAAGCGGTCATGGCCATCCAGTCCGGTGACCATCCGCGGATCGTCGAACACAAGCTAGCGGTCTTTCTGGCGCCCGCCCATCGGCCCTCGGGAGATCATCAGTCGACCACTCCCGAACCGGTGTCCCTTCCCGACGCGGCCTTCGTCGAAGAGGTGAAGCGCCGCGCCGCCGAACTCGGTCCGGCGGAATTCGCCTTCGCCGACATCACGAAGCTCGCCGACCGCGAGATCCAGGGGCTGTTGCGGGAGATTGATCAGAGCTCCCTTGTAGCCGCCCTCGTGGGGGCCACGGAGCCGGTCCGCGAAAAGCTGACGCGGAATATGTCAGATCGTGTGCGCATTTTCATCCTCTCCCAGACGGGTTTCGTCGCCGAGACCGGCGCCGAGGAGGTGGCCGGCATCCACGCCGCCATCTGTCACCAGATCGTCCGCCTGGCGAAGGACGGGCACATTTCGCTGCCTTGAGTCCGACGCTCCCCATCACCAGCCGCCACCCCGGCGGCTTGTTCCTGCCCCGTACCTACGTCGTCTACCGGGCGAGTGCGCCGATCTCCGTCGACGGCAATCTCGACAAGAAAGCCTGGTGGGACGCGCCGTGGACGGAGCCCTTCGAGGATCACCAGGCGCCGAATGCTCCCGCCCCCTGGCGGATGACGCGGGCCGCGATTCTGTGGGATGACGACCATCTGTACTTCGCGGCGCGGCTGCAGGAGGAGAATGTCTGGGGCTCGATCACCGAGCGCGACGCGGTGATCTACAAGGACAACGACTTCGAGATCTTCCTCGATGTCGACAAACGGGGCGACAACTACTACGAGTTCGAGATCAACCCGTTGAACACGGTGTGGGACATGTTTCACCCGCGCGAGTATCACCGCCGTTCCTGTCTGGAGACCGCGTACGACATCGACGGTGTGCGCCACGCCGTGCAGGTGCAGGGCACGCTGAACAATCATCACGACACGGACACCGGCTGGACGGTGGAGGTGGCCTGGCCCTGGCGTGCGATTCGCACACACGATCGTACGCAGGCGACGATCCCGCCGCTGCGGGGCCAGTCCTTCCGGGTGAACTTCTCCCGGGTGCAGTACCCGCACGACACGACCGGGCTGAGCTGTGCCAAGGTCGAGGGATCACGCTGTGAGGACTGGATCTGGAACTCGACGAACTGCGGCGACCTACACATCCCCGAGGCGTGGGGACGGGTCTACTTCAGCGACCGGGTGGCCGGCACCGAGAGGGATGACGAAATCGAAAGGCGGGCGGCGGCACCGGCGCTGCCACGCCCCGCCATCGTCGAGTCGGTCCCGGCAGACATGGTGTGGATCCCGCCGTGCCGTTTCACCATGGGCCCAGACGAATCCTCTCCCGACACCAGTCCGGCACACGAGGTCGAGCTGGAGGGCTACTGGATCGACCGGCATCCGGTGACGGTGACCCAGTTCGCCGGCTTTCTTAATGAGACGTCATTCGACGAGCACTACGTGGAGGCCATGGCCAATCCGGACCAGTGCGGCATCGTCGCAGCCGAGGGGCAGGCGTACGAAGTCGTGTCCGGTCGAGAGAACTTTCCGGTGGTGTACGTGAGTTATTCCGCTGCCCTTGCCTGGGCAGCCTGGCACGACCGACAGCTGCCCACCGAAGCCCAGTGGGAGCGCGCGGCGCGAGGGCTCACGGGGCGGACCTATCCGTGGGGCGAGGAGTCACCCACACCTGAGCACGCCAGCTATGACTACCACTATGGCGGCACAACGCAGATCGGGAGTTTTCCGGCGGGTGTTACCGACGAAGGTGTGTGGGACCTGGCGGGGAACGTCAAGGAGTGGTGCTTCGACGAGTATCACCCCTATCCCGGAGGGACTCCCATGCTCGACTTCGACGAGACAGCGCCAGACCTCGACTGGATCCAGGAGGCAGCCCTGAAGCGGGAACTGTTCTGCGTGCGCGGTGGCGGCTGGACGAAGCAGGCGGCCAACATCCGCAGTACCTATCGCGACGCCGATGGCACCGGGCGCTGGTTCTACAGCCTGGGGTTTCGTACGGTGCGCGCCGAGGGCTAAATGGTCCCCGCCTCCGTCACCGCCTGAATCATGGCCTGGATGTAGCCGAACTGGTAGGCCCAGGCCTGGTAGCCGTCGGAGTCTTCGTGACCCGGTGCGTGGTCGGGCACGATCATGTGCGGATATCCCACCTCTTTGAGAGCACTGATGTTGCGG